>Ga0116211_1000994_pt1 | contig 14070 bp, 10 predicted proteins | sample SaghotsprinmetaG_FD_94484 | JGI IMG/M metagenome (GOLD analysis project Ga0116211, IMG submission 94484) | Hot spring microbial communities from South Africa to study Microbial Dark Matter (Phase II) - Sagole hot spring metaG | ecosystem: Environmental > Aquatic > Thermal springs > Hot (42-90C) ... | reverse complement strand
GGATGCGGCGCGGCCGGTGCCCCGACCAGCGTCATGGTGGCGTCGCGCTTGAGCAGGTTCACGAACGCATCGAGGTTATGCGGCGCGGCAACGGTGTTGAGGATGAAGTCGAAACTGTTGACGTGCGCCGCCATCTCCTCCTTGTTCTTCGATACCACCACTTCGGCGGCGCCGAGGCGCAGGGCATCTTCCCGCTTGTCCGGCGAGGTGGTGAACAGCACGACCTTCGCGCCCATGGCATTGGCGATCTTCACCGCCATATGGCCGAGTCCGCCAAGGCCGACCACGCCGACCTTCTGTCCCGGGCCGACCTTCCATTGGCGCAGCGGCGAGTAGGTGGTGATGCCGGCACAGAGCAGCGGCGCGACCGCGGCCAGGTTGTCGGTGTGGCTGATGCGCAGCACGTACTTCTCGTCCACCACGATGTTGTCCGAGTAGCCGCCGAGGGTGTTTTCGCCGCCGCCGAACGCCGGACCGTTGTAGGTGCCGACGAAACCGTTCTCGCAATACTGCTCCAGCCCTTCGCCACAGGACGAGCACGTGCGGCAGCTGTCGACCAGGCAGCCGACGCCGGCGACGTCGCCGACCTTGAATGCGCTCACGGCTGAACCGACTGCCGTCACACGGCCGACGATCTCGTGGCCGGGCACGGATGGGTAGAGCGTGTTGTTCCACTCGTTGCGTGCGGTATGCAGGTCCGAATGGCAGACACCGCAGTAGAGGATGTCGATCTTCCCGTCATTCGGGCCCACCTCGCGGCGCGAAAACGAATAGGGTGCGAGCGGGCTGTTCGGGTCGAGGGCGGCGTAACCGAGGGTCTGGCTCATGACGGCTCCTTTGATGATCGGGGTTGCACAGGGCAAGCCTAATGGCGAGCGCATCGGCACCGTTTGCACAATCCTGCCGATGGCTTACGTGTTTCTGCTGATTGCCGAGGCTCGCGCTGCCGACTGAACTGGGAGAGCGACGGGAGGGGACAGTTCAGCCGCATGTTGCTGCGGTGATGAGCTGCCATAAGAAAACGGGCGCCATCGAGGATGGCGCCCGTCGTTACGTCAGAACTGAGCGATCAGCCTCAGGCGGCTGCCTCCTGCGCTTCACGCAGCGCGCGGTTCATGGCGCTGAACAGGGCGCGAATGCTGGCGGTGGTGATGTTCTCGTCGATGCCGATACCGTGCAATGGCCGCTCACCATCCAGACGCACCTCGATATAGGCAGCGGCCTTGGCGTTGCTGCCAGCGCCGATGGCGTGTTCATGGTAGTCCATGATCTCCAGCTTGACCGGCAACGCGGCCACCAGTGCCTCCAGCGGACCCTTGCCGATGCCGCGCCAATGGACGACCTCGCCATCGGCAGCCACTTCCACATCCACCGCGCTGGTGCCGTTCTCTTCCTGCAGACGATGCCCCTTGAGCGTATAGGGCGCGGTTGCCTGCAGATACTCGGCTTCCAGCAGTGCATAGATCTGCTTGGCGCTCATTTCCAGGCCCAGCCGATCGGTCTCCTTCTGCACCACCTGGCTGAACTCGATCTGCATGCGCCGCGGCAGGCTGATGCCGTATTCCTGTTCGAGGAGGAAGGTGATGCCACCTTTGCCGGACTGGCTGTTGACGCGAATCACGGCCTCGTAACTGCGACCGATGTCGGCCGGGTCGATCGGCAGATAGGGCACTTCCCAGAGGCCGTTCGGGTCCTGCTGGCTGAAGCCCTTGCGGATCGCATCCTGGTGCGAGCCGGAGAACGCGGTGTGCACCAGGTCGCCGACATAGGGATGGCGCGGATGCACCGGCAGCTGGTTGCATTCCTCCACCACCTTGCGCACGGCATCGATGTCCGAGAAGTCCAGCTGCGGGTCGACGCCCTGGGTGTACATGTTCAGCGCCACGGTGACCAGGTCGACGTTGCCGGTACGCTCGCCGTTGCCGAACAGGCAGCCTTCGACGCGATCGGCGCCGGCCATCAGGCCCAGCTCGGTCGCCGCCACACCGGTGCCGCGGTCGTTGTGGGTATGCAGGCTGACCAGCACGCTGTCGCGACGGTCGATGTGCCGGCAGAACCACTCGATCTGGTCGGCATAGACATTCGGCGTGGCGGCTTCGACGGTGGCCGGCAGGTTGAGGATCAGCTTTTGTTCCGGCGTTGGCTGGAAGACTTCGATCACCGCGTTGCACACCTCGACGGCGAACTCCGGCTCGGTGGAACTGAAGATTTCCGGCGAATACTCGAAGCGCCAGTTGGTCTCCGGGTTCTGCTCGGCCAGGCGCTTGATCATCCTGCCTGCGTTCACGGCGATCTGGATCACGCCGGCCTTGTCCTGATTGAAGACGATGCGGCGGAAGCTCGGCGCGGTGGCGTTGTAGTAATGGACGATGGCCTGCTTGGCGCCTTTCAGCGACTCGAAGGTGCGGGTGATCAGATCCTCTCGCGCCTGGGTCAGTACCTGGATGGTGACGTCGTCGGGAATATGGCCGCCCTCGATCAGCTCGCGAACGAAGTCGAAATCGGTCTGCGAAGCGGAGGGGAAGCCCACCTCGATTTCCTTGAGGCCGACCTGCACCAGTGTCTTGAAGAAACGCATCTTCTTCGCGGCATCCATCGGTTCGATCAGCGACTGGTTGCCGTCGCGCAGATCGGAGCTCAGCCAGATCGGCGCCTGGGTGATGGCCTTCGACGGCCAGGTGCGATCGGGGATGTCGATGGCCGGGAAGGCACGGTATTTATTCGATGGATTCTTGAGCATGGTCATGGCGTTTCCCCAGGTGAAGCTCGAGCTAAGCAAGTTGTCTGCCCGGTGCGGACACCGGTTTATGGTGCAAAGCTATTGCTTAGTACGCACGCATTGCAATACATCTAAGAAAATTGGTGATTTATTTCGATTATTTGGCTTGTTAAGCGTTTTATTTCTCTTGCAGGGGAAATCTTCGCGCTCAATTGCTCGCTTGACTTGCGGCCTCATGTCGCAGCGGTCGAGGCGCGGCGGACGTGCGATCATCCGGTCAACCCCGCAGGATCGGTTCGGGCGACTAAGGACATGGCGGTGACACGCAAACGGCTATCGACAATGAGCATCTGGCTTGGCCTGTTCGCCATGCTGATGATTCATGCCGGCCCGCTGTTCTCCGCCATCCAGGCCGCCCAGGCGGGCGTGCAACACCATCACCACGCCGAACACCAACCGTCCGCCCATGACCTTGGGCAGCGGCATCACGCCCAGGGGCATCATGGTCAGCCGCGCACGGGTGAGCCGGCCTGGCTGACCGCGCTGGAACTGTGCGGCTACTGCGAACTGCTGACGGTCAACCCGCCGCTCAGTCTGGCCCTGCAGCTGGTGCTGCCGCGCCACGAAGCCGACCATCTCCAGCCCCTTCCCGAACAACCGCTGCCGCCAGCGCTGCGACGCAGCAGTGGTCATCCACGCGCACCCCCGCTTCTGCACAGCTGACGTCATCGACCGCCCTTGGCGGTTCAATCACCTGCAGAAGTGGAAGTTCTATGTCCAGCATTACTCATGGCTGTACGGCGCGTGCGCGCCTGTCCGAGCGTTTTTCGATTCAACCGTCGCGGCGGCGGTGGCAGTTCGCCCACGCCGCCTTGCTGGGAATGCTCGCCAGCGGCGCCCTGGCCGCCGAGCATGATCATGCCGCCCACGGCGAGCCGGGCGACAGCGTCGAACTGGCGCCCATGGTCATCACCGGAGTTGCCCAGCAATCGCCATTGACGGTCGTCACCGACCCGAAGATCCCCCGCCAGCCGATGCCGGCCAGCGATGGCGCCGACTACCTGAAGACCATTCCCGGTTTCTCCGCGGTGCGTAACGGCGGGGTGAACGGCGATCCGGTGTTCCGCGGCATGTTCGGCTCGCGTCTGAAACTGCTCTCCAATGGCGGTGAAATGCTCGGCGCCTGCCCCAACCGCATGGATTCGCCGAGTTCCTATATCAGCCCGGATACCTTCGACAAGCTGACCGTCATCAAGGGCCCGCAGACCGTACTCTGGGGCCCTGGTGCCTCGGCGGCGACGGTGCTGTTCGAGCGCGAGCCGGAGCAGTTCAGCGAGCCCGACTACCGCATCAACGGCAGCCTGCTGACCGGTTCCAACGGGCGCTTCGACCGCAACCTGGACGCCGCTGCTGGCAACAGTCAGGGCTATGCACGGCTGATGGCCAACAGTTCCCAGGCCGACGACTACGCCGATGGCAACGGCGACACCGTGCCGTCGCGTTATGACAAGTGGAACACCGATGTCGCCCTGGGCTGGACGCCCGACGAAGACACGCTCGTCGAGTTCACCGCCGGCCGCGGCGACGGCTTCGCCCGTTATGCCGGGCGCGGCATGGACGGCAGCCAGTTCCAGCGCGAGAGCCTTGGCCTGCGTTTCGAGAAGACCAACATTGGCGAGACCTTCTATGGCCTGGAGGCACAGGTCTACTACAACTACGCCGATCACATCATGGACAACTACAGCCTGCGCGACTTCGTGCCGTCGATGATGATGCCCAACCCGACGCTGTCGCGCGTCGATCGCCGTACCCTTGGGGGCCGGCTGGTCGGCACCTGGCAGTGGACCGACGTCGAGCTCAAGGCCGGGGTCGACGCCCAGCGCAGTGAGCATCGCAAGGTGATGAACCCGGCTGGCGCCGCCAATCAGATGGTCAACGCCGCCGGCAGCGACGCCTTGCCCTGGGTGCCGGATGCGATGCTGCACAGCTACGGTGTGTTCGGTGAGCTGAGCTGGCAGCTCGGCGAGCGCGAGAAGCTGATCAGCGGGCTGCGCCTGGACCTGCACGAGGCGACCGACGAGCGCGCCTTTTTCCGTAGCCACGATCCTTCCAGCATGCCCATCGTCTCGCGCAACTGGGACAACCCCACTGCCGGCGAGACCCGTCGCGACACGCTGTACAGCGGGTTCGTACGCTACGAGGAAGAGTTGGTCAGCGTGCCGGCGACCTGGTATGCCGGCCTCGGCCATGCCGAACGCTTCCCCGACTACTGGGAGCTGTTCGTCTCCAACCCCGGCCCGGTGGGCACCGTGCAGCCGTTCGACTCGGTACGCCCGGAAAAGACCACGCAGCTGGACGTCGGTCTGCAGTACGCCAAGGGGCCGCTGGAGGCCTGGGTTTCCGGCTATGCCGGCGTGGTCGAAGACTACATCCTGTTCAGCTATGTGCCAGGCGTGATGCCCGGCATGCTCCGCGCCGAAGTCAGCAATATCGACGCCACCATCGCCGGTGCCGAGATGGGTGCGAGCTACCGTTTCACCAGCAACTGGAAGGGTGACGCGAGCCTGGCCTACGCCTGGGGCAAGAACCGCAGCGATGACCGCGCAATGCCGCAGATTCCGCCATTGGAAGGGCGTCTTGGCCTGACCTACGAGCGCGACAACTGGAGCACCAGCGGCCTCTGGCGAGTCGTCGCTGCGCAGAACCGTGTTGCCGAGGACCAGGGCACCGTGGTCGGCAAGGACTTCGACGAGAGCGCTGGCTTTGGTGTACTGGCGGTCAATGGCGCCTACCGGCTGAACAAGAACTTCAAGCTCAGCGCCGGCGTCGACAACCTGCTGGACAAGGCCTACAGCGAGCACCTCAATCTCGCCGGTAGTGCGGGTTTTGCCGATTACGGGCTCGAACCTACCAGTCGTGTCAACGAGCCGGGCCGCACCTACTGGGCGCGGGTCGACATGAGCTTCTGAAGGAACTAACGACGGTAAAGGAGCGGGGCGTTCCCTCGCTCCGGACGTAGGTTGGCGCTGAGGCGCGGGGTTTGAAGGCGTGGCCCGCGGCGCTGGCGTCACGGAGGACGCAATGGGCAGTGCTCAAGGCTGTGCCATCTGCTTCGTGCCTCAGCGCCAACCTACGATTAGCCGGTTCGATCGGCACCTGCGTCGAACGGAGGCGTTTGTGCCTCGGGCAATGCCGGCGTGCCGCGTTGCGTCAGCGATTCGCCCCAATTGCGCATGTCCGCACCGCTCGGGTGCTGGAACACGCGCAGGCCGAATTCCGGCAGGATCGCCAGCAGGTGATCGAAGATGTCCGACTGGATCGCCTCGTACTGCGTCCATGCCACCGTATTGGTGAAGCAGTAGACCTCCAGCGGCAGGCCGTCCGCGGTCGGGCTCAGCTGCCGCACGATCAGCGTCATGTTCTGATGGATGCCGCCGTGGCTGCGCAGGTAGCGTTCGACGTACGCGCGGAAGCTGCCGATATTGGTGATGCGGCGCGTGTTCACCGGCTCCTTGCCACGCTCGGCGAGCTTGGCGTTCCACTCCTCGATTTCCTTGGTCTTCTCGGTCAGGTACTCGTCCAGCAGGTTGAAGCGATGCAGGCGCTCGCATTCGTCGCGGCTGAGAAAATGCACGCTCTGCTGATCCAAATAGAGGCTGCGCTTGATGCGCCGTCCTCCGGATTCCTGCATGCCGCGCCAGTTCTTGAACGAGTCGGAAATGAAGCGCTTGGTGGGAATACTGGTGATGGTCTTGTCCCAGTTCTGCACCTTGACGGTGTGCAGGGCGATGTCGATCACGTCGCCGTCGGCGTTGAGCTGCGGCATTTCCACCCAGTCGCCGACGCGGATCAGGTCGTTGGACGTGATCTGCACGCTGGCGACCAGCGACAGCAGGGTGTCCTGGAAGATCAGCATCAGCACCGCGGCCATGGCACCCAGACCGGAGAGCAGGATCAGCGGCGAGCGGTCGATCAGCGTGGCGATGATCAGGATCGTCGCGATGGCATAGACGACGATCTTTACCACCTGCAGGTAGCCCTTGATCGGGTGCAGGCGCGCATCCGGACGGCGCTGGTAGATCAGGTTGATGATGTCGAGCACCGCGCCCAGGGCCAGCGCGATGGTCAGCACGATGAAGCCGCCGCAGACGTTGCGCACCACGGTCACGGCGCCTTCCGGCAGGCCTGGGACCGTCGTGACGCCGATCGACAGCACCAGTGCCGGGACGATGTTCGACAGCCGTTTGATGACGCCGAAGTCCTGCAGCTTGTTCTCGCGGGTGTGCTGCAACAGGTGGTAAAGGCCGCGGACGAGGATGCGCTTGACGATCCAGTTGGACAGCCAGGCGGCGAATATCAGCGTGGCGCTGGCGAGCAGCGTCTGCAGTTCGGGGTGGGCTCTTAGCCAGTCCAGCCAGCCGGCCAGGTCGTCGGACATGGGGTTCTCCATCACAGAAGGTCGGGCGCGACCTCAGCAACGCACGGTGGTCGCGGCCCGTCGGTTCGCAGCGTCCGGCTCAGCGGATGAACTCGCGGCTGATGCTCTTGAACAGCTCGGTGCCGGCGCGTTCCATCCACTCGAAGGCGACCATCTCCCGCGAGACGATCTGCGCACCGGCCTGGCGCATGCGTTCCAGGGCCAGGGCCTTGTCGCTGGCGCGGCGTGAGCTGACGCCTTCTTCGACGACGAACACCTCGTTGCCGCGGGCACGCAGGTCGAGCACCGTCTGCAGCACGCAGACGTGGGTCTCGCAGCCGCAGACGACGAACTGGCGACGTTCACCACCGGGGCGCTTGAACAGCTCACCGTCGCCAGCGGCGGAGAAGTCCAGCTTCTCGAGGATCGCGCTGTCTTCCACGCCGTCGCGCAGCGCGGCGATGGTCTGGCCGAGGCCCTTGCTGTACTGCTCGGTCAGCAGTACCGGTACGCCGACCCGCTTGGCCACCTGTTGCAGCCAGGCGGTGTGCTCGGCCATCGCGGCGGCGTCCAGGATCACCGGAAACAGGCGCTCCTGGATGTCGACGATCAACAGGGTGGAATCCGTTGCCTTGATGCGCATCGCTGTGCTTCCTCGTGGTTCAGGGTTTGTAGGCACCGATGAAGATCGCCGGATCGACACGGGCGTCGTTCAGGCTGACGTTCCAGTGCAGGTGCGGGCCGGTGGCACGGCCGGTCGCGCCGACCTTGCCGAGAACCTGGCCGCGCGCCAGCTGATCGCCGACCTTCACGCCGATTTCGGACAGGTGACAGAACATGCTGATCAGCCCCTGACCGTGGTCGACGAACACGGTCTTGCCGTTGAAGAAATAGTCGCCGGTGAGTATGACCTGGCCGGCCGCCGGCGCCTTGATTGGCGTGCCGGTCTTGGCGGCGAAATCCAGGCCCGAGTGCGGGTTGCGCTCCTCGCCGTTGAAGAAACGGCGCAGGCCGAACGGCGAGGACAGCGGGCCGTCCACCGGGCGGTCGAACAACAGATTGCTCGGCTGGCGGGTGCTGAACTGCCGGTAGGCGCGGTTCTGCTCATCCAGTTCACGCTCGATGCGCTTGAGGTCTGCGGGGTTCGGGTTGACCTGGCGCTGGTTCTTCAGGGTGATGTGCTGCGCGCGATAGTCGCGGTTGCCAACCTGGAAGCTGGTGCTGCGGCCATCGACCTCCAGCTGCTGGGGGCCGGCCTTTGCCGACAGCGGGATGCCGACGATGGCGATCCAGCGCTCGCCATCCTCGCGCACCACCAGGGTCGGCTTGCCCTGATAGCGGGCCTGCGGTGCGCTGGGGCCGTTGCCGAGTTCGATCACGGCGACGCCGCCGGGCACCGGTTTGTTCAGCAGGCGGGTGATGAAGCCCTCGGCGTGGGCAGGCAATGCGAGGGAGAGGGCGAACAGCAGGGCGAAGACGCGAGACATGGATGGGTCCGTTGCAGGAAACGTCCCATCCTCGCGTAAACCTCCGGCAAGAGAAAGGGCCAAGAATGTCAGGAGATTGCCGGCTCGGCTTGCTTAGAGCAGCGGCAGGGTGACCGGTTGCAGATGATTGTCTTCCACGCGTACGTCGAGCTCGCCGTCGCCGAGCCTGGCCTTGAGGCGCTGGCCGGGTTGCGTCTGGCTGGCGCTGCGGATCGCTTGGCCGCGGTCGTCGAGCAGGATGCTGTAGCCGCGGCTGAGCGTGGCCAGCGGGCTGACCACGTTGAGCGTCTGGGCCAGGCCCTGCAGCTGCTGGCGGCGGCCTTTAATATTGGCCTGCATCGCCCGCGGCAGGCGCGAGGACAGATGGTCGAGGCGCTGGCGCAGCAGATTCAGCGTGCGCCCCGGATGCTGCGCGGCCAGGCGTGTTTCCAGTCGGGCCAGGCGCTCCTGGCCACTGCACAGGCGGCGGTCCAGGGCCCGCAGCAGGCGCTGCTCCAGGTCATCGATACGCTGGGCCTGCTGCTGCAGACGCTCGCCGGGATGGCGCAGGCGGCGGGTCAGGCCGTCCAGGCGCATGGCGTCGCGGTGCAGGCGATCACGCATGCGCAGTACCAGCCGTTGCTGCAGGCCGTTCAGCCGCTGCTGCAGATCGGCACTGCTAGGCGCCAGCAGCTCTGCCGCCGCGGACGGCGTCGGGGCGCGCACATCGGCGACGAAGTCGGCGATGGACACATCGGTCTCATGGCCAACCGCGCAGACGATCGGCGTGACGCAGGCATCCACCGCACGCGCCACGGCTTCCTCGTTGAAGCACCAGAGATCTTCCAGCGAGCCGCCGCCGCGGGCGAGGATAAGGGCGTCGAAGCCCTGGGCGTCCGCCAGCTGCAGCGCACGGACGATCTGCCCAGTGGCTTCGCGGCCCTGCACGGCGGTGGGGATCAGCGTCAGCTCCACCTGCGGTGCGCGGCGGCGAAACACCGAGATGATGTCGCGGATCACCGCGCCGGTCGGTGAGCTGACGATGCCGATGCGCCGCGGATGGGCGGGCAGGGCGGCCTTGCGCTCGGCGGAGAACAGGCCTTCGGCGGCGAGCTTTTCCTTCAGCGCTTCGAAGGCCAGGCGCAGTGCGCCGTCGCCGGCCGGCTCCAGCATGTCGAGAATCAGCTGATAGTCGCCACGGCCTTCGAACAGCGAGACCTTGCCACGCACCCGCACCGCCAGGCCGTCGCGCAGTACCTGACGGATGCGCGCGGCATTCTGGCGGAACAGGGCGCAGCGCACCTGGGCGTTCCTGTCCTTGAGGGTGAAATAGACGTGGCCGGAGGCGGGGCGGGCGAGGTTGGAAATCTCGCCTTCGACCCAGACCTGGGCGAACACGTCCTCGAGCAACAGGCGGGCGCGACCGTTGAGCTGACTGACGGTCAGCACTTCGCGATCGAGATTGAGGCGCTGGAAGGGATCTTTGAGCATGGCGGCGATGATAAGCCGCGCGCGGCCAAGCGGAAACCGAATCTGCTTGGCGTCCGTCCAGCGGGCCTTGACCAGCCAACGGGCGGCGCTAAGCTGCGCGGCCTTTCTCCATCTCCGGTTTCGAGCCGTCATGAGCCACAGTCAAGCCATCATCGTGCCGCGCATTTCCACGTTCCCAGCGCACGAAGCCAAGGCGCGGATGATTCTTCGCTGGCTGGCCGAGCGGCGCATCGTCGAGTCGCTGCCGACCACCTGTGGGCGCGGTGTTGGCGGCATGGGCTACGCCATCGCTTCCGGCGCGCGCAGCGTCGTGCAGCATCCGGAGCGCTTGCCCTTTGGCGAGGCCATCAACGGCCTTGAGGTGGTCACCAAGCGCTGCATTTACACCCCGACGCAGGGCTTCGCCGAGGAAGCTGGTTGCCCCGAGTGTCGGCGTGAAATCGGCGAGGCGCTGTTCGAAAGCCTGGACGAGTGGATGCCGCGGCAGACCGACAACTTCACCTGCCCGGAATGCGGCCACGAGGACGACATCAACGGTTTCCTGTTCATCCCGGCGTGTGCATTCTCCAACCTGGGCTTCATCTTCAATGGCTGGGGCGAGGCCGGTTTCACTCAGGCGTTTCTCGACGAGTTCGCCGAGCGCCTGGGGTTTGCCGTGGCGCTGGTGATCGATCGACCGTGACCGGTCGGTCACTCCGGCGAGGCTGTGCCTGTCGTCGTTCGTGCCGTCGCTCACATCCGCATTGAGCGCAAGGGGGTGCGTGGGTATAATGCCGCGCTTCCTTTTTCCCGCCTGGGAGCCCCCGCCATGCTGCGTATCAGCCAAGAAGCCCTGACTTTCGATGATGTTCTCCTGATCCCGGGATATTCCGAGGTTCTGCCGAAGGATGTCAGCCTCAAGACCCGCCTGACCCGCGAAATCGAGCTGAACATTCCGCTGGTTTCCGCTGCCATGGACACCGTCACCGAAGCCCGCCTGGCCATCGCCATGGCGCAGGAAGGTGGCATCGGCATCATCCACAAGAACATGAGCATCGAGCAGCAGGCCACCGAGGTGCGCAAGGTCAAGCGCCACGAGACTGCCATCGTCCACGACCCGGTCACCGTCACCCCGGAAACCAAGATCAGCGAGCTGCTGCGCAAGGCCCATGAACTGGGCTTCTCCGGCTTCCCGGTGGTATCCGGCAAAGAGCTGGTGGGCATCGTCACCGGTCGTGACCTGCGTTTCACGCCGAACGCCGGTGATTCCGTCGCGGCGATCATGACGCCCAAGGAAAAGCTGGTCACCGTGCTCGAAGGCACCGGCCTGGAAGAAATCAAGACCGAACTCTACAAGCACCGCATCGAAAAGATGCTGGTGGTCGACGCCAACTTCCACCTGCGCGGCCTGGTGACCTTCCGTGATATCGAGAAGGCCAAGACCTACCCGCTGGCGTCCAAGGACAGCCAGGGCCGCCTGCGCGTCGGCGCGGCGGTCGGTACCGGCGCCGACACCGGTGACCGCGTCGAGGCGCTGGCTGCGGCCGGCGTCGACGTGGTGGTGGTGGATACCGCCCATGGCCATTCCCGTGGCGTGATCGATCGCGTGCGCTGGGTGAAGGAGAACTTCCCGCAGTTGCAGGTGATCGGCGGCAACATCGCCACCGCCGAAGCCGCGCTGGACCTGGTCAAGGCTGGCGCCGACGCGGTCAAGGTCGGCATCGGTCCGGGCTCGATCTGCACCACCCGCATCGTCGCTGGCGTCGGCGTGCCGCAGATCTCCGCCATCGCCAACGTTTCCGCCGCGCTGGAAGGCACCGGCGTGCCGATGATCGCCGACGGCGGCATCCGCTTCTCCGGTGACCTGTCCAAGGCCATCGTCGCTGGTGCCAACGCAGTAATGATGGGTTCGATGTTCGCCGGTACCGAGGAAGCGCCGGGCGAGATCGAACTGTTCCAGGGCCGCTCCTACAAGGCCTACCGTGGGATGGGTTCGCTGGGAGCCATGTCCCAGGCCCAGGGCTCCTCGGACCGTTACTTCCAGGACTCGTCCGCCGGTGCCGAGAAACTGGTACCCGAAGGCATCGAAGGTCGTGTGCCGTACAAGGGTTCGCTGTCGGCGATCATCCATCAGCTGATGGGTGGCCTGCGCGCTTCCATGGGCTACACCGGCAGCGCCACCATCGACGAGATGCGCACCCGGCCGCAGTTCGTGCGCATCACCGGTGCCGGCATGGCCGAATCGCACGTGCACGACGTGCAGATCACCAAAGAGGCGCCGAACTACCGCGTCGGTTGATAAGCCTCGATTGACAGGCGCTGGAAGCTGGAAGGTGGAGACCGGACATTGCACGATCCGGTCTGCGCTTCCAGCTTTCGGCTTTCAGCTTCAAGCTCTTTCCGAAGGAAGGCTCCATGTCTCATCCTGACATCCACGCTCACCGCATTCTGATTCTCGACTTCGGTTCCCAGTACACCCAGCTGATCGCCCGCCGCGTGCGCGAGATCGGCGTGTACTGCGAGCTGCATCCGTGGGACATGAGCGAGGACGACATCCGTGCCTTCGCGCCACGCGGCATCATCCTCGCAGGCGGCCCTGAGTCCGTTCATGAAGCGGGCAGCCCGCGTGCACCGCAGGCGGTGTTCGACCTGGGCGTGCCGCTGTTCGGCATCTGCTACGGCATGCAGACCATGTCCGAGCAGCTCGGCGGCAAGGTGCAGGGCTCGGACGTGCGCGAGTTCGGCTATGCCCGCGTCGATCTGGTGGGTAAGTCCCGGCTGTTCGACGGCATCGAAGACCACATGGACGACGACGGCGTGTTCGGCCTCGATGTGTGGATGAGCCACGGTGACAAGGTCACCGAGATTCCGGCCGGTTTCCATATCCTGGCCAGCACCCCGAGCTGCCCGATCGCCGCTATGGGCGACGATGCCCGCGGCTATTACGGTGTGCAGTTCCACCCGGAAGTGACCCACACCCGCCAGGGCGGCCGCATCCTGTCGCGCTTCATCCTGGAAATCTGCGGCTGCGAAGCGCTGTGGACCCCGTCGAACATCGTCGAGGACGCCATCGCCCAGGTGCGTGCCCAGGTCGGCGACGCCAACGTGCTGCTCGGCCTCTCCGGCGGTGTGGATTCGTCGGTAGTCGCGGCGCTGCTGCACAAGGCGATCGGCGACCAGCTGACCTGCGTATTCGTCGACAACGGCCTGCTGCGCCTGCACGAGGGTGACCAGGTGATGGCCATGTTCGCCGAGAACATGGGCGTCAAGGTGATCCGTGCCGATGCCGAGGCGCAGTTCCTAGGCAACCTCGAAGGCGAGGCGGACCCGGAGAAGAAGCGCAAGATCATCGGCCGTACCTTCATCGACGTGTTCGATGCCGAGGCCAGCAAACTGCCGAACATCCAGTTCCTCGCCCAGGGCACCATCTACCCCGACGTCATCGAGTCGGCAGGCGCCAAGAGCGGCAAGGCCCACGTGATCAAGTCGCACCACAACGTCGGTGGCCTGCCGGAAGAGATGAACCTCAAGCTGGTCGAGCCGCTGCGTGAGCTGTTCAAGGACGAAGTGCGCAAGATCGGCCTCGAACTCGGCCTGCCCTACGACATGGTCTACCGCCACCCCTTCCCGGGCCCGGGCCTGGGTGTGCGTATCCTCGGCGAGGTGAAGAAGGAATACGCCGACCTGCTGCGTCGCGCCGACGACATCTTCATCAGCGAACTGCGCAACGCCGACTGGTACCACAAGGTCAGCCAGGCCTTCGTAGTGTTCCAGCCGGTGAAGTCGGTCGGCGTGGTCGGCGACGGCCGCCGCTATGCCTGGGTCGTCGCGCTGCGCGCGGTGGAAACCATCGACTTCATGACCGCGCGCTGGGCGCACCTGCCATACGAGTTGCTGGAGAAGGTGTCCAACCGCATCATCAACGAAATCGAAGGCATTTCCCGCGTCACCTACGATGTGTCGAGCAAGCCGCCGGCCACCATCGAGTGGGAATGATC
>Ga0116211_1000989_pt1 | contig 14133 bp, 20 predicted proteins | sample SaghotsprinmetaG_FD_94484 | JGI IMG/M metagenome (GOLD analysis project Ga0116211, IMG submission 94484) | Hot spring microbial communities from South Africa to study Microbial Dark Matter (Phase II) - Sagole hot spring metaG | ecosystem: Environmental > Aquatic > Thermal springs > Hot (42-90C) ... | reverse complement strand
GTCGCCGCCTTGCAGCCCCGGCAGGTAGTGCCGTTCGCCATCCAGCAGGGGCAGGGCATCGAGCTTGGCGCCGACCTCGGCCGCTGCCAGTTGCGCGTCCTGGAAGAAATCCGCCAGGGCATCCGCAGGCCCGGCCCAGCGCCGTGCACAGTAGTCCAGGAAGGGCGCCGTCATGCTGTCGCCCTCCGCACACCGGCCTTCCAGCGCACCAGGTCGCCAAAGGTCTCCACCCACTTTGGCGCGCCGATAGGGCGCCCGGGGATCATCAGTTCAGCACCACGCGAGATGGCCACCATGTCAGCCCGGCGCCCGCCTTCCTCGGTGTTGTCGCCAGCCACCACCAGTCGGCCACTCGACCCGATCAAGCTGCGCGCTTGAAAGGCGACAGTGCCCAGGTTATCCAGGCTGAGGCACGCCCATGCAGTCATGCCCATGTGATGCAGGGCCACAGCGCTGGGCCAGTCGACTGTCACAGCCAGGGCCTGGCCTTTCTGATAGCGGCCTGTCGGCACCGAGCAGCCGGCCGGCGCGCCCCCGACTGTCACGCTTGGCTTGGTGATGTCCCAAGGGATCAGCCTCACGCCCTGGAAGGCACCGCGCACGCACAGGGGCAGGATCAGCGCCCCTTGGCGCGATTGCCGGAGCTGCATCGGGGCAATGCGATGGTGGATCAGGTAGGGGTGCTGCGGATCCGGCCGGCGCCCGGCCTGCCAGATAGCCCACGCTCGGCGTGATTCTCGCGGGAATGTCATAGCTTCACCCCCGGCTCAACTGGGCATATCCAGGTGATGGCCCCGGCAAGGGCCTCCAATTGGCGGAGCTGTTCTTGACCTTGTGCGCTGGTGGGGACAATGGCGCCCACGGCTGCCAGTGCAGACACACGGATGGCCAGCTCATGCAGCGCCTTCATGGTCTGATTGCCCAGGGCGAAAGCCTGGCTTTTCTCGACCTGGTCGAAGCTCGGAGCCCCCTGCATCGAGCGCAGGCACTGCTCCAGGCGGGCCAGAAGACCGGCCTCGACATCAGGCCAATGGCGAGCCGGGGCACTACTGCGAAGGCGCGCCACAATCTCATCAAGGCGTTCGGCTGGGTATTGGTTCAGCAGGTAGCTGTCAGCCACCTGGATGCCCATGTTGACTACGTTCTGACTGGCGGCGCAGGGGAGGCTAACGGCCGGTCGGCCGTAGGCTTCCGGCACCTGGCAGCAGGTGTTTTTTTTGCGGTCGGCGGTTTTTTCTTGGTGCGCGGCCGCCCCCGCCATATCCTGTTGGCTCTTCATGGGTGTTGTCCTCTAAGCCCCGCCGGGCTGTCCTCCCGGCGGGGCTTTTCATTGGCGGGTTAGCAGTCGGTCAGGATGTAATCGACCTTCGGGGACTGCTCGCTGAAGGTCAGCGCGCCAGGTAGCTTTCCGCCCTGCGCGGCGCCGTGAACGACACAGCAGCCGAACGTCTTGGCCTCTGTACGTCCCCGAGCGCCGTGCTCAAGTGCTCGCAGCACGTCGTTTACTTCGGAAAGCTCAAGGGACACTTGCTGGCCCTTGATGGTGAGTTGGATCTGCATGGCGATTCCTCGTTGATTGGCTGGTCGCGTCCCCCGACAACCCAGGCCAGTGCGGCGCGCAGGTATCAGCGCGCCGCCCGCTTTCGCGTTCGGCTGTCACGTTGCTCGATCCGGTTCTTGATCCAGGCGTCCACCTCGGACTCAAGCCAGGCCACAGCCTGGCGTCCGATAGGGATGGGCGAAGGGAAATCACCCGCTGCGGTCATTTCGTAGAGGGTCGAAGAAGAGAGCCCCACCCTGGAGAGCACCTCCGGGCGGCGGATCAATCTGGCGGGTGAGGCTGGGGCTTGGGCCGTCATGGCTCGGGCTCCTTCGGAATGGTTCGGAACAGTTCCGACTATCCGGGAGCCCTGAAGGGTTTTCACCAAGCAGAGGTTGTAGCGCGGGCTCCTACAACACGCGGTCAATCAAACAGGCTTTTCCTTGTTGACAGGCTTTAGTTCAACGGGGGCTGAAGCCGCCCAGCCACAGCCATTCCTGGCACATTCGGCGTAGGCCACGAAGACGAACGGGTCAGCGGTGGCCACCAACTGCTTACGCAGCCGCTCGCCACAGTCCGGGCAGCAATCTGGCTTGATGCCTGGGGAGGCTGGAATCTGATGCTTCTGTGAGGGGCTGATCGGCAAGCGAATCAGAGGGTTTTTCTGACTCGGCACCTTCAAGCGGTAGACGATCTCCTCATAGCCCTTGAAGGTCGCACTACAGAGCATGTAGGTGCACTGGTAGAAAGTCTCTGTGCAGATCGGCCCTTGCTTGCGGCTCGTGCGCCTGTGCAGCAGGGCACCGCAGTCCGGGCACTGCCGCTGACGTGACTCAGCCAGAGAGGGTGCATAGAAGTGGTCTTCTACCCGCTCCATGTTCACGCCTCCGGCAGGCTGTCTACGTACGCTTTGAGCAGATCCTTGACGGTCTTCCCCTGCTTAGCGGCGTAGACCTTGAGCTTGGTGTGCGCGTCGCGCTCCAGGTCGAAGTTCACCCGCACGGTGGCGGCCTTGTCGGCCAGGCTGGCCAGAGTCGCGGCGCTGGAGGCCTTGGCGCTCGGGCGGCCGGCGCTCAGTGTTCCGGTGGTCTTGCTCATAGTCTCAAATCCTCAAAAACTCATTAACTCACACGCTCAGTCGAGCGCAGCCATAATCTCGGCGGCAAGGGCACGAATCTCGGCCGCAGCATCCCCGGTCGGCTCAGCATCGAGCACCGTGCTGCCTGATGCAGCCGTGCCCGGGTAAACCACCCGCTGAATCACCCGCGTGCTGAGCACCGGCAGGTCGTACCCCTCAAGGGCCGCGCTGACCTCGGCGCCGATCTTGGTGCCCTTGATCGCCCTGGAGACGACGAAAGCGGCGCGCAGGCGCCCGTCCGTTATCTCGATGCGTTGCTTGACCAGCTCCACCAGGTCAGCGGTGGCCCAGATGTCATACGGCGACGGTTGCACCGGGATCAGCACGAAGTCAGCCGCCTTGATGGCCGAGACGGCCAGGTCAGCCGCCTGGGGCGCGCCGTCGATGACCACCACGTCTTTCTTCGCCAGGTTCTTTAGGTCGCGCTCGATGGTCGGGCGGTCGATGCCGACCACCGTAACCGGCTGGTCTTCGCGCACCGCTGCCCAGTCTCGGGCGCTGCCTTGCGGATCCGAATCGACCAGGAGCACGTCCTGCCCGTCGAGCTGGATCGCCCGCGCCAGGTGGGTGGCAATCGTTGTCTTGCCCGCCCCGCCCTTCTGGTTGAGCACTGCAATCACTTTCATGGTGTGGCCTCCAAAGGTTCCGCTTGAGGTTATAGCGCATAAACTCAAAACCTTAAAGGCTCAAAAACTCATAAGCTCAAACGCCAGGCGAGAGACCGGCCCGGCTTCGCCGGAAAATGATGCGCCCTACGGGCGCGGACTCTTTACCTGTGCGCCGGCCCATAGTCCCGCGTCGGCTCTTGCCGCTGGCGTTGGCGTTGCGGTTGGCTCGCCTCGCGGCGCGCCACCTCGGCCAGGATCTCGGCGGCCTGCTCGCGACTGGTACCGGCATGCCCAGGTGAGTGGTCGAGCAGCGCGCCGACCGTCTCGGACATGCTGCGGCCGTGCTCGGCTACGGCTTCGCGGACGGTTTCCTGCTCGACCTTGCCCCAGTCCACCGACCGCCAGCGGCCGGCGGCCTCCTCGATGGCGCGGACGCCACGGCGAGCGAACACCAGGGCGGCGCCTGCCGCCTTCCTCGCCAGCTCGGCCAGCGCCTCGGCGCGGCGCTTTGCCTCGGCCGCAATCCAGTTCTCGCGCCGCTGGTTGGCAGCCTGCGCGGCCAGGGCCTGTTGCTGCTCAGGGGTGAGGCCGTCCAGGAACAGCGCCCGCAGATCAGCGAGCCGGGCGCGTTCGGCCTCCAGCTGCGCCCTGGCTTCGCGTAGCGCCTGATCCTTCGCCTTGGCTGTCTTGGCCATCTCGGCCGCCCGGCGTTTCTCCATCGCCGCCGTGGAGCCTGCTGTGATGGCGGGGCCGTAGTAGGCCTGCACGGCTCGCGTCAGCCGCTCGGCTACCTGCTCGGGGCTTTCCACGGTCTTGGTCAGCAACCGCTTCTCCAGCACCTTGGGCTGAAGCGTCTCCGCGCTCAGGCGTCCGTGCTTGAAATCTGGGCGGTTCAGCGCCTGGTAATACTGGCGAATGCTCGTATGCGTGGCCTTGCTGCCCTCGATGCCACGCTCCAGGCCCACCGCTGCGCCCACCCTGGAAGCGAAGTCCGTCTGCATGGCCGAGAGCTTGGCTTTGCCACCAAGGAACTGCTTGGCGTTCAGCTTACCGGCGCTATCGAGCGGCACCACATAGCCGACCAGGTGAGGGCTGGTCTCGTCACGATGGATCGACCAGGCCACCAGGTTCTCGGCGCCGTGTCGCTCCTGGAGCCACTTCACCGCGCCGGCAAAGTAGGCGTCAGCATCGCCGCCGCTGTCGAAGAACTCAGGACTGGCACCCACGAAATACTCCACGCACAGCACGGCGTCTTTACGGTGCTTCTCGGGAATGCGGGCGCGAATGGCAGCACGCACGGTGGCCGGATCAGATCCGCCGTGGTGCTCGTTGAGGGAGGCCCTGGACGGGTCAGCGTTCGGGGTCTCGCGTGTCCGGTAGGTATGCGATAAGGAGCCGGCAATCTCCCCCATGCTCTTGAGCTTGGCTGTTCGCAGAATGGCGTAGGGCATACCATCAGCGTGCAGGTGGAGCAAAAGCCAGCGCAAGCCCTGGAGCGAAGCGGGAAGGGCGTAGAGCGGGAGCGGCGCAGGGTGTACTCACTACACCTTGTTCCAAGGTTCGCTCGGCCCTCTGGGCGAAAAGCCAAGCCGCGACCATCGGCGGTCGCGAAGGGGCGAAATCCGCTAAACTGGCACGGAACAGACCATAGGCCCGACCATGAGCGCACAACTATCCCCCATCGTTTCCGAGTTCAGCACCGAGGCTGAAGCGGCAAGCTATGACCGCTGGTACCGCCGCAAGGTCGAGGCCTCGCTAGCCGATCAGCGCCCGAGCGTGGCTCATGACCAGGTTATGAGCGAAGCTGCCGCTATCATCGAGGCAGCAGAAAAGAAGATTGCCCGGAGCAGGTCGTGACAGCCAACTGGCCACGTCTCGACTGAACCGGAACCCGCCCCATGCTGCCCATCCTCTGGCGTGCCACAGCACGCGAAGACCTCGCTGAAATCATCGGCTATATCGCTGAGCGCAATCCCACAGCAGCACGCTCGATGCTTGCCCAGCTGGAGAGCGCAATCATTCCAGCAGCAGAGCACCCCTACCTGTACCGACCTGGCCGAGTACCAGGGACACGGGAAGTAGTCGCACACCCTAACTACGTCTTGGTCTATCGGGTGACGGCTGCAAGCATCGAGGTCTTGAACGTCCTTCATGCCCGCCAGGAATACCCCTAGGCCAAGAGCAGAGCTGTTCAAGATAAAGGACAGAAGAGCCAGAGCGGCGGGCAAAAGGATGTCGGCCAAAGGCCTCCCCGGTCGCGCTTGCCTGTCTTTCCGCTGCGCTCCAAGACAGGCAAGCCCTCCCGGCCTAAACCAGGAAGATTCGCCTTGCCGCCCACTATCGGTAGGGTTTGCACCCCTGCCCCCTCTGCGCGTTGGGCGGACACTCCCTAGGCCTGCTGCACTGACCGGCTCTTGCCCTGCTGGGCGGCCGCCTCGGCGTTTTTAACGTGGTGCCGGTCTAAACCCCTTACCCACCGTCAGTGCCCCCAGGTTGCGAGCCTGGGAAGGCATGGAGCGCGTCGCACGCTTGGCCGTATGCAGAGAATCCCCGTTCGGCCAGATCGCCACAACAGGGGGGTAACAAGCTCTTGAAGTCCAACCCCCCCCGCTACGCCTACGAAAGCGCCGCAGTGACAACCATCGGTTTCGGGGGTGAGGTGGTAGACAGCACGTTTTTTGTGCTACAGAATTATCTACCGGTCTCGTTCCCAGCCGCCAAGCACAGGATTCCCCGAGACCTAGGGTCAGAGCGCTTGCCGGCGCCGCTGACCACTTCAAAGCCCGCTTACGCGGGCTTTGTCGTATTTCCAGCAAAGATATTGTGCTGCTAGGCACTTAGCAAGCACCGCTTTCGCACAACTCCAGCGTCAAGCCGCCCAGGCAGGGCCAGGGCGAATCGACAATTCCTTAAAACCCCATAAGCAGCAGGCAAACTTCCGGGCGCCCTGGAAAGGTGCGACATATTGTCGCACCTGTGCCCAGTCAGACATCGAGCAACGCATTCAGCCGCTCGACCTGGTCGCGCTCATCGTCCTTGATCCACTTGCCGTAATGCCTCCAAATCATCGCTGTAGACGTGTGCCCCATCTGCTCAGCGACCCACTCGACATTGACCCCGCCGCTGGTCAGCAATTGGCTGGCAAACGTGTGACGGCATTGATTCGGCCCCCGGTAACGCACGCCCGCCGTCTTGAGGTGGCCCGCCCAGAACTGGTTGCGGTACTGGTCGGCGTCCCTGAAGGGCTCACCATTGGGCGCGAGGAAAACGAAGGTCAGCGCACGGTGCTTGATCGTCCGGTTGTCCCGATCAACCACGCCGACCGTCACCGGGGGCAGCTGGCCGGTCAGGGCGTGCTGGCGGCGCAGAGCCTCCAGGGCAGGCCGTAACAGCTTCAGCCGGCGCTTTGATCGCCTGGTTTTGGTGACCTTGTACTGACGTGATACCAGGGCGCGCTGAAACGTCACTTCGCCGCGCCCCAGGTCTACATCCTCCCAGGCCAGAGCTATGCCCTCAGAAATCCGGGGGCCACTCCAAACCATGAACTCGAACAGATTCAGCTGGCCGGCGTCCTCGGCATGGGTGCGGAGAATCTGGCGAATCTCCTCACGGCTGAACGGGTCAGGATCCTCGGCATCTGGCTGGCGAATGTAGATACCCTCGGTGGGGTCGTGCGCGTCCTGGTTGCGGGTGCGGTAGAGGCGGAACACCTGCCCCATGCAGCTAACCAGCCCCTTGATCGTCTTGTTGTGCAGCTTCGGCATCAGGTCGCTCTGAATCCACTCCTGGAGCTGGATATGGTCAATAGCCGTGACCTCGCGGGCGCCCCACTTTGGCCGCAAATGCACCTCGGCGGCAGTCGTGTAGCTCTTGAAGCTGCTGGCGGCCACCTCGTTTGCCTTGATCTTCAGCCAGGTGTCCAAGTAGGTACCAAACTGGTTTTCAGTGGCGCGTTTGCTCCAGGGGAAGTAATGGCCATAGTCGAAAGTACCCGCCCGGATATCCTGCTGTAGGATCGGGTCAAGCGACTCCCAGCGGGCAACATTCTCCGGGGTAGCGCCGCCTGGGATGCTCTCGTGAACAGTCTTCCCCTTGTATCGGAAAGCCACCCTTAGGGCCTTGCCGCGAATCTCCAGGCTCATGGCTTAGCCTCCTGCTCGGCCACGTAGGCCAGCGCCTCAGCACAGCGGCGCAGGTACTGGCGCTCACCAGCCGGCAGGCTCCGGTAGTGGCGCAGCAGCAGTTCCTCTTCCTCAGCAGGATCCAGCTCGACAGGCACAGCAGGAGGGACGGCCTGAGCGGCCGGCGCCGGGGTGAGCTGCTTGCCCTTAGGCACCGGCTGCCAATGTTGGTATTCCAGCGCCTTCAGGGGAGCGTGCGTGTGTCCTAGCAGAAGCTGGATATAGCCGGTCAGGTCATCGAGGTCGAATTGCTGGATTGGCTTATTGCCGTAGAGAACGGTGCACAGCATGCCTTCCAGGAAGCGCAGGGAGTCCATGCCCTGCATAACCTCACGGTAGGTATCTTCGGTCATCAGGTAGCCGCCCTGGGAAGTGCTTGCGCGAGTCATTGGCGCACCTCCACACGGACAGCGCCCAGGGCGCGCAGTGATTCGAGGTCGGCCAGGCGCGAGCTGGTCGGCAGTTTCAGTTCACCCAGCAGCCGGCCGGCATGGCCATAGACGCGGACGGTGGTACTCTTCGTGTGTTGCATGGCGGTCTCCTCAAGTGGTCGCCTGTGACAGACCGGGAAGGCGTTGGCGCGCCCATCGGTCGATTGCTGGGCGGCGTTACAGCGCCGCCCGGCAAGTTTTAATCCTTCGTTGCAGCCTCCCAGCCGATCAACCAGGACACCTTGTCCTCGGCACCGGCCAGGGCCGGTTCGCAGGGGTCGCCCCCTTCGCCAGCGGCGTAGCCGGCCTGGCGGCTGGGCTCATGCACCCATATCGTCTTGCGCTTCCACCCATCCTGAGCGCGCCGCTCGATCAGCCGAGCCTGGCGCTCGGCCGCCGTCTTGCGTAAAGCCTCACCGCTGAGCAGGTCGCGGGTGTGCTTGTCGTGTTCGTCCTTCACTGTCGCCTCCACAGCGGGCCGTTCTCGGCCAAGTCCAGCGCCCCTTCCAGGGTCGGGCTGTGGCCCCACCAGGTGGAACGATCCCAAGCACCGCCATCGAGGCAGCGGACGGTGTATCGCTCGCCGGCAGGGAAGGCCTCGAAGAACGACGCCCGATCCTTCTCCAGGAGCGCTTCCGTCTCTTCCTCGCTGAGTGCACCCGGTTCGCCCTCAGCCCGGCGCTTGGCCTGCCAATCGAGGGTGTGCTGCTCGGCCTGCGCCCAGGTGTACCGCACGATGAATGGCCGCTCCCACCACATGGTCATGTGGTGGTCACTGCGTTCATCGTTCGGGGTGTTGTCGAAGGCTTCCGGCAGCAGCGGATTGACCAAGTAACCCTGGGCCAGATCCTCGGCTTCGAAGTGGTGGCCATCTATCAGGAATGGCCTCAGGACGGGGGTGTGCATGGGTTTCTCCTTTTCGTTGCGCTGACGTTATCACAACGGAAATGAAAGGCAAGCGGTTTTGAGTTTTTGAGCTTATGAGTTTTTGAGTTCATCGCCGCCCGTAGGCTCAGCGGCGCGCCAGTAGCGCTTGACCGTCGAGAGGCTAAGCCCCGTCGCGGTGGCCGTCTCCTGCTGGGTGAAGTTGCGCAGGCGGCACCGATGCACATGGGCCAGGGCTGGAGATTGCCCAACAGGGCGGCCGGCCTTCTTGCCAGAGCGGGCCATGCCCTCGCGGGTGCGCTCGCTGATCCGGTCGCTTTCAAACTGGGCGAAGGCGGCGAGCAGGGTCAGGAACAGTCGGCCAGCGGCTGAGTCCAGATCGCCCGCGCCACCGTCCAGGAGCGTGACGCTGATCCCCTCGGCCTGGAGAAACTCCACCGTCTGGAGAATGTCCGCCGCGTTGCGCCCCAGGCGGTCGAGCTTCAGCACTACCAGGCGGTCTCCCGGTTCCATCTTGTTGAGCATGCGCAGGAACACGGGACGCTCCAGGGCAGGCACACGCCCGGAAATCTGCTCCTCGTAGTAACGGTGCCCAGGATCGTATCCGGCCGCTTTCAGCGCCTGGCGTTGGTTGTCGGCGGTCTGCTCTGCTGTCGAGACCCGCGCATAGGCGAAAAGCCTGCTCATGGTGCCCCCTCAAGGTGTCAAAAAAGGTAGGTGCTTGGGGCATGGTATCAATAATCCTGATTTCGTAATTATTGACACCCTGTTTTTTTGGGGTAGGCCCTGGTGCCGGCCAAGGGCCCTTTTCTGACGCCCTGGCGCAGGCCTGAAAAAGGGGCATGTGGTGGGATCTTGGTGGGGACATCCCACCACACCGCAAAGCCGCGCCGCGTCTTGGCTTGCGCTGTTTCGTGGTGGGTGTGGTGGCTTCTTTTCCTCGGACAGGCCGGAGCTATACCCCTGAAAGCCCCTTTTTAACTCCCCGGTTTCCAACAGTTTTTAAGCCACCACATCCCACCATATAGCCGAAAGCCCCGCCGTTACTGGGCTGGAGCGTGGTGGTTTCTCGGAATAGGAAGCCACCACAAGCCACCACATCCCACCACGGTGTCAAAAACCCCGAAAAAGCCATGGTGTCAGTCGTGAAAATCCAGCGCCAAGCCCCGGCCAGAGTTCGGAGCGGTTCGGGGCGTTTCGGCTCGGTCTGGAGGGTGGTTTTTGGCGGAAATTCGAGACCAGCCCGCCGCCCCCTGAAAAGCCTCAGAAATGCCCCGCAGAAAAGCGTGGGGTGTGCAGGGATTCGCAGGGAAATACCCACCCGAAGAGGCCCGGCGCAGCCCAGTAACGGCGCCGGCTGGCCGCCTGTGCAGGGGGTGCAGGAAAAGCGACAGGTTAAGGCCCCAGGCGTGGAGTGGGGGAAAGTGCGCGCGCCAATACCAGCACCTATATGTGGCCCTGGAGCCGCCGCAGCGCTCGCCTGCCGTGTTTTCTCGTGCAAGGGGTGCCGTGATGAGGGCAAAAAGAAAGCCGCACAGGGCGGCTTATGAGGGGCTTTAGGAGGTATTGCCTGTTTGCGGCTATAGCTGCGAGATTGAGGATTGCCCACGATGGGCGGGCCAGCCCTTAAGGCCTAGCTGTTCCATCCTTCTCAAGGATTCACTCCGGCAACCGGGGCAGTGCTCGCCCCTATTCCAGACAGCCCGAGCGGCACGGTCATCAATGATCAGGTGACAGTCAAAGTCCTTCACGTTGGTCACCGCGCAGCCCGCCAACCCGTGCCAGCCCAGCCACTGGCGGATGGCCGGTATCTGGTCAGGGTCGCTTGCTCTGGCCGTGAAGATCCGAACCTCAATGCCAGAGCGGAGCAACGCCTGCACCATCTCCAGCATGGGCAGGATAGGCCTACCAATCGCCTTGCCCATGCTGCCGTGGTACTCAGCAAGGGTTCCATCCAGGTCTACACCAATCCACTTGCCCATTTCAGCAATCACTGAGGAAGCAACAGCTGTACTTGGTCGCCTTCCCGCATCCTGAGCACGGGTCACCCACGTTATGCTTGACCCTGATTGCCCGGTCATCCCAAAGCTCCAGCATCTCCCAGTCCTTCTTGTTGGTGATGGCTAAACCGCCGATACCGTTATCCTCAAGCCAACGGCTGACCTTGATGCGCTCCAGGGTGGAATCAGCGCGGGCGGTGAAAATGCGAACCTCGATACCGTCCTTAATCCACCCCTTCACCCTGTCGAGCATTGGCGTTAGCGGCTTACCGATGCTGCCGCCTGCCTTTCCGTCATGGCTGGCCAGCGTGCCGTCCAGATCCACTGCGATCCATTTACCCATGGTTCAGCTCCTCAGGCAGTCTTCTTGAGGCCTTTGATCGGCCCATGATTTCCGCCACGCTGGTCGATGTCGTCTGGGATCTTGCCGCCGTTGGCCATCAGCTTTTTCAGGGCGATACGGTTACTGGCAACGACCTCCCCGGCAACCGGCGCCGGCAGACTGGCGATGGTGGTTTTTGCCGAGCGGGCACTGCCCCCGATCTTGCCCATCAGAATCTTCACAAAGTTCAGCAAAGTCGCCTGGTTGTACCCTCCGGCAACCACAGGCCCCAATGGGTCAATGACCCTCTCAAACGCTTCAAGACTGGCCATCTGGCGGGTGAAGATACGACTGCTCACGCCCAGGATTTCGCCAACAGTTTCGGCCCACCCTTCACTCTCGAGAAGCTCACTCAGACGATGCTGGCAGTAGGCTGAATTCAAGGCGTCGACAGAGTCGTACAGCGCAAAGCGGGCAGGGGCCATCTTCATAATCAACTGATCGTGGAGCTGGTCGCGCACTTCGGCCGTCCGCCGCAGAGCATCTGCATCCCCCTTGAGCTTGATGCTGCGTTCGATAACGCCATTGATCTTGCGTTGATCGGAATGCCGCTCCATGCACAGCGCTTTCCATTGTTGATTCGCCTGCTCTGCCTCTGAATCCAGCGCGGCAGCAGCGGTGGTAAGGCGCTTCGTTTCCGCGACCGCCTCAGAGAATTGCTGCTGTGTTTCCTGGTACTCCTGGATCGAGGCTTGAAGCTTCTCGGCCATAGGGCGAAGGGATTGAGGTAGCTGATCGATTGCAACATTGATGCTCATGGGTCTTTCTCCGGTTAGAACCCCTGTCCGATCTTCGGCAGGGGCAGTTTGTAAACGGTGTTTCCGCGCAACAGACGGTGCGGGACGTTGAGGTTTTTCAGGGCCGCACCGGCCTCCAACTGCTGGGCGCGGGTCGGCTTGTCGTAGCCCAGGTGCAGCAGCACCTGGGTCGCGGTCAGTTCGGTGGTCGGCTTGACGTTGAGGTCAAAGCGCAGGGGCAGCAGCTCCTCGATCGGGCTGATTTCGCGGAATTGCCCGTTGGCCCTGTCGAGCTGCTCCTGCTCCTCCTGGGTGAGGTGCCATTGCTCGCCCAGGAGGTAGAACTGCGCGTAGACCTGGGCCCACACCTGCTGCATATCCAGCCCGTGGGCGTGCTCGATGCGCTGGCAGCGCAGCACCCAGAAACGGCTGTTGCCGGTGGCGTCCTTCAGGAAGCGGTCAGAGTTGACCGAGGCGAAGAACACGGTGCGGCGCGGATACTCGCTGTCCACCCGGTCATAGGGGCGGCGCATGCGGTCTGAGGTCTGGGTGATGAAGGCCTTCAGCGACTCCATGTCACGGCGCAGCGTCGCCTCCAGCTCGCCCAGCTCGACCAGCCAGTGAGAAACGGCGGTCACGATGCAGTCACGGTTCTGCGCGTCCAGGTGCATGCCTTCGCGGATCAGGGGGCGAAGCTCCTGGGGCACCAGAGCCCGAAACCATGAGGTCTTTCCGAGGTTCTGCGCCCCCTGGAGGGTCAGCACGCCTTTGCACCAGAAGCCGGCCGGCTTCATGACGGCCGCCACGGCGGCAATCAGCCAGCGGCGCAGCAGCACGTCGCGCAGCGCCGTGTCCTCGGCCTCGATGGTGGCGAAGAACGCCGGCAGGCGGTCGTGGCCATCCCACCCCTTGGAGCGGATCCACTCGCCCACAGGGGAGAAAGCGTTGCGGTCGGCAATCGCCTTGACGTACTCGCCCAGGCTTTCGCGGGGCATCGAGTGCCGCGCCGCGATGCTGGCCAGCACGGCCAGGGAGGTGTTCGCCCGGTTGTCGGCGGTACCGCCTAGCCCGGGAACGTCCAGCTCCACCGTCTTGGAGACCAGGTTGTAGCGAGCGCGCACCTGGTGCGCCTGCATGAGCGCCTCCAGGTTCTCGATGGTGTTCAGCGGGCGGTTCTTGGCGCTGAGGTCGGGGAAGTCCACCCAGCCCGGTGCCGGGATGCTCGCCACGTTGCCCGCCTGTTGAGCCAGCGCCTCGGCAACCGCCTCAAGGCCATGCTCGGCGGCGTGGTCATTCCAGTCGGTGCCTACGGCTGGAGGCATGGCCATCGGTAGGCCCGTCTCCTGGGCGCCTTTCTCTCCCGCGCCCTGCGGGTCATTGTCGGCAGCCACCCCGCGCAACTGGCCGACAAGCGCACGGCTTACCGGTGCCAGGTTGCCCGCGCTGAAGGCAACCACCACAGCCGCCCCGGTGGCCGCCCGTACCGTGGCCCCGGTGGCGTAGCCCTCGACCAGCCAGGCTTCGCCATCGCCCTCGATCCGGCAGAAAGTGCCCTTGACGCGCCCACCCATGATGAAGCGCTTGCGCCCCTTGGCGTCGATGCGCTGGAGGTTCCACAGACGGCCTTCGGCGTCCTGCATCGGCAGCAGCAGCTCGCCGCGGCGAACCACCGTCACGCCGTCCTTCCACTCGCCATCCTCAGCGCTCCAGAGCCTGGCCACCAGGTCAGCCGCTGCCACCTTCAGACCGTAGTTCTCCACGCCCTTGGCGCTCAGGTACGGGTGCGGCCTGGATGCTACGGCCGCGCCCCAGGCCTGCACAGCGGCGGCCGCTGCGACCTCCCGGCCCTGCTTGCGGCATTCCTCGTTGGCGGCTTTTCGCGCCGATGCCTCAGCCGCAGCCTGGGCAACCTTCGCGGCATAGCGGCTGCGCTGCTCGCTGCTCGATCCGCTCGATTGGCCGGCGCCCTGGAAGTCACTCCAAGCCAGATCGCGGGGCTTCCAGTAGCGCTTCGGCTCGCCTGCCTTGAAGCTGCCAAAGGTCACGCATGGCCAGGCCGTTCCGTCCTTGTCCTGCTCGATGTGTGCCCGGTAGTAGTGTTTCTGGCTGTCGCCGCCTTGCAGCCCCGGCAGGTAGTGCCGTTCGCCATCCAGCAGGGGCAGGGCATCGAGCTTGGCGCCGACCTCGGCCGCTGCCAGTTGCGCGTCCTGGAAGAAATCCGCCAGGGCATC
>Ga0116211_1000988_pt1 | contig 14138 bp, 12 predicted proteins | sample SaghotsprinmetaG_FD_94484 | JGI IMG/M metagenome (GOLD analysis project Ga0116211, IMG submission 94484) | Hot spring microbial communities from South Africa to study Microbial Dark Matter (Phase II) - Sagole hot spring metaG | ecosystem: Environmental > Aquatic > Thermal springs > Hot (42-90C) ... | reverse complement strand
TCGGGATTGATCAGTGCCAGGCTCGCAATCAGCGCGATAACACCCAGCTGCAACGGCAGAATCCAGCCACGATGATGGCCCAGACGCGGCGACGCCAACCGATCCACCCACGGCGCCCAAAGCCCCTTGAGCAACCAGGGCAGCGCCAGCAGCTTGAGCAGGCCGATCAGCGCCAGATCGACACCATGCTGGCGCAGCAGCACCGGCAACGAATGCGCGAGCAACCCCGAAGGTAGGCCCTGAGCGCAATACAGCGAGGCCAATAGAACGACGGTGCTGCGCGGCGGAAAAGCAAGAAGTGATCGGCTCATGGCGATGGCTGGGTATCTGGAGGGCATGACGGAATACTTGGCAGGTGCGACAGGATCAACCTTTACCCTCTGCAAGCCGTTTGATTAGAATGCTGGCCGACTGCCATTCTTATTCAAAATTTGTCTGGCAAATGGATTTATTATAATCATCAAGGAATAAAGGAATGATGATCAAACGCTGTCTGGCACTTTCTATCGCCGCCGTACTGGCTGGCTGCCAAGCTACTGGCGAACAGTACCAAGCTGATGTCTTCGACGCGAGCCAGGTCAATACTCAGCAAGAAGCCAAAACCGTCAAGATCCTTACGGTTTCTCCCACCAAGATCAAAGTCAGCAACGAGAAAAACCAGAAAGCAGCAATGATGGTAGGCGGCCTGCTGGGCGCTGTTGGCGGCGCGGCACTGGGTGCACAAAATCACCGCGATACCGCAGTTGTTGGCGGTGTCGCCGGAGGTGCCGCAGGCGCGATGGCAGGGTCGCTGGTAAACGACACCACGCTGGTACCCGGAGTACTGATCGGCTACTCCGAAAACGGCAAAATCTTCACCTCTGCGCAAGTCGGTCGCCCTTGTGAATTCAAGATCGGCGAAATCTCTCTGATGGTAATGATGCTGTCCAACGAGACACGTATTCAGCCTAACGCCGCCTGCCCTGAACCAAGCAAAGGCTGAGGGTTATGCAGATGAAACATATCGTTCTGGGCTCAGCCCTGGCGTTGCTGGCGGTGCCAGCTCTGGCCAATCAGTTCGACCAGTTGTACCAAATCGAGCAAGAGACCAAGCAGGCACAGGCCAATGCGGAAGCCGAGCGCATTCGTCAGGCTGCCGCCGAGCAAGCACGAGCCGATGCGCGCGATGAAGCGAACCGTCGTCAACGCGCGGCCGCACAACAGGCCGCCGCCCAAAAAGCCGCCGCACAGCGCCAGCTTCAGGAAGCGGAAAACAAGCGCATTCGCACCCGCGAAGAAAGCTTTGAAGATGAGCTGCGCGCTCTGGAGCTGGAAGAGCGCAGGCTGGAACTCCAGGCCAAACGCGCACGCGCGGCACGAGCCAATGACTATATCGACGCTGAACTGCGCGAGAGTGCAGCCAGAACCGATGTCATCCAATCGGATGCAGATGCCTCACGTAACGTAACCTCAGGCACCAAGGCCTTACTGGAAGATACGGGTAAAGCCGAAGTCAATCGCTCCAACCGTCTGTTCGGCGAATAGCCAACCACCTGCCCACACATAGCGCTGTGGGCAGGCACTCATCAAGAGAGTTCATCATGCTGCGTTTAGTAATGCTGGTCGTTACCGGTTTGCTGCTGGCTGCCTGTAAAGAAGAAAAAGCCCCTGAGTTCCCGACTGTTGACCTACATGGTCGTTTGGTAGTCGATCAGGAAATGACTAAAAGCCGGCAAGCACAGGGTATTCAGGGCGAATACTTCAAACGTGTACTGACCGTGAACGGCCAAGACATCGCGTTTGCCGACTTTATCAAGCAGTACTGTGCGGACAGCAACACCCGCAATGAAACCTGCTTAAAAGCCTTCCGCATCAAAAAAATCGACGATGTCAGCGGGGCCACTCGCTTTCTTCCCAACGGTCTCTGATCACTGCAGCGCGCCTGCTTGCAGGTGCGCTTTGTACTATCAGGACAGTGATTTCGGCCGCTCTGGCCGCGACCAGATCCACAGCGCACCACAACCCATGCCTGTCGCAGCGAACGCCACCGAGGGCCAGTGGTTGACCGTCAGCAGCAGAATGCTCAACGCCAACAACATGCTCAGGCTGGCCACCCACTTGGTGCGCCGGGCGATCAGCCCGCCGTTCTGCCAATCCCGCAACAGCGGGCCGAACAGACGGTGACTCTCCAACCAGACTGCCAGGCGCGGCGAGCTGCGCGACGCCGCCCAGGCCGCCATCAGCACAAATTCGGTGGTAGGCAAACCGGGCAACAACACCCCGAGCATGGCCATGCCGATGCTCAGATAGGCGACCACCTGCCATAACCAGCGCTGCCAGGCGGGGCGCTGGGGCAACGCTTCAGACAAAGCAACGCTCCAAGTGCTCAGTGAAGCGATTGAAGGCAGCAATCGCTGCAGCCTCGGCCTGCCGCTCCTGCTCGGGATCCAGCTCGACACCATCCAGCACAGCGATAAACGACTTCCAACCCTGAGCACGACCACCCTCCGGTTCGCCCAGATGCCGTGCGCCGAACGTCTCACTCAGTCCCAGTGCCGGCATGCGCTTGAGCAGAAAGGCGGCACCGAGCTTGGAGCCTTCCGAAACGAACAACCAGGCCAGCGCCGCGCCGACACCCATCTGCTGCGAACGGATGGTTTCATCCGTTTCAGGTACGGAACGGCCAAGATCGGCCAGATCCAACCTGGCCTGTTCGACACGGCAGCGCTGGGGCAGGTCGGCAACCAGTTCGATCAGTTCGGGGTTGTTGTAGAGGTTTTCCAGATCACGCTGAAACAGGTACTGGGCGGCTACGAAATGGGCAAAACGCTCCGGACTGGCGAACGGATCATGGCTCTTCACCAGCGCATCCAGCCGGCTGTGCGGCTCATGGGTGATCTGATTGAGGCGCTGGGAACGCAGGGCGTGGCCGAGAGGCGAATTTACCGCAGTCATATGCATAGTCTCGAATGGTCTGAACAAAACGGACGACCATCGGGTCGTCACCCATTAATAACGAATCAGCAGCCTGAATACCGTAATCAACCCTGCGCCGGGGCAACTCGCGTCGCTACCGGCGAGCGCGAAAAATGCAGCGCAAGCTGCTGCAGGTCATGCTCATCCAGTACCCCGGCAAGCTGACGCAACTGCAGCCAGCTGCGCAGATAGGCATGCCGTGCTTCTGCCAGGTCACGGCGTGCGGTGTAGAAACCCTGCTCGGCATCCAGCACATCAAGGTTGACCCGCTCGCCGCCAGACACGCTGCGCCGGGTTGCCTCAATCAGACTGCGCGATGAGGTTACCGCCAGCTGATAGGCACGGATCTTGGCCTGGCTGCTGGCGCACAGGTTGTATTGCCTGCGCAGCTCATTGAGGGTCGTCGCGCTCTGTGCATCCAGTTCATGGCTGGCCTGTTCCAGCTGATAAGCCGCCTGGCGACGACCGGCAGAGGTCGCGCCACCGGCAAACAGCGGCAGATTGAGCTGAATGCCGATGCTGTCCGTGTCATGGCGCTGGTTGTAGGCGCTTTCCGAATCGGAGCGGGTCAAACGGCTGCTGGCCACCAGGCTGAGCGTCGGCAAATGGCCGGCACGTGCTCGCTCGACCTGCTGCTCGGCCACCGTCATGGCATGCCGCTGGGCCGCCAGTTCAGCGTTACCCGCCAGGGCCAGATCACGCCAGGCTTCGAACGAACGCGGCTGCAGCGGCTCGATCTGCACGTACTCGGCCAGTGGTTGCAGATCGGCAAGCAACAGCGGCTCACCGACTATCGCCTGCAGCTCACGCAAGGCGGCATCCAGGGCATCACTCACCTCGATCTCCTGAGCCAGGGCCAGATCATGACGGGCCTGGGTTTCCAGCAGATCGGTACGAGTTCCTTCACCCCCTTCGAACAACCGCTGGTTCAGTTGCAGGCGCTCAGCGAAGGCACTGCGCTGCGCCCGCGCCAGGGCGATGCGTTCGCCCGCCAGCAAGGCCTCGCTATAGGCCAGGAACAGACGCACCAGCAACGCCTGACTGCGCCCGCGCAAACGCTGATCGGCCAGCAGAGCACGGGCTTCACCCTGGCGGTATTCAGCCCAGGCGGCGTAGTCGAACAGCGGCTGCTGCAGGCTGAGCACGGAGGCATAACCGCGATAATCGCGCTGACTGCTGATATCGCCAAACTGGCTTTGCTGGGTCACTTGCGACTCGTTGCGCGAGTTGCTGTAGCTGTAGTTCAGTTTCGGTAATAGCGCCGCACGACCGAGGTTACGGTGCTCCTGGTCGGCCTGATGCTCCTTGATTGCCGCCTGGAACAGCGGGTCGTTACGCAGCGCCAGGGCATAGGCATCGGCCAGCTCCAGCGCCCGCAAAGGCAGGCTGAAACAACACAGCAAGGCCAGCAGGATGAATGCACGCAGCGGCATGCTCACTCCTCCACCATGGCCATGTGGCCACGGTCCAGCAGGGGCTTGAACAGGTAACTCAACAGCGAGCGTTCACCCGTACGGACAAAAGCCTCCACCGGCATACCAGGGCGCAAGACCAGCCCATTGAGCTGCCGCGTACCTTCATCGCTGACGCGGATACGCACCTGGTAATAGGGCTGGCCGGTTTGCTCATCGAGCAGCCGATCAGCCGACACTAGGCTGACCTCGCCAGTGACCCGCGGTGTGCTGTTCTGGTTGAACGCGACGAACATCAGCTCGACATCCAGTCCTGGCTTGAGCTGGTCCACCAGGCTTACCGGGGCCCGCGCGTCGACCAGCAAGGGCCTGTCACGTGGGACAATCTCCATCAACTGCTGGCCGGGACCGACCACCCCACCTTCGGTAAAGACGCTCAAGGCCACCACACTGCCGCTGGCCGGCGCACGAATCTGGCTGTTGGCCAGATCGAACTCGGCGCTACGCAGACGCTGACCGAGGTCTTCAGCCTGCAATCGCATGTCGCTTAACTGCTGCGCCACCTCCTTGCGGTATTCCTCCTGACGCTGACTGCGGCGCAGATTGAATTCCAGTACCTGGCGCTGCAACTGACCAATACTGCCGATGCCTTCGGCAATTGCACTGTTGAGCTGGGCATACAGGCGCTCCTGCTCCAGCAACCGGTTGCGTGGAATATAACCATCACGAGCCAGTTCGTGCAGGCTGTGCAACTGCTGTTGCAGGCTGGCGCTCTGCTCTTGCTGGTGACTCAGCGCCTGGCGCAACCCCTGCAGCCGCGCCTCGGCCCCGGCGACGTTCTGCGCCAGGGCATCCAACTCCATGCGCAGCGCTTGGCGACGGCTGTCCAGCAGGTGTCGCTGCAGCGTCAGGGCCGCCTCCACCCCGGGCTCGCCGCGACGGGCGAACAAGTCACCAGCAAAGGCTATCTGCTGAGCGCCATCCTGCTCGGCAGTGAGCCGCGCCTCACTGGCGCGGGCCGCCACATATTGCGCCAACAGGGACTGCTGCTGGGCACGGGCCAGCGTTGCATCAACCTGCACCAGTAACTGGCCAGCCTCTACCAGCTCGCCATCGCGCACCAGAATGCGCTCGATTACCCCGCCACCGGGGTGCTGCACCGCCTGACGATTGCCGGCCACCATCAGCGTGCCGGACAACGCTACCCCCTTGTCCAGTGGAGCCAGAGCGGCCCAGATCAGAAAGCCGCCAAAACCGAGCAGCACCAGCCAATGCCCGAGGAGGGTGTGGCGACGCTCATCGAGATGACGCACCGGTTCGGCTGCTGTCTGGGCATTAGCCACCGCAGTATGTAGAGCGATCTTGGCCATCAGCGTTGCGCCGTATCCAGTTGATAGTTGAGGCTAAATGCCGCCACTGGTGCACTGCCAACGCCAGGACGAGGGGTTGCCGCAGGCTTCTTGCTGCGCTGCATGTCCTGCAAGACCCTGGCCGCCGGGCCGAACGCCAGGACGCGGCCACTGCGCAGGATTAGCAACTGATCCGCGACTTCCAGCAATGCCGGCTTGTGACTGACCAGCACCAGGGTGCGTTTGAGCCGTTTGAGCTGGACGATGGCCTCAAGCAGCGCCTGTTCACCTTCTTCATCCAGATTGGCATTAGGTTCATCCAGCACCACCAGCGCCGGCAGCCTATAGAGCGCACGGGCCAGGCCGATGCGCTGCTTCTGCCCACCGGAAAGGCCGGCACCACCCTCGCCCAGCACAGTGTCGTAACCTTGCGGCAAGCGCAGAATCAGTTCGTGTACGCCGGCCATACGCGCGGCCGCCACCACCTGCTCGGCGTCCACCTCGGCGAAACGCGCGATGTTCTCCGCGACGCTGCCGGCGAACAGCTGCACGTCCTGCGGCAGATAACCGATATGTGCGCCCAGCTGGGTGCGATCCCAACCCTGCAGATCCGCACCATCGAGCCGGACCTTGCCCACCAGCGGCACCCAGGCACCGACCAGCAAACGCGCCAGGCTGGACTTGCCCGAACCAGACGCTCCGACAACCCCCAGTGTGTCGCCCGCCGGCAGGGTAAAGCCCAGGCCACTCAACACCGGCTGACGGCTACCCGGGGCACAGGCACTGATGCCGTCCACCGCGAGCTGACCACGGGGCAGCGGCAAGGGCATGCCCGCAGACCGCTGTGGATGATTGCTGAGCAGCGCGCTGAGACGCTGGAACGCCAGACGGGCCTCAGCCCAGTGTTTCCAGGCCCCGATCAGTTGATCCAGGGGAGCCAGCACCCGCCCCATCAGAATCGAGCCGGCGATCATCATGCCCGGACTGATCCGCTGCTCCAGCACCAGCCAGGCACCCAGCCCCAGCACCAACGACTGCAGCGCCACCCGGGCAATCTTGGCCGCCGCAGCGACCATCGCCGTGCGTTCGCTGGCCTGCCCCTGCCGCCGCAGGAACTCACCGTGCCCGGCGAACCAGCGCTCGCGCAAAGCCCCAAGCATGCCCATGGATTCAATGACTTCGGCATTGCGCAAGGTACTGCTGGCCTGCTGGGCACAGCGGATCGATTGTCGGCTGGCTTCGGCCAGAGGCGCAGCAGACACCCGCTCATTCAGCCAGGCCAACGCCAGCAGCAGGATCGAGCCCGCCAGGGCGAACAGCCCCAACCAGGTGTCGAAGAGAAAGATCACTGCCAGGTAGATGGGGAACCAGGGCGCGTCGAACAGGGCGAACAATGACGGCCCGGTAACAAACTGGCGCAGCTGGGCAAGGTCGTTGAATGCTTGCCCGGTGGTCTGCTCGCCGCTCTTCAGGCTGGCCTCGAACGCCGCGTTGTAGACCCGCTGGTTGAGTTGCAGATCGAGTTGGCTGCCGATGCGAATTACCACCAGGCTGCGGACGAACTCAAGCACGCCCATGAACACCAGCAAACCCAGGGTCATCAAGGTGAGCATCAGCAACGTCATGCCGTTGCCGGAGGCCAGCACCCGATCGTAGACCTGCAGCATGTACAGCGCCGGGGCCAGCATCAGCAGATTCACCACGGCGGTGAATAGCCCTACGCTGCACAGGCTGGAGCGGAACAGAGCGAGCGCGGCAATGATTTCATTGCCCGGCCTGCGAGATGGATGGCTCATTAACGACCTGCCTATGACTACCGCCCGGCGGCGGCGATTGACGCCCCCAGGGGCGCCTTGCAAAAATTCTGAGCGTCACGACCCGGCCTGCAAGCAAAGGCCGTGACGATTTTGTTGTAGAGCGGATGCAAGAGCGATCTTGCGTCCGCTTTTTGCATCAGACGAACTGCAGATCGGCCAGGTCGAAGCTGGTCACCCCGGTGAGGGTGATAGTGCCGTGACCATTGGTGTCGATGATGGTGTTGCCGGCCGACTGACTGACGCTGCCACCTGCGCTGCTAAAGGCGCTGTAGTCGGCATAGATCGCGTTGGACACCTGGATCTTCTCGCCGGCGGCATAGTCGCTGACGGTGTCGTTACCGAAGCTGGTGGCGCTGCCATACAGACCGAAATAGAAGGTGTCGACGCCAGTGCCGCCAGTCAGCACGTCGTTCTGGCTGTAACCCTGCAGGGTGTCGTTACCGGCACCGGCAACCAGGTTCAGTTGATTGCTGTTGAGGTAATCGAGCAGGTGGCTGATGCCACCGCTGGCGCTGTCCTGTGGCTTCATCAGGCCATAAACGATCTCATGCACGTCACCAGCGCGCCCTTCGCTCTTGGCCGAGCTCAGGCCCAGGTTGCTGATGACGATGTCCGACTGGACGAAGCTGCGCGGCGAAACCCCTTGCAGGCCGTGACCGAATTCCAGGGTGTTCAGGGTGCCGTAGAAGGTGTGGGACGGAGCGCTGAACAAGGTGTACTGCAGATCGCCACCGGCGATAAAACCTTGCAGGTCGGTATTGCCCGAATTGAACACCGAACCTTCACCCTGGGCGTACTGGCTGCCGCTGGTGGCAAAGGGGTTCCAGCTGTTGAAACCACCCCACTGACCGGAGCTGGCCGCGAAGCTGGACTGATAGTCGGCCAGATAACCGGCAAAACTCAGGTCCTTGCCCACTGCGCTGTTGAGCTGTATCGAAATTGCCATGTGTCGCACTCCTTGATGAGCTGAGTTATGCGCTACACGGAGTCCTTTCCACGTGGCGCCCAACGGCCGTCAGGCCGCATGTTGGAGAGCCCGTCCTGGGCTCCTCTGAAGACGTGATTGCCCTCAGAATTTCAGGTTCACGCTGGCCACGCTGGTACGCCCGGCACCCACTCGCACACCACCCAGGCCCAACGGCGTGGCATAGAGGCTGTCACGCAGGTTCTCCACCGACAGGCGCAGGGTCAGTGCGTCGGTTGCTTCATAGGAGGCATACAGGTCGTAGATCCGGGCGCTGGTGAATTCCAGCTCAGCGGTAGGCCCGCTGGCACCCCGGGTGGCGGAGTTGTAACGAACGCGCCCACCGAGGGTCAGGCTCTGCTCAAACAGGCGGATACCGGCGTCGAGAGCGGCCCGATGGCGCGCAGGGGCGACGAAGAACAGTGATTCCTTACCGGGAATACCATCCCTGGCCAGTTCGCCACGGAATAAGGGATGGGCACCACGCTGCAGCGGGTCGTAATCACCCTGGTAGTGAAGGTCGGTGCGGGTGTAGTTGCCCTTCAGATAGAAGTCGCCACTGTCGTAGTCCAGGCTGGCTTCATAACCGCGAAAACGTACCGGCATGCTCAGATTGACCCAACCCGAGGCGACCGTGTGCGGCTGGTTGACTCCGAGCCAGGGCAGCCCCTGACCCGTCAGCGAGGGATAGACGACCACCCCGTTGACCACGTAATCGTCAACCTTGTTGCTGTAGTAGGCGAGCTTGCCGCGCAGCTTGTCGCCCGTGAACAGTAGGTCGTCGAGCAGCAGGTTGCCGCCCACTTCCCAGTTGGTCGAACGCTCGGGAGCAAGCTCCGGGTTGGGTGTGAACGGCGCACCAAAGCCACCCACGTGCACGCCATGCATCAGGGTCTCGGTGATCGCTGGTGGCCGCCAGCCCTTGCCGAAATTGGCGAACAGTTGCACCGCCTCGAGAGGTTTTACCGCCAGCCCGAAGGTGGGTGAAAACTGCCCCTGGCGCTGTTCGGCAGCAATGTCCTGATAGACATCCTTCTGCGTGTAACAGAGATCCATCCCCTGCCCGAACGGCGTGTTGCAGAATGGGATTTCGGTCATCAGCCGGCCACGGCCTTTACCCATGTAGTAAGAGCTGTCGCCCCACAGGTGGTAGTAGTCGTAACGCAGACCGACATTGGCTTCCAGCCAGTGCGCATACTCCATTCGTACCTGACTGAACAGGCTGCCCAGCCAGCGTTCGCCTTTCGGCGTGGCCCCATCAAACGCGGCGGTATAGTCCTCTTCGTCGGGCTGACGCTTGGCCTGGGTGGCCTCGGGGTCGGTCCAGTCGTAGTAATACTCGCCGCCATAATTCCAGCTCAGGCGCGCATCACCCAGCGCAAAGCGGCTGGTATTGGCCAGGCTGGCACCCAGGGTGTTGGTCTGATAGCGCACATCGAAGGCACCGTAAGTGCCACGTGCCGGGCGCTCATGCTGGTTGATCACCTCGGCATAACTCAGCTTGGTCTGCAGATCGAGCAGTTCGCTGGCCGGGCTCCAGTTGTGATCCAGCACCCAGGTACGGCTGGTAACCTCATCAAAACTGCGCATATCACTGGCCGAACTGCTTTCGAAGTCCGCCTTGAGTTCGGTGTAGCCCAATTGCACGCGCTGATCTTCGCTGAGATTGACACCTAGCTTGGCCAGTCGGCTGTCCTGATCCTGACGGGTGAACTGGGTCACCCACTTGCGCATGGCAGCGCCATCACCGTCTGGGGCGAACTCACCGCGCCGACCTGGCTCGAACTGCCCCAGACTTTTGCTGCCGAGCGCCAGAAGCAGGTCGTAGCGATCAAGCGCACTCACCCCTACGGCGGCGCTGCCAGAAAAATGCATGCCGTTGCGGTAACCACCAAAGCCGCTGGAAGCGTTGATCTGACCGCCGATATTGCGACCATCGGTCAGCAAGTCAGCCGCCTCGATCGTGCGGAAATTGACCATGCCGCCGATCACACCGGCTCCACCGACTCCGGAATTAGGCCCTTTCTCGATCTCCACGGAACGCAGCAGCTCAGGGTCGACATACGCCTGACCATTGGCACCGTGGCCACTCTGCTGGTAGTTCTGCCGGGCACCATCGATCATCATGTTGACCCGGCCAAAATCCTGCAGACCGCGCACGTTTACTGCCACACCTGGGTTGCGCCGGTCTTCGGCCACCTGCACGCCCGGCGTGCCGACAAACAGATCGGCGGCATGCCGCGGTGGCAGTTTGTCGATGGTTTCGCGCTCAATCAGGTCCGCCGAGCGGGCCCGTCGAAAGATCCCCTCACGCTCCGATAGACGCTGCCCCCGCACCGTCGTGGGTGACAGCTGCAGAGTGACATCACCTTCCGCGCGACGCGTCAGCGTGACCTGAGCCGGGCCCGTGAAACTATAGTCAACCGGTACGCCGCGCAGCAGTTGCTGCAAACCCTCATCAAGCAAATAACGCCCACGCAGAGGCGACGCTTGCAGACCCTGCAAACGCTCGCTGTCGAAGAACACCTGGATGCCTGCCTGCTCGGCAAAAGCCAGCGCTGCCCTATCCAGCGCCTGCGCGGCAATATCGAAATCCACCTGGCGGACGGCCGTCACCTGGCCACCGGGCTCAACCGACTGCCCCCCGACAGTCACGCTGCTGGCTAACGCCAGCGTCATACCCAATACCAAGCCGCCTGCCAGCCGCACGGACTGGAGCCTACTGCAGTGGCCCATTGCTGTTACTCCCTGGTTATGTCGTATCTTTTTATTGAGAATAAAAATCACTCTCGATAAAGACGCCCAACCCAGGGAAACTCAGTAAGGTTTTTTGCAGATTTTTTCAGTCGTACCTATGCGACTATCGCCAGCAGGTTCGGAAGGCTCAGTAAATCAGGCTGAGCAGCGGTAAATCGGTGCGCTGAACATGCAGCTCTGCAGTCAGCGTTGCCAGCGCATCATCCAATGAGTCAAGGCGAAAGACGCCGCTCACCTGCCGCTGCCCCAACTGCGCGTTGGTGAGCAGAATACGCCCCTGGCGGTAGCGATTGAGTTCTTCGACCACCTGCGCCAACGGCACCCGATCGAATACCAGCAAACCGCGCTGCCAACTGGTAGCGCGGCGCAAGTCGAGCTGCTGCCGTTCGATGCCGACAGAGTCGTAACGCACGCTATCGCCCACTTCGAGTACCAGCGGCTCGCCTCCCGCGCTAACGGCAACCCGATGTTCCAGCACCCCCACCCAGGCCTGCTCAGCGTTTTCGCGACCAACCACAAAACGCGTACCCAATGCCTGGGCACGACCGCCCGCACTGGTCACGACAAAAGGCCTGGGCTCACGCTGATTCAGCGGTGCAACCTGAAAAACCGCAGACCCTGCCAGCAATTCAACCTGGCGGGTATCGGCCGAGTAGTTCAGGCGAATAGCGCTGTGACTGTCGAGAATCGCCTCACTGCCATCGGGCAATACAAAACTGCGCACCTCACCTCGCGCGGTGTAGTGATCGGCCTGTAACGGCAGCAACCATTGCGGGCCGTGCAACAGCCCGACCACCGCCACCAGCAGCACCAGGCTGGCACTGGCCAACCACCGCCGCAATCTGGGACGCTGGCGGCGTATCGGCAGTGCAGCGGCAACCGGCACGCTGCGGCGCTGCGGGCTACGCACAGGCTGCGGCAGATTGGCCAGCGCTACCCAGGTCTGCTGGGCCAGCGCCAAGGCGGGAGCGTGTCGAGAGTCTGCCTGCAACCACTGCTGCAGCAGGCGCTGCTGCTCATCGTCAAGACACGCGCCATCCAGGCGTACCGCCCACTCGGCAGCGTCCTGGCGAATCTGCTGATTCTGCAGGTCGTGACTAATCACGCTTAACTCTCGATTATCGTTATACAAGTTATGACGTTCGAGCCACTGATAGTCCGTAATACGTCGTTCATCTTCCGTCCTGATCCTCGGCCAACCGCTCCATCACATGGGCCAATGCCTTGGCCAGGTGCTTCTGCACGGAACTGTCGGAAATGCCCAGTTCACAGGCCACCTGGGCATGGGTCAAGCCATCGACCCGGTTCAGCTGGAAGATCTGTTGCGTACGCTCTGGTAACTCGGCCAGAGCCCGCTGCATACGCTCGACCTGCTGCAATGCTGCGGTCCGATCCTCCAGACTAGTGTCCTGACTTTCGATATCGGCCAGCATGTCATGGGACACCAGGTCGGTTCTGCGGCGCATTTGTTGGCGCTGATGATCAATCAGCAAGTTGCTCGCCGTACGGTAGAGATAGGCCGGAGAATTATCGATCCCTTCGCTGCCACCTTGCGCAGCCAATCGCAGAAAACTCTCCTGAGTCAAATCGGCAGCCAGCTGCGGGTCGCGACTCTTGCGCAACAGGAAATTCTGCAGGGTTTTGGCATGTTGCTGGAACAGGCCTTTGATGTCCAAGTCCGACAAGCGGGCATCCCTGGTCTTGGGCGAAAAGAAGCGGCATCTTATTTTTATTGAGAACCACTTTCAATTAGATGATGGCAGACGCCTGTTCGCAGCAAGCAACCAGGCACTGCAAACGAGCTCGCCGCAGCCTTTAATTCGACAAACAGCCGGAATGCTCACACAGCAGCTGGGCAAACTGCTCGGCAGGCACCGGTTTGCTGATCAGGTAGCCCTGGATCTCGTCACAGCGCTGGCTTTTGAGGAAGTCCATCTGCGCCTGGGTTTCCACGCCCTCGGCGACCACCTTGAGCTCCAGGCTGTGGGCCATGGCGATGATCGCCCGGGTGATGGCGGCATCTTCGCTGCCGGGGGTGAGGTCGCGGATAAAGGTCTGGTCGATCTTCACGTAATCCACCGGGAAGCGCTTGAGGTAGCTGAGCGAGGAATAGCCGGTGCCGAAGTCATCGATGGCCAGCTTGATGCCCAGCTCGCGCAGTTGCTGGAAGGTGCTGATCACGCTTTCGACGTTATCCAGCAGCTGACTTTCAGTCAGCTCCAACTCCAGCAGCTGCGGCGCCAGACCGGTTTCATCGAGCACCTGACGCACCAGGCTGAGCAGGTTGCCCTGGCGCAATTGGTGCACAGAGAGGTTCACTGATACACGAATCTGCGCGAGCCCCTGCAGCTGCCAGGCACGTGCCTGCAGGCAAGCCTGACGCAGGACGAACTCGCCGATGGCGCCGATCAACCCGGTTTCTTCGGCCAGGCCGATAAAGTCGCTCGGTGGTACCAGGCCCAGTTCTGGGTGACGCCAGCGCACCAGCGCCTCGGCGGCGTTGAGGCTATCAGCGTCCAGGCACAGTTTGGGCTGGTAGAACACCTCCAACTGGCCTTCATTGATGGCCTTGCGCAGCTGGTTTTCCAACTGCAGGCGCTCCAGGGTGCAGGCCTGCAGGTTGTCGGTAAAGAACTGGAAGGTGTTGCCGCCCAGATGTTTGGCGTGCTGCATGGCCATATTGGCCTGGCTGACCAGCGCGGAAATCTCCCGCGCGTTATCCGGCAGCAGGCTGATGCCCAGGGAGGCGCTGACCACCAGCTCATGTCCGCCCACGGTCATCGGCACACGCAGCTTGCTGAGCAGGCGGCTGGCCAGCCGTGCCAGGCTGGAGAGGCTGCCGTAGGAGTCGATAAGGATGGCAAATTCGTCACCGGACAACCGC
>Ga0116211_1000979_pt1 | contig 14207 bp, 6 predicted proteins | sample SaghotsprinmetaG_FD_94484 | JGI IMG/M metagenome (GOLD analysis project Ga0116211, IMG submission 94484) | Hot spring microbial communities from South Africa to study Microbial Dark Matter (Phase II) - Sagole hot spring metaG | ecosystem: Environmental > Aquatic > Thermal springs > Hot (42-90C) ... | reverse complement strand
CGCCAGAGAGGGGTAGGCTGGCGGCGCGATCGGCGGCGAGGGCGGCAGGGGGAGGCGCCCTGCCCGCAAGCTGCGCCACCAGTGCACCACCCGCTGTCCGAGCGAGGCGGTCTGCGACAGCAACTCGGAGGCAGGCGCCGACGCCAGCGTGAGCATAGGAAGCTGGATCGACCAGAGACGCTCGCCGGTGTAGGCGCGTAGATCGGTAGCCGCCTGGATCAGCCGTGTCCGCAGATCGCGTTGCACGGCCTGAATAACCTCCGCAGCGGTACTGTGTCTGGCAAGCCCCTGCCGAAGCAGATCCTTCCAGCGCAGGATTTCCAGGCACAGTTGCGCCGCAGCTTTCAGATCAGATGCCTGCGACGCAGCGCTAAGCATCTCCAGCCCACGCGCCGCGTGCGCCAGCCACTCAGCGCCATGGCGATAGTCCCCTTGCTCAACCATGAGCGCTGCCACCTGCCAGGCAGTCAACCCGAGGCCCAGCACGTCGTGAGCGGTTTCGGCGGCGCGTATGGCTGCCGATGCGCGGGCAACGGCCAGCGCCGCGTCACCCGTGTGCCAGTGCACCATCACCTGACCGCTCAAGGATCGCCACAACCCCTGTTGATCGTCGTGCGCGCGAAACTCCGCTTCGGCGACCGCTAGCGCTCGCAACGCCTGCAACCAGTCAGCACGTTCAAGAAGCTCTAAGGCCCGTTGGTAATGCTCCCATCCCGGATGATGCCAGAGTTCCTGCCGGTCCACCGGAACGCGCAACCACGGTTCGTCGCTCATAAAAGCCTCCTCTGGAGATGGAGCGACACTCCGGCCGTATCGCCGGACGACTCGATCAGTTGATATTCGCGCTATCAACGTTCGATGTGGACGAGAGGCTGCGAACGCTTACCTGCTTTCCACTGAACAGAAAGCTCCTTGAAGAGCGCAGCCCTCCCGCCCCCCCCTTAAACCCTCACCCGCCAGGGGAGGAAACCAACCGGGGAGGCTGGAAGGGGGGCGAAAGGCTGCGAACGATAAATTTCCTACGAACCTTGCCGTATCGTTGTGCGGCGGAGCTGTAGGGTATATATCGCATTGAGACCGCAAGCGCGATCTGGAGGGACGTGGCCGATGGACAGATACCCGCAAGACGATCTGAAACTTTAAACGTGGAATCTCAAAAGGTTTCGAACGGTGTTCGTCTCGAAACGTCAGAGATGAGCCGGAACGACGCGGCCTTTCCAGGCCTGTGTGGCTGCTTCCAGAAACTGCATATAGCGGGGCACATGGATCAAGTACGCCTGCGATCCTATTTCTTACAGTTGCGTGCCCTGCTAACGTGAACATAGGGAACCCGGGGTTCCCTCCGCTCCTGTTCATCGGGATGCCAGGCGCCCCCAATGGCGGTTGGGGGGTTGGGGAAACCGGGTTTCCCCAACCCCCTCCCTGGCGGGAGGGTTTGGGCGTAGAGGCGCGGCGGCGCCGCGCTACGTCCTCCCAAGAACACATATGTTCATTCTGGCGTTGTGCGGCGCAGCCGCATGGATGACTGAAGAGGGAGCAGATGGTTCACTAAAACTCCTGACAAATATTCATGCGCCAGGGCTAGCAAAGTTCTTATTCCTATGCTATAGTAGCCTCGAAAGTGTTAATCCTCACCCGAACAACCGTTAACGAATATGAGCTCTGCTGTGATCCCCTTTCAGCTGAGCGTCAGCGGACGCGGGCCGGCGAACTACGTGGTGCGCGCCTTTGCGGCCGGGCGGGGCGCGGAGGCGCCGCTGGCGCTGCCTGATCCGCGGGCGGATGTCGAGGCTCTGAGCCTGGCGGTCGGGCGGGCTCTGTTTCCCGGACCGGTGCGCCAGTTGTTGATTGATGTGGCCCGCGGCGCCGACGAGGCCGGCGCGCGCGTTCAGATCCAGCTCTATGCCGCACCCGACCTGGCTGCTCTGCCCTGGGAGTGGGCCACCCTCGGTCAGAGCCGGCCCTGGCGCCCCGCCGTGCGCGAGGATTACACCCTGGTGCGCTCAGGAGAACTGCGCGCGCCACCGCGCCCGCTGCCCATCAGTGGCCCGGCGCGCCTGCTGATCGCCTGCGCGCCCGGCGCCGAAGCGGAGATCGCTCCCCTGGGCCACGCCCTCGCCGACGCGGTACGGGCCGGGCGCCTCGTAGTTGACCTGCTGCGCGATACCGACCCCCTGGCCCTGCGCCAGGCCCTGGCCGATGAACCCTGTCATATGCTGCACGTGATCGCGACCGATGCCCGGGGCCAGGGCGACGCGGCCCGGCTGCGACTCGGACGGGGACTGGACGGGGCGGGTCTGGCGGCTATGCTCGCCGATCACCCCGATCTGCGCCTCGTCACGCTGGCTGCCGGCGCCGACGCCGACCCGACGGCCCTCAGCGCTGTGGCCAACCGCCTCCACGACGACCTTGGCATCACCGCTGTTGCCCTGGGCGGGCTCGACTCCGCGCAGGTTGCGGGGTTCTGTGGGCCGTGCTACGCGGCGATCGCCGCCGGAGACCCGGTTGATCTGGCGGTAACCGACGGGCGGGCGGCGCTGGAGGGCCAGGAGGGGCCCTGGGGCGCCCCGCGGCTCTGGCTCGTGCCGGGCACCGAGGCGCTGTTCACCTTTGCGCCGGCCCCGGCACGCGCGCAACCTGAGGCGGAGAGCGCCGCCGCGCCTCCGCGTCTGCCTGTAGGCACCCCGCTGCGCCCTCGCCGCGCCTCCGCGGCAATGAGCCGCGCCCTGCAAACCGCGCGCGCCTTTGTTGTTGATACTACCATGGTAGATGCTACCACGGTAGGAAAGCCCGTCAAGCGGCAGCGAGCCGCCCCGTCCCGCAGCCCCTTCCTGCAACCGCGGTTGATCGCTCTGGCTGCGGCCATTCTGGTGCTGATCACCCTGGTGAGCCGCGTGCTGCCCTCCAGTGCCGCCGGAGAGGGTGAACCGGGGCTGGCGCCCCTGCCTACCCTGCGCCCGTCGGTGACCTCGGCCCCGCCCCCGGGTCCGGCCAGCGTTCCCGAACCACGGACTTTCTTCAGCACGGTGGTGGCCGCTGGTGATACGCTCGAAAGCATCGCCCGACGCGCCGGCAGCGACCCCGCTGCCCTGGCTGCGCTCAATCGCCTGCTTCCCGGCGAAACGCTTCGCCCCGGGCGCCCCCTGGTCGTGCCGGTCTATCACGAGGGTGAAGCGCTTCCCCTTGCGCCGATCATCAAACAGGGCAACCCCGACCAGCCGCTGGTGGCGCTGACCTTCGATATCGAGATTGACGATACCAGTCTTTATACGATCCTCGAGGCCCTCGACGCGCACCAGGCCAGGGGCACCTTTTTCGTGACCGGTCGCTGGGTGAAGTCGTTTCCCGCAGCGGCGAAGGCGATTGTGAGCCGCGGTCACGAGCTTGGCAATCACTCGCTGACCCATCCGGCCTTTTCGGCCATTGGCGCCGACGGGGCGGTAAGCGAGCTGGCGGAAACCGAGCGCCTGGTGCGCGAGATCACCGGCGCCAGCACCCGGCCCTACTTCCGCTTTCCCTACGGCGACTCCACGCCGCAGATGGTGGAAACAATCGGTCGGGCGGGCTACGTCGCTTACCACTGGAGCGCCGACGACGCAGCCATACCGGCCTGGCTGCAACAGGTCGCCGCCGATCCTGCCCGGGCCAGGGGAGCCATTCTGTTGATGCACGGCCGCCAGAGCACCGCCGCGGCGCTGCCCGGCTATCTTGAGCGGATGAAGGCCCTGGGGTTGCAGCCGGTGACGCTGAGCCAGGTGCTACGCTAGGCGCCTGTGCGGCTGCCCCGCACACCGACAAGGTGAAAACAGGTTGTGTGGCAGGGCTGCGCCCTCCCACACCCTCCCCCCGGGGAGCGGCTGCCCCGCACACTGCCGGGGTGAACATATGCGGAAACCGTTTCCCCTCGCCCACCCCGAGACTACTCTTCCAGGAGACGCCGCAGTAACTCATCGTCGTCGGCGGGCGGCGCGACAGGCCGTGCGCGGCGCGTGGTGGTGCCGGTATAGGCCGCTGCGCCGGTCTCGCTGGCCTCGCGGACAGGCGCCGGCCTGGGGGCCTGGCCGAGGCGCTCGAAGGCGCTGCGCCGGCGTCGGTAGGCCCGTCGCCGGGCGCCGTGCCGGCGAAAGGATCGCCAGTCGGCCACGGCGAACCCGATCAGGGTTACCAGAACCACCAGCAGGGCCGCCAGGGCCAGCACGGGGAACCACCAGCCGGCCCGATTGAACCTCAGGTCGAACAGGCCGCTCAGCCAATCCCACCCACGCCCATCCTCAGACTCGCTGCGCCTCGTTTCGCCGGCAGTCTGACCGGCTCGCCGGGTCCCCGCCGTCAGGTCGGTCGCCGGCGTACCGGGGCACAGCCGGGCCACACCTCCTGCCGCCAGCAACTCGCGCCCGAGCAAACCCAGGCGCACCTGTCCGGTCAGCGGAGCGCCGGGGGGGGCGACGGGGTCCAGCTCAAAGCGGGCACGCTCGAAATACTGCACCCGCAGCGGCGCGCCGGTCTCGGGATGCTCCTCGTCGAGCAGACCGGAGATCGGGTAGCCGAAGACGGCCAGACCGCCGAACTGCTCGTAGAAGGCCCGGAAACGGGCATCGGCGAAGGCGTCAGCCGCGGCAAGGTCGGTGCGCGGCGCGAACGCCACACCCGGATAACGGCGGGTGAAGGCTTCGACCCCGAGGAGCGAGCCAGAGACCCGGTAAGGCCACGGCTCGGCGGCGTGGAGTTCGAGCCGCTGCCGCTCGGTGTAGAGTACCGGCACAGGCGTGAGGCAATCACCGGCTGGCTCGGTCACCACCGGCCCCAGCGGCAAGCCCAGCACCGCAATCGCGTCGGTCAGGGGGCGGGGCGTCGTGCCGCCCAGCGTGGCGTAATGCTGGGCAAAATCGCCGCCGATCGGCGCCTCCGGCGCCTCGGCCAGGGCAATCGGCGGGCAAACGGCGATGATCGCGCCAGGGGCGGGCGGCTCCGGCGATACCTGGCGCAGGCCGCCGGGGTCGCGCATGATCGTCCGCACGTGGGCGATCACGTCGTCGGCGCTGCCGGGTTGGATGGGCGCGGGGCGCGTATCATTGTCAATGTGCATGGTCGGCAGATAGCGGTAGCCGGTCACGCGCACCTGACCATCGGCGCTGCGGGCCAGCCCGACGTAGAAGATCACCGACGTGGCCGCGTAGGCGCTGGCCTGAAAGGCGCCCTGGGAGGCTAGAAAGTTCGCCAGCGAGTAGATCACCAGGGCCTTGCGCCCGCCGACATCGAGGATGTCCACCGGTTGCAGGGTATGCGCCTGCGCGCCGAGGATCACGTCGGCGCCGGCTTCAGCCATGCGCCGCGCGGCATCGATCTGGCTCTCGTGCGGGTAGAACTCGTACTCAAAGCCGAAGTGCGCCGCAACCAGCACCACGTCGGTCTCCCGGTCGGCCTGCGCGATGGCATCGAGGATGCTCTGGCGCACGCCGCCTTGCTGCCCGTACTCGGTTGACTGGTAGAGCAGATTGACCTGACCGTGGGGATCGGGAATACCGTTGGTGCCCCAGGTGGCTGAAATGAAACCGATGGTCAGGCTAACCCCATCGCGGGTGAGGGTTAGCGGCAGATAGGGCGGACGGACCGCGCCGACCGGCGCCGTGCCGTGTTGCAGGATGCCATTGGCCTCCAGCACGCGCAGCGTGGCGTCAATGCCCTCGGGTCCGCGGTCGAGGATGTGGTTGTTGGCGGTGGAGACGACATCGATCCCGGCGTTGCGCAGGGCGGTGGCGAGAGCCGGGTTGAAGTTGAACAGGGGATAGCCGCTGATCGGCGAACCTTCGAGCATCGCCCCGTCGAAATTGGTGTAGGCCAGATCGGCGGCCTGGAGGAAGGGCCGCACAGCATCGAAGAGCACATCGTAGCCCTGGCTCTCGCCCACGGCCTGAATGTTTTCGTGGGGAAAGGTGTCGCCGGTAGCGGCGATGGTGAAGTGCGTCTCCGCAGGATCGCCCGCGCCGCACAGATTGGCCGCGAGCAGCGGCTGGTCAAGCCCGTCGGCGCGCTGGGCGCGGGCAAGCCCGCCCGGGGGCAGGGCAACCAGCAGCGTGAGCAGCAGCAGGACGAGGGAGATGCGGCGAGCCGCGCGGGACGCAGACCGGCATTGCCGGCGCAATCCGCGGACAATCGGGGTCGCGCTTCCAGAGCTGGCGCCGGTCATCCACCCGGATGAACTATCCGAAACGGCGTCTTCCTGCGAAAACGCCGCGCCACGGGCCTGCGCGCGCGCGACGCCCGTCGCTGGTAACTCATACCCGGACCGATCCATAGTAGAGCCGATGCAACCTCCGCCTCCGGCGCCGGAGTGTGGGGCAGCGTCGCCGCCCCGCAAGGATGTTCTGGTTCGTTTCAGGGGCAGAGCCGTCAAAACGAACCAGAACACCGGGGTTCGGGGCTTGCCCCTACGCCATCGCATCGGCCCTGCGCCCATGGTCTCCTCCAGGACAGATCAGCACGTTTGTGCTATACTAGCATATTAGAAGCGAAGAGGGAAGCCCGGTCGAATGTATAATATGGGCACGTCGGGGTTCCTCGTGTCCCCCCTACCGGGCAACAGGCCCGCAACAGCGGAAGGAAGGGAAACAGGGAGTTCGCTTTCTTCCGCCGGCCAGGGGTGCAGCCAGGCGGCCCGGGCTACTGCCGGAGCACTCGGATGTCGCTGCGAACTGTCCATCATATTGCCCTGGTGGTGCTGGCCAGCCTCGGGGCCTATTTCCTGTTCGTCCGGCCCCCGGCCGACACGACGCGGGTGCTCTCGCGCTGGGCCGCCACGGCGGCCATGGTGGCCGCGCCGGTGCCGCGGGGGCTGGTCGGGCGTTCCGAGCCGCAACCGGCGCTAACCGCGGCCAGCGAGCGCCTGGCGGCGTTCAACCGCGAGAGCGCGTTGCAGGAGCAGGTCGCCGATGGGCTGGTCGAGTTCTACCGGCGCGGGATCGGCGGCGGCGAGTTGCTCTACACCGTGGCGCGTCTCGATGAGCGGGTCCACATCGAGGTGATCAATGCCGACGGGGCCATTCCCGGCAGCGATGCCAGCGGCGATACGATCTGGCTCGATGGCCAGCGCCACCTGCAACCGGTAGTGGAAATGGTCAACGCGCCCTTCGCCGCGCGCGAGGGTATGGAACTGCTCTGGGCGATGGCGTTCGGCTTTCACGGCGCGGTGCGTACCTCCAACGAGGGCAGCGTGGTGATTAATGGCGTGGTGCACCGGGTGAACCCCTGGCGTGGCGCGCTGTGCATCACGAATGATGGGCGGGCGCTGATCGATCTCTTCGACGCCCAGGAATTGCAGGGGTGCTGGCAGGCCGTGGGCGGTGGGCCGGTGATCCTCTGGAAGGGCAGGATCGCCAACCCGGCCGTCAGCGCCGCAACCGACGAGTTCCTGCCCTTCAACCCTCTGGGTGAGGACTTTGTGCAACTCGACTGGCGCATAACCGTGTACAGCGGCACCTATCCCAAGACTGCGGTGTGCGTCGGCCATCTGCCGGGCGGGCGTTCGTTCCTGGTGCTGGCTACCTCCGCCGGTATCACCGGGGTAGACCTGGCCCGCGCGCTGCGCGATATGGGTTGCCACGACGCCCTCGGCGGCGACGATGACACCTCAACTCAGGCCGTCTGGCGCGGCCAGGCCCTCTGGCCCCGCCCTCAGCGCCCCGTCCCCGACGCCATCGCGGTCTACGTGCGCCGCTGACCGCAGGGCGCGGTTGGCAGCCGCGCCCCCCGCGCTTGCGCGGCGCAGGTGGGAAGCCCGCGGGGGGCGGTTCCTTCCGCAGTGATCACTCCACTCCACGCACAAACTGCGCCACCAGGGTCTCAACCGCGCCTGGAAGGGGCAGCGTCGCGTAGGGGTCACCCGCGATGCCGCCCTCGTAGACCAGGTTTTCGTCGAGGGCGTAGCGTTCAACCACCTCCGGCGCGACGTTGCGGAAGGCCCAGGCCAGGCCGATCATCTGCTCCAGACTGAGATCGGTCTGGATATGGTCGCGTAGCGCCGTGGTCAGATCGGCCAGCATCTCCACCTGACCGATCAGGTTCTGGTCGCGCACGCGCTGGAAGGCGGCGACGAGGACCTGTTGCTGGCGGCGATTGCGAGCGTAGTTGCTGTCCATATGCCGCATCCGGCTGTAGATCAGCGCCGTCTCGCCGTCCATGTGATATGGTCCGGGCAAGAAGTGGGCGACCATGTAGCCGTAATCCATGGTCGGATAGGCTGGGTCGTACAACTCCTGTTCAACCACGACGTCCACCCCGCCAATGGCGTCAATCGCGGTAATGAAGGCGCTAAAATCGGCGCGCACAACGTGATGGATGGGCAGGCCCAGGAGCTGGCTCACGGTGGCGCGGGCCAGTTCCATCCCGCCGCCATAATCGGCCTCGCCGTACACGGTTGCGGCGTTGATGCGCGCGTAGCCGTAGCCAGGGATGTTCACGACCAGGTCGCGCGGGAGCGAGAGCAGAGCGATGCGCTGCCGCGCAGGGTCCAGCCGTACCACAACGATAGCGTCGGAGCGGGTCTGCCAGCTCTCGCCGGGGCGGCGGTCGCTGCCGAGCAGGAGAATGTTGAGCGGCTCGCTGGAGACCGGCTGCACCGCGACGGTAGGCATGAGCGTGGGCAGGGGCTGCCCGTCGATGGCCGGCAGGCGCACGGGGGTGGCGCTCGCTCGGGGCGCGGGGGGCGGAAGGAGACCCGGCGTGGCGACGTCGGGCAGGCCCGCCTCGGCGGTCGCCACACCAATCGTCGGGAGAACCGGCCGCGCCACCGGCGTGGACGGCGCAAGGGTTGAGGCCCCCGGCATTCCCGGCGCAGGCCCGCTCCGCGGGGCGCCGACCACCCCCACGGTCGGCGCGGAGGCGCCACGAGGGGGCGCGCTGGTCACCCGCATTGCCGCCAGGTTACTCTGAATGGTATAGGCAGCCACAGCGATACGACCTGCCACCAGTCCCACTCCCACCAGCAACGCGATAACCACGACCCAGGCGGCATAGCGCCCCCAGGCCGGCCGCGCGCGTTTGCGGCGTATCCGCGGCAGCGGGGGCCGCAGCGGCGCGGGGGGGACGGGCGGCGGCGCCTCCAGCAGCAACGCAGCGAGCAACCCCAGGTCGCCCGGATGCTCCCGATAGGCGCGGCAGGCGGCGCACCGAGATAAATGAAACCCCAACGCCGCGCGTCGCGGGTCAGTGGACCCTGGCGCCACCCCCGCATCGAGCAACTGCCGCGCCTCGGCGCACTCCATAGCCTCGCTGCCTTTGCGCCCCCCTGCCGGAATAACACGCCGGGGGCAACGCTCGCCGGACATCCATGCGGCTACGCCGCGCCACCACCCGCTGGACAGAGGCGCTCCCGGAAGAGCCAGACCTCTCCAGGCGTCGGTTAATCGGGTTCCCGGCGCGTCGGTGTCGTGGAACCGTAAAGACTATTCGAGGCACAGTATACCATTTTCCTCAAAAGTTTGATATGATTAATTCAATTCTGCTTTACACTGTGGCGCCAGGTAACGCCAGGCCCACTCCAACCGCTGTTGCGCCTGCGTCGCCCAACAGCGGAGATGAAACGGGGGTCTACCCGGAAGGGCTGCGCCCTCCCGCCTCCTCCCCGCCGGGGGCGTGCCACCCCGCAGGCAAGGGATCGGGGAAACCCGGTTTCCCCACCGTAAATATGAAAGTCGCTCCGGGAAGGACAAAGCCCTCCCCAACCCTCCCCTCGGGGAGGGGCGCGGGGAAACCCGGTTTCCCCACATGTTCACCTCAGCCGTTCATGCGGCTGCGCCGCACACTACGAGAATGAAAATAGACTCTTGGAAGGGCTTGCCGCCCCCACAGGCAGGGGTATGGGGAAACCGGGTTTCCCCATATGTTCACGTCTAGAAGGAGCCATCACAATGCACCTCCGGCGGTGGTTACGGCTGTTGCTGATCCTTGCCTGCGCGACGGTTGTCGTTCCGGCCCAGGCCCAGCAAACACGGAACAATGTGGTCAACGTTGACGCCTCACGGCCTGGTCAGCGGCAGGATCTGTTGGAGCCGGAGGAGGTCGAGCGTCTTGAGCGCATCCAGACCGAAACGGCGCTGTATCTGCCCTTCAGCCCGCCCAGCCCCGATGACCAGATGATCTTCGTGGTCTCGGAAGAACAGGTAGGGTTCCTGAACCTGAGCGATGGCACGATACGGATGGTTGACCCTGAGGCATTCGGCAGTCTGGTGCCCCTGCCGCTCGTCGGCTTCTCACGTTTCACCTGGCTCGACGATCAGCACCTGGGGGCGCTGGGCGTTGACGAGCGCGCCAGGAAGGCCGAAGAAGCGTTTGTGAAGTTGCGTATCAACCGTGATACCCTGAAGGTAAGCGCCGAGCGGATCAGGCTACCGTCCGACACTGCTGTCGTGTCCGTTGCTCCCGATCTCGACCGTTTTCTCCTGGTGCTCCTGCCGCCCGAAGCCGAAGAAGACGCCGGGATGGCGGCGCCGATCCGCGTGCCGGTCACCCGCGTGGCTCCCGGCATCACCCACGCCGCTACCATTCCCCTGCCGCCCGGGCTGGAGCGCGCCGTCGCGCAGGCCCGTAGCCACCCGGCTTTCCAGCGCCTCTGGATGCGCCAGGAGGGCGAGACCGAGACGGGCGACATTGCCGCCACGCCCGAAACCCTCGACCTTGCGCTTTTCGGGCGCCTCGATGGCAGTCTGCGCTACATGACCACGGTGCCTGCCGCCTCGGTGCTCTTCGGCGACACCTGGACACGCGACTCGGGCCGGCTTGCGGTGTCGATCTTTGGTCTGTTCGACCCGGATCAGGAGCGCCCCCCCTTCGACGGGGCGTTGCTCTCCGAGCAGGTCTACCGTGATGCGACCGGCAACCTGGCCCCTGCGGAAAACCCTATTCTGCAATACAACAACACCTACATTGTTGATTGGGCCACCGGCGCAGTGCAGATCATCCAGCCGAGCGGGACGCTGCCGCCCATCCTGGCCGCTCAGGCCTGGTCGCCCGACCAGCGCACCCTGCTGGTGCAGGCCTGGCATCCGGCCCGGCTCAAGGGCCGGCGCTACCCGATCTACACCCCGCAGTTCTCCGAACGCACATCGTACCGATTCTACGATCTTTCGGGCGTTGAGGTTGGGCGGCTGGAGAGCGATCTGTTCAGCAGCGGGGCCTTCTCGAGGGCAGTGGCCGAGTTTATCTCGCCCGACGAAATCATCTTCCGTGGCATGAAAGGTTCCGACCGGCATCCCTACTACTACAACCGCGTCAGTGGCGAGTTACGCAACCTGGCCGACCGGGCCGGCTCCTACTACAACGTCTTTGCCACCAACACCAGCCGCGAGATCGTCTTCATGTTCAGCTCCTACACCGAGCCGCCGGAGATCTACCGGCTCGGCTGGGACGGGCGCGGGCTGAAGCGCCTGACCTGGTTCAACGAGGAGTTGCGGCTGTTCGCCAATCTGCGCCAGGACCCGGTGCGCTTCACCCTGCGCAACGGGCAGACGCGGGTAGGGGTGCTCATCCAGCCTGCCGACGCGCCCTTCCCCCCGCGCAACGCGCCGCTGGTGGTATGGCAGGAAGGGGGACCGGGTGTAGCGATGGTGAACCGCTGGCTGGTCAACGTGGAAAACCCCTACGCGCTGCTGCCGGCCATGGGCTTTCCGCTGCTGGTCACCCCGCTGGCCGGACGGGCCGGCTATACCCCGGCGGTCTTCAATGCCCTGGTTGATGGCAACAACTTCGGCGCGGTTGACATTGACGAGCAGGCCGAGATCGTTCGCCAGATGATCGCCCGTGGCTGGACGCAGCCGGGCAGAGTCGGCATCACCGGGTGTTCGTATGGCGGGTACTTCACCTTGCAGAGCCTGGTACGCCACCCGGATCTCTACGCTGCGGCCAACCCCCAGTGCGCCTTCATTGACCTGATTACCGACTGGACGCGAGGCTACGACCGGCTGGTACCCTACATCCAGGGCCTGCCACCCTACAACATCCCCGAAGAGTACCGGCGCGACTCACCGGCCTACAACGCGAACCGGATCAAGGCAGCGGTGCTGACCTTCCACGGCACCGAGGATTTCTTGCCCATCACGCAGAACGAGAACCTGCACCTGCAACTGGCTAACCGCGGCCTGCCGGCCCGCATGGTGCGCTTCATTGGCGAGGGGCACGGCCTGGAGGAGCCAGCCAACCAGCTCTACGCGGCGCAGGAGCAGGTGGCCTGGTTCCGCGCCCACCTGAAGTAGTATTCGCGCGTTCATGGCCACGGCGCCGGGCGCCGTGGCCCCACGAGGTACCCTGTATGTGCCAGTCGCCCACACCTGTGCCGCACACGCTACGATGGCGCATGGTATTGCTGTGGTGCGTAAGCCTGCTCCTCGCCGGCTGTGGAGCGCTGGGCCGCCAACCCACGGCGACCCCCGCCCTGCCAACCGGCGCGACGCAGCAGATCACCATCATCACGCCGTTGAGCGACGCCACTGTCACCTCGCCTATCGTGGTTAGCGGCACGGTTGCGCTGCAACCCTTTGAGCGCAACCTCAATTACCGGCTCTTCGGCCCCGAGGGCGCTCTGCTGGCCCAGGGCTTCTTCACAACCACGGGGCCGGAGAATGGCCCCGGCGCCTTTAGCGGAACCATCGCCTACACCCTGGAGCAGCCGGGGCAGGGGCGGCTCGAGGTCGTGGAGATCGATGCGGCTGACGGCTCGATCCGGGCCATTGCCTCGGTGATGGTACAACTCAGCGCCGGGCAGGCGCCCACCCCCGGCGCGGAGACCGCTACCCCGGTGGCTTCGCCCACTCCGCTGCCTCCGCCTTCGCCCTCAGCGCAGCAGGAGATCCTGATCGACTCGCCACCGGCGCGCACGGTGGTCGGCAGCCCGGTGGTGATCACGGGGCGCACCGCGAAAGCGCCCGCCGGCAACAGCCTGAGCTACGCCTTCCGCGACGCCGCGGGCGGCCTGCTCGGCAGCGGCTCCTTCCCCGTCTCGGCCACTTCGAACGGCACGGGCGTCTTCAACGCCTCGCTGACCTTTAACCTGCCCCCCGGAGGCGGCGACGTCACCCTGGAGCTGATCGAGCCGGGGGCCGCCGGCGCGCCGCCGGTGGCCCGCGCCACCCTGGTGCTGGTGGTGGCGCCGCCGCAGGCTATTCTGATCGACACGCCGCCACCGGGCACCACCGTGGGCAGCCCGGTGGTGCTCACCGGGCGCACGGCGCGCTATCCCTTCCAGGGCTCGCTGGCCTACCGTGTGCTCAACGCGGCGGGCAACCAGATCGGCCAGGGTTCATTCCCTGTCACGGGCGCGCCCGGCGGCCCGGCGAGCTTCAACGCCAGCCTGACCTTCACGCTGCCCCCGGCGGGCGGGCGCATCAGCGTCGAGCTTTCCGACCAGGATGCCGCCACGGGCCAGATTGCGGCAACGGCGCGTATCGATCTGAACGTGGCGCCGCAACAGCAGGCGATTATCATCGAGTCGCCGCCGGCCAACCAGCAGGTGGGCAGCCCGATGACGGTGGTCGGGCGCACCGTGCGGCTCCCCCAGGGCAGCCAGCTTACCTACCGTGTGCGCGACGCTCGGGGGCAACAGATCGGCGTGGGACAGTTCGGGGTGGCCGGCACCCAGGAGGGAGGCGGGCGCTTCACGGCCCAGGTCTTCTTCAATCTGCCGCCGGAAGGGGGACAGGTAACCCTTGAACTCCTGGAGCTTGACCCGGGCAACGGCCAGGTGCGCGCCAGCGCCACGCTGCCGCTGGTCGTGGCCGGGCCGCCGCCGACCAGTACCCCTACCCCGCTACCGGCGCGCCAGGCAATTACGATCGAAACCCCACCCACCGACACGGTGGTGGGCAGCCCGGTGGTCGTCACCGGGCGCGCCGCCCTGCCGCCCCAGTTCGGGGAGTTGTACTACGTCATCCGCACCCCGGCGCGCGAGAACCTCGGCCAGGGCAGCTTCCCGGTACGCCCGGCCCCTGGTCAGACCGCCAACGTGCCCTACGTTGCCTCGCTCACCTTTGCCGAGCCACCCCAGGGCGGAGCGATTATCGTCGAGATCTACGACCGCGATGGGGTGGGCCAGATCATCGCCAGCGCCACGGTGCGGCTCCAGGTGCGGCCACGGGCCACGCCCACCCCAACCACGGCGCCCGGCGGGCAGGGCGGCAATCAGCGCATCACCATCACCGCCCCGCTCACCGACACCCTGG
>Ga0116211_1000965_pt1 | contig 14287 bp, 10 predicted proteins | sample SaghotsprinmetaG_FD_94484 | JGI IMG/M metagenome (GOLD analysis project Ga0116211, IMG submission 94484) | Hot spring microbial communities from South Africa to study Microbial Dark Matter (Phase II) - Sagole hot spring metaG | ecosystem: Environmental > Aquatic > Thermal springs > Hot (42-90C) ... | reverse complement strand
TACTGGCGCGTGGAATACCGGTTGGCATAGCGGACATGGCTTCGTGCAATGGACGGGTTCGCAAGCGCAAAAAGACGCCTTGGCGCGTGTCGCCGACGTCAGTCAAGCGGTGCATGTGGCGCGTGAACTCGCTGCACGACAAGCACCGGACGATGGTCTGCGACGTCACGACCTCGACGAAGCGTTGTGGCATTTGTTGCGCGCGGAGACCAGTTGCAATTTTTATTGGGGCGAAGCCTGGGTCGATCGCGCCCACGCCGATTTGGATGCCGCGTGGCAACATTTATTGCAAAGCGGAGCGCGTTCATCCATCGGCAGCATGTCGCCTCTGGGGGAAAACACCGACATTTCATCTTCTCCGCATTTGCCAGATACGCCGGACGCAAGATAACGCTAGGGTACGGAGCGAGACCCGCGCGCCAATCAAGATTCTACTGTTTTTCTCAAGGAGATCAGATCTATGCACGTATTAGAGCCATACCGCGATAACCTACCCAATCTCGCGGGCGCCGAGGCGGTGATCGACGAAGCCTTGCGTCAACGCCCGCAGACGCTTTTTTTGCCGCATAGCGGCATTGGTTTCGACCACATCAAAAGCGCTTGCGCCATTGCCCTCCATATGCACCAGCCATTGATTCCAGCAGGCGCTGATGATTTGCAGACTGCTGCAATCATTAGCAATTTGCAATACATGTTCGAACATCAAGGCATTGGCGACAACCATAATGCACCAGTGTTTCTATGGTGTTACCGGCGCATGGCTGAGTTCATCCCGCAGCTCGTCCATGAAGGCAAGAATCCGCGTGTGATGCTGGAATACTCCGGTACCTTGCTGTATGGGTTGTGGCAAATGGGGCACGGCGATGTACTCGACCAGCTCAAAACCATCACCTGCGATCCGCGTTATTGTCACAAAGTCGAATGGCTCGGCGCACCGTGGGGCCATGCCGTCGCGCCCTCGACGCCAGTGCAGGACTATCGTTTGCACGTCAAGGCGTTTCAACATCATTTTGCGGCGTTGTTTGGCTTAGAAGCGTTACAGCGCGTCAAAGGATTCTCTCCCTCGGAAATGGCGCTCCCGAACCATCCGGATATCGCCTACGAATTCGTCAAGACCCTGGTTGATTGCGGTTATCAATGGGTGCTCGTGCAAGAGCATACCGTCGAGCAGCCGGAAAATGGCTGGACGCCGCAACGCAAGCATATTCCGCATCGTTTGGTGTGTACCAATGCCGACGGTGAGACAGCGGAAATCATCGTGATCATCAAAACCCAAGGCAGCGATACCAAATTGGTCGCGCAAATGCAGCCGTGGTATGAAGCACAAGGTTTGAATCGCTGGGAATTGGCGGGTCGTTCGGTACCGCCGGTGGTCACGCAAATTGCCGATGGCGAAAACGGCGGCGTGATGATGAACGAATTCCCGCCGAAATACTTAGAAGTTGTCCGGCAAAGCAGTGGTTCGGAAACGCCGTTGGTCAATATCTCTGAATACCTGGAGTATTTATTCTCGCGCGGCATTACTCCCAAGGATTTACCTGTCGTACAACCGATCATGCAAAAACAAATATGGGATCGCGTCGAGCCCGGCTGCGGTTCAGAAAAACTCAACCAGGTTATCGAGGATATTAAAAAATCGCATCACCAGTTCCACATGGAAGGCGGCAGTTGGACCAATAATCTGTCGTGGGTGCGTGGCTATGAGAACGTGTTGAGCGAAATGGAAAAAACCAGCAGTCTGTTTCACGAAATTGCATTGCAACCCAAGGTATCCACAGAGAGTTTCGCATTTCGCAACGCTTTATTCCATTTGCTTAGTTCGCAAACCAGTTGCTACCGCTATTGGGGACAGGGCTTATGGACCGACTATGGAAGAGAAATCTGCCGCCGCACGCAAGCTATTTTGCGGCACGATTTCTGACAACGTTTGCGATATGCCGCCCGCGCGCTTTACTGCGCGACGCGGCAGGGGCAATTGTTGCTATACTTTAGGACGAGTCTTGGATGCCGAACCGGCATGACAGGGTAAAGGATGCGCGCCTCGATTGACAGGCTATCGAAAAGGAACTCCACCCTGGCGAAAGCTGAGGTCCAGACGCAGCTGATCAATGATTGGAAAAATCAATCCTTTTGAAAAAATCAATAACCAAAGGTCCCTGATCATGTATCGATTTAAACCCATTGTCGCGAGTATGTGTGTGGGCATGGCGTTTTCCGCCGTGGGTCACGCGCAGAGCTTGCAAGAAGCTATTCAGTTGACCATCAACGAAAATCCGGAAATCCAAGCCAAGAGGTCGGAACGACGCGCCGTCGAAGAACAGATCAGTCAAGCGCGCGCCGGATTTTTTCCTACCGTGGATATCGCCGCCGGCTATGGTTTCGAGCAATCGAACAGCCCGATCACACGCAGTCGCGGCGACGGCACGGTGCAATTCGGTCGCGAGGAAGCGTCGGTCATGTTGCGGCAAATGATTTTCGACGGCATGGCGACGTACAACGAAGTCGAGCGTCACGAAGCGCGTACCGACGCGCGCGCTTATGCCGTGTTCGGACAGTCGGAAATCACCGCGCTGAAAGGTGTACAGGCGTATCTCGACGTGTTGCGACGGCAAGAGTTGGTTGAAATCGCTCAAGAAAACCTGCTGATCCATCAGCGTACCGATGATCAAATCCGCATGCGCGCCGAGCGGGGCATCGGCAAGAAAGCCGACATCGACCAATCGCGCGGACGGGTTGCATTGGCGGAATCCAACCTGAAAGCCGAGGAAGGAAACTTACGTGACGCGCAAACGGCGTTTTTGCGCGTGATCGGCGTACTGCCGGGTAAATTGGAGGCAGCGAACGATCCTACGGAAGAAATCCCCGCTAATCTCGACGAGGCCGTGGACAAGGCGGTCGCTAATCACCCGGTTCTCAAATCGGCCAATGCCGACATCGATTCGGCATATTCGCAGCACGAAACCGCCAAATCGCCGTATTTTCCGCGTATCGATTTCGAGGTGGGCGCTTCCCACAACAACGATCTCGATGGGGTGCGTGGTAAAAACGAAGACCTGACCGCGATGGTGCGTCTGCGTTACAACCTGTTCAATGGTGGCAAGGATTGGGCGCGGCGCGGTGAAACCGCGCATTTGATCAACCAAGCCAAAGACATCCGCGACGATACTTACCGGCAAGTCGTCGAAAGTATGCGTTTATCATGGGTTGCTTATCAAACTATCGATGGGCAAATGGAATTTTTCCGTAACCATCGCGATGCCAGCATCAAAACCCTCGAAGCCTATCAAAAGCAATTCAATATCGGCCAGCGAACCTTGCTCGACTTGTTGGATTCGACCAACGAGGTTTATTTAGCAAAAGCGGCGTATATCAACGCTTCATACGATTTGCTCTATGCCAAATACCGCGTATTGGCCGGAATGGGCGCCCTGAATCGTTTTTTGGGCGTGAAGCTGCCCGAGGAAATCGAACCGATTCGCGAAGAAGAGTCCTCTTGATATTCAGCAATTCTTATTTTGGTTTAACTCTACTTTGTCAGATTCATTCCAGTGTCCCCGGCGATTGGTCTGGTGTGCGGTACCTGACCTTTCGCCTCCTTGATAATGGCGCTTGCTGATCATGTCCGCCAATGCCTCGGCGGTGAATGGGCGAAATAACATGGCTCTTAGGACTTACGCATTGACGGAAAGCTGAGATTGTAGGTCCAAATATTCCTTACCTGTCAGGTCCCGGATGATTAGCCATTTTCCAGGATTTCGCTTTCGATGTTGTATCACCAAGTCCCCAAAAAAATCATTCTGCGTCCCCGACCTTCTGCTGCGCCTCCGCTTACTACCGATTTCCCGCTATTGACGCGCATCTACCAGGCGCGTGGCGTCAAAGATGCGGTGGAATTGGAGCGTTCTTTGATCCGCTTGCCAGCGCCGTCGTTGTTGCCCGGTATGAATACCATGGTCGAGCGCCTCGCTGCGGCATTGCGAGAGAAGCGAAAAATTCTGATCGTGGCCGATTTCGACGCCGATGGCGCGACGAGTTGCGCGTTGGCGATCAAGGGGCTGCGCGCGCTCGGCGCGGTCGATCCCGTTTTTATCGTGCCAAACCGCTTCGAATATGGCTATGGCTTAACGCCGGAAATCGTTGCGCTGGCGGCGCAACAAAATCCCGATGTGCTGCTGACGGTGGACAATGGCATTTCTAGTTTGGAAGGCGTCGCTGCGGCCAAAGCGCGTGGTTGGACGGTATTGATCACCGATCATCATTTACCCGGCGCGCAGTTGCCAACGGCGGATGCGATCGTCAACCCCGCGCTACCCGGGTCGGCGTTTCCAAGTTACGCGCTCGCCGGCGTCGGTGTGATGTTTTACGTCTTGATGGCGTTGCGCCAGCATTTGCGCGCACAAGATTGGTTCAACGCCGCTCGTCCTGAGCCGAATTTGGGACAGTGGCTGGATTTGGTCGCGCTCGGTACGGTCGCCGATGTCGTGCCGTTGGATGAAGTCAATCGCATTCTGGTGTACCAAGGGTTGCAACGTATCCGCAGTGGCGCGTGCTGTCCGGGTCTTCAGGCGTTGATCAGTGTTGCCGGGCGTGATCGCGACCGCTTGACGGCGGCGGATTTGGGCTTTGCGGTTGCGCCACGGCTCAATGCCGCCGGGCGCATGGACGACATGACTTGGGGAATCGAATGCTTATTGAGCGAACATCAAGCGCACGCCTTGATGCTGGCGCAGCAACTCGACGAACTCAATCGCGAACGGCGCGAAGTCGAAGCGCGCATGAAACAAGAAGCGCTGGTGTTGCTGGAACGACTCACGGGTTTCGATGCGCAACACGTACCGGCGGGCGTTTGTCTGTACGATGAACAATGGCATCAAGGCGTGATCGGCATTCTGGCGTCGCGGATCAAAGATCGCTTGCACCGACCGGTCATCGCCTTCGCGCCGAGCGACAACGGTGAACTAAAAGGCTCGGCGCGCTCGATTCCAGGGCTGCATATTCGCGATGTTTTGAGCGACATTGCCGCCGCACATCCGAAATTGCTGGAAAAATTCGGCGGGCACGCGATGGCGGCGGGGTTGAGTTTGAAACGTTGCAATTATCCTCCGTTCGCACTGGCATTCGACGAAGCGGTGACCGCCCGGCTCGTCGATGTCGATTTGGATCATAAAATTTATTCCGACGGCGAGTTGACGGCGGATTTGTTGACACTGGAGACGGCGGAACGCTTGCGCGCGGCGGGGCCGTGGGGACAGGGGTTCCCGGAACCTTTATTTCATGGCGAATTTGACGTCGTGCAAGCGCGCGTCGTGGCGCAACATCATTTGAAGCTGGTGTTGCGTCTTGATGCGCAAAGTCCGCTCATCGAAGCGATCGTTTTCTATATCGAGCAACCGGAACGTTGGCTCGGCACACGGCGTGTGCTGGCGGTTTATGCGCTGGACATCAACGACTACCAAAATCGCCAGTCCTTGCAATTGGTCATCGAATATCTGCAAAAGCTCGCTTGAGGCAATCCCTCTGATATGTGCCAATGCCCTCTCTACTAGAAAACGACCTGCAAATAAGGAGGCCGCCTCTCCAGTTGCAAGCTTGCTTACATATATTCATCGCACTTCAAATTTCGTTTTTTATCCCTCACCCCACCTCTCTCGCAAGCGGGCGAGGGAGAGTGATGCCGAATTTTGGTATACCTTTCGCATCGCAAATTTCAGTCGCGAACATGGTGAGGGACGAAAACGCACCGACCTCTTCTTCAATCCACCACTCGCGCCATCAAATAACACAGACAATCTTGACGAATGATCTGCTCGTTCAACGTCAGCATCGCTGGCATCAAGGCTCGTTTGAGCTGTAACTGGCCATTTTCGATCGAAAAAAATTCCAATGCCCGGTCCGATCCGTCCGCAAGTTGAACCGCGACAGGAAAACGCTCGGTATTGCGCACGGTACCGAACAGCGTACCGGCTGGAGTTTCGGTGAAATTCAAATGATCCAGGTTCGGCGCCAACAGTAAATCGCTGTGGGGATCGCTATAGCTGAAGCGGATGTACGGTGGGATTGTGACTTGCGCGATGGTTTGGAATAGATCGACATCGTGCGGCGTCAAGCGGCGTTGCGGGAAATGGTCGAGATTAAGGCAGGCATCGAGATATTCCGCAGCGTGTTCGACGCCGTAGTGTTGCTCGGGTTTGCCGCATTCAAGGGTCACTGCGGGGCAAAGCGTCGCAAAGGCCGCTGATTGCACGCCTTTGGGATGGGTGAAATAGACGACGAGCCGCCCGAACAACGCCGCCAATTGCAAAAACGGGTCATCGAGCCGGTTGATGCAAGCGTAGTGCGGATTGAGGCCGGTATTGTTGTGCACATCGACGCTGGCGAACGGTTGTCGTAGCGCCATGGCTTCAAAAACATAGCGCGCCATGCGCGTCTCTACGCAATCGTCCAATAATGTCCCCGGCCAGACGCGATTGTAATCGGGTTGTTCTGGCAAACGGCGCTGACCATGGCGTGCCGCACTGATGTTGCCGATGAAGATCGACAAAGCACGCGGTAATTCGCGTTGCTGATAACGCCGCAGTAAGTGCTGGATCGCCCACAAACCGGTGGGTTCGTTGCCGTGCAGCAGCACCGAGACGAATAACGGACGCGGGTGGCGTCCGGTCAGGTGTAACAGCGTGGGCCCCGGGAGACAGTGATGGAGCTCATCTGGCCCGGCGTCGAGCAAGCCGGGTGGCGGCGTCGTCAATTCAGTGACCATTGATGTACCGGTTGTTGCGAGAGTTGTTGGGCATGATAGGCTTCGGTCAGCGCGCGAAAATCCGCGCCATGACGTGCGATGAAGGCGCGTTGCCAATGACTGCCAGTTTGCCGGCGCCGCACGCGTTCACGGATTACCGCAAGGTGGGTGTCGCGCACGGCGCGCGGGATGCCGAGCTGCGCCAGCCCCACTGTCGCGCGTGATAATAATTCGTCCAGGATCAGCTTGCTAAGACGCGGTTTGCTGTCGCGCAACCAATGGATGGGGCCGTCGATACCGTGACGCGCCGCTTGGTAGAAGTTGTCCTTGGCAACGGCAAAAGGCAGCAGTTCGCCGTCATTTTGCCATTGATCTTGCAATTGCTGTACGAGGCCAAGGTAAAACGCCAGATTGGCGACAGCGTCCGCGATACTCGGCGGCGCGGCGAGCGTGCGATGTTCGATACGAAAATGCGGACGCATCGCGCTATCAAGGCCAACCAATGGGCGATTCCAACGCCAGATTACGCCATTGTGCAAGCGCAAATGACTGAAGCATTCCGGGGGCTGATTTGCGCAAATCGGCAATAACACGGGGAAATGCGCCAAGTTTTCCTCGAAGCATTCCAGCAGGCTATGGCGGCAATAGCCGGTGCCGAACGACACGCGACGCAAAGGTCCGGCGACCGCGCCCTGATAGCCGCCGACTTCAACGGCTTGTTCGAACAGCGGAATGCGCGTTTCTTCCCACAAAGCGTGCTCGAACAAAAATGGCGAATTGGCGCTGACCGCGACCAGGGGCGCCGAAACGAGCAGCGCCGCGTTGTAGTAGTAATGCGCGGTGCGCGCCGGGACTTGCAAATGGATTTGCAACGAGGTTGCCGCTGATTCCAGCATGACGTTGGGATGCTCGAAATGCAACGGTGTGTGACCGGTGATCGTCAAATGCAGCGGCTTGCCGCGTTCGCGTAGGATTTGCTCGTTCAGCGCGCGATAACGGTTCAGCGGCGACATCGCGTCGAGCTGCAAATCGTCTTGCCGCAGCGTCGGCAAGATACCAATGCTCAATAGGTGGCAACCTTCGGCGCCGGCCTGTTCGCCGGCCAACCGGAGCAGCGCGCGCAATTCATCGGAGAATGCGTCGAACGTTTCAGCGTCGAGCGCGCGCGGTGTGGTGTTGATTTCGATGTTGTAGCGGGCGAGCTCCGCGCCGAAATCAGGATGGCGCAAGCGGCGCAGCACGGCGTCGTTGCGCGCGGCGGGACGCATCGCCGCGTCAGTCAACCAAAGCTCGAGTTCCGCGCCGGTTTGCAAAATCGGCGTGTCGTCCAACACTCCTTGTGTCCAGGCTTGACCCAGTAATTGGGTTTCTTCGCGCAAGCGTTCGTAAAATGCGGCAAAATCGCCAGCGTCGAAATGCGTTGTGTTGATTTCTTGTCCCATGGCGGTTCTCCGTGAAATGACTGTGGATACGCGAAACCGCCGTGGGTAACGCGCTAAAAAATTATCGCGTCGAAGTCTGGCTTCATCGCGGAACTCAAGGTAATCTTTCCAAGTTCGGGTTTCGTGCTAGGCACTGATGAGTTATGGCGCTACTCAATCTAAAAAACAAGAAAGTTTTGATTATCGAAGACTATGCGGCGATGCGCAAGGCGATCAAGGACATGTTGTTATCGTTGAACGCGCAAGACGTCACCGAAGCCGAGAATGGCGCGTCGGCGCTCGAGAGCATGAAACTGATCCGTTTCGATATCGTCCTCAGCGATTACAATCTCGGTTCGGGTAAGAATGGCCAGCAAGTTCTCGAAGAAGCGCGCCATTTGCGCCTGCTACCGTATTACGCGGTGTTCATCATGATCACCGCCGAACAGAATCAAGCGATGGTACTGAGCGCGATGGAGAACAAGCCCGACGAGTACCTGACCAAACCGTTCACGACACAGCAATTATTGACGCGCATCGAACGCAATTATCAGCGCAAGCAATTCCTCGCGCCGATTGAACGCGAGATCGACCGCGGCAATTGGGCGCAAGCGATCGAAAATTGCGAAGCCATGTTGGCCAACACGGAAAAAGCCCAACGCATGACACTGTTGAAGATGCGCGCCGAGTTGGCGCTGCAAGTCAACGATTTGGATGCCGCGCAACGTATCTATCGTGATGTTCTCGACGAACGGCAATTGCTGTGGGCGGTATTCGGTTTGGGGCGAGTTTATTACCTGCGTGGCGATTACGCGCAAGCGGCGCTGATTTTTCAAGATCTCATCGAACAAAACCCGATGATGATGGAAGCTTACGACTGGCTGGCCAAGACACACGAAGCGCAAGGTAATGCCTTGCACGCCGAGGAGGTACTGGCAGCGGCGACCGAATTATCACCGCGCGCGATTTTGCGACAACGCAAACTCGCGACGATCGCCGATAAAAACGGTCATTTCGACACTGCGAAACAAGCCTATCAAGTCACAGTCGATTTGGGTAAGCAATCGGTGCACCGTGCGTCGAGCGATTATGCAGGCTTGGCGAAAATCTATACTAAAACCAACGAAGTGGATCAAGCTATCTCCACGTTGGGCACGTTGCGCAAGATCTTCACCAACGACCCAGAAGCCGAACTGCGTGCTGCGGTGTTGGAAACGCAAATCCATCACGCACAAGGTGACGAGGCGCAAGCACAAGCCGCCTATCAAAAACTTCTGGCCTTGCACGAGCAGATCGGCGCACAGCTCCCGCAGGACATGCAGCTCGACCTCGCCAAAACGTATTATTTGCGTGGCGAACATGAAAAAGCCGATGCCTTGCTGGAGCCTTTGGTCAAGAACAACATCGACGATGAGGGCTTCATCGCCGAAATCCAGGCGATGCAAGCGGAAACCGGCGTCGCCGACCGTGCTGCGGTTTTGATCGCCGAAGCGCGGCAAGCCTTGGTGCAAACCAATAACCAAGGCGTCGGTTTGTTCCGGCAAGGTAGAATCAAGGAAGCGATCGCCGTCTTCGAGCACGCCATTACCACCATGCCACGCAACAAAACGGTGATGCTCAACATGCTGAAAATTCTATTGCACGAAGCCAAAATCGCCGATAAACCCAGCAAGGACAAACTGGAGCGCATCAAAAATCTTTTGCAACAAGCGAAAGCGCTGGGTATCGAAGCAGACAAACTGGGCACGTTGCAGATGGAATTCACGAAAATTCTCCACAATCAATTAAAAGCGCAACAAAACGATGCAACCACCGCATGAAGCGATAGATAAAAATTTTCTAGCGATTCTCGCGTCTTCGGTGCACGACATGAAGAACTCGCTGGCATCGGCGCGTAATTTACTAAGCCGCCTCGCCGCGCGCTGCGAAGGTGTCGCGCCGCAAGAATGGGCGCAGATCGAGTTCGAAACCAACCGCATGAACAACAGTCTGATGCAGCTGTTGACCTTCTACAAGATCGGCCAAGCGCGTTTCCGTCCGCTGATCGACGAATGCCGCGTGCACGATTTGCTCGACGACGTCGTCGCCCAGCAAGGCTCGCTATTGGCGTGCCGCGACATCGGCATTGCCTTGAGCTGCGACGATGCGCTCTATTGCTATTGCGATGCCAATTTGGTCGGTCATGCGCTGGGTACGATTTTGAACAACGCGACACGCTACTGCAAAAGCCAAGTCCAGCTCAGCGCCGTGGAGCAAGAAGGTTATGTGGTGTTGAAAATCGAAGACGATGGCGCAGGCTATCCGCCCGCGCTGTTGAACATGCTGCCGCCAGATCCGAGCGGCGCGATCGATTTCGTCAAAGGCAGCACCGGTTTGGGTTTGTATTTCGCTTGGGTCATCGCCGCGATGCACGAAAATGAAGGCCGCCAAGGCCGCATCGCCATCCACAATGGCGGCGAGCTGGGCGGCGCCTGTTTTGCGTTGTATTTACCGTAAATTTTTTCTCATGATGTCTCGTCAACGATTTTGGACCGAATGCGCGCTGGCGCTAATTTTGGCAAGCGCCGCGTGGCAATTACGCCCCCACAGTACAGTAACGATGGGAGCCGATTTGCCCGCTACCACGCCTGAAATGTTCGCCGAAAACGACAGCGAACCGCCGTGTCCCAACGAGCACCCGGATTGGCGCGCCGCGCAGGAAATCGAAGGCGTCGCGATCGACGCGGCGCTCGAGTGCGAACCGGACAATCCTTACGACATCGCCGTCGCCGTCAAAGGCGTCGAGGGTGTGTCGATGCGCACGCTGATGCAAACGCAGTTCGCGCAGGATGCCTTGACTTTCGGCGAAGACATGGATGGCGACGGCGATCCCGACGTCGTGCATCTCAAACTCGAAGTCGTCGAATTGAACGGCGCCTCGCCCGATGGCGAATTCGTCATTCCCGGCTATCGCATCGCGCCGGGTATTCAGCCTGCAATATGGGCGTTCGCGCCGAAATCGCGCGATATGGCATTGAAAAATTTCCGCTCGACCGAGGCCATCGCCATGCTGCGCGCGCCGTCGCCGACGATCCGTGTCGAACAAGGCGACAAGGTCTATATCACGTTAGAAAACACCCATTATCTGCCGCACACCATTCACCTCCACGGCGTCGACCATCCGTGGCGCACCGCGAACGGCGAAGACAACGACGGCGATGGCGACATGCCGGTGTATCCTGGGGAGAGCAAAACCTACGAAATCCAGCCGCGCCATGCCGGTACCATGCTTTATCACTGCCACGTGCAAACCGACAAGCATTTGCAAATGGGCATGAGCGGTCTTTTCGTCATCGAAGAAAACCGCCCGAACAACTGGCTGCAAACTTTCAACATCGGCGCGGGTTTGGTGCGTCACCCCTCGGTCGCAGTGCGTGAGCGTTATCAGCGCGAATACGACCTCCTGTTTCAAACGCTGGACAAGCATCTCTCGGCGATCGTCCAACGGAGCAACGACCCTCGCGTCATCGCCGAACGTATGAATCGGGATTACAACATCACCGAATCCTTAGAGCATTATTACCTGCTGAACGGGCGCGCTTATCCTTACACCTTGCGCGACGCGCAACTCGTCGTTAACAGCGACGAAGCGATCAAACTGCGTGTCGGCAATATGCAAAACGCGCCATTGGCTTTGCACCTGCACGGCCATAAAGTCACCGCGACGGCGCAAGACGGCGTGGAGATTCCTCAGGCGTTGCAATTGCCGCGCGACGTGTTCGATTTGGCGACGGCACAGCGCGCCGACTTGTTGCTGTCCACGGTCAACGATGGCTTGCACAGCTACGGACCAGGGTTGTGGATGTTCCATGATCACGTCGATCGTGCTGTGACGACCGATGGCATCACCCCCGGCGGCAATATGAGCTTTGTCGCTTATCAGCCCTTACTCAACGAATCGGGCATGCCAAAAGACGAACACCACGCTGCGATGATCAACTACGCTTTCAGCAAGAGCTATTACAACCGCAACGCGCAACACTCGCTATGGGCGAAAGGCGAATTCACCGAGGCATTGGGTAAAGTCGCGCCGATCGCGCCGGATTATCTCCAACTCATGGGATTTGGTTTGTCGCTCGGCGCGGCGCTCGGTTTGTTACTGCACGCGCTGACGCGCGGTTTGATGCAACGGGAGGAAACACAATGAAAAGACTGCTTGGTGTCGTGATACTCAGCGGCTTTTCTACCATCGCCATGGCGATGATGGACCACAGCCGCATGGTGATGGACGAACACGGCATGATCATGAACGCCAACCCGTCACAACTGCCGCGCGACTGCCGAGAAATTTTCGAGGAAGTCCATTTCGAAATCCGCGCCGGTCGCCAACACGCACAAAAATTTCCAGGCCGCATGTTTGCGTTTTCCGCGCAGCAATGGCGTGTCAAACCTTGCGCCAAGCTCAATATCACCTTCATCAACGACGATCCAATCCGCCACCAATTTATGCTACACGGCTTGCCAGGGTATTTATATCCCGATGGCATGTTCCACATGGAGCTGTACGGCAAAGGACAATTGACGGCGTCATTCATCGTGCCGAGCCAGAATAAAACCTATCTCGCCCACTGTGAAGTGCCGCAACATATGGAAAAAGGCATGAAAGCGCAACTCATCGTCGGCGAAGGCAGCGGCGATTTGCCGAGCATTCCCGGTATCAGCGCCGCGGCACGCGCGGATGCTTATCCTGTCGCATGGAGCGAATGGAGCGTCCTAAGCGGGCTGGTCGCCGTATTGGTGGGCGTACTGTTGCCGTGGGCGTTGGAACGTTGGCAGCGGCCTTCCCGTCGGTGAATAAAGGTTTTTTCCTAAATTAACCCGCCCCTTCAATTTACTCTCGTCATTACGGCATGGAAGCAGCGCATTAGGGTGCAATACCCGTCGGAGAACCTCGAAAAAAAACGGCTCTATGTGAAATACCGCGGTCTTGACTACAGGGTCCACTTTAGAGTGATGACGAAAATCAAACTCTCGTTCACTGAAATTTATAGCGCGATAGCCCCAGGCAATTCTGGCGCTTTGATGGCACATCGACGATTTCGCGGAGTATAATCCGCTACGCGCGACGATTGCAGTCTAGGTTTTAATCCGTCAGTCGCTTACCATTCAACAATCCCTATCTGACGAGGATTATCAATCATGGCCTTCGAAAACTTTTTGCAACAGCTCAAAACCAAGATCAACGAATTGAAAACCGAGGCACTGAAATTCAAAAACAAAGATTTTCTGAACGCTGCGATGGCTGGATCAGCGCTGATTGCGATGGCCGATGGCGAGATCAGTTCGGAAGAAAAACAGAAAATGGTCAAATTCATCGAAAGCCACGAAGCGCTGTCGATTTTTACTACCGCCGATGTCATTAAAGCTTTTGGAGATTTTGTCGCGCAGATCGAATTCGACCAAGACATCGGCCACGCCAAGGCCTACGAAGCACTGGGCAAAATGAAATCGAATGAAAGTGCCGCGCGGTTATTGATGCGGATGATCATTGCCGTCGCTGCTGCTGACGGGGTGTTCGATGAGAGCGAGAAAAAAGTCGCGCATCGTATCGCTAAGGAATTAAGGCTTGATCCCGCGGAATTCGAATTGGCTTGATGGCGGTTGTCTGACTCACGCTGCGAACGGAATGTCTACGCACCAATTCGGTTTGCATCAGCCTGAAACGACGTCCGACGATCATGAATGGAAATCAGCGCTTTAATCAAGTCGCTCACCGCGCCAACGCTGACTAAAGCGCTGGATTCGCTCGGCGCGTTGCAAAAGGGTCAAATCGTCGAAGTCACCATCGCGCAAGCGGCGAGCGAGGGCCAGTCCGATTCTTATCGCGTCGAGATTGCGGGTAAAGCGCTCATCGCGCGAGGCAATGGCTCATGGCGCCCGCAAGTCGGCGAGCGCTATGTGATGGAAGTCACCCAAACCGGCAAACAGCCGGTTTTGCAGCGCGTTGTGCCTGCCCAGGTCGCTGATTCAACCGCAACCATTCCTTCCTCAACCTCGGCCGTGACAGCGACCGCACCAGGCAGGGGGCATCAAACGCTGACGCTGTTATTGTCCACGTTGCCCGCTACGTCCTCCGCTCCTTCGGCTCCAC
>Ga0116211_1000961_pt1 | contig 14302 bp, 18 predicted proteins | sample SaghotsprinmetaG_FD_94484 | JGI IMG/M metagenome (GOLD analysis project Ga0116211, IMG submission 94484) | Hot spring microbial communities from South Africa to study Microbial Dark Matter (Phase II) - Sagole hot spring metaG | ecosystem: Environmental > Aquatic > Thermal springs > Hot (42-90C) ... | reverse complement strand
TAGACCAGTTGAAAAAATATGTTGAAAAGCAGGGAAAGGAGGAGGAATAGTTTTTTCTGGTCGCAATTCATCTCATCGGTGAGCTGAACCTGCACCGAGAGTCTTCTTGCTCCATTGAGATAAAGCAAACATAAAAAACATGAAGCCCTTAGCCGTCAGGGTGTTGCTGTCTGTCTATTTTGTCAGTTATGCGATCGCTCGAATCGCTATATTTCATGCTGTAGAGCATTATGCAGGCGGCTTCAAAACCCCACCCCGCCAAGACTACATCACCAAGAAAGGTGAACCCGCAGGATCGGGTTGGCAGATTGGAAGAGAGTATGATTTACTGGCACAATAATTCTGGACAGTAATTTTTGAGAGCTAATAACCTGTTGGCATAGGCTGACAGAACCTAAAGTATGCGTATTTTGATCAGCAACGATGATGGCATTTATTCCCCCGGCGTTAAGGCGTTGGCGGAAGTATTTGTCAATGACCCTGAGGTGGAAATTACTGTAGTTTGCCCCGATCGGGAACGCTCTGCCACAGGGCATGCCCTCACCCTACAAGAACCCCTCAGGCTCGATCCCATACTGGATTACTTTCACCCCAAAATTACCGCTTGGGCTTGTTCTGGCACTCCTGCCGACTCGGTAAAGCTCGCCCTCGATGCCCTTCTGCCCCACCCGCCCGATATCGTGCTGTCGGGGATCAACCGTGGCTCTAATTTGGGAACCGATGTGCTGTATTCAGGCACAGTATCGGCGGCAATGGAAGGGGTGATGGAAGGACTGACCAGCATTGCCTTTAGTCTGACCAGCTTTAGTTCGACGGAGTTCTGTGGTTCAGCCAGATTTGCCCATCGCTTGGTCAATCACTTGGCGCAACACCCTTTGCCAGAGCCTTTGCTATTGAATGTCAATATCCCAGCGATCACACCGAGCGATATTTGTGGCGTAGTTATTACTCGCTTAGGCATCAGGCGTTATCGAGATTTGTTTGAAAAAAGGATTGATCCCCGCGGCAAAACCTATTACTGGTTATCGGGGGAAGCCGTTGAAGAATCTGCACCACAAGACAGTGATATAGAAGCCATTCGCAATAATTACATCACCATTACTCCTCTGAAGTATGACCTTACTCAGGAGGGACAAATGACAGCAATTGCCCAATGGGCAGAAGCCCTAAATAAACTGAAGTGGTAGCAGGGCGCTGATCAGATTCTCTGTCCCTTCCCCAGCCAAGAACCAGCTATACAAGATAAGATAACATGTGCGCCCTTGCTTAAAGTTCTGCTAAATAGTACACCATGCTTGACCCCGCCGCCGAAATTACCCGCCTCAAGGATTTACTGCCCGCTTCGTGGCGCATGCATACTGTAATCAAAAGCAGTTTGGAGCAGGGGCAGGTGATCTCCAGTACCGTGTCTCAGCCTTGGCAAAGAACTATAAAGGTCATGCTCAATTTTGCCTTGTGGGGCAAGCTCAGTCTTGTGGAGCGGGATTTATTGCTACTGCGCGAAGTGAGCTTGCGCCAGCAGAGCAGTTGGTTGCAGGTGGGTCCCTATCAAGCAATTACTTTGTTTGCTGGTGTGGGTGCGGTGATCCAACTTAATCAAACGGATTTTGCGGGAGCAGTGATCGCCCTGATGTTAGGTTTGGTCTCAGGCTGGCAGGTGTGGCGCCAATCCCAAAGCGGTCAGGTGCAGTTACAAGCCGACCTAGAAGCCATCAAAGCCGCCGAGCGCAGAGGATACACGGAAATCACAGCCACCCAAGCCCTACTGGAGGCGATCGCCCATTGCGCCCAAATAGAGGGTAGAACCCCCAGCTTCATGGAGTTACTCCGCTCTCAACAACTGCGGGCAATTTTGGCAGAATCCAGCACCGCAGTACCCAGCCCGTCTATTTGGGAATGACCGCCAACACCCCGTAGGCATCAGGGGACAAGTACTCCTGAGCCGTTTTTTGCAGGTCTGCCGCATTGATCTGCTGAATCATTTGGGGATAGTGTAGAGCGGCATTGAGGTTGCGCACCACCCGCTCATAATAGCCATAAATACTAGCGCGATCGCGGGGAGACTCATTGGCAAAAACAAAGCGACTAGCAACTTGGGAACGAATTTTGGCAATTTCACTAGCCGTAACCAGCTCCGTTTGCAAGCGTTGCAGATGCTGACGAATTGCCTGCTCCACCACAGGTATATTTTCCGTGGGCAGTTTGGCGGTGATTTGCAGAGTGCCCTGCCAAGTTTGGGGAATATAGCTCACCACAATCCGCTCCACCAAGCGGCGTTCCTCACGGAGGTCTTTTACCAAGCGCGAGGTGAACCCGCCGCCCAATATACTGCTCAAAATGTTCAGCTTCAGCGTCTCATGGAATTTTTGCCAGCCCGGTACCCGCCACAGCATCACTAAGCGGGCTTGTATGAGCTGGGCATCGACCACCTCATGCCTTTCAATATCAGAAAATGGGGCATCAGGTTGGAATTCGGGTTTATCAGGACTAGTTTGACTGGGCAAACCATCACAGTAGTCTTTGATAGTATCCAGCATCAACCCCTCAGGTAAATTGCCCACGCAGGTAATGGTCAGATTGCTCGGCACATACCAAGTGCGATGAAAATTGCGCATCTGCTCGGGTTGCACCGTTGCAATCACTTGGCTGGGTCCTAACACACAGCGGCGGTAGGGCAGATTGATATGGGCAATCTGACTGGCTTGACGATAAATGCGCCGCTCAGGATTGTCATGGCTACGGCGAATTTCTTCTAGCACCACCAGTCGCTCCCGCTCAAATTCGGCTGAGGGGATAGCGGTGTGCATCACTACATCCAACTGCAGAGGAGCAAGGCGCACAAAGTCTTGGGGAGCAACTGTGATGAAGTAATTGGTGTAGTCATAGCTTGTGGCGGCATTGGTTATACCACCGCAGGATTCCACTGCTTGCTCAAACTCGCCTAATTTGAGCTTATCACTCCCCTTAAACACCATGTGCTCCAAAAAGTGAGCCATGCCATTGATGTCATCACTCTCAACTGCTGAGCCGACATCAAACCAAAGGTTGAGGCTAACCGCATCGAGGGGTATCTGCTCCACAATAATGCGAATGCCATTGGCTAACTGCGTAACTTGCATAGGGCTTGAGTCAGGCTGAAGAAAAGTTGATTAATTATAGCCTTTTTGAGTTTTTGCCAGCCTTATTCGTAAATCCATTGGTGCGCTGTGGAGTGCCAACTCACCAGTTCTTCGGGCTTGAACCAAAGGGCAATTTCCCGCTGGGCGGTCTCGATCGCATCCGAACCATGAATCAGATTTCTGCCAATGCTAACACCAAAGTCGCCCCTGATGGTTCCTAGATCAGCGGTGAGCGGGTTAGTTGCGCCAATCAGTTTGCGGGCGGCCGCCACTACTCCCTCACCTTCCCATACCATGGCTACCACTGGGCTAGAGGTAATAAAATCCACAAGGCTGTTAAAAAATGGTCTCTCGCGGTGGACGCTGTAATGCTCTTCAGCCAATTCACGACTGACATTCATCAACTTCAGCGCTACTAGATTGAAACCCTTGCTCTCGAAGCGACGGATGATTTCACCCACCAGCTTGCGTTGTACACCATCGGGTTTGATGGCAATAAAAGTTTTTTCCATAAACGACTGGAGTAAGCTAACTCACCCCAAGTTATCACACAAGTTATCACAAATTTACGCCAAATTTGCCCTCAGTCAGCCCCTCAGTAAACCTAGTAGCGACGACCGCGGGCACCTCCAGAGTTCTCTTTGGGACGAGCTTTGTTGACCCGCAAATCGCGACCCATCCATTCTGCGCCATCAAGGGCGGCGATCGCCGCTTCCTCTTCAGCATCAGAACTCATTTCCACAAAGGCAAAGCCGCGCAGTTTGCCAGTTTCCCGATCAGTGGGCAGTTGTACCCGATTCACAGTACCGTATTCTGCAAATGCTTGCCTGATGTCTTCTTGGCTTACTTTGTAAGACAGATTACCAACATAGATCGACATGAAAATTCTCCGAAATCAACAAGTTAAGGGTGAGCAGTCAGATTCGGAGAAAAAATATCTTACATCCGAAAACAGAGCTTATCTAGAAAGTATAGCATATGTAGCCGAGAATAGCATTAACAAAGATTAAGAATGCACATTGTCAAATGGCGATCGCCAAGGGCGGAATGCGGGCAAGCACAGTATTTTTTAGCAATTCAGGTCGCTCCGACCAGCCCACTATGCCATTACTGTTTTGGCGGTACTTGTCGGCACAATCCCACAGGGCATGACACACCGTGGGCAGGGCTTCAGTAGTGTGGGGCAGATCGCCAAACAGATAGGTGTGTTTAGCTGGGTGGGCTAGGGCTACCACACAGGCGTGGCTACAGGCACTCATACATTCCACAGGTTCAATGGAAAACTTGGCTGAAGAACTGCTGTCGCGTTGATGAGTTCGCAAATACTCAAATAGAACAGTGCCGCCAGAAATACCAACACGGCGATTATCCTGCCACCTGCTGGCGCAAGTGGTACATACCAAAATTTGATGTTGCATCTGTACCTCGCAGATTGATTTACTGTGCTGAAGTTTGGCGGGCATCCTGACTTACAGGCGTTGACCTGAATACAGTTGCGGGACAGTGACGGATTGACACCGTGCTTTCCCCGTTACCTCTAGTGGCTGATCCCCACTAGAACCAAATTGTTGTGCCATCCATCATACTCCAGCGGAGGACTGACTCCGTAAGCGATCGGACAGGCGGGTGAGTTGGGCTTGAGAATTAACTGGCGGGTGGGGCATCACTAAATCCAAATTGGGTAGATGGGGCAGGTCGACGCAGGGGCAGGGGGGGCAGTAGCCAGTATTGAATGACGGGGCGGGCGTGAGGGTATGGCAACGAGGGCAGGGGAGGATTTCCCAGCGCTCACTGAGGAGTTGGGCGATCGTTTGCTCGGTGCCTGACAGATAGGCTTGGGGAGCGATCGCCTCAGAGGATAGCCAATGCCAAAAACTCTCGAACTCAGGGGTGTAGCCATCTCTCTGCCTGATGGTCAACTGTGTCACTGGCTGATTACCCACCAGAATTTGCTTGCCAAGCTGTAACCATTGGGCAATATAATCTTTGACGGACTGCACATCAGCCATAGCTATTCCTTGAAATCATCCCCTGTAATGGCTAGTATATTCCCGATTAGTGTTGGCAAATCTGCATAAATTCTAATGCTTGTCCCTTCTGTGCAAATCAGCCACCTCAACTTCTATTTTGGTGAAGCGGAACTGCGTAAGCAAGTGTTGTTCGATATCAATTTGGAGCTATACCCCGGACAGATTGTGATCTTGACGGGTCCATCTGGATCGGGCAAAACCACTTTGCTGACCTTAATTGGCGCATTGCGTACCGTCCAAGAAGGGAGCCTCAAAGTTTTGGGGCAGGAAATTCGGGGTTTGGGGGCAAGGCAGTTGGTGGAGGTGCGCAAAAATATCGGCTTTATCTTTCAGGCACACAATTTGTTCAATTCCCTCACTGCGCGGCAGAATGTTTTGTTGTCTTGCGATCTGTTTCCCACTGACCAAGATCGGCAAAGGGCGGCGGAAATCCTCACAGCCCTTGGCTTGGGAGAGCGGATAGACTACAAACCCCATGCCCTGTCGGGCGGTCAAAAGCAAAGAGTGGCGATCGCCCGCGCTCTGGTCAATCGCCCCAAACTAATTCTGGCAGATGAGCCTACCGCCGCCCTAGACAAAAAATCAGGTAGAGATGTGGTTAATTTAATGCAAAAATTGGCGAAGGAGTCGGGGATTACGATTTTGATGGTTACCCACGACAGCCGCATTCTGGATGTAGCTGATCGCATTATCAATCTGGTGGATGGCAGTTTGCAGTCCGATCTGCCAGTGCCTGCCACCGATAGCGGCAAACAACCTTTATTTATGCTCTAGAGATTATGGCGGGAACAGGCGCAGTTGCAGTGAGAGCCATTAGAGGTGCGACCACCGCTGAGGCAAACACTATTGCCGCAATTACTTCAGCTACCTTGCACCTAGTCCAAGAGATGTGTTCTGCCAATCACATTACTCCAGACCAGATTATCAGTGCTACCTTTTCGGTTACGGCGGACTTGAATGCTATGTTCCCTGCCCAAGCGGCGCGCTCTTTAGCTGGATGGCAGTATGTCCCTCTGCTGGATGTGCAACAGATGCGGGTTCAAGGCGACCTCGAGCGGTGCATTCGGCTGTTGCTCTATGTGCAAACTCCCCTTCAGCCACAACAGATAAAGTTTATCTATCAAAATGGCGCGAGGCATCTGCGTCCTGATCTACCCCATTAACTCTCCAATGTCAGATACCAAAAAGCGGCGTTGGGCTTGCGGCTCAGCCCTGCATACAGAAGCTGTTGATACTCCAAATCGTTCACTTCATAGGCACCAAAGCGCGCAAGGTGCGGATTCATTAACTGGGCATCGAACAAAGTGAACTCTCGCTGGCGCAGATGCTCTACTAGCTTGACCATGGCATACTTTGAGGCTTCGGGAATGCGATAAAACATGGATTCACCAATAAACACACTGTGCAGGGCAATGCCCAAAATGCCGCCAGCTAGTTCTGCCCCCTGCCATGCCTCAAAACTGTGTGCCCAGCCTGCCTGATTGAGACGGAAATAGATTTGCTTCAATTCCGCCGATATCCATGTGCTTTGGCGATCGGCACAGTAGTCGACCACTTGGGCAAAGGCATGGTTGATCTTGATGCTAAAGCGGCGTTGGTTCAAAACACGGCGTAGGGATTTGGGATAGCGAAAGCGCTCATCTAGGGGGATGAGGGTGCGGCGTTGGGTGTAGTACCACTCCACGGGCTGATCTGCCCCTTCTGCCATCAAAAAATGCCCTTGTGCATATCCCTCTACAATGCTGTTGATGTCTGTGCTGTCTATGCTGTCTATTGCCATGAAGTTACGATGCTATGATAAGAATTCAGCCAATATATTGGGTAATTAGGGAAGTGTAGTTATGTCTTGGGCATTAGCGATCGCTGTTTTGGCAGTTTTGGTATTTGTACATGAATTGGGGCATTTTTGGGCGGCGAGGGCACAAGGCATTCATGTCAATCGCTTTTCCATTGGCTTTGGTCCTATGTTATGGAAATATCAGGGGGCTGAGACGGAATATGCGATTCGCGCTTTCCCTTTGGGCGGCTATGTAGGCTTTCCAGATGATGATACTGAGTCGGACATCCCCCCCCGCGATCCAGATTTGATGCGTAATCGTCCTATTTTAGATCGAGCGATCGTCATCGGAGCAGGGGTATTTGCTAACTTTGTCTTTGCCTATTTTTGCCTGTGGTTGATGGTAATCAGCGTGGGCGTGGGCACAGTAGATCGCCCCGGAGTCCAGATCAACAAAATGCTATCCCCCACTGCACCTGCGGTGATGGCAGGGATGAAAACTAAAGATGTAGTACTTGTGGCTAGATACGGGCAAGAGGTGCTGGAGTTCGGCAAAAGGGTTACGGTACTGGAGGAATTCCGCCAGTTTATTAGCCAACACCCCAATCAAACAGTGGAACTCACTATTCAAAGAGACCAAGAGATCATCACTCTGCCCATAACCCCCACTGATGAAGACGGTGTGGGTAAAATTGGCGTAGCTCTGGACTTTGCGGCGCGCCCCTATCGCCGTCCTCTGCGGAACTTGTCATCGTTTCTAGTGGCGGCGCAGGAGTTTGAGAGGCTAGCAGGGATGACTTTGCAGGGCTTGCAACAGTTGATTACCAATTTTCAGAATACAGCGGGGCAGTTGTCGGGTCCTGTAGCGATTGTAGCGATCGGCTCGGAATTGGTGAAATCGGATATTGCCAGCCTGTTTGACTTCACGGCTATTATCAGCATCAATCTGGCGTTTATCAACCTGTTGCCTCTGCCAGCCCTCGATGGCGGTCAATTGGTGTTTCTGCTGATTGAAGGTCTAAGGGGTGGCAAGCCTGTGCCTGCCCGCTGGCAAGAAGGGGTGATGCAGGGGGGACTGGTACTGCTGTTGGGGCTGGGTGTGGTGATGATTGTCAAGGATTCTTACAATCTGTTTTGGCAAAACTTGCTTTAGTGATGTAATCACTCAGATCAATGAATTGAGTACACTCTGGGCGGCGAGGCGCACATTGTCATCGCGATCGCTGAGGCAAGTTTGCACTAGTGCTCTAGCTTCGGGTAGGGGGCACTGCGCTAGGCAACTTATGGCTTTGAGTCGCACTGCTAAATTATTATGGTTGATCAGCTCGGCAACAACTTGCAAAGCTGTGCGATCGCCCAGTCGGCACAAAATACCCCCACTAGACAGCCTGATCTGAAAATTCTCATGCTCTAACAGATGCAACAGGGCTGAGAGGATGTCAGGCGGAACTGTGCTGGTGGCATGGCTGATCAGAATTGCACTCAGGGTGGAAATTCCAGCGCATACGATACTGGTGTCTGGGTGGTGAAGGCAGGGTAAGAGATGGGGTATGATTGTGGGGTCAGGCAGGGAAAATAGAGCGCTGAGTAAGCTGAGCTTGACACCATAGTCATGAGTGGTACTCAGGCATGCTAATAAGTGAGGAATTACAGCTTTATCTTTTATTTCCCCCAAAATCAAACAGGCAAGAGACTGTAGATGAGGATCGTTGCTAGTGAGCATTGGGGTTAAGTAAGGGACAGCATTTCTATCCTTTAATTGCATCAGTTGATCGGCGATCGCTCCTAATTGTTCTGCGGTTTCCACTTTGGCTAACTGTGCCAATACTGATATGCTTTGGGTGGGATGGTGTGTCCGCAAAATTTCCGCAAACTTGATTTCATCTACTACTAATTTCTGATCGCACCATTGATAAACAGAGGTTTTGTAGGCAGTAATCAACACCTCAATCATCTGTTGCACACTGCTAAACTTCAGACTTAACTGACTGTCTTGCATGAAGTAATCGTAGATACTGCAGTTTGGCTCAGTCTTATTTGTGCCGAATATGACATAGTATGTTTGCGGATCAAATTGAAATATGGGTAGCCAGTTATCCTGCCATACTGGTTTCATTGCCAGCAAGTTTTGATATTCTGCTATAGCTTTTTGTAGCGGTAAAAAAGTATAGCCAGCTACTAAACCGTCTTGATAAGTATCTGCAGCGATCGCCCCGTTGTGCCACTGGTATAACTGATATATTTCCTCAGCAACACGATAGGGAAAGTGCTGGAGTATCCTATCAATCTCTGTCCGTTCCAGTCCATTAGCTAACTGCAAATGCCCCGATAGGTAAGGCTCTAATTCTGAGAATAACTGGGGCAGTGCCATGGCGATTACCTCTAAATTACTGCTTTTTCTCTGCCACCCGTACCCAACAGGAATAGCAAAGCCATTCTCACAGCAATACCATTGGTTACCTGCTGATCGATCAGGCTCAAGTTGGGATCATCCATCAGCTCGGAGCTAATTTCTACGCCGCGATTCACAGGACCTGGGTGCAGTAGTTTCACCTGTGGGGCACACCACTGCAGACGCCCCCTATTCATGCCAAACAACTGATGATATTCCTGCAAGCTGGGGATAAAAGCCTGCTCCATGCGTTCCGCCTGCAATCTCAATAACATGACAAAATCGGCGCCAGCCAAAGCGGCTTTATCTAGGGCATAATGCACTTGGACATTCGGGAAAATTTGCACCAATTCTGTGGGGATCAGGGTGGGGGGGCCCGCCAGATGCACTTCTGCACCACAAGTAGTCAAACTCCACAGATTGGAACGGGCGACCCGCGAGTGCAGAATATCGCCGATGATCACCACTTTGCGATCTTTCAAGCACTGCACTGAGGGGTTTGCGACATCAAACTGACTGCAAATAGTAAACAGGTCTAGCAGAGCTTGGGAGGGGTGTTCGTGTTTGCCATCTCCAGCATTGAGTACCGCCACCTGTCCCCCCAACTTGTCCAGATCACTGGCGATCGCTTGGGGGACACCTGCCATACTGTGGCGCACCACCATAATGTCAGTACCCATCGCCAAAAAAGTGCGGGCTGTATCTAGGATAGTTTCCCCTTTGCTCAAGGATGAAGTGGCAGGGGCAAAATTGAGGGTGTCGGCGGAAAGCCGTTTGGCGGCAAGTTCGAAGCTGTTGCGGGTGCGGGTGGATGGCTCAAAGAATAAATTGGCAACTACTTTGCCCTGCAGACTGGGGACTTTTTTGGTACGGCGGGACAGCACCTCACGGAAGCTGGTGGCAGTTTGCAAAACTAGTTCGTAATCCGCCAAACTAAAGTCAGATAGGGACAGAATATGTTGCCACTTTTGCGGTAACTGCACCTTGGAGTTAGCCATAGGGGGCAGGCACCAGCATATCCTCAGGCAAAAAAGCTCTGGCACTGACCACAATCAGCGTCAAGAAAAAGATGCCGAAAATAAGCAGGGGGGCAATGTATTGACGAAAAAATGACATGATTTTGTCCATAGTAGCATTATAGCGGTCTCAAGGACTTGTAGGCACAAAACCGCAGAGCGATCGCAAATCTGCTACCTTAGAAGCTGGTTGCCTCTCTTAACTCTGAAGTACCATGCCAGATTCAGGAACTGCCATCAGTATCAAACCAGATCAGTTATTTAATCGGGAGTTAAGCTGGATCGCTTTTAACCAGAGGGTTTTGCACGAGGGCATGGACGAACGCACTCCCCTACTGGAACGGGTCAAGTTTTTCAGTATTTTTACCAATAACCTTGATGAATTTTTCATGGTGCGCGTAGCAGGGGTAAAGCGCCGCATCAGCAATGGAGAATTGACCCCGTCCGATGACGGACTGACTCCCAGAGAACAGCTTTTGGCAATTCATCAGGCTCTGGTGCCGTTGGTACGCAGGCAACACGAATTTTTTCAGGACAACTTGCGTCCCAAACTGGCAGAGGCGGGCATACACATCTGCGACTACAACCAGCTTAGCGACAGCCAAAAGCAATACTTGTACGGTTACTTTCAAGAAAAGGTGTTTGCGGTGTTAACCCCCCTTGCCATCGACCCCGGGCATCCCTTCCCATATATTTCCAACCTCAGCCTCAGCTTGGCAGTAATTGTTTACAATCCCGATACCCAAAATAAATGCTTTGCCCGCGTCAAAGTGCCTACGGTACTACCCCGCTTTGTGCCTATCCCCGACAGCCCGCATACCTTTGTGCCCCTAGAGCAGGTGATTGCCGCCAACTTGCCCGCACTTTTCCCCGGTATGCAAATAGTAGAATGCTACCCCTTTCGTATCACCCGCGATGCCCAACTGGAAATTGCCGAAGATGAAGCGGATGACTTGATTTCGGCACTGCAAGCAGAACTGCGCCGCCAGCGATTTGGTCCTGTGGTGCGCATGGAGATCAGCGAAGATATGCCCGATGACATCCGTGAGGAGTTGATGGAGCAGTTGGAAATTCAGCCCGAAGATGTGTATATCACGCCGAGTTTGCTGGATTTGGGTGATTTGATGGCGATCGCCGTTTTGGACATTCCCGAACACAAAGATAAGCCGTGGCGGTCAGTTACCCATCCGCGCCTCAAGGAAATAGAAGAGAGCGAGGCAGAGCTAACTTTTTTTGATGCCATCAAACGGGGGGATTTTTTGGTACACCACCCCTACCAGTCCTTCACTACTTCAGTACAGAGATTTATCGAAGTCTCTGCTGACGACCCAAAGGTACTGGCAATCAAGCAAACCCTGTACCGCACCTCTGGGGATTCCCCCATTGTCCATGCCCTGATTCGCGCCGCAGAAAATGGCAAACAGGTGGCAGTGCTGGTGGAACTCAAAGCCCGATTTGATGAAGCCAATAATATCCTCTGGGCAAAGAAGCTAGAAAGCTCTGGAGTGCATGTGGTCTATGGTCTGCGTCAGCTAAAAACCCATACCAAAACCGCCCTAGTAGTGCGCCAAGAGGGCGATCGCATCGTGCGCTATGTGCACATCGGCACAGGCAACTACAACCCCAAAACCGCAAGGTTTTACAGCGATCTGGGATTATTTAGCTGTCGCGAAGATTTGGGGGCTGACCTCACCGATTTGTTCAACTTCCTCACAGGCTACTCCCGCCAAAAGGAATACCGCAAAATTTTGGTGGCTCCCGTGAATATGCGCCAGCAGTTCCTCAACCTGATCCAGCGGGAAATCCAGCACCAAGAGCAGGGCAAGCACGGCTACATCATTGCTAAGATGAACTCCCTAGTCGATCCAGAAATTATCGGCGCCCTGTACCAAGCTTCGCAGGCAGGGGTGCATATTGACTTGATCGTGCGCGGTATTTGCTGTCTGCGTCCCAAAGTGGCGGGTTTGAGTGATCGCATCAGAGTAATTAGCGTCATCGGCAGATTTTTGGAACATTCCCGCATCTTTTACTTCAATAATGGCGGCGCTGAAGAGGTGTATATTGGCAGTGCCGACTGGATGCCCCGCAACCTAGATATGCGGGTGGAAGTGGTTACCCCAGTGGAAGAACCATCCCTAGTGAAGGAATTGAAGCAGATTTTGGAAGTAGTTTTGGCAGATAACCGTCAGGCATGGGAACTAAAACCCGATGGCACCTACACCCAAAAGCGCCCTCAGGCAGGCGAGCCAGCCATGAGTTCCCAACAGCACTTCATGTCGCAGGGGCGTCCAGAGTTTGCCTGTTGAGAATCCAGTGGCGCAGAATTTGGGCAGTAATTGGGGCTAGGAGAATGCCATTGCGATAATGTCCCAGCGCAAGGCTGAGATTGTGGTAGGCACTTTCCCCCACAAGTAACTGTTCGTTGGGTGCATAGGGTCTGAAGCCCCACCATGTCTCTATAACAGGCATCTCGGCAATGGCGGGATAAAGGGCGATCGCCCCAGAGAGCAGGTGATTGATTCCTTGCGCTGTACATTGCCCCTGCCAGCCCACATCCTCCACCGTTGCGCCGATCACAATCCTGCCGTCTTGACGCGGTACCAGATAAATGCCATCGCCAAAAATCACCCTCTGCAAACTGCGCTCTGGATCAAATACCGCCAGCATTTGCCCTTTTTTGGGGGTAATTGGTAGCGGCAGTAGTTCCTGCGTCCATGCTCCAGTTGCCAAAACATAATGCGCGGCTGTGAGCCTGCCCGCACTGGTTTCTAGGTACAGCACCCGATCCCCTAAAGTGGCAACCTTGTACACTGCTGTGCCCGTGAGTACCTTCACCCCTTGTGATCGCACCGCCGAGATCAGCGCCATCGTCAGCAGACGGTTATCCACCTGTCCATCTTCTGGAAGCCATACCGCCTGCGCAAAACCCAAGCCTGACTGTTTTTGCTGTAGCTCTTGACCCGTGAGGCAGTGGGGCTGGGTGGGATCGGCGGTGGGTTTGAGAATGCCGCAACACCAGTACCCGCAGGACAGACCAGTTAGTCGCATGATTTGAGCAATCCAGTGGGGATACATCTGCCGACTCTGCAAACCCAACTGCAATAGCTGTCCTGTCAGCTCCTCAGCTTCAGGTGCCAGCATCCCCGCACTTGCCCATGTTGCCCCTCTCCCCAGTTCGCCCCGCTCCACCAGCGTAACTGCCATACCCGCTTGCGCCAATTCCAGGGCGATCGCCAAACCGATGATACCGCCACCCACAATCAAAACATCCATAGCCCAATTCTAACGGTTGCCAGTAACGATATAAGCCACCCGCTGACCGATATTGGTAGCATGATCCGCCATGCGCTCCAGATGATTGATTGCCAGTGCCAACAGCATATAAGGCTCGGGCGAAAGTTCCTGCATCGGCTGGCGGGCGATCAGGTCGTACAGCAAAAAATAGTCGTGATCTACTGCATCATCTTTGACTTTGATCTGCAAACCCATATCCGCATCCAAACCCGCCAATGCCCCCAAACTGAGTGCCAACATCGCCCGACAACGATTAAACATCAACTGGAGTTGCTCCATGTAGGGAGGGGTGGGGTAGGGCAAAAGCTTGATCGCAATTTCCGCTAAGTTTTGTGCATAGTCGCCAATGCGCTCTAGGTCTCTGACCAACTGCATAAAGGCACTAAGCATCCGCAAATCCCGCTCGATCGGCGACTGACGGGCGATTAAATCTATGCAGTCTAGCTCGATCTGGCGGTAGTATCTGTCAATTTCTTTATCTTGCTGGTCGATTTTGCCCGCCGCTTCTAGGTTGCGCTCAAATAAGCCGTTGAATGCCAGTAAGCAGGAGTTTTCCACTAGTGCCCCCATGCGTAGGGTATCTTGCTCTAGCCGCCGCAGTGATCGCTCGAATTGCAAACGACCAGTGGCATCTTGGCGCTTTTCGGAGGGAGCTTTCAACTCTGTTTCCTCAG
>Ga0116211_1000957_pt1 | contig 14318 bp, 15 predicted proteins | sample SaghotsprinmetaG_FD_94484 | JGI IMG/M metagenome (GOLD analysis project Ga0116211, IMG submission 94484) | Hot spring microbial communities from South Africa to study Microbial Dark Matter (Phase II) - Sagole hot spring metaG | ecosystem: Environmental > Aquatic > Thermal springs > Hot (42-90C) ... | reverse complement strand
TGGACGGTTTTCGCGGTGGCCTGATGGGGTTTTTGGGCTATGACTGGGCGGCGGCGCGACATGGGGTCGTCTTACCGCTCGACAATACAGATGATAAAACTGACGAGCATGCGGATCGTGGCACAGCCTGTAGTGCATGGCTGGGCTGCTACGATATTTTTTTGCGACAGGAAGCGGGACTCTGGCAACTATATGGGGCGGACTGTGCGAGTTTACAGTCGGTGTATGCTGAGATTGCAACCTGTATGCTGAGCCTGTCGAACCAGCAAGCAACAGCCACGACAACGACAACGACAACATTTATCCCGCGTTGGACACGCAGTGACTATCAACACGCCTTTGCACGGGTGCAAGACTATTTACGCGCTGGCGACTGTTATCAGATCAATCTGACCCAAGCGTTTGATGCAACGGTCAGCGATCAGTTTCAGTTACTCAGTCGCTTCGATCAGTTGCACGCGCTGACCCGTGCGCCGTTTGCCGGTTATTTGGCGATTGATGCGGAGCATGAGCTGTTAAGCTGTTCGCCAGAGTTATTTTTGTCCTTTTTGGCCGATGGTGAGGTGGTGACGCGACCCATTAAAGGCACGCAGCCGCGCCATGCTGACCCCATACAAGACGCTGCCCGCAAGCAACAACTGGCGCAGTCCGAAAAAGACCAAGCCGAAAACCTGATGATCGTTGATCTATTGCGCAATGATCTGGCACGGCAAGCACAGATCGGTTCGGTGCGAGTGCCAAAGCTGTTTGAGATCGAGAGTTTTGCACAGGTGCATCATTTGGTTAGTGAGATTCGGGCGACCTTGGCAGAAGGTCAGTCGCCGTTGGACTTGCTGTTCGATGCGCTACCCGGTGGCTCGATTACCGGCGCACCGAAGATTCGTGCCATGCAGATTATTGCCGAACTCGAAGCCGGTCGGCGCGGTGCATACTGTGGCAGTATGGGCTATCTGAACGCCGATGGTACGGGGCGTTTTAATATCTTGATTCGCACACTGGAGCGGATCGGCTCGCAGGTCAGTGTCTGGGCAGGCGGTGGCATTACCATCGCCTCCGAGGTCAATCAAGAGTACCAAGAGTGCTGGGATAAGGTCGGGGCGATTTTAAGGTGTTTGGAGGGCTAAATCGCCAACATCTGCACCAGTCGATCCACCAAACGCTGATTCTGCTCGGTTGTACCGATGGTAATCCGCAAAAATGGATGAATCTTTGGCTTATTAAAATGCCGCACGATAATCCCCGCCTCACGCAAACCGGCCGCCAGATCTAAGCCCGCATGCTGTGGATGACGGGCAAACACAAAATTCGCCCCCGACGGCAACACCAAAAAGCCTAACTGCTCAAGCTGCGCCACCAGCACCTCGCGATTGGCAATCACCTGCTGACAGGTCTGCTCAAAATAGGCATGATCCTCAAATGACGCAATCGCGCCTGCAATTGCCATCCGATCCAATGGATACGAATTAAAACTGTCTTTGACACGCATGAGTGCTGCAATCAGATGCGACTGGCCAAACGCCATGCCAACCCGTAGACCCGCCAGCGCACGCGACTTGGAAGTGGTTTGACAGACCAGCAGATTGTCGTATTGATTGATCAGACCGACCGCCGACTGACCGCCAAAATCAATATACGCTTCATCAATCACCACCACCGAATCAGGATGTTGCTGTAACACCTGCTCGATATCGGCCAAGCTGAGTAACACGCCGGTTGGGGCATTCGGATTGGTGATAATGATGCCGCCATTGGGTTGCTGATAGGCGGTAATATCAATCGAAAAATCCTCAGCCAGCGGCACAGGCACGGTCTGCAACTGAAAATACTGACTATAGACTGGATAAAAGCTATAGCTGATTTCGGGGTACAGCAGCGGTTTATCTTGGCAAAAAAACGCCTTAAAAATATGTGCCAGCACCTCATCGGAACCGTTACCGACAAATACCTGATCGACGTTTAAGCCTTGCTGTTTGGCAATTGCTTGTCTGAGTGCAGTTGCATCGGGATCAGGATACAGTCGCAAGCAATCGCCATCGCTGCCGAGTGCGGCAATCAGTGCTTCGCGGACTTTCGGCGACGGCGGGAATGGCGATTCGTTGGTATTTAGCTTGGTCAGGTTGGCGATTTTGGGTTGTTCACCGGCCACATACGGCACAAGTTCACGTACCAGCGGACTCCATAGCCGCTGCGGGTCTTTTGCAGTCGCTGCGATTCCTGCTGCGGTTAAAGCTGCTGATGAACTCATTGGGCTGCTCCATCGACGCGATAACGGGCTGAACGGGCATGCGCATCAAGGTCTTCTTGCTGTGCCAAAATATCTGCTGCCCGTGCCAGTGACTGACTACCTTCCGGTGAGCAATAAATAATACTGCTGCGTTTTTGGAAGTCGTATACACCGAGTGGCGAGGAAAACCGCGCCGTGCCAGAGGTTGGCAACACATGATTTGGTCCTGCGCAATAATCGCCAATCGCTTCAGGGCTATGCCGTCCCATAAAAATCGCACCCGCATGCCGAATCCCATCCAGCATCTCTTCGGGTCGATCCATACATAATTCTAAGTGTTCTGGCGCAATCTGATTGATCAAATCCAATGCTTCGGCACGATCACGCACCAAGATCAATGCACCGCGATTTTGCAGCGAGGTTTGGGCAATCTGGGCTTTGGGTAAATTCACCAAATGCTCAGCAATCGCCAATTCAACTTGATCAAGCAAAGCGGCATCGCTACTGATCAAAATCGACTGTGCCACCTCATCATGCTCCGCTTGAGACAGCACATCCATCGCCAACCACGCGGGGTTATTGTCGCCTTCGGCATACACCAAAATCTCAGACGGCCCCGCGATCATATCTATGCCGACCTGACCGAACACCGCCCGCTTGGCCGCAGCGACATAGCGATTGCCCGGGCCGGTGATTTTATCGACTTGTGGAATGGTTTCGGTGCCATAGGCCAACGCCGCCACCGCTTGCGCACCACCGATGGTCAGCAGGCGTGACACACCCGCCAAGTGTGCTGCCGCCAAGACCAGCGGATTCAGCTCACCTTTGGGCGCAGGCACGACCATGATGATTTCAGGCACACCCGCCACATGTGCCGGAATCGCATTCATCAGCACTGACGAAGGATACGAGGCTTTCCCGCCTGGTACATAAATCCCGACCCGATCCAGCGGGGTGACTTTTTGGCCGAGCGTATTGCCGAGCGCGTCTTGGTACTGCCACGAGTCTTGCATTTGTCGCTGGTGAAATTCACGAATCCGCTGCGCTGCAAACTGCAACGCCGCCCGCACATCAGCATCTAAGCCGTCAAATGCGCTTTTTAAAGCGGCTTGGCCTAACTCCAACTCAGCAATATGCTGCGCCGGATGCTGATCAAACTGCTGGGTCAGTGCCAACACCTGCGCATCACCATGCGCACGCACATCAGCAATAATCTGATCGACCGTGCGTAACAGCTCAGGATCATTAACAGTTTCAAACGCCAACAACTGTTTTAGCTGTGTGGCAAACTCAGCATCTTGGGTCGATAAACGGCGCATCAGCAGACTTCCAACAAACATCACCAAATAGCCGCTCAGTTTAGCGTTTTTTTCGGTTAAAAACTGTATGTTGAGGATTGGTTTAGTGGATCAATCTCATTCAAACACTCGATCAACGGCTGATCTGAGCACTGTCTCATCGCTGTCTGATCACTGTCGAAGCTGCCTTGCTGGATTTTTTCAGTTATGCTGCGACAGGATTAGAGAAGAGTGCGATTGTTATCATGGCTTTTTGTTTGCGCTGCGGCCACCCGACCCATTTGAGTATTCCTGAAGGCGATAGCCGTCGCCGTGCTGTGTGTAACAATTGCGGCTATATTCACTACGAAAACCCCAAAATCATCTGCGGCACACTGGCTGTTTGGCAGGATAAAGTGTTGCTCTGTCGTCGGGCGATTGAACCGCGCTACGGCCTGTGGACACTACCGGCAGGGTTTATGGAGATCGGTGAAACCATCGAAGCCGGTGCTGCGCGTGAGACATGGGAAGAAGCCGAAGGCAAGGTCAGTCATCCAGAACTATATTGCATCTATAACATTCCGCGTATTGGCCAAGTCTACATGCTATTTAAGTGTGATCTAGACGATGGAGCATTTGGCGTGGGCAGCGAAAGTCTAGAGTGTGCGCTGTTCGATGAAGCAGACGTGCCTTGGGGTGAGTTGGCATTTCCAAGTATTGGTCTGACGCTTAAGCATTATTTTGCCGACCGCAAGGCCAACCCCAGCCTGATCCCACTGCCGCAGCATCTCGAAACCATTGGACCAAGTGAGATGAAAATCGACTAACGGGCGACGTGGAGCTGCCCAATCTTGCTCTGGGTTGGGCAACTCCACCGTCAAAAATACGTTAGAAGCACTGACTAACCCTGATAAAACACCCGCTTCATCTTGCTCAGTTGGTTAGGCAGTGACGCAGACATGTTGGAGGATAAGGTAAAAAAGCTCAGTAATGCCTTGGAGTTTACATCATTTTGAAATGCGGTCATGCTACGTTGCCAGAACGCGTGGTTCACGAGCTGTAACTGCTCGTTCGCACGACTGAGCCCTGTTAACGCCCAATCCGGCTGACCGCCTTCTTGCGCAATAAAATACTGCCGCATCAAATACAACGATGCAGCACGCAACACAAACTCCTCCACACTGGCAAACGGCAAATGATGCCGAGCATTCGGCTTTAGCAAATTAAATACAGGACAGGCACTGGTGGCCATAATCAGTCCCATCATGGCGCGAACGCCCTCCTCTAAGCTGACCTGCTTGATGTAATCACGCTCAGGGGTTTTTACGGTTACCTCAAGCTTAGTCGCAGCAGGTATCCCTTGAAACTGATGAATGACCTTGTCTAAATCCAACGCCGCTGGACAGTGACTAAACTGTGTTTTTTTCAGGGGACAGATCGAACACTGGTTATTGTCGAGTCTCGTCCATGTTGGTGCATTGGCGAAGCTTTGTTTTGGGTTAAACTGCCGCTCAACATCGACCTGCACCTGTAACTGCTTGCCATCTTCAAACTTAAAAAAATACTCAACCATGAGCCTCACTCTCCTTCGCTACCCAATCGCAACCCTTGCTGGCTGTCCTCGCTCACTGTGATTCATATCACACTTTGGCAGAGTACAACACCGTAAACCCGCAAAAAAACGGGTCTACATCCAAACGCTAGCAGGATTGGTCAACGCGCCTGATCTGGCATACAATGGCGCACCTGTTTAGCTGCCGATAGTGATGAGCCGCATGTCTACTTGGCTGGATGCTGTAAAATTTGATCAAAATGGCTTAATCCCTGCCATCGCCCAAGACCGTGATACCGGTCGCATCATGATGGTGGCATGGATGAACCGCGAAGCGCTGCAACTGACCGCCGAAAAACAACAAGGCGTGTATTGGTCACGCTCGCGCAATAAACTCTGGCATAAAGGCGAAGAATCAGGGCATTTTCAGACCGTACATGAGATACGACTGGATTGTGATGCTGATGTGATTATTCTGGTGATCACCCAGCATGGTGGGATTGCCTGTCATACCGGTCGTGAGTCGTGCTTTTATCGGGTGCTCACCCCTAACGGCTGGCAAATCGTCGATGCGATCAAAAAAGACCCGAATGATATTTATCATGCGGCACACGGCCACGATCATGGCGAACAGCACGGTCATACACATCAGCATGCCCAAGCATCGGCTGCACCAAGCAGTCTGCCAAGCGAAACGATTGATGTATTGGGACATTTGGCACGCATTGTGCAAGAGCGCAAACAGGCTTCGCCTGACTCATCGTATGTAGCCAGCCTGTACCACAAGGGCTTAAACAAGATCCTCGAAAAAGTCGGTGAAGAAGCGGTGGAGATGATCTTGGCGGCCAAAGATGCCAGTGACCACCATACGGATGAACTGATTTATGAAACCGCAGATTTGTGGTTTCATGCTATTGTCATGCTTGGGCATTTCAATGTCGCGCCACAAGCGATTTTGGATGAGTTGGCGCGGCGTTTTGATTTGTCTGGCTTGGTCGAAAAAGCCGCACGACAAACCTGAGTATCACAAAAGGTTCATGTTGTGCTGTCACCATCTGGTCACATTTTATTGTAACGGTTGCATGGTCGCGGTGTTCACCGGTCGATCACGCCTTGAGGAGTGAAGCATGGGCAGTTTTTCGATTACACATTGGCTGATTTTGCTGGTCGTGGTCGTGGTGGTGTTTGGTACGCACAAACTGCGTAATGCCGGTAAAGACCTCGGCGGCGCGGTGAAAGGCTTTAAAGACGCGATGAAAAGCGACGATACCCCACCGCCTGCCGCAGGCGTACAAGACAATCGCACCATCGATGGACAAGCTCAGCGCACTGATCAACGCGATAAAGTTTAACTTTATTGATGCGTGGTGAGATGGGTTTGTTTTGGCTGCTTGAGTAACCGTTATTGTGTTTGATTTAGGCTTTACCGAAATCATGTTGCTCGGCGCGATTGCGCTGATCGTACTCGGCCCCGAAAAACTCCCACACGCCGCGCGGATGGCCGGTGCGTGGTACGGACGGATTCGCCGTAGCATCAGCAGCATTCAGCGCGAAATCGAGCAAGAGGTCAACGGCCTTGAGATGAAGCAGCGGGTCGAACGTGAACTGGCTGCGATCCGTGCGGCTGAGCAAGCCATGCGCGACGAGATCAATCAAATCCAAGCCAGTGTCAGCCCCACAGATCAGCCTGCGCAGTCAGGCAAGGTCGTACAGCAACAGCCCTACGATCCACTCAATTTGGATTTGGTGTATCACCCGATCACCGAGTCGTTACGCCAGCAACGCTTTCCGGTGCTTCCCTATCGTGTGACCCTGCCCACGCAGGCCACAATAGAACAGATAGACCCACCACTCGATGCGCAGGAGGCTAACCGCACATGAGCCAACCTGCTCTGCCACCCCCAAGCAGCGACCAACTCAAAGAAATGCCGATCACTGCGCACTTGATTGAGTTGCGTGCGCATTTGGTTCGCATCTTTATTGCGGTGATTGGGTTGTTTGTGGTGTTGGCCTATTTTGCACGCGACTTATACCAACTGTTGTCCCTGCCGTTGCAAGCGGTGCTGCCTGCCAACGCCACCATGATCGCCACCGATGTGACCACCACGTTTATGTCGCCGATCCGGCTCACGTTATATGTGGCATTTATTTTGGCGATGCCGTATATCCTGCATCAGATCTGGCAATTTATCGCACCTGCACTGTATAAAAACGAAAAGAAAATTGCGATTCCAATTTTGCTGTCGAGTATTGTTTTATTTTATTTGGGCATCGCCTTTGCGTATTTTTTGGCACTGCCGAACATCCTTAAGTTTTTTATCATGTTTTCACCAGATAACGTCGTGCCGATGACCGACATCGACAGCTATCTGAGCTTTGCCCTCAAGCTGTTTATGGTGTTTGGTTTAACCTTTGAAGTACCAGTCGCTACCTTACTGCTGATCTTGGCTGGAGTGGTGTCGGTCGAATCGCTGGTGGATAAACGTCGCTATATTATTGTCGGTTGCTTTGCGGTGTCTGCTGTGGTCACGCCACCAGATGGCCTGTCGATGTTGATGCTGGCGATTCCAATGTGGTTATTGTTTGAACTCGGTTTATTGCTGGGGCGGCTATTACAGCCCAAACCGGTCGATCTGACTGCACGTGAAGGCGACTGACGAACAGCTCGCCGCGATCGATCAGGCCAAACGCGGTGAGTCTTTTAAAATCATGGCCTATGCGGGTTCGGGTAAAACCACCACGCTTAAGCTGATCAGCGAGCAACTCGCCGGTCAAAAAGGTCTGTATCTGGCCTTTAATAAAGCCATCGCTGATGAGGCGCGCAGCAAATTCCCCTCGAACGTCGATTGTCGAACCTTTCACTCGCTGGCTTATCGGCATGTCGATCGCAAGATCACCGATAAACTGCGGCTACCGCGACTGTCGCCACTGACCATGGCGCGTGATTATCAGCTTGAGCCACTCACCATCCGTCGCATGCTGGGCAAGCGCTACGAACACTTTACCTTAACGCCGAGTCGGCAAGCTGGATTGATCAGCAATGCGGTCAGTCGCTTTTGTGCCACGCATGCCCGTCATCCTGCGCCGCGTCATCTAGAACTACCCGACTGGCTGCACCCTGACGATGCAGAAAATGTGCAGCAGCAGCTTTTTCCGTATGTCGAACAACGCTGGATTGATGCACTCGACCCACGTCATCAAGCGGGGATTAGCCACGAGGTGTACTTAAAGCGCTGGGCACTGTCTGACCCGATTATTCCGGTCGATTATATTTTGTTTGACGAAGCACAAGATTCTGACCCACTGATGCTGGGGATTTTGATGCAGCAAACCCGCGCCCAAGTGATCTATGTCGGCGATGCGCATCAGCAGATTTATCAGTGGCGTGGTGCGGTCAATGCCATGCAAAAACTGCCGTTACCGGATACACGCTTAACGCGCTCGTTTCGGTTTGGTGAGGAAGTCGCTGAGATTGCCAACGTTTTCTTAAAAGAACTTGGCGAAACCACCGCGCTGCAAGGCATGCCCAGCATCGCGTCGCGGATTGACTTAAGTCCGATCATGCGCAGCAAAAACGCGGTACTCTGCCGCACCAATGCCCGCGCCATGTCACTACTGATGGGTGGTCTGTTGCAAGGACATAAAGTCGCACTACAGGCTGATAGCGACCGGCTGCTTAAGTTTGTACAGGCCGCCAGTGCGCTAAAATCTGGTAAACGCGTGTTCGATGTACCTGAACTGTCTTGGTTTAACAGTTGGCAAGAGGTGCATGAATACTGTGAGAGCAGTGAAAGCAGCGACATCAAACCACTGGTCAAACTGGTCGATGAACACGGTACGGAACCCCTGAAAAAAGCCCTCAATGCCATCTCGCCGATTGAATCCGCCGATTATGTCATTTCGACCGCGCACAAAGCCAAGGGCTTAGAATGGCAGCAAGTGCAAATCGAGGATGACTATAGCTATAAAATTACCAAAGGCAACGTACAAATCAGCCCAGAAGAATTGCGGCTGCTCTATGTCGCCACCACCCGCGCCCAATCGGTGCTGAATGTACATCACTTACAACCGCTAATCGGTACACTGCGGGCGCAACAGAATAAAAAGGCGAAGGAAAAGGCCCTCTAGAGCGGCTGCCCCGTATCTTCTATAATTGCGATTGGATCGCGGTGCATGCTTTAACGACTGATTTGATCTTTGGCCAAAGCAATCGCACGTCGTGCCGCCACAGGCACATCAATCGACTCACTGGCTTGATCGTCGGCCAATTGCTGCTCAAACAAACTCAAGGTTCTACTGAGCTGACTGTTCGGATATTGCTGCGTTAACTGCGCATAGGCAGCTTTTACCTCTGGCAGTAACATACCCTGCTCGTGTGTCGGTGTATTGTCCATGCCAGTCAACAAGGTGCTCAGATAGTTATCACGCTTGGCCTGCGCCAACTCAGCAAAGTGAGCATCCGGATAATCCTGCACATATTGCGCCCAGACCTGCGCCCGCGCACCAAGTTGCAACCAACTGATCACCAAGCCAGCATCATACGCATAGGGCTGCTGCTCCTGTTCAGCCACTTGCTTGAAATACACTTGATCAGCCTTAGCCAAATGCGGCGCAACATGCTCGACCCAATAGTTCGGATTAAGCCAAAACTCGTACATCCCTTCGCCCACATACAGCACTTCGATGTGTTGTTTGGCCAGTGCATCGAGTGTTTGCTGTTGCTTACCGCTCAGTCCTTTTTTGAGAAACTGTGGCCACTGCTGATCAAATTTTTGTTGGATGAGTTGCGGATTCAACGCCTGTTGTGGCATAGGCTCAGGGATTGCATCCGCCGCTGAGGGCTCAGTCTCGGGCGTAACAGGATCGAGTGCCAAAGCACCTGCTGCATCAAGCTGTTGCCAAAGCTGTCCCTGTAACGCCGCATAACGCTCGATGATTTCGGCTTGCTCGCTATTGAGTTGACCGATATACGCATGGATCGCCTGCTCCAATTGCGCATAGATGCGGTAACGATCTGCTGGACTGAGCTGTGGCAATTCTTTGTCTAGTGCGGCGGTGATTGGGGTCAGATTGTCCAGTACCAAATCACTTTCAAACACACGGATCAGGCCGCTCAGTGATTGATAGGCTTCTCGTTCGTTTTTCGGCTGGCTGGCATGGCTACTACTGGTGGCGGCAACGGGTGTTTTTTTGCTGTCGGTTAGACTGGCTGTGTTGAGCTTAATCCACAACAACCAGATCGAACACAGCACGATCAGCACGATCATCAGCGCATTTTTCATACTAGGTGTCCTTTCTCAGTCAGATCAAGCTCAGTCAGTTCACGCGCCATCAGCCACAATCGCGTGTCGAACTCAAGCTGGTGATAATTCGGCAACATGTGCTGGCACAGTTGGTAGAAGGCTTTGTCATGTTCACGCTGCTTAAGGTGCGCCAGTTCATGTACCACAATCATGTTTAAAAATGGCTCTGGGGCGTGCTGAAACAGACTGGCGATGCGAATTTCAGCTTTGGTTTTAAGTTGGCCACCATGTTGACGGGTGGTTAGCCGATTGATACCCAGTGCCTGCTCGATACGTGCCAATTGCCCGTCAAAGCAGACTTTATCCGGCATTTTGATTTGTTTCATATAGTGCTGTTTGATGGCTTTGACGTAATCATATAGTTGTGGATTGTTTTGGATGCTGTGCAGATCGGGATAACGCTGCGCCAGATGCGCCGATAAACGACCATCCGCAATCAACGCGGCAACCTGCTGGCGCAGCGGTTCAGCATAGTGGGCAATATAACGCTGTGGGTCTGGCATGGGGCAACACACAAAGCTCAATCTCAGTGTGGTCAATGTAACGAGATCAGTCAGGGTTGCTCAAGTAAAAATTTAAATGTAGTGTTTTTAGGGACATTCTGAACCTAGATAAACCAGCCTATCACAGCAGTTTAACCGCGACAGGCTGGCAAACAATCTGATTACAGCGACTGACACTGCTGCTCTTTATTGCCGTTGACTTGGTTATTGCCACCGGTTGGTGCTGGGCGATTGTCTTCACATTTCAGATTGCCATTCACTTGATTACGCTCAATCCGGCTGTTGGCTCGGTAGTTTTCGACTTCAATATTACCAGCCACTTGATTGCTACGGATCAGCGCAGCGGCGCGGTTGTCGTCGAGGTCGATATTGCCGCTGATCCGATTGCTGGTCAACGTGACTGCACCGCCGTCATCGAGATCGACATTGCCGCTGATTTGGCTATCGCTCACATCCACTGCACCAAAGCCATCGTCCGACTCCAGATTTCCGCTGAGTTTGATTTGCTTGGCGGTGAGCTTTGCGCCGGTTTTGAGTTCAAGATTACCGTCGATCTGTGTGCCATTCAGTCGGCAAGTGCTGTTGGCAGGGACGACCAGATTGTCACTGATGGTTTCTGCACCGATACTGCCGCTACAGGTGCGATCTGCCCATGCCGGTGCAGCCAGTGTCATTAGACCTGCGACCAGCGTGGTCGAAAAAATTGAAGTTTTCATGTGCATTTTCCTTTGATCAGTGGCAAAAAACAAACTGAGTGCAACAGGTTATAGCAGGTCAGCGGCTCTGATTTACGAGCGAACTGACGACTTGTACAACCGTTTGCGACATCAGTCTGCATGATTCGCCGCAGCTATGCGGTCATCGTTTCAGGTACGTTGTGTAACGGTATTTTTAGTTTTGACCGAATTGTGCAATACGCGTACAATTTTGTCCCTGCTCATGCTGCTGATGACCCGTTATGCCTTATCCGATTGAGCCAGTCACCTTAGAACTCGAAAGCACAGTACGATATAAAACATGGCTGCATACCACACGCGATGCGCATTTGATTGGGGTCATCGCGTTTTCTGCGCCGTTATACCAGCACGAGGCAAAATGGGACGATCTCGAATACATGCGGCGGCGTACCGATGAGTTTTCGATCATTGGTTTTCCTGATTTTTTATCAGCGATGCTGATTGACTTATCTCAGCTTTCTTTTGTGGTCGATGCTGAAGCACCGATTTTTCCGTGGCGCATGCTGGAAGAAAACTGCCCGATTCGCGTATTGGTCAGACCAGAGCATCGGGCGCATTATTCGTCGGTGTTTGAACCGGCATGGTTGGCATGGGATCTCGAAAGTACGCTGCGTGACCTGCGCAATCTGCTGGATATGCGCATGCACTGACCAGAATATACCATTGTTTTACCAATAATTTTCCACTGCGATATTACCCACACCGCGTCGATTCATGCTGAGTCCACGCGCTTTTAAGGCATTACGGGTGTCTTCGACCATCGCCGGATTACCACACAGTAAAATATGATCGCTTCCCGCATTAAACTGTATACCAACCTGCTGTTCAAGCTGACCATTTTCGATTAATACGGGTAAACGCTGGCTCAGTGTCGTGCCTGCTTCACGCGTGATAATCGGTACAAAAACAAACTGCGCACCATCTGCACCAAAGTCCGCTGCCATTTGCGCAATTTCATCGACATAGGCCAGTTCCGCCTGTGTGCGCACGCTATACACCAACACAATCCGCTGATACTGCTGCCACGGCGCAAAGTCTTGCAACATCGACAAAAACGGCGCAAGCCCTGTCCCAGTCGCCAGCAGCCACAAATGCTGCGGGCTAGGCTGTTGAAAGCGGGTTAAGGTCAAAAAACCATACGGGATTTTTTCGAGCCAAATCGCATCACCGACTTGTAGATGCTGCAAACGCGAGGTAAACGCACCGTCCGGCACGACAATCGAAAAAAACTCCAACTGCTCAGCAAACGGCGACGACACCACCGAATAGGCACGCACAATCCGCTGCACCGTGCCATCCGCCTGTGTCACGTCAATCCCGATACGGGCAAACTGCCCTGCGGTAAAGCGAAAATGCGCTGGACGACTCAAGGTAAAACTAAACAACGTGTCGCACCAACGCCGCACCGACTGCACGGTTTCACGGCTAAATTTATCGTCACTCATCATCATTCGACCGATTAAACCCATGCCGCTAATGGTAGCATGTTGCTGGTTTTGGATGGGTCACAGGGGATCGACATGCGGATGACACTGCGTCAGTTGGCGGTATTTGTCGCGGTTGCACAAGAAGGTACAGTCACTCGCGCCAGTGAAGCGGTGCAACTGACCCAAAGCGCGGCCAGTATGGCGCTGGCCGATCTGGAAGATGCGCTAGACAGTCCGTTGTTTGATCGACTGGGCAAACGCCTACAACTGAATGATCTGGGTCGCTATCTGTTGCCGCAAGCGTTAGAGATTTTGGGGCGTTGTGATGCGTTTGAGCAGGTGGCGCGTGGTGAGCGACAGCCGATTGACCTTCGACTGGGAGCGACGCTGACCATTAGTGATTATCTGATGCCGGATCTGATGGCGGTGTTTTTGGGTCAGCAACCGGAAGCGCAGTTTAAGCTACAAGTCGGTAATACCCGCCAAATCATCGAATCGGTCAGTCAGTTTCAGCTTGATTTGGGCTTGATCGAAGGCTCTTGTCATGTGGCGCAGTTACAGGCGATTCCGTGGCGGCATGATGAACTGGCGGTGTTTTGTGCGCCGAGTCATCCGCTGGCGCAATTGCAACGTAGCTTGACGGCAGCAGACTTTATCCATGTCGATTGGATCTTGCGTGAGGAAGGTTCTGGCACGCGCGAGGTGTTTGATAAGGTCGTGGTGCATGATCTGCCAAATGCCAAAATCCGCCTGACACTGGGTCATAATGAAGCGATTTTGAAAATTGTCGCGGGGGGTATTGGGGTCGGTTGTATTTCACGTTTAGCGATTGAGCCGATGTTGGAAAATCAGCAATTGGTGATTTTGGATACGCCGTTTTGGTCGTTGGTCAGGCCGTTCTTTTTGATTGTGCATCGGCAAAAATACCAAGGCCCCGGCTTAAAGAGTTTTATTGAGTTTTGCCAACAGCAACAGCTTCCGCCATCGCCGGAGATTTTGGTTGGACGGTATTGACTTTAAAATCAGGAAAACTCTCAAACGCTAAGTATTTCGGTTCTTTTTAAGGAAAGTATCCATCGCTGTTTTGGCTTCGGCTTTTAAACCTAATGCGTAAAGTGACCAAGCATCTGCATATTCTTTCATCTTATGCTGATCAGGTCGAAAGTCATAAACAACATTAGACCTCTTGCGAAAGTATAAAAACAGCCTATAATTTGCTCTATGAAATACTCACAGATTCAATCCTACACGGATTCACAGTTCAAGCGTCTAATTGGTGTTGATCAGGCAACTTT
>Ga0116211_1000950_pt1 | contig 14349 bp, 13 predicted proteins | sample SaghotsprinmetaG_FD_94484 | JGI IMG/M metagenome (GOLD analysis project Ga0116211, IMG submission 94484) | Hot spring microbial communities from South Africa to study Microbial Dark Matter (Phase II) - Sagole hot spring metaG | ecosystem: Environmental > Aquatic > Thermal springs > Hot (42-90C) ... | reverse complement strand
CACAATAGACAGAGCCAATACCGCCGCCAAGTCCGTGCAACCAGCGCTGAGGGAAATCAAAGCAGGTGAGGTGATCGTCAGGGCAGGACAGCGGATCACGGAGCGGGAGTTTGTCATCCTTGATGAACTGGGGATGACGGAGAGACAGCCCAATTGGAGTGGTATTGCTCTAGTGATTGCAGGTACTACTGGTGCGGTGTGCCTGCTGTTGTTGCTGACCCAAAAACAGGTATTCCGTCTGCACAATGCCGACGGTTTGGCGATATTTCTGACCGTAGGTGCGATCGCCTTAGCAGGAGTGTTGCTGATCCCCCATGCGATCGCCTATCTGCCGCTTGCCAGTTTGGGGTTGATTGTGGGCAGTTTTTATTGCCGCAGGCTGGCGGTTTTACTCACACTATTGTTGGCGGGCTTGTTGGCGTTGAGTACCAATCCCAGTTTCAGTGCCTATCTGCCCATCGTGGCAGGCGCATTGATAGCTGGTGGATTTACCAATCGTCCCCGTACCCGATCGCACTTGGCGGCAATTGGCGTGGTGGTGGGATTGATCCAAGCACTGCTGTTTATAGTGATTTCCCTGTGCTTAGGAGAAATTTCCACAATTTTGATACTGGCACAGGCACTGCAGTACGGGGCAGGGGGGCTGATCTCAGCCATCTTAGCGTTGGGAGCTATTCCCTACCTTGAGCAGGTGTCCTACGCTCTCACCCCCTTCCGTCTGGCAGAGCTGGCTGACCTAGATCGTCCCCTGCTACGCCGCTTGGTAACGGAAGCGCCCGGTACATTTCAGCACACTTTGTTTGTGGCAAACTTAGCGGAAGCCGCCGCCCGCGAACTCAATGCCGATACTGCCCTAGTGCGGACAGGCACCCTGTATCACGACATCGGCAAAACCCTCAAGCCCGAGTACTTCATTGAAAACCAGATGGGTTGTAGCAATCCCCACGATGACCTTGCCGATCCGTGGCGCAGTGCCCAAATTATCAAAGAGCATGTAACGGGCGGTCTCAAACTGGCGCAACAGTACCGCTTGCCGAAGCAGTTGCAGGCTTTTATTCCGGAGCATCAGGGGACAATTGTCATATCTTACTTCTATTACAAAGCCCGTCAGCAGTTCCCCGATCTGCCAGACACTGATTTTCGCTACGGTGGTCCTATCCCCCAAAGTCGGGAGACGGGGATCGTGATGCTGGCTGATGCCTGTGAAGCCGCTCTGCGATCGCTGGGGCAGGATGCCGATTTTATCAGTGCCAAAGCAATGGTACTGCGAATTTTTCAGGCTCGCCAAGATGATGGACAGCTAGATGCCTGCGGATTGACCGCTGAGGAGCTGGATAGGATAGCTGAGGTATTTATTAAGGTGTGGCGGGAGCGCAACCACGGACGGATCAAGTATCCAGCGTTATACAAGAAGATGGATCCCACTGGCTCTGCCCTACCCCAAGCCGATGCACTGCCCCAACTTGCCGCTAAGCCTTAGCCGAGGATGACCCGCATTGCCTACTTGGGACCGCAGGGCACTTATTCGGAAATTTGTGCTTTAGCCTACAGTCAGCTAGCGACGATCGGTAACGCCCAGCTGGTGCCGCACAATACCATCTGGCAAGCCATTCAAGCGGTGGCGGCAGGGACGGCTGACCTAGCGATCGCCCCAGTGGAAAATTCCATTCAAGGCAGTGTGGCAATGACCCTCGATGGTTTGTGGCAGTGGGACAGACTACAAATTCAACAGGGGATCGTCCTTCCCATCGACCATTGTTTGATTAGTCAGGCGCAACGCTTGGCAGATATTCAGTGTGTCTATTCCCACCCGCAAGGTCTGGGTCAGTGCCAGCAGTGGTTAGGACAAAATTTGCCCCATGCCCAACAAATACCCCTCGATTCCACTACACGGGGGTTGCAGTTGGTCAAGGAAGAGCAATGCTCGGCGGCGATCGCCTCTAATCGTGCCGCAGAAATTTATCACTTGCCCGTGCTGGTGCGCAATATCAGCGATTATCAGGAAAATTTCACCCGTTTTTGGGTGCTGGGGCTGACCCCGCCCCGCTGGGAGGGAGCAACTACTTCATGGGGGTTCAGCTTTGCCCAGAATCGGGCAGGCACTCTGGCGGGGGCACTGCATACCCTTGCCCGCAGGCAGATCAACCTCAGTCGGATTGAGTCCCGTCCCTCCAAGCGATCGCTGGGGGAATATATCTTTTTTGTGGACATTGACGGGGCAATGCGCGACGCTAAAGTGCAGTCAGCATGGGCGGAGTTGAGGCAGATTACCGAAAGCCAGAAACACTTTGGCAGTTATGACCTGATCCACTTAGCTAGCTAGCGCAGTTGGTTCAGTTCTTGGCGGGCAGAAGCGAGACCCGTGCTGTTGCCTTGGCGGTTAAACAAACTTTCTGCCTGCTCTAAAAACCTGATGGCTTCAGCTTTGCGGTTTTGCGTGGCAAGAATCCGTCCCAAAGCCAGATGGATTGCCGCATTGTCGGGAGCTAGCTCCAGAATGCGCCGATAGGTAATGATCGCCCAACTGGTTTTATTTTGTGCCAGATACAACTCAGCCAGCTTCTGTTGCAGGGCAACCACACGGGGCTGACTGGCAACCGCCTGCTTTAACGCCTCGATCGCTTCCTCATGGCGGCTTTGTTGCAGATAGATATTGGCGATCACTAAATGTGCTTCAGCATTGCGGGGAGCAACCTGCAAGGCGCGCTGAAACTTCTGCAAAGCAAGGTCGGGTTGATTCTGCTCCAACAAAAAATTACCAAAAGCCAACCACACATCGGGGCGCACAGGAGCCAGTGCCTCGGCTTTCTGGTAGGCTGAGGTAGCTTGCTGAAAGTCCCCTTGGGTTTTCCACAAATAGCCCAAACTGAGATACACATCGGCACTATTGGGGGCGATCTCCTGCCACGTTTGGAAGTGTTTGAGGGCACTGGCATAGTCCTTGACCTCCATCAAAACATAGCCTATTCCCTGCAAGGCTTCAAGGTTGCGGGCATCTAGGGTTAGGGCACGCTGGTAGGCATTGAGCGCTCTAGGAAAATCCTTTTGCTGGGTGTAGATATAGCCCATACCGATCCAAGCGGGAACACTGCGACCATCTAGCTGACTGGCGCGCTCAAACGCTGATAAAGCATTGGGCAAATCATTTTGCAAACTGAGCAAATAGCCCAAACTGAGTTGGATTCTGGCATTGCGCGGTTCTAATTCAGCCGCCTGCCGATAGGCATTGATCGCACCAGCAATGTCATCTCTTTGCCACAACTGCCGCCCTTGGCGGATCAAATTAAGTGCATTGGTGGGTCTGGTCTGCGCCCACAGCGGTAAGTGGTAGGTGGCTAGACCAAAACTCAAACCAGCGATCGCCAGCCATTTTGCCAACTGCATAAGCCATACCCCAAACTAAACAGTGGGTTATTATATCCCAAGCTCCCTGAGATTGCTATTTGGGGTTTGCGGTTAGCTGAATATCATTCTTTTTCATAGTGTCGAGGATCAGATCAGCCACAATTCTGCCGCCATGTATAGTCATGTGTAGTCCATCCTCCTGCCGTGCCGTGCGAGCATTGCCGCGATTATCTTTGACCACGGCTGACCACTTGCCATTCACCTTGAAGCGATCATAGGTATCTACATACATGGCATTGACATAGCGGCTAGCTACAGTTTTATAGACATCATTTAGCACCCGCACATTGTGATCCCAAAACTTATCTGGTGCTACTGGCAAACCCACCCAAACTACCTTTTTTACTTGTTTTTTTACTAATAGCTGGTGGAGCATTTGTTCTACTTTTTGAGCGTAGGCAACTTTCCATTCATCAGTACCAAACATTTGATACACACCCCTGCTGTCGGTCATGTGATCCGCATCGTTCAGCCCCAGCATTATAATCACCACATCATACTTGCGGCTGGCGAGCAAACGATCCACTTCAGCGTACCAGTTGAGGCGTTCGGGATGCAGTAAGCCAGTGGACTGAATTGCCTTGCGATGCACCGCAGAGACTTTGCCGGACAGCAGGGAATTTTCTAGCTCAGAGCCGATGCCATCTTGCATCATGGAATCACCAATCAGCAGATAGGAAGCCCCAGCAGATACTAGATTGGGCTTTTGGACGGTGAGGCTTCTGACGGTGTTGGGTTGTTTTGCCAGAATTTCTGCGAGGCTCCGACGGCGATCGCCCTCGGCTAGAACGGCACTGGGTATTTCTGATTGAGTTCTGATAAACACTTTTTCCCGTGCCAATACTTCCCACAGCACACTGGAGTACAGAGAAAGCATGACTGAGCCTAATACAGAAGCGATAGCTAAGGTTTTGATATCTTGCTTGTGGTAGAGGTGCAAGTGCTCCAGCATAGCAGTTTGCTCAAAAATACTAGAAGTTGAAGTAAATGAAGGGAGGTACAGTTTTGGGACCCAGTCTGATACAAATATACATACTTACTGCAATAAAGACAGTAGCGATCGCTATATGCTTGTCTAAAATTTGCTTGAACTGCAGAATTATTTTGGGATCAACAAACTGACCAGCCAGAACCAGACCAATCACCGCCAAACTTGTATTGGAAATCACATTGCCACCACCCCACTCCCCCAGATCATTCATGGCACTAAAGCTGAACATTTGAGCCAGATACTTAACAGCAGTTTCATAGTCGGGACAATTGAAAAATACCCAAGTGATACAAACAAAGAAAAAAGTGCAGACCGTACCTGTCATGCGTAACAGCAAACTGGGTAAACCCTGAATATCTGACCACAGCCAGCGAAAATAATGACTGAACCACAGCCCGACGCCATGTAATGCTCCCCAAATCATAAAATTCAAGCCAGCACCATGCCAGATGCCGCCCAAAAACATAGTGATAAACAGATTGAAATACTTGCGATACCAAACTACCCGACTCCCACCCAACGGAATATAGAGGTAATCCCTCAGCCAATGGGAAAGGGAAATGTGCCAACGATTCCAAAATTCACTGAGCGAGACTGCTGAATAGGGTTGATTAAAATTGGCGATGGGGCGAAATCCCAACAGCATACTGATGCCATTAGCCATGTCGGAATAGCCGCTAAAATCTACAAAAATTAAGCAAGCGTACCCCAACATCGCCACCAGCAGTTCCAGAGAGTTGTAGTTATTGGGCACAGCAAAGGAGCGATCAATCACCGTAAATAAATAGCTGGCAATCACATATTTTTTAGCAAAGCCGCTCAAAATAGTCAGTCCGACTTCACTGATACTGTAGTCATACTTTAGGGGACTATAGAGATCACAATAAAACTTCTCTGGTCTGGCGATCGGTCCTGAGGCAATTTGCGGAAAGAAAGTAATATAATTAGCAAATCCTAGCAAACTAACTTCTTTTACTTTCCCTTGATACACATCCACCAAGTGAGCGATACAGCGGAAGGTATAAAATGAAATACCAATCGGTACAGCGATACGGTCAGCAACAATATCTAGAGTAATATCAAAGTTTGCCAGCAATGCTAAACTGCTATCTACAAAAAAAGTATAGTATTTGCAAACTGCTAGGAATAATATGTTGAGAATAACGCCTAAGCCCAAGTAAAACTGCTTTAGTTTTTTCCGTTGCTGTTCTGGCAATTCTTGATTTATTAGCTCGACTGACTTTACTTTTTTGTCAGGTGGGGTGGTTAATTGGTCATCAGACTTGTGATAAATGTGATAAAACAGTGCGTTATCCGCTAAATTTAGATTGGGCAATTTTGGAGCTAGAATTAGGCAGTTGATGCCATAGTTTATGACTACAGAACTAAGCAATAAGTAAGTAAAGTTGATATGCCAAAAACTATAAAAGATTATATTGATGGCTAGAAGCACCACTTGATAGCATTTGACAAAAGGTTTGGCAACAATTACTATTGGAAAAATTGCCAAAAAGAAAAGGAAGAAACTGAGGGTGGGAAATAGCATAATCCCAAGATGAATCCCGCCGTATGATCGCTGTAAACTAGTAGCCAGTCCACTAGATTTTACATCACCGTCGCCCGCGTCCATGACGCAAATCATTGTCCGCAATCTGCCCCAGTTTTATCAACTGACCCCAGTACTTGAATCAAGCACAAATCCAGATTTTGTGCTGGTATTTCTGCACGGCTGGCTGTTGAGTAGTGCCTACTGGCAACCTCTGATTGAGCAGTTGCAGTGCCATGTGCGCTGTCTCAGCTATGATTTGCGAGGTTTTGGACAATCCATGACTGGTACCTGTCCGCACACTTTAATTAGCTATGTCGAAGACTTAGCTGAAATCCTAGCCCAGTTGGAGATAGCCAAAGTTTGGTTGGTGGGGCATTCGCTGGGTGGTACTTTAGCCCTGTGGGGGGCGCACCTCATGGGCGATCGCGTGCTGGGGGTGGTCTGCCTCAATTCGGGAGGCGGGATTTATATCGACCAAGATTTTCGTAAACTGCGTCTTGCAGGCAGGATCATTTCCTATGCCCGCCCTCAGTGGTTATCGCACTTACCTTGGCTAGCAGGGCAGTTTGCAGGAGATAGCGTGTACCAACCGCTGGCGTGGCACTGGGGCAGGCAAAGGTTGCGGGACTTTGTATCAGCGGACTTGCGGGCAGTGCTGGGCATTTTGCTGGACTCAACTACAGAGCAAGAGGTGCATCGCTTGCCGCAATTGGTGGCGCAGTTAAACCAACCTGCTTATTTTGTGGCGGGAGATTGCGATCGCATCATGCAGGCAAAATTTGTGAAGCACTTAGCCAGCTTTCACCCTTTATTTCAGGGAGGTGAACTAAACTACTGGGAAATCCCCAACTGCGGACACATTGCCATGCTAGAGCATACTGAGCAGGTAAAGGACTTACTCTTGCAGTTGACGGTTTACAATCAGATCAGTTCAGCATCCACTTCATAGTTGCGCTGGTCAGATTAGATAAATTTTTAGTAACAATGAACATCATCGAATTTTTTCAACTGCGGGCGGGGAAGTGGCTATCCCAGCGCACCAGCCATCACTTGATCATCAAAAAATCAGAGAGCGGCAAATCGGAGATCACCGTAACCAATTTGTCCATCACCGATGAAGCGGTGCTGAGCCTCTGTGCCTTGCACAGTTGCGACCCCAGCCAAGCCGTCTGCGCCGCCCAAGTATCGTGGCAGGGTTCGATGGAGTGGGACACTGAGCCAAATAAGCAGGAGGGTAGCACCGTTTTGGTGGCGATCGCTGGTGCAGACATCCACTCAGGTAAGCTCCTGCGCCAGCAAGGCTATGCCGAAAAAACCCCTGTTGCAGGTCGCTATTACCTTAGTGATGACGGTGTGCTGAGCCTGACCACAGAATACGGTATGCTCTACTCAGAAGAGAAGTTGTGGTTTCCCAAGCCCAATATCTGTATGCGGGCGGGCTTGACTACGGGAATGTCCAATATCGCCTCATTTTGCACCGAAATTCGTAAACCTAGCTGAATAGGACAAAAAACCATCGCCCCAGCAGGTACCTTTATCCAAAAATTCAGGCATACACATCCGTCTCTGAGTATTGCCATGCCTTGCCACAAATATCGAGATATGGTAGTTGCTACTACAACATCAGCAGAAAGCATCTCGTAACATAGAAGATTAACTTAGCTGAAACAGAGTTGCCTGACACTCAACTTAATTCAGCTTCGGAACTTAAGCCAAATCTCTCCAGAGATAGCTTTTGTCTAAAGCTCTGTAGTGTAAGGTGCAGAAGTGCAACTCCAAAAAGTGCTATTTTGTAACCGACTAAATCTTTAAATTATCAAAAGTGCGGGGGCAAGTTGTGGCTCACGGTATCCAAGCAAAACTTTATGATGCATTACCTAGATAGAGAGGAATTTAGTATGTCAACTTTTGACCAATTGCCTGAAAACTGCGCCGATAGGATTGTTTGCTGTTATGTCAATGCCACTAGCAAAATTCAGGTAGCACGGATTACCAACATCCCTAACTGGTACTTTGAGCGGGTGGTCTTCCCCGGACAAAGGCTGATTTTTGAAGCAGTGCCCGAAGCCTTGCTAGAAATTCACTCAGGTATGATGGCAAGCTCAATTCTATCCGATACCATTCCCTGCCAGCAGTTACAGATGAATGAGCCTGCGCTTGCAGTTCCAGACTGGTTACCTATCAAGCCCCTAGAAGCAGTAAGCTAGAGCTTGTACGCTTTGGCAACTAAAACCATGAACTTTGACTATGATCTGTGTGTAATTGGGGCAGGTTCGGGGGGGCTTGCCGCTTCCAAGCGTGCTGCCAGCTATGGGGCTAAAGTGGCAATTATCGAGGGGGATTTAGTGGGGGGGACATGTGTCATTCGTGGCTGTGTCCCCAAAAAATTGATGGTATATGCTTCCCACTTTTCCCATTTGTACAAAGACGCCACAGCCTATGGCTGGAGCGAGGTCAAAGCCAGTTTTGACTGGGGCAAGCTGACGACGGCGGTGCAGAATGAGGTATTGCGTTTGAGCAAACTGCACATCAGTTTCCTTGAAAAAGCTGGAGTAGAGCTAATAACTGGGATGGCAAGATTTGTTGATCCACACACCGTGGCGGTAGGCGATCGCCGAATTACTGCTAGCAAATTTTTGATCGCTGTCGGCGGTGAAGCCTATAAACCCAATCATCCTGGCATGGAATATACGATTACCTCACGGGAAATGTTTAATTTACCGCAGTTTCCCCAACGCTTCGCGGTGATTGGTGGGGGTTACATTGGTGTAGAGTTTGCGGGAATTATGAATGGTTTGGGGGCAGAGGTTACCCAGATCATTCGCGATCGCGCAATTTTGCGAGGTTTTGATGAAGATGTGCGGACATCGGTAATGCAGGGCATGGAACAGCACGGCGTCAAATTTTGGCGTAGCATTCAATCCGACAGCCTCAAGCTAGAGGAAACCGAAGCGGGCATCAAGGTAAACTTTGTTGATGGCGATGGCATGTCCCAAAGCTTGACTTTTGATGCAGTTTTGGCGGCAACGGGGCGCAAACCCAACCTAGCAGGGCTAAATTTGGAAAATGCAGGGGTGGACATCAGCAATGGCGCGATCGCTGTCAAGCCAGATAGTTGCACCAGTCAGCCCCACATCTACGCCGTTGGCGATTGTACCAATCGCATTAACCTTACCCCAGTGGCGATCGCCGAAGGCAGAGCCTTTGCCGATACCGTGTTTGGGCACCTGCCTCGCTACATCAGCCACAAGCAAGTCCCATCTGCCGTTTTCTCCCAGCCCGAAGCCGCAGTGGTAGGCATGACCGAAGCCGAAGCCATTAGCAAATATGGTGGTGAAGCAGTCAAAGTCTATCGGTCTCGCTTTCGCACTCTATTTCACAGCCTCACAGGAGCCGAAGAACGCACCATGATGAAACTGATCGTAGTCGGGGAGCAAGAGCAGATTGTAGGTATGCACATGGTAGGCAAAGACAGCGCCGAGATTATTCAAGGTATGGCGGTAGTCGTCAATATGGGCGGCAGAAAAGCTGACCTAGATCGCACCATCGGCATTCACCCCTCCTCTGCGGAAGAATTTGTTACCATGCGCTAAATTACTTGCACCTCAGATCGTGTGGTATTCTATAAATCACAGTTTTTCCCTTTAATAATGAGTACAGGATTGGGTCGCAGGCGTTAAGCCCCCATGTCGGCTTGTTTTTCCCTCTTCCATAGGGAGAGGAACAGCAGTTAAGGGAAAGTGTGTCCGAAAATTGAGGTAAAGACTGTATGTAAGCTAGAAGCAATGGTGTTTAAATCAATTAGATCTTAATTTTGTAGAGAAATAGGATACCCAAAATTACAGCCAAACTGAGCAATTGACTTGATTACCTTTTAATGTAATGATCCTTACAACTAAATATCCAAACATTCAGAAGTGAGCTTCGATGGTCATTTGATCTCAGCTTCTTCAGCGTAACCTCAGGAACCAAGATTGTAACTATCAGAGGTCGTAATGCAGAAAAGGTGTGAGCGAAATCGGAAGCGAAGCAAGCGGCGGTCTATTTTTTGCCCCTATCACAACTGTTACCTGCACAGCGTCAGTCAAAAATATCCACTCTACACCCAATCTCCAGAAACGCTAATTAACAATGGACTCAGCAGACTATCTGCACTACTACTGGTTGCGGAGCAGGGTGCTGTTCCCCTACCAGATGAATGGATTGAAGCCTTTTGGTGCGACGAGTGTCAAGAAACCAGATGGTATCATGTCAAAAAAATTGAATCAACCTACCAAATTTCTCCAGCCCCACTACATCTTTGGCAACAAGCTTCGGGAGTATTAGACCCAAACGGCAACCCCAGTGTCAGCGAGTTTACCCGCAAGCAGGCTCGTGTTGCTATAAAGGTGAAAGATTTTAAGTTTATGAACTAACTTGTACTGCCATTTGCCACCAATCACTTCACTCCTACCACGCATTTAATCCCATGAACACGCAAGAACTTGAAGCACTAATGCCCGATGCGACTCAGTTATACAATGATGAGCCAGAAATGGAAAGTTCTTTGCACTACTGCTGTTGCTAGTTGCTTGTTTGGAACTGGCATGGTGCGATCGCCAAGACTTTTTTATTGGTGCTAATTTAAGCATTTATTACAGCCGTCAACAATTAAAAAACCGAGAGTTTCGTCAACCAGACTTTTTCTTGGTTAAAAATACCGAAAGAAAGCTATGAGTTAAGGACAGATTGGAGATTCAGGCACATATGACGAATTATGCCAACGCAATCAAGACTTTCAGCAGATGGCTCAGGTAGCCACCTCAATCAGTTAGGCCAAGTTCCCAGATTAATGATTAGAATAACTTATTTTTAACCCATGTTTAACAGTAAATCTATATTAATTACAGGCGGAACAGGCTCATTTGGTAAGCACTTTGTCTCTACTTTACTAGACCACTATCAGCCGAAAAAAATAATTATCTATTCGCGGGATGAGTTAAAGCAGTACGAAATGGCGCAAGCTTTTCCCCAAGACTGTATGCGCTTTTTTATTGGGGATGTGCGCGATCGCGATCGCCTCACCCTTGCCATGCGTAATGTGGATTATGTCATTCATGCTGCGGCATTAAAGCACGTTCCCATCGCTGAATATAATCCAATGGAATGTATAAAGACAAACATTCATGGTGCTAGTAATGTCATTGATGCGGCAATAGCTTGCGATGTAGAAAAAGTCATTGCTCTTTCCACCGATAAAGCCGCAAACCCAATTAATCTTTACGGAGCAACTAAGCTAGCCTCAGATAAACTATTTGTAGCGGCAAATAACTTTGTTGGTAAGCCTAATCCTCGCTTTTCTGTGGTTCGTTATGGGAATGTAGTTGGATCAAGAGGCTCAGTCATACCATTATTTAAAAAATTACTGCGTGAAGGAGCAAAAGAAATCCCAATCACTGACACCCGCATGACCAGATTTTGGATTACCCTTCAACAAGGGGTCGATTTTGTGCTCAAGTGTTTTGAACTAATGCGAGGGGGGGAAATTTTTGTACCCAAAATTCCTTCCATGAAAATCATTGATCTAGCAGAAGCTATTGCCCCAAAAATTCCTATCAAAATTATTGGCATTCGTCCTGGAGAAAAACTTCATGAAGTCATGTGTCCAAGAGACGATTGGCACTTGACACTAGAGTTTCACGATCACTATGTAATTACTCCAAGTATTAAATTTGGGGTAGAGGGGTATTACAACTTAAATCCCTTAGGAGAAACAGGCATTCCAGTGCCTGAAGAATTTGAATACAGCTCAGACAAAAATACCGAATGGCTATCTTCCCAACAACTACTTCAAATGAGCGAAACTCAACTAATATGAATCCATCAAAAATAAAATACTATTCATTAGTCAAAGAAGCACTTGCAAAATATAAAGCTGGTGCCAATATCACACATTTTTTGAGAGAAAAACTCCAACTAGACACCAATACTCCAGAAATTATTGAAATTGCGTATGACTTGCAGTCTGGAACTTACATTCAACATTACCATCAAAATCCTTCTTACTATAAAGCATACACCACTGAATTAGCTGGTTGGATTAGCCAATACCTTACTCCAACCGATACTTTACTAGAAGTTGGTTTTGGAGAAGCAACGACTACAGTAGGGGTTGTCCAAAATCTTATCCAAAAACCTTCATCCGTTCTAGGCTTTGATATTTCATTTAGTCGTATCAACTCAGCTATAAAATTTTGGAAAGAGTCTTATGCACACGAAATATGTAGTGATTATCATTTTTTTGTTGCAGATTTATTCTCTATCCCTTTAAAAGCTAATTCTATCGATATAGTCTATACCTCACATTCAATCGAACCGAATGGAGGTAGAGAAGTCGAAGCATTAAAAAGTATATTTCGAGTTGCTCGTAATAAAGTTCTATTATTTGAACCTTACTATGAAAGGGCAAGTTTAGAAGGTCAAAAAAGAATGAAAAAGCATGGCTATATCACTGATCTACCTAGGGCTATAGAAAAAGCAGGTGGCAAATTATGCTCGATTGCTGAAATTAAAAGCACGGTTAATCCTCTAAATCCGACTCATTTGTTTGATATTGATATTCAGGATGTTCAGCACGCCAACTCAGTTCAAAATACCGATTCCTTTTGGTGTGATCCAATTACTCAGTCTGATATGCAAAAGCGCAATGATCTTTTCTATTTCTCAGAATCAGGTCTCATTTATCCCATAATAAATGGGATTCCCTGTCTTAGACCAGAAAACGCTATTTTAGGAACTTGTTTATTTCATGAATAAGTACATACCATACGGGCATCAAAATATCAATCAGAAAGATATTGATGCTGTAGTCAAAGTCCTACAATCCGACTGGCTAACTCAAGGTCCAGCTATTGAACAATTTGAAAAGGCAGTAGCCAACTATTGTCAAGTAAATTATGCTGTAGCCGTTTCCAGTGCCACCGCCGCATTACATATTGGGTGTTTAGCCGCAGGACTAGGGACAGGTGATATTCTCTGGACTTCTCCCAACACTTTTGTGGCTTCTGCAAACTGTGGACTATACTGTGGCGCAAAAGTCGATTTTGTAGATATTAATCCCCAAACTTACAATCTCAGCACAGAAGCACTAGAGCAAAAGTTGATTCAAGCTGAACAGGAAGCCAAACTACCCAAGGTAGTTGTACCCGTTCATCTGGCTGGTCAGTCTTGCGAGATGGATAAGATAGCAGCTTTGTCCCGAAAGTATGGTTTTACTGTTTTAGAGGATGCCTCTCATGCAATTGGTGCGAAATATCAAAGCAGTCCTGTAGGAAATTGTCAATTTTCGGACATGGCGGTGTTTAGCTTTCATCCCGTAAAGATCATTACCACTGGAGAAGGAGGCATGGTGGTAACAAATCGGCAGGATTTATACGAAAAGCTAATTCGCTTGCGAACTCACGGCATTACCCGCAACCCCGCTCTAATACAGGGGGGGGATCACGGATTGTGGTATTACCAACAGCTAGAATTGGGGTTTAATTATCGCATCACAGATATTCAGGCAGCATTGGGTGCGAGTCAAATGCAGCGTTTAGATGAATTTGTGTCACGCCGTCGATTTTTAGCGGCAAGGTACAATGAATTGCTACAGGATTTTCCTCTAGTTCTGCCTTGGCAACATCCTGATACTGAATCTAGTTGGCATCTTTATATTATTCGGCTAAAGCTGGATAAAATTGCTAAAACTCATCGCCAAGTCTTTGAGGAATTACGACATTCTGGGATAGGCGTTAACTTGCACTATATTCCTGTTCATACTCAACCGTATTATCAGAAGCTAGGTTTCAAACAGGGTGATTTTCCTCAAGCTGAGCTATATTATCAAGAGGCAATTAGTTTGCCGATATACTATGGTTTAAGTGATGAAAATCAAGAGAGAATAGTAACTACTATACGAAATACCATAGATGAAAAGTGAAGTAGTAGCAGTAAAGTTAATCAAATACACTTGGATTTGAGCTTGAGCTAGAGTTAAATGGAAACTCCATATATCTTACATCTAGAGTAGATGTTAAAAACATTTAACAGAGTAATAGTTTTGAGAATATCTGTCAGGTTTGCCCCTCAACATTAACAGCTTGAAACTCTCTTTTTGTTGTGTCAAGATTCCCAAACAGTTATGTATACCTCTATAAAAATAAATAATAGAATTCAACATCTTGTTCTTGGAACGGCACAATTTGGCATGAACTACGGCATTGCCAACAAAACTGGACAGCCATCGACTGATGAGATAGCGAAAATTCTTAACCTCGCTCGACATCACGGTATCCACATGATCGATACAGCCATTGCCTACGGAGACAGCGAAAAAAATCTAGGTGAAGTAGGTCTTGAAGGATTTGAAATAGTTACTAAATTG
>Ga0116211_1000941_pt1 | contig 14389 bp, 9 predicted proteins | sample SaghotsprinmetaG_FD_94484 | JGI IMG/M metagenome (GOLD analysis project Ga0116211, IMG submission 94484) | Hot spring microbial communities from South Africa to study Microbial Dark Matter (Phase II) - Sagole hot spring metaG | ecosystem: Environmental > Aquatic > Thermal springs > Hot (42-90C) ... | reverse complement strand
GCAAAAGTTGCCTGATCAACACCAATTAGACGCTTGAACTGTGAATCCGTGTAGGATTGAATCTGTGAGTATTTCATAGAGCAAATTATAGGCTGTTTTTATACTTTCGCAAGAGGTCTATTGTTAATAAGTTCTATTATTTTTTTATTGAGGCTGTCAAGTTCAAATGCACAGTACTCTAAAAATATACCTGTTAAATTTTCATCATTTGGTAAATCTTCAAAGCGACGCAAAGGCTCTCGACTTAGCTCATAAACCATCTCGAAGCTTTTATCGAGTGGTTTCTTCTCAATATTATAACCACAAGCCTTCCATTCAGAGTCTGCAAGCCAACGCAGTTTCTTCTCCTCGAATAGCTTCATTCCGAATGCATGACCAAACATAAGTGTCTTAGGGTCAGTCCTATAGCATTTATTAAGAAGAAAGTCTGCTTTAGAGATTTGTTTCTCTGGATTGTCAAAAATGCTTTGAAAAATATCTCCAGCAATGAAGAGTTTTTTTCGAGTAACTTGGGCACATAACTCAAAGAAACTGTCAGGAAAATCTTGGCTCTCATCAATTAAAATATAATCAAATGGCTGTGCTTGAATAGAAGAGGAGCCTATATGACTAATGGCATTTTTACATACTTGGTCAAAGGTGGTTCGGTAAGAAAAAGTCTCAAAAGGTATTTGATAGTGATGGCAAATGAACCTGTATGCGCCTGAGTCTGGTATCGCTGATGAGCCCCATGCATGCACACATTTTAGGCGATTTTCCCAATCAATCTGGGACTCTACTTTCATGAAATTAAAAAAGCTGGGAATTCTTGATCTTAGCTTATCCGATAGAATTTTATTGTGACAAGTTAAAAGAATTTTAGAGTCTCGCTCATTAGTATAAAGTTCTTTTAGCTTATGTAAAAGAAGCTCGGTTTTTCCAGTGCCTGATAGCCCTTGAATTCTAATTGTATTTTGTTCGTCCATGGAGTCGTAGATGAATTTCGTTTGATCTGTATCAAATAAAATAATTTTTTGCTTTATAATATCTAATGGGGAAGTAGGTAGGCTTTCTTCAATCTTACTTATGTCATTTATACTGCCTATCACAAGAGATGAAACAAGCTCTGAAATTCTTTTCTTGCTTTTATCTAAAGATTGTTCAGCAAACAAATGCAAAATAGATTGGGGGTGCTCTAGGTCATTTATATTGATCATGTGAATAATTTCTGGAACCCATTTTTTTGGCCTGCCGATAAAATTTAAATATTCATATTTTTTCGACATATAGCCAATGTCCTCAATATACTCTTCTACATAGTCTGAGAACTCATCGTTACCATCACTACCGAAATTTATAAAAACAAGTTTTTCTTGAGGGACTATTAAAAGGGCAGCGTTTTTATATTGATATTCATATTTTTTTTCAACTAAAGGCGACGCCAATAGATAAGATTGCTTTTTCGACAACTCAAGAATTCTAGAGAAACCCAGAAATCTAACCAAACGAGGGTCGTTTGCGCGAAGATCAGTGAAAAAATATGAATTGGTGTTTTTATCGTCCATACGAACCCCGAAGTCAGAGATATAAAAAATTCATCTGAAAAACTGGTGGAATACTCTAGAGCCATCAGTTTCTGAAAAAATGTAGAGTGGAGCATCAAGTGGCAGTACAGAACGAGGTCACGTTAACGTCAGCATCCAGCCGATCACAAATCTGTGTCTTGAAACAATCGTTCTAGATAATTGCCAAATCTTTGCGGATCAAACAGTGTAAACGGACTAAAACTTGGTTGTTTTAGCCGCATTACTTACTGCTGTATGCCATAGTGTTACGTTAAACCAGCTGCTTTGAAAGTGCAACATCAGATAAAAACTTGAAACACTACTTAACGAATCTCTGCATCACTCCAAATTTGGACTTAACCAACGCTCCGCCGTCTCAACCGACCAGCCTTTACGCGCCGCATAGCTTTCCAACTGATCACGGCCAATTTTGCCGACGTTAAAATACTCACTCTGCGGATGTGAGTAATAAAACCCACTGACGCTAGACGGCGGCCACATGGCAAAATTCTCGGTTAACACCGTACCGATTCGCGCGGTACTGCCGAGCCAGTCAAACAGCTTGGCCTTCTCGCTGTGCTCAGGACAGGCCGGATAGCCGGGGGCAGGGCGAATGCCTTTATATTTTTCCTTGATTAATGACTCATTATCCAAGGCTTCATCGGCAGCATAGCCCCAAAACTCCTTACGCACCCGCTCATGCAGACGTTCCGCAAATGCCTCAGCCAAACGATCCGCCAGCGACTGCACCAAGATCGCATTAAAATCATCGCCTTTGGCTTTGTAGTCGTTGGCCAGTTCTTCCGCGCCGAAGATCGACACAGTAAAACCGCCCAGATAATCTTGTGCAGGGCTGTCTTGTTGCGCGATAAAATCAGCCAAGCTGAGATTGGCCTTGCCGCTGGCTTTGTCCGATTGTTGGCGCAGATGCTCAAAACGCTGTACCGCGTTGCTGCGTTGCTCATCGGCATAAACTGCCACACTATCATGATCAACTCGTGCAGCAGGGAATAGCCCAAACACCGCTTTGGCTTGTACGCTGTCGTTTTCGACCAGTTCAGTCAGCATGCTTTGTGCATTGGCAAACAAATCACGCGCTGCTTCGCCGACGATTTCGTCTTGTAGAATTTTGGGGTATTTACCAGCCAGACTCCACGACACGAAGAACGGCGTCCAGTCGATATAATCAACCAATTCACGCAGCGAATAGTTCTCGAATACTTGAATGCCGAGTTGATTTGGCACCGGTGGCCGGTAGCCTTGCCAGTCGAGTTTTAGCCCTTGCCCAATCGACTCCGCGTAGGACAGCTTGGCGGCTTTCGGGGCGCGTCCGGCGATGCGTTCACGCACTTCGGCATATTCGGCGCGGCGTTCGGCGATAAATGCCGGTTTCATTTCGGGGGACAGCAGGGTCGTGGCCACGCCAACCGCGCGCGAAGCATCCGCGACATAAATCACCGCGTCATTGCTGTATTGTGGGTCGATTTTGACTGCGGTGTGTGCTTTAGAGGTGGTTGCACCGCCGATCATCAGCGGGATTTTGAAGCCCTGCCGCTGCATTTCTTTGGCGACGAACACCATTTCATCCAAGCTTGGCGTGATCAGACCCGACAGCCCGATGATGTCGACTTTTTCGTCGATGGCAGTCTTGAGGATTTTTTCGGCGGACACCATTACGCCCAAATCAACAATATCGTAGCCATTACAACCGAGTACCACGCCGACGATGTTTTTGCCGATGTCATGTACGTCGCCTTTGACCGTTGCCATCAGCACTTTGCCTTTGGTTTGGCCGACCTGTTTTTCGGCTTCAATATAGGGCTGTAGCCACGCGACCGATTGCTTCATCACGCGGGCGGATTTGACCACTTGCGGCAGGAACATTTTGCCTGCACCAAACAGATCGCCGACCACATTCATGCCATCCATCAAAGGCCCTTCGATCACGTCGAGCGGGCGTTTGCTGGCCAAGCGTGCTTCTTCGGTGTCTTGGTCGATGAACGCGGTAATGCCTTTAACCAAGGCATATTCAAGGCGTTTATTCACGGGCAGTTCGCGCCATTCGAGGTTTTCAGCTTGGCGGACTGCGCCATCACCGCGATATTTTTCAGCGATTTCCAGCAGGCGGTCGGTCGCGTCTGGACGTAGATTCAGCACCACGTCTTCAACGGCGGTTTTCAGTTCGGCCGGAATATCGTCATAAATCGCCAACTGTCCAGCGTTGACGATCCCCATGGTCATGCCTTTTTGGATGCAGTGATACAAGAATACCGCATGAATCGCTTCGCGCACCGGCTCGTTACCACGGAAGCTAAACGACACGTTAGACACGCCGCCAGAGATCATCGCATGCGGTAGGTTTTGTTTGATCCAGTCCGTCGCCTCAATAAAATCAACCGCGTAGTTATTGTGTTCTTCGATGCCCGTGGCGACCGCAAAGATATTCGGGTCAAAAATAATATCTTCCGCCGGAAAGCCGACTTCATCGACCAGCACCCGATAGGAGCGCTCACAGATTTCGCGTTTGCGTGCTGCGGTGTCGGCTTGTCCGAGTTCATCGAATGCCATCACGATCACCGCCGCGCCATAGCGTCGGCACAGCTTGGCTTTTTCGACAAATTCGGCATGGCCTTCTTTAAGGCTGATCGAGTTGACCACGGGTTTGCCTTGGACGCATTTTAGACCCGCTTCGATGATTTCCCACTTGGACGAGTCGATCATGATCGGCACGCGCGAGATGTCGGGTTCGGATGCGATCATGTTGAGAAACTGCACCATCGCCGCTTCGGAATCGAGCATGCCCTCATCCATGTTGATGTCGATGATCTGCGCGCCGCCTTGTACTTGGTCGAGCGCGACTTCGAGTGCTTCGGTGTAGTTTTGTTCGCGGATCAAGCGGGCAAATTTCTTTGAGCCAGTCACGTTGGTGCGTTCGCCGACGTTGACGAACAGCGAGTCTTTGGTGATGTTAAATGGCTCTAAACCGGACAAGCGGCAAGCCGGTTCAATCTGTGGCAGTGGGCGCGGGCTAAAGTCTTTCACCACGTTATAGATCGCCGCAATGTGTGCAGGTGTCGTGCCGCAGCAGCCGCCAGTGATATTGATCAGGCCATCTTCGGCAAATTCACGAATAAACGCGGCAGTTTGTTCTGGCGTTTCGTCGTACTCGCCAAAGGCATTCGGTAAGCCTGCATTCGGGTGGGCTGAGACAAAAATATTGGCTTTGTCACTGACGGTTTTAACGTGTGGTTTCATCGCATCTGCGCCCAGTGCGCAGTTAAAGCCAATCGACAGCAACGGCTGAGCATGCCGTACCGAATTCCAAAACGCTTCGGCGGTTTGACCGGATAAGGTACGGCCTGACGCATCGGTAATCGTGCCAGAAATCATGATCGGCAGCGCTTGACCGCGTTGTTCAAACACTTCTTCGACCGCAAAGATCGCTGCTTTACAGTTTAAGGTGTCAAATACGGTTTCGATCAAAATAATATCCGCGCCGCCGTCAATCAGGGCGTGGGTCGCTTCGATATAGTTGGTGACCAGTTCGTCAAAGGTGACATTGCGGTAGGCAGGGTCGTTCACATTCGGTGAAATCGAACAAGTACGCGAGGTAGGTCCCAAGACACCGGCGACAAAGCGCGGTTTGTCCGGTGTGCGTGCGGTCATCTCGTCACAGGCTTCGCGGGCGAGTCGTGCCGCTTCGCGGTTAATCTCGGTGACCAGATGTTCCATGTGGTAGTCAGCCATCGACACTTGTGTGCCGTTAAAGCTGTTGGTTTCGATGATGTCTGCGCCAGCTTCGAGGTATTGCTGGTGAATGCCTTTGATGATCTGTGGCTGGGTGAGTACCAGCAGGTCGTTGTTGCCTTTGACATCGTGGGCAAAGTCGGCAAAGCGTGTGCCACGATAGTCGGCTTCTTCGAGTTTATGCCGCTGAATCATGGTTCCCATCGCACCGTCGATGATCAGAATGCGTTGCGACAACAGCGCACGCAGTTGCTGATAGACTGGGGAGAGCGTCGGTGCAGACATGGCAAAATTCCTAGGCAAAAACCACAACAAAACAGTAATAAAATCATAAAAGCCGCAAAAATGCGCCGCGTAGTGTAACAAAAAATTGGTCAGATAAGTGGCACAGTGCTGCAACGGGTGGATCTGGTGGCTCCTTGCAGTTGTTACAATTTCGCTTCTATACTCAGCCATGCACAAAGATGTCATTCAAGATCATGCCACAAGGAAGCGGCAACCATGAACCAAGCACAACGGCTATCAGACCCCAGCAGCGTACAACACGAAGTCATTGCCGCATTTGAAGCAGCCGAACTGATTCTCGCCAATAATCTGGTCGATATGCTGAACGAACACTACAGCCACCAGACCGAGCGGCGCGGTTGTGGCTACACTCAAGCGACCCGCGTGCTGGCCGAGCGCATCAATCAGCCGCGCAGTGCGGACAGCTTTGAGGACTTGCGCTTATTTGCTGATCATCCCAGTAAACCGTTGTACACCTTGCTGAGTGCTGCGGGTAGTTATGGCCTAACCATCGACAGTTGGCGTAACCTTGACCTGCGTACTGATCTGGCAGCACGTCTACAGGCCGAATCGACCATTGCCAGTGGCGGGTTTTTGGCGACCTTACACAGCGAAATGCAGTGGCAGCAACAGTTACGCCAGATGAGTGAGCGCGTGTCGCTGGAAGAAAGCCGTCTGATCGTGCAACTCATTATTGACACGATTTTGCCGCGAGATGCCGCAGCATCAGGTTTAACCGAATTACAGGTCTTAACCGAAAAACCCAAAGTCGGCTCGTGTCCGATGGCGGAGAAGTTTTTTTTGGATATTGCGCACGGATTCACACCGCGTAAAGGTCAAGTCAATATTATCGTCGATACCGACGGTCAACCGTTGTTACTCGAAAAACTGAATATGGGCGATGATCATTCGTGTATCAGCCTCGTACCGCTAATCATGAACGGGGTGTGTTTGCCAGTTGGCAGCTTATTTGCAGCACAATACGAACCGGAGCAAGCCAGCGTGCGGGCAGGGCGGCAGATTGCGGGGCGCATTTTGGCAGCCGAGCGTTGCACAGGGTTTTATTTTTTACGGCTGACCACGCTTGCAGTCTCGCCAGCCAATCGTAAACGTGCTTTTAATGCGCATTTTGAGCAACAAGTGGCGAATGGCTTGTTTAGCCCGCTGACCACTACCCTCGACCAATTACAGGCCGTGGCATTAGCACAACTGTAGGAGCATGACGATGCTAAAGGCTTGCTACTCGCCGCGTTACTATGCCCAAACCAAATCCAACAGCATGGAAAAGCTCACTGCGGTGGCTGAGGCAGTACAACTGCGTGGTTTGGCCGAGTGGGTTGCGCCGGCACCAATTGATCCAGCGATTTTGCGGCGGCTGCATAATCCGGCGTTTGTGGATGCGTTTTTGACTGGCCAAGCGCCGCTGGCACAGTCGCAGCGCTTTATTTGGTCGGAACAACTGCGTGATGCCGTGCTGCATATTCAAGGTGGGCAGTTGTGTGCGGCTGAGATTGCGCTACGCGAAGGGATTGCGGCCAATATTGCGCAAGGCTTTCACCATGCTGAATATGATTATGGCGGCGGTTACTGCACCTTTAACGGTTTGGCGTTGTTGGCGCAGCAACATCCTGACAAGCGGGTATTTGTGCTGGACTGTGATCAGCATGGCGGCAATGGCACGGCGGAGTTTACCCGCACGTTTGAGAATCTATTTAATTACACGATTTTTGGGTTGCGTTACGGCAGTCGCGAATACGAGCGCAGTGTGAATGCGTGGATTCCGCGCGATACCGGCAATTTTGCCCAATACCAGCAAGCCTTAGCCGATGCATTTAGCAAAATTTTGGCATGGAATACCGACCTGTTGGTCTATCAAGCCGGTATGGATTGTCATCAACTTGATCCGTTTGGTTCGAGTTGGTTTGACAGCGACAGTTTGTATCAGCGCGATCGGATGGTGTTTGAATTTGCCAAACAACATCGGATTCCGATTTTATTTGTGCTTGCGGGTGGCTATCAGGCGCTTCCTGCACTGACCGAGTTGCATGTCAGCACTTTTAAAGCCGCTCAAGCCGTCTATTTTAACTAAAAAATATCTAAGCAAATTAAATATTTGTTTGGAATAAAACGCTGATGGTCGAATAAAAATTGTCAAGCGTCAGTGCTTTACGGCAATATCGCGCATCTTTTTCACACCGGAACAGTCATGACGAGTAGTAGTCCTGATGTACTTTTCCTGCTGATTGGCGCGGTCATGATTTTGGCCATGCACGCAGGCTTTGCGTTTTTAGAGTTGGGTACCGTGCGTACCAAAAACCAAGTGAATGCGCTGACCAAAATTCTGAGCGATTTTGCAGTGTCGGCAATAGCTTATTTTTTTATCGGCTATTGGTTGGCCTATGGGGTGACGTTTTTTGGCGCGGCCGAAGTGCTGACCCAAAACAATGGTTATGATCTGGTCAAATTCTTCTTTTTGCTGACGTTTGCAGCAGCGATTCCGGCGATTGTGTCGGGCGGGATTGCAGAGCGCGCCAAGTTTAAACCGCAGTTGATTGCGACATTTTTGTTGGTGGCGTTGCTGTATCCATTTTTTGAAGGGATGATCTGGAATGGTAATTATGGTTTTCAGGACTGGCTGACCAAGACCTTTGGTTTTCCATTTCATGATTTCGCCGGTTCAGTGGTGGTACATGCGGTCGGTGGCTGGATTGCCTTGGCTGCGGTGATTTTACTGGGCGCGCGGCGCGGTCGCTATGGCAATGATGGCCGAATTGCGGCGCATCCGCCGTCGTCGATTCCGTTTTTGGCACTCGGCTCATGGATTTTGATCGTCGGTTGGTTTGGCTTTAACGTGATGAGCGCACAGCGACTAGAGGCGATTTCAGGCTTGGTGGCGTTGAACTCGCTGATGGCAATGGTCGGTGGTACCTTGGCTGCACTTTGGGCGGGTAAAAACGACCCTGGCTTTTTACATAATGGGCCGTTGGCCGGTCTGGTGGCGATTTGTGCCGGTTCTAACTTGGTACATCCGATTGGCGCGTTGGCGATTGGTGCGATTGCGGGCGCGATGTTTGTTTGGTTGTTTACCTATACCCAAAACCGCTTAAAAATCGACGATGTGCTGGGCGTATGGCCATTGCATGGCGTATGTGGTGCGTGGGGCGGTATTGCAGCGGGGATTTTTGGCCTAGAGGTGCTCGGTGGTCTGGGCGGTGTGTCGCTGATGTCGCAATTGATCGGAACGCTGCTGGGCATCACGATTGCGTTGATCGGTGGCTTTGTGATTTATGGGGTGTTAAAAGCCATGCTGGGCATTCGTTTGGATGCAGAGTCTGAGTTTCATGGCGCAGATCTGAGTATTCATAAAGTGTCTGCAACCTTCGAGCGTGATACGTTTTAAGCGGTTTTAAAGTCATATCAACCCGCCGCGATCCTAGATTGTGGCGGGTTTTTTTATATCTGTTCTCCTAACATCAGCGCCTGCTGTTGCTGTGTAATCTGCTTGATAAAATCCCACGTCATCCGCGTACGCGCGACCTCTTGCTGTTCAACCGGCATCAACATCCAAAACGTGCGCATAATCCTGATCTGCTGCGGCAAAATCATCTGTAACGCAGGCTGCTGCGCGGCCATAAACGCCGGCAAAATCGAAATGCCCAGACCAGACAAAGCCGCCTGCTGCTGGATCAACAGGCTGGTGCTGCGTAAGCCGACCCGTGTGGGCTGACAGATCTCGCGCAAATAATTCAAACTGGGGCTGATCAATTGATCATCAATATAACTGACAAACGTATGAGATTTTAGGTCGCTGATCTGCGTAATTGGTGCATGCGTGGTCAAATAATCTGACGTGGCGTACAGATGTAGGGCGTAATCGGTTAGCTTGGTAATCACCAACGCGCCTTGTGGCGGGCGTTCGATGGTAATCAAAATATCGGCTTCGCGGCGTGACAGATTCAGCAGGCGCGGCATCGCCAGTAAGTCAATTGACAGATTGGGATGCTGCTGGGCAAGGCTGGCCAAATGCGCCGCCAAAAAACTGGTCGCATAGCCTTCGGTCGCGGCGACACGCACCAAACCGGCCATGCCATTGTCGGTGTTGCCGAGCTGTTGTTCGATCCAGCGGCTGGCGTCTTCCATCCGTTCGGCTTGAATCAGCAGTTGTTTGCCAGATTCGGTCAGTTGGTAGCCGTGACGGGCGCGTATAAATAAGGTTTGTCCGAGTTGTTGTTCTAGCTGGCTGATCCTGCGCGCGACAGTGGTATGTTCGACGTCGAGTTTTTCAGCGGCCTGTAGTAATCGGCCACTGCGTGCTACTTGTAAAAAATAGCGTATATGATCCCAGTTCATATCAATCTCACGGTGTGATAGGCCTATTTTAACTGTGCGGGCTTTATTGTGCATAGATGCACAGTATGGCGGCATTTTATCGCGTTGTATTGGTGATTTTGCACGATTAGTATGAGGCAAGCCTATTGTCGCATGCAGGATTGCCGTATGAACCACCCATCGTCTGATCTCGAGATTCCACGTCTAAAACTGCTGATCAATGGTCAGTGGGTTGAGTCCGCCACCGAGCAGTGGGGTGAGGTGATCAATCCTGCCACCCAGCAAGTGTTGGCTTATGTGCCATTTGCCACGCCAGCCGAAATAGACGCTGCGATTCAAAGTGCTCAGGCGGCGTTTGCCAGTTGGCGGCAGGTCGCGATTGGGGTGCGGGCGCGGATTTTTTTAAAGTACCAAGCGTTGATTCGCGCCAACATGGCCGAGCTTGCCGCGCTACTGACCGCTGAGCAAGGCAAGACGTTAGCCGATGCCGAAGGTGACGTTTTTCGCGGGCTAGAGGTGGTCGAACATGCTGCTGCGATTGGTAATTTGCAACTCGGTGAACTGGCCAATAATGTCGCTAGCGGCGTGGATACCTATACCCTGATTCAGCCGCTGGGCGTGTGCGCGGGGATTACGCCGTTTAATTTTCCGGCGATGATTCCGCTGTGGATGTTTCCGATGGCGATTGCCTGTGGCAATACCTTTGTGTTGAAGCCGTCCGAGCAAGACCCGATGGTGACCACGCGCTTGGTCGAGTTGGCCTTAGAAGCCGGTATTCCGGCCGGTGTGCTGAACATGCTGCATGGCGGCGAGCAGGTGGTGAATGCACTGTGTGATCATGCGCAGATCAAGGCGATTTCGTTCGTCGGATCAACCCGTGTTGGCACGCATGTTTACAATCGTGCCAGTCAAAATGGCAAGCGCGTACAGTGCATGATGGGCGCAAAAAACCACGCCATCGTGATGCCGGACGCGCATAAAGCCCAAACATTAAATCAATTGGTCGGTGCCGCGTTTGGAGCAGCAGGGCAGCGCTGTATGGCGTTGTCGGTCGTCGTGCTGGTCGGTGCAGCACAGCAATGGCTCAATGAACTCACGGATAAAGCCAAGCAATTGCGCCTGAGTGCCGGACACGAGCCACAGGCTGATATTGGTCCTCTGATCTCGTGTCAGGCCAAAACACGCGTTGAAGCACTGATTGCGGCGGGCGAGGCCGAAGGTGCGCGGTTGGTGCTGGATGGCCGTCAACCACAGGTTGCAGGTTATGAGCAGGGTAATTTTGTGGCGCCAACGATTTTTGCCGAGGTCACGCCAAACATGCGCATTTATCAGCAAGAGGTGTTTGGGCCGGTATTGTGTGTGGTGGCCGCAGACAGCCTAAATGAAGCAATTGCGCTGATTAACGCCAATCCAAATGGCAACGGTACAGCGATTTTTACCCAGTCGGGTGCGGCGGCGCGGCAGTTCCAAGAGCAGATTGATGTCGGTCAGGTTGGCATTAATGTGCCGATTCCGGTGCCTGTGCCGATGTTCTCGTTTTCAGGTTCACGTGCATCGAAGCTTGGCGATTTGGGGCCGTATGGGAAGCAAGCGGTGCAGTTTTACACCCAAACCAAAACCATCACCGCACGTTGGTTTGAGGACGATGTGGTGGGTGCAGTGAATACCACGATTAGTTTGAAATAAGACTTTTTGTTCTGCGTAGAGGTTTTCGCACGGGATGCATGAGTGCAATTGTTCGAGCCATGGATGGCGAGTTTTGCACGAAAAGAGGATTTTGCTTACTTTTGTCCTTTCAAAAGTAAGAAAGCTTGCTATTCAACTGTAATGAAAAAACCACTGCCAGTTTGCGCCGTGAGGTTTTTTAGTTGAGTACCCATAGAATATAAGGAGTCAGCATGAGCAGCAGCAGAATCGGTTTTATTGGTCTGGGCAATATGGGCGCACCGATGGCGCACAATTTGCTAAAGGCCGGACACAGTGTGCAGGTGTTTGACCTGAATGCCAACGCCGTGCGCGAATTGGCCGAAGCAGGGGCAAGTGTCGCCGGTTCGGTGGCAGAATTGGCACGTTTTAATCTGGATGTGCTGATCACCATGCTACCGGCTGCCGCGCATGTACAGCAGGTTTATTGTGGTGAGGATGGTGTGTTGGCGCACGTCGCTCCAAGCGTGTTGCTGATCGATTGCTCAACGATTGATCCATATACCGCGCGACAAGTCGCCGCGGCTGCACAGGCACACGGCAATCCAATGCTCGACGCGCCCGTATCCGGTGGCACGGCGGGCGCAACCGCAGGCACACTCACCTTTATGGTCGGTGGTGATGCGGCGTTGTTTGCACAAGGTCAGCCGATCTTGGCCGCGATGGGTAAAAACATCATTCATTGTGGTGCAGTTGGCACTGGACAAGTCGCCAAAGTCGCCAATAATCTGCTACTGGCAATTAGCATGATTGGTTTATCTGAGGCGATGACCTTGGGTGTGGCGCTGGGGATGGATGCCAAGGTGCTGGCGCAGGTGATTAATAGCTCAAGTGGGCGCTGTTGGAGTTCGGAGGTCTATCATCCGTATCCTGATGTGATGCCAAATGTGCCTGCGTCGCGCGGTTACAGCGGCGGTTTTGGCAGTAATCTGATGTTAAAAGATCTAGGACTTGCCACCGAATCCGCCAAAAAAGTCGGCCAGCCTTTACTGCTGGGTGCACTGGCGCAGCAGTTGTATCAGCAGTTTAGTTTGCAAGGGCATGGGCAGTTGGATTTTTCGGCAATTATTCAGGCGTATCAGGTTAAAGTAAGCGATTGACCAGTATAACCAAACAATTTTTGATTTGTACAGGGACGATGTGCTTGGAGTTGTTTCTTGCGCAGCAGTGCTGCTCAGGATGGCGAGTTTTCCAAGCACCAAGGCTTTTGCTTACTTTTGGCCTGTCAAAAGTGAGGCCAGCCGCAGGCATGATGCCAAGCCTATCAAATGTTGCTGTAAAACTCGCCGCAAACTTGCCAAAGACGTTGATTTACACAGGTATAAGCCGTGTTAAAGGAGTGCTCTGTTGAATTTAGATTTTGAGTTGACCGATGAGCAGCGCATGATTCGTGACATGGCGCGTGAGTTTGCCCGTCAAGAATTGCGCCCAAACGCCGCCGCATGGGACGAAGCCGCTGCACTGCCGGACGCGATGCTTGCCCAGATGGGGCAGTTGGGTCTACTGGGCATGATCGTGCCGGAGCAGTGGGGCGGTTCATACACCGACTACACCGCGTATGCCTTGGCGATTGAGGAAATCGCTGCCGGCGACAGTGCGGTCAGTACCTTGATGAGCGTGCATAACTCGGTCGGCTGTGGCCCAATCCTGCAATACGGTACGCCAGAGCAGCAGACTCGCTGGCTGCCGGATTTGGCCAGTGGTCGGGCGATTGGTTGTTTTTGTTTAACTGAGCCGCATGCCGGTTCGGAAGCCAATAACCTGAAAACCCGTGCGGTACGCGATGGCGATCATTGGGTATTGAACGGCAGTAAGCAATTTGTCACCAACGGTCAGCGCGCGTCGGTAGCGATTGTATTTGCGGTGACTGATCCAGAACTCGGCAAAAAAGGCTTGTCGGCGTTTATTGTGCCGACTGATACCGCAGGGTTTGAAGTGATTCGAGTCGAGAAAAAACTCGGTATTCGTGCTTCGGATACCTGTGCGATTAGCCTAACCGAGTGTCGGATTCCAGCCGATCACCTGCTCGGTCAGCGTGGCAAAGGCTTGGCGATTGCGCTGTCTAATCTCGAAGGCGGACGAATCGGGATTGCCGCACAAGCAGTCGGGATTGCGCGGGCGGCGTTTGAGGCGGCTCTCGGCTATGCGCGGGATCGAGTGCAGTTTGGGCAGCCGATTATCCAGCATCAGAGTATTGGTAATTTGCTGGCCGATATGCAAATGCAGATCAATGCGGCGCGGCTGATGGTGTTGCAAGCGGCTAAGATGCGTACCGCCGGTGTACCGTGTTTGTCGGAAGCGTCGCAGGCCAAGCTGTTTGCATCGGAGATGGCCGAAAAAGTCTGCTCACAAGCGATTCAGATTCATGGCGGCTATGGTTATCTACAGGATTATCCGGTTGAGCGGTTGTACCGTGATGCGCGAATCACGCAAATTTATGAGGGCAGTAGCGAGATTCAACGCTTGTTGATCACGCGGCAATTAGCAGATTATGTGTTGTAATTGAAAAACTGGCGGCTCAACCCTGAGTCGCCAGCTTGATTAAGCTATGCGCGATACTGCCTTTTGGTGGAATCAACGGCAATTGATCAAACGGATAAAACGCCGCTTCAGCGATTTCGTCTTCTTGCAGTATCAGTTCACCACCGGCATATTCAGCGGTAAACCCAATCATAATATTGGTCGGAAACGGCCACGGCTGACTACTGACATAGCGAATGTTCTGTATGTCTAGGCCAACCTCTTCTTTGACCTCACGTGCGACGGCCTGCTCGAGGGTT
>Ga0116211_1000931_pt1 | contig 14460 bp, 12 predicted proteins | sample SaghotsprinmetaG_FD_94484 | JGI IMG/M metagenome (GOLD analysis project Ga0116211, IMG submission 94484) | Hot spring microbial communities from South Africa to study Microbial Dark Matter (Phase II) - Sagole hot spring metaG | ecosystem: Environmental > Aquatic > Thermal springs > Hot (42-90C) ... | reverse complement strand
TCACACAACGCCGGATGCCAGCGCATGCAGCGCCGGCGCCGGCGTTGTCTAACGTAGGGAGGGTGCGCGTAGACGTGGCTCTCCCCTACCGTCGCGGAATGCTGCGCAGCGGCCCGAGGAGAAGGAGAGGCGAGGCGCCGAGCCTCGTAAGGAGAGCGTATGGCCACCATTTTGCTCGTCGAAGATGATGCGACTCTCGCCGAAACCTTACGCTACAACATCGAACGCGAAGGGTACGGCGTGCTCATGGCCTCCGACGGGGTCCAGGGGCTGGAACTGGCCCGCCGCGAGCGTCCCGATCTGGTAGTTCTCGACGTTATGCTCCCGCGCCTCGATGGCTTTTCGGTGTGCCGGATCCTGCGCCAGGAGAGCGATGTGCCGATCATGATGCTGACCGCGCGCCAGGATGAAGTGGATCGGATCGCCGGCCTGGAGCTTGGCGCCGATGATTACGTCAGCAAGCCCTTCAGTCTGGGCGAGATGCTTGCCCGCCTGCGAGCGATCATGCGGCGCAGCGAGCGGCAGCCCCGGCTGGGGCGCGAGGTGCTCGAGGCCGGCGCGCTCCGCGTCGATACCAGCAGTCGCCGCGCCTGGCGCGAGGGCCAGGAGCTGGTCCTCCCTCAGAAGGAGTTCGATCTCCTCACCTGTCTTATCCGCAACCACGGCATCGCCCTCTCGCGCGACCTGCTGCTGGAGCGTGTCTGGGGGCTGGATTTTGTCGGTGACAGCCGCACCGTTGATGTGCATATCCGCTGGCTGCGCGAGAAGATCGAGCCGGACCCCGGGCGCCCACGCTACATTCAGACGGTGCGTGGGGTGGGCTACCGCTTCGAGGTCCCTGAAGCCTGAGCAATGACCACGCTCACCATTGCGCTTGCAGTGGCGCTGGCGGCGAGTCTCGCCCTCAGCGCCTGGCTCTGGTGGCGCCTGGCGCGCGTTACGCCCCCGCCCTCCAGTGAGGCGGCGCCACCGGTCGATCCGTTTGCTCCCCTCCAGAATCACCTCTTTCAGAGCGCCATGGCCGCGCTCGACTCCGGGTTGATCGTGGTTGACCTGGAGCGCCAGATCCGCCTGGTGAACCGCCGGGCCGAACAGTTGCTCGAGCCGGCGATCAACCCCCTCGGCCAGGGGCTGATCGTGCTTCTGCGCGATCACCAGGCCGACACGCTGGTGGCCGAAACCCTGCGTGACGGTGAGGCCCGCGAGATGGCGATGAAACCGATCTCCAGCGGCCGCACCTTGCGCGTGCAGTGCAGCCCCATCGGTCCCGATGGGCGCATCATCGGCGCTCTGCTCCTCATCCGTGACATAACTCAGTTGAGCATGCTCGAACGCTCCCGCCGCGATCTGGTGGCGAATGTCTCCCACGAACTCCGCACCCCGCTGGCATCGCTCAAACTGCTGGTCGAAACCTTGCAGTCGAAGCCGCCACCCGAAGTGGCGCAGCGCATGCTCGGCCAGATGGCCCAGGAGGTTGATGCCGTTACCCAGCTCGTGGACGAGTTGCACGAACTCTCGCAGATCGAGTCGGGGCGCGTCACCCTGAAACTGGCGCCAACCCCCATCCGCCCGGTTGTGGAACGGGCCCTGGAGCGCATCAAGCCTCAGGCCGACCGCAAGCAGATCGCCATTGCGGCAGAGTTCCACGATGCGGCCTCGTGCGCGCTGATCGATGGCGACCGGGTGGGCCAGGTGTTGCTCAACCTGCTGCACAACGCGGTGAAGTTCAGCGCCCCCGGGGGCAGCGTGACTGTGCGCACGGCACTGGTGAACCACAACGGCGACACAGAGCATGATGAGCAGTATCCGGGCGGCCCGTGGTTACAGGTGAGCGTGATCGACACGGGTATCGGCATCCCTGCCCAGGAACTGCCGCGCATTTTCGAGCGCTTCTACAAGGTCGATCGCGCCCGCACGCGCAATGCCGGGGGCACCGGCCTGGGCCTGGCCATCGCCAAGCACCTCGTCGAAGGCCACGGCGGGCGTCTGTGGGCTATCAGCGTCGAGGGCCAGGGGAGTACGTTCAGCTTCACCTTGCCCGCGGCGTGATAGCCATTCTGCTCGCTGGCATGGCGCTGGATCAGCTTCAGAGCCTGGCTGAAAAGCCCCCGCAAGACGCCGCCCTGTTGCACCGTCTGCCCTGGGCAGTGGGATATGGGGCGGCTGCGCTGCCAGGCGCGATTCGCGAGGCGCACAACACCCGAATGCACGTATGCTTGGGAGGGCGAAGCCCTCCCAAACCCTCCCCCAGGCAGGGGCCCGGGGAGAGGGTTTCCCCGATAATGCCACAGCCCTGCCACACGGTCTCCAGGCGACGCTACCCTGTTCGGACAACCTCTCAATCGTAACGGACCGGCGCCGTCGCTTGATCCGTGCGTTTAATCACCACCATCGTGATGTCATCGGCCTGGCTCTGGCCACCGGCGAAATCGTTGACGGCGGCGAGCACGGCGTTGATGATCTCCTGGGGGCCGTGATGAGCGTTGGCGTGGAGCACGGCGGCGAGACGGTCGTCGCCGAAGAGTTCGCGTTCGCTGTTCATAGCCTCGGTAATGCCATCGGTGTAGAGGAGCAGCACATCGCCGGGATGCAGGGTGAGGGCGATCTGTTCGAAGCGCGGATCGGGCACGATGCCGAGCACGATGCCCTGGGCGCGCAGCGGGCGCACCTGGCCGGTGGCGACTTCGTAGAGCAGTGGGTAATTGTGCCCGCCGTTGGCATAGCTCAGCGCGCCGGTGCGCGGTTCGAGCACCGCATAGAAGGTGGTCACAAACAGGCCGGCCCGCGAGTCGGCCAGAATGAGTCGGTTGGCGCGCTGGAGCACCTCGGCGGGCTGGCGACCATCAATCGCGCTGGCGCGTAGCAGCGTGCGCGAGAGGGCCATAAACAGCGCCGCGGGCACACCCTTGTCGGTCACATCGGCGATCACCACGCCAAGGCGCTGCGCCGTGGAGAGATCGGGCATCTCCGGGGCGGCCAGACGCCCGCCGCGGAAGGTGAACTCGCGCCGGGGCGGGTCGCCGACCGGTGGCGCCTGCCCGTAGGCGGCGGGGAGGGCGATGAAATCGTAGAAGTCGCCACCGACCTGCCGCGCAGCGCGGTAGTAGGCTTCGATCTGAAACCCGGGCACACTGGGGCAGCAGTTAGGCAGGAAGCTGGCCTGGATCTCACGGGCCAGGTCGAGTTCCTGTTCGAGCTTCTCGCGGGCAAGGGCTTCCTGGTGCAGCCGTTCCCGCTCCAGGGTCTGCACCAGCAGATTGGCGAGAATGCCGAAGAGTTGCGCCTCGTCATCGAGGAACTGGCGCGGGCCGCGGGTGTTCACCATGAACGTACCCACCGGCGCGCCGCTCAGTTCGATCACCAGGCCCATATGCCCGTGGAAGCCCTGCTGAGCGAGCAGGGGCGGCAGGGCGCTGAGGGCTTCGAGCGGCAACGCGACAGCCCGTTCCGGCAGATACCAGAGGTGCGGGCTGCCGGGGTCGAGGATCAGCGGCCAGGGCGCCTCGCCGGGGAGATGCCAGCCATGGGCCGCGCGGAGCACGGCGCGGCCGCCAGGCTCGTCGGCCTCGACAAAGGCGCAGGCATCGGCCTCCAGCAGCCGCGCGCCGACCCGCACCAGGCGCTGCAGGGCCGGTTCGAGCGACTCGCTCATCAACAGGTCCTGCGAGAGGGTCAGCAAGGCGCGTTGCTCCTGCACCCGGCGCACCTTGGCCTGTTCGTAGAGCCGGGCGCGGGCGATGGCCGTCCCGAGGATATGACCGGCCGCCGAGAGCAGGTGCAGCTCCACGGGCGCGACGCGGCCCCACTGCGTCGTCGCAACATTCAGAATGCCCAGCACCTCGTCGCCGCTGCACAGCCGCACCGAGGCGTGCTGGGCCAGGCCGCGTTTATCGCCGACCGCCGCGCGCAGGCGCGAACAGGGGACCACGTGGATTGCCTTGTCGAGTTTGCCACTGTCGCAGAGTTCCTGGCAATCACATTCGCGCTCCCAGGCCGGGCCGGGGTAAGTGATTGCCGGCGGAAGGTTGTGGCGCGCGGCCAGGGTGTAGTGCCCGCCCTCGCCCCGGAGAAAGATCCAGCCGCTTGCCAGGCCCATCAGGTCGAGGATCTGCGCCAGGGCGCCATCAAGCGCCTCGCGCAGATCAACCGCGCGGTTAAGCGTCCGGGCGAGCGCATTGAGCGTCGCCAGCTCGTGCATACGGTGCTGATTATCACCTGGCGGCATAGAGAGGGGTTCTCGGGCGCGCTGGCTCTGCGACGAACGACGGTGTGGCCGGGCGCGCCAGGCCACACCGCTGGAGCTGGCCTTATACCATTTTAGATTTTGGATTGTGGATTGCCACGCTGGGCAGCACAACGCCTACAACCGCTTCAAGCAATGCGGCATCATCAACGGTAACTGGTATTACTTCTTGCGGCAGATCGCCACCCCGTCGCGCAGCGGAATGATCACCGATTCGAGTTGCGGATGACGCATCAACTGCTGGTTGAACTGCTGGATGCCACGCACCAGGGGCGGCGCGTCCTCCTCGAGCACCTGGGCACTGCACAGCACATTATCGGCGATCAACACCCCACCGGGGCGCAGGCGCTGCACGCACAACTCCAGCGCCAGGGGCGCCTGCGCCTCATTGGCGGCGCTGCGCAGAATATCCAGAAACACCAGGTCAAAGTCCGCGTCGAGCGTGGGGATAATCTCGGGCCATTCGCCCTGCAGAATCGTAATCCGGTCCTGTAGCCCGGCCTCGGCGATGACCTGCTTCGCCAGGGCCACCCGATCGGCGTGGCGCTCGACCGCCGTCAGGTGGCCGCCAGTCTGCTCCAGCGCCCGCATCAGATGAATAGCGGCGTAGCCGGTGGTAATGCCCACTTCCAGCACCTTTCGCGCGCCGAGGATCAGGGCCTGCAGGTAGAGGAACTGGCCCTGTACCGGCCCGACCAGCGACAGGCCGTGTTGCAGGGCGCGGGCCTCCAGCTCCGCCAGCACAGGTTCACGCGGCGGCATCAGGTCGGTCAGGTAATCTTCGATTGCGGTATTGGTGATGTCGTAGCGCACGGGAAAACCTTTCTCATGTATGCTCCCGGTGCGGGCTTCGGCCCGCACCGCGATCGTGCTCTGGTTGCTCGAACAGATTGTATCACATCGCAGGGGCAGAATCAGGAAGGTCAGGAGGGCGCAGCCCGCCCCGCCGGGAGGAGCGAGGGGCAACCCGGTTTACCCTATTTTCACTCCCGCGTCTCTGGTCATCCCGCCGGGTTCTATGGTATAGTTCTGAAGTAATACAACGTATAACATTACGACCGGAGCGTGGCTCCCTCCGCAACTAAAGGTGCCGCCGTGGCTGCAACCAGGATTCTGATCGCCGAAGACAACGACCTGGTCTCGCTCACCCTTGAGGAGCAACTCAAGGGGCTGGGCTATGACGTAATCGGCATCGCCCGTTCGGGAGCGGAAGCCGTGAGTCTGGCCGGGCGCCTGCGGCCCGACCTGATCATCATGGACATTCGCATGCCCGAGATGGAGGGCACCGAAGCCGCCAGCCGCATCCGCGAGATCTATCCCGTTCCGATCATCATGCTGACGGCGTATGCCGATAAAGAGACGATCAAGAAGGCGGAGGCCGCTGGCGCGCTGGCGTATCTGGTGAAACCGGTCAACGAGAACGAGTTGCCTCCGGCGATCAACATTGCCCTGGCGCGCTTCCGCGAAATCCAGGCCCTGCGCCATCAGGTCAGCGAGTTGGAGGAGTCGCTGGAGGCGCGCAAGGTAATCGAGCGCGCGAAGGGCATTCTGATGCAGCGCCTGGGCCTCAACGAACGCGACGCCTACGAGCGCCTGCGCCAGCGCGCCCGCGACAAGCGCGCCAAGATGAAGGACATTGCCCAGGCCATTATCGAGGCCGAAGAACTGCTCGGCCAGTAATACTTGACGAAACGCGGCGAGCGTGCTATAGTCGCCGCAGCGAAGGGTAATAAAAGGGCATCGCCGTATGGCGCGTTACAGCCACAGCTTTTACCGCTACTTTTATTACTTTACCAGCCCACATACGGCCTGGTCGCTTCGCACTGTCTAGACCTACCACCGGTTGCATAGACAACTCGTACAGAGGGCGTGAAGCACCAGGCTTCACGCCCTCTCTGTTTGTGCGCCACAGCAGGGAGGCCAACCATGACCGTTCGGTGTCGCGGTGTCCGTGGAGCAACCACGTGCGAGGCCAACACCCGCGAGGCCATCCTCGCGGCGACCCGCGAGTTGCTCGAGTTGCTCATCGAGCAGAACGGGATTCACGTTGACGACGTCGCCAGCGCTATCTTCACTACCACCCCCGATCTGAATGCGGAGTTTCCCGCGGTGGCCGCTCGCGCCATCGGCTGGACGGACACAGCCCTGCTCTGCGGCCACGAGATGGATGTGCCCGGCAGCCTGCGCGGCTGTATTCGCGTGCTCATCCACTGGAACACCGAGCGTCGCGCCGACGAGATCGTGCACGTCTACATCAAGGGCGCCCAGAACCTGCGCCCCGACCGGTCCGCCGCTCAGGCAGCCTTTGAGCCTGCCGCCGGCAGCCGGACGTGAACGTAGCCCGCCTGCGGGAGGGTCTGAGAGGGCGCAGCTCTCCCAGGAAACAGCCCGCCGCGCATGTGTGGTTGTGCGCGCCGGCTGTGACGCATATACGCGATGTGCAGTTCCAACAGGCATGCAGTGGGTTCTGCCGGGAGGGCCAACCCTGCCGGTGACCCGCTCCGCCGCAGTCCAAAGAGGGGAGGTATGCGATGAGCCCCCAACCCACTACCGCCCGGACCGTACTCCGGCCAGTGTCGCCGCCGGTACTCGACCAACGCTTCGTTGTCGCAGGAGAAGGAGTTGAGGCCATGATCGTCGTTATGCAAACCGGTTCGAATGACGCGCAGATCCAGGCGGTGATCGAGCGTCTGGAGGAACATCACTTACGCGGCCATCTGGTGCGTGGCGCCGAGCGCACGGTGATCGGCGTGGTAGGGGCCGCCATCCCGCCTACCCTGCGCGAGGAACTCGAACATTTCGCCGGGGTCAAAGAGACCGTGCGCATTACCCAGCCCTACAAGCTTGTCTCGCGCGAACTGCGCCCCACCGACACCGTGGTGGATGTGCGCGGCGTCGCCGTGGGGGGCCACCGCTGCGTGGTCATCGCCGGACCCTGTTCGGTAGAAAGCGAGGAGCAGATCATGGCCACCGCCCGGGCCGTGCGCGAGGCCGGCGCGAGCATGCTCCGCGGCGGCGCCTTCAAGCCCCGCTCCTCGCCCTATACCTTCCGTGGCCTGGGTGAACCGGGTCTGCGCTTCCTGGCTCAGGCTCGCGAGGAGACCGGCCTGCCGATCGTCACCGAGGTGATGACGCCCAACGACGTAGACCTGGTAGCCCGCTACGCCGACGTGTTGCAGATCGGCGCCCGCAATATGCAGAACTACCAACTGCTCGAAGAGGTTGGCCGCACCGGTATGCCCGTGCTGCTCAAACGCGGCCTCTCGGCTACGATCGAAGAATGGCTGCTCTCGGCTGAGTATGTGGTGGCCCAGGGCAACCCCAATGTCATCCTCTGTGAACGCGGCATTCGCACCTTCGAAACCGCGACCCGTAATACCCTCGACCTCAACGCTGTGGCTCTGGCCAAGCGCCGCACCCACCTGCCCGTGATCGTCGATCCCAGCCACGGCACCGGCAAGTGGTACCTGGCGCCCCCGCTGGCCCTGGCCGGCATCGCTGCGGGGGCCGACGGCATCATTATCGAGGTGCATCCTGACCCCGATCGGGCTAAATCCGACGGGGGCCAGTCGTTGAACCCGGAGAACTTCGCCTCCCTGATGCCGAAACTGGCCGCCGTCGCGGCTGCTGTGGGCCGGAGTCTTTGATCCGCGCGGGTCACGAGGGCGCGCGCGCAGCGCCTGCATGCAGGGGGGCTTCAGGGATAGCGTCCTGGCGCGCCGCCTTCGGCGGTGGGGTGTGGGGCAGCTTCAGGGGCGGACAGAACGTATGGGCGCCGACGGGCGCTATGGCGTTGGGAGGCGCTGGTTGGCTCCCGCCCCCGGACCCGCTCCAGCTTCGCTGGAGAGCCTGCGCTGAGCCTGTCGAAGCGGGGAGACCAGAGCCACGCGCGGGGACGTTCCAGTGCGGTCCAGGCCATGTTGGCTCGGATGTTCTGTCCGCCCTTAAACCATGAGCAGCCCGGGGTTCGGGGTCTGGCTCAACATGTGAACATGTACATCCGGATGCGCGGGCATCTTGCCCGCATCAAGGCCGTTGCGGGCAGGACGCCCGTGCACCCGGGGTGATGCCTTACCCCACATGTGAACATGTACGTCCGGGTTTGTAATTGACATTACAGACACCCGAAGGCTATAATACGCGCGGTTTTGCCCTGCCTCTACCCGGGAGACGCGCATCCAGATGAAGCATCGTGCAGACTTGCGCAATGTTGCCCTATCCCTGCTTACCGTTCTGGTTATTGCTTTTATCGCCCTGTACCAGCTACCCGCCGCTGCTGCGCCGCCACAGGCGCCGGCAGGCGCGCCCCTCGCCCAGGTTGCGTTTAGCTGGCTCACCACCAGCGGCACCCTCTCCATCCAACCCGGCCAGAGCGGGTTCTTCGTTTCAGATTTGCGGAATGGCGGTCCCGACGCGGATTTTGTGCTGCGCGTAGACAACCTCCCTACCGGCTGGACGGCCGACTTCTCGCCCGCGCCCAGTTTCCGGCTGGCCCAGAACCAGACCCAGCGTGTGACGGTGCGCGTCAATGTTCCTGCCAACACGCCTGTTGGCACGACCGCAAACCTCAATCTCGTCGCCCGGCGCGCCTCCGATAATGCCGAGACGACGGCGTTTATCACTGTCAATGTGGTATCGGCGCCTACCCCCACCAATACGCCAATTCTCCCTACGCCTACCCGTGGCCCCGTGTGCCGCGATGGGTTTGAAGATGACAATAATCCTGCCAGCGCCCGCAACATTGATATCAACACGGCCCAGGAGCGCACCATATGCCCGATTGGCGATGTTGACTGGCTGGTGTTCGGGGCCGTTTCTGGCAAGGTGTACACGATTGATATCACGCGCATGGATCCAGGGATCGATTTGACCCTGGAGCTATTTGATCCCGATCTGAACAGCATTGCGTTCAATAGTGATTTCTTCAACCGTGACCCTGCCAATCCCAACCCTGGCGATACGCGCCCCCGCATTACTATCCGAATCCCCCAGGATGGACGCTACTTCATCCGTGTTCGCGACTCGGCCGGGCGCGGAGGGACGAACTTTTTTTACGTTATCGCACTGATCGATGAGAGTTACGGTCCCACACCCACTACGGCGGCTTCGGTCTGTCTGGATCTCTTCGAACCGGACGGTTTGCCGGAACAGGCCCGGCTGATCACTTCCAATGAGATCCAGGAGAATCGTCGGCTGTGTCCTGAAGGTGACGCCGACTGGGTGACCTTCTTCGGTAAAACGGGTAAGCGTTACATCATCTATACCGATACGCGGCGCTACCGTGGCCGCGTCGAAGTGAACCGCGATACGCAGGCCGGCGCTGATACGGTGATGGTGCTCACCGATCGCGATGGGGTCAGTATTCTCGATTTCAACGATGACATCCCCGGCGGTGAGAGTCTCGATTCGCAGATTGAGTTTATCCCCGAAGTCGATGGGTTCTACTTTGTGCAGGTGAAGAATACCGGGGATATCGGCAATCAGTTTATTCGCTACGATCTGGTGCTGTTGTTATGTACCCCCGGGCAGACCGATTGCGTCCGGGCGAATGTGCCGGGTCTGCCAGTGTCGCCAATTACGCCAGGGCCGGTTGGTACGCCCGGCCGGGACTTTAGTCTGGACGCGACGCCGACGCCGCGCCCGACCGCAGCGCCAACGCCGCGCTCTTGATCGAGGCGCTGATTCCGCCCAATGGTGTTGATGCATGCCGCTGCTGCCGATGAGGCCCACGAGATCGAGTTGCTGGTGGCCGAACTGGCCGAGCGGATCGGGCCGCGCCGGCCGACTTCGGCTGAGGAGGCCCGGGCGGCAGCGTTCGTGAATGGGCGGCTGCGCCGGGCGGGGATGGGCGTGAGCGCCTACGAGCTGCGTGTGGCGCCCCGCCCGGGCACGGTCTATGCCCTCTACGCGGGCCTGGGGATGATCGGCGTGACGCTGGCCTTCTTCTTCCCCTGGTTGGCGCTGCTGTGGGCATCTGGCGTGCTCGCCATAGCCCTGGTTGACGCGTTTGTGGCCCCCCTGCCGCCCCTGGGCCCCCGTCGCGTCAGCCAGAACATTGTCGGTACCCGCGCTATTGCTGAGGCCGCCGGCACGCCTCCGCTTCAGCCACGCTGGCGAGTAGTACTGCTCGCCCCCCTCGACACCTCTCCGCTGCACCAGGGCCTCACCGTCCTTGCCGGCACGGGGCGTCTTGCGACGCTGGCGCGGCTGGCCGCAGCCGCGCTCCTGGCGGCCGGCGCCCTGGGCGCCGTCCTGCTCCCCGGGCCGTGGTGGCTCCTCCTTGGGTGCGCGGCGCTGCTCTTCGGCCTGATCCTGATCGGCGCCATCTGGCCCGTCAGCGCCAATCCATCTGATGGCGGGTGCGCCGCGCTGGCGACACTGGTGGCCGCTGCAACGCGCCTCGGCACGCTCAAGCGGGTCGAAGTGTGGGCCGTGGCGGTGGGGGCTGCCAGCAGTGACCCCTGGGGCGTGATCAGTCTGTTGCGGCGCTACCCCTTTGAGCCGGAGCGCACCCTGTTCATTGCCCTGGAGGCGCTCGCCGCTGACCAGCTTGTCTATGCGACGGCTGAGGGGGCGCTGCGTAGCCGGGCCGCTGATGCGCTGCTTGTGCGCCTGGCCGCCGCTGCCGATGCCGCCGATGCGCAGATCGACGCCGAGCCACGGCGCCTCACAACGGAAAGCGCCCTCGCCGCTCCACTGCGCCGCCTGGGCTACCGTACCCTCACCGTGGTGGCCCTCGACGCGCCCGGCGCTACGCCCCGGTCCTCGCCCGTCGAGGCGCGCCTGGTTGAACGCGCCACGCGCCTCGTTGCCGGGTTGGTACACCAGATCGAAGCCGAGCCGTGAGCCACTTGCGGAACTTCTCGCTACGTGGTAGGATCGGGCATCCCTGACTGCCCGTGGGTGAGTATGTGTTTTGAGCCAACACGGTTTCGATGGGAGCCTTGCTCTCATGAGTTGAGCTATGCGGCGGGCCGCAGATGCTCACAGGCGGGCACCCACCTGCGCTCCGCAGGTTCGAAACAGGCTCACTCACGGCATGTCGGGGAGGATTGCAGCACCGAAGGGTAGGATGCTTCGGCGCACCGCACCCCCACGCCTCCAGCGCTATGCTCTACCTCCTCCATGGCCCCGATGAGTTCAGCCGGAGCGAAGCCCTGGCGCAGATGCGCGCCGCGCTGCCCCCCGATGTCGCCGAGATGAACAGCGTTCGCCTCGATGGGCGCCGGCTCAAGCTCGAGACCCTGGCCCTCGCCTGTGAGGCCCTGCCCTTTCTGGCCGAGCGGCGGCTGGTGATCGTTGCCGATGCGCTCAAGCATAGCCGGGCGGGCAAGGAACGCGAGGAGTTGCGGGCATACCTCGAACAGGTCCCTGCCTGGTGCGATCTGGTCTTCGTTGAGAGCGAGGAAGTGGATCGGCGCAGTATTCTCTTCACCTACCTGAAGAAAGCGGGGGAGGTGCGCGAGTTTCCGCTGCCCGAGGGTCCAGCTTTGCTACGCTGGCTGGCGGAGCGAGCCAGGGCCCAGCAGGCCCGCCTGGCGCCTGACGCCGCCGCCAGGCTGGTGGAGCTGGTGGGCAACGATACCCGCGCTCTGGCGACGGAGATCGAGAAACTGGCCACCTATGCGGGCCGGGGCGGGACGATCGATCAGGCGGCGGTGCAACTGCTGGTCGAGGATCAGCAGGAGCAGAACCTGTTCGCCTTCATTGACGCGTTGAGTGCGCGCCGACCTGGCCCGGCGTTGCAAGGGGCGCGCGCCTTGCTCGAAGATGGCCAGGCGGCAACCTATGTGCTCTTTATGCTCGCCCGGCAGATCCGTATTCTCCTGGGCGTCCAGGCTCTGGTGGCCAGGCGCCTCCGCCCCGATGCCATTGCTGCCGAGTTGAACCTGAAACCCTTCGTTGCCCGCAAGGCGATTGACCAGGTGCGCGGTTTTGGCCCCGGCGAGCTGGAACACCTGCACGACCGGTTGCTGGAGCTCGATGTGGCTACCAAAACCGGGCGCATGCAGGCCGAGGTGGCACTTGAACTGTTCGTCGCCGAAGCATGCCGATAGGTTGGGGGAGGGGGAGACCGGGTTTCCCCACGCCCCCGCCCATCGGGATGCCCGGCGCCCCCACCACCGTCTGGTGGCCGCACCAGGAAGCCATGGCTACAGCAAGCCCTTAACCCCCGCGGGCGAGGGGGGCCGGGAGGGTGAGGAGAAGACGCCGTGGCCCAAAAACATCTACCCGTGAAAGGATTTCCCCGCTCAATGTGGAGGCGCAATGCCCGATCGACGGTCACGCGCCCGCGGCTTGCGCCGCATTGAACTTCTTCATCAGGCGTGACTTGCGACGCGCGGCGTTGTTCTTGTGGATGATGCCCTTCACCGCGGCCTTATCAAGGGTGCTAATAGCCTCGCGCACCAGGGTCTCGTCGGGTGTACCATTGTAGATCGATAATTCGGCCTTCTTAATCATCGTTTTGACGCGCGAGCGGTACATCAGATTGCGCTGGCGCTTGCGCTCGTTGCTGCGAATGCGCTTCTTCGCCGATTTCGTGTTTGCCAAGGGGACCTTCCTCCGGTATCATCAAACGCTGTTAACCATGTGGATCGCGAAACATAGGGGCAAACAGGTTGCCACTAGCTGCCGCGCCCGGGGGTGGCCCGACCTCCCGGCGCAGCCTGGAGAGGGGGAAACCGGGTTGCCCTGGTGGCACGCGCCCCCGGTAGCAGTTAGGCGGAGGGGCAGCCCGGTTTCCTTACGCCCCTGATCGAGGCGAGGATTTGCAAGAGCGGCGCGCTCTCGGGAGAACCCCTGTTGTATCCCTGACCTGCACGGCAACGCCGCGTTGGCCTGAATCGCCTAACGCTCAAGTATAGCAGAAGGGTGCCTTACGTGCAACTCTCGTCGCGGTTACGACGCGTCTCAACGGGCGCCGTGCGCAACAGTCTGATCGTGATGGGCGGCTTCGTCCTCAGCCGGATCACGGGCCTGGCGCGCGACATCGTGGCGACCTACTTCTTCGGCACCAGCGCCGCGGCGGCGGCCTACCGCGCTGCGTTTTCGATTGTCGATTTGCTCTACCTGATCATCATCGGCGGCGCCCTGGGCAGCAGCTTTATTCCCGTGTTCATCGAGGTCTGGGAACGGGACGGGCAGACGCGGGCCTGGCGTCTGGCCAGTGCCGTAGTAACCTGGTCACTGCTGGCGCTGGCCGTGGCGAGCGCTGCGGTCTTCGTCGCCGCGCCGCGGGTGGTAACGCTCCTCTACGGCGGGCGTGGCTTTGATACGGCGACCCTCGACCTGACCGTGGCCCTGGCTCGTCTGTTCCTGCTCTCTCCCCTCTTGCTCGGCCTGGGCGGGCTGGCGATGGCCGCGCTCAACGCCCGCGAACATTTTGCCATGCCGGCGCTGGCCCAGTCGGTCTACAATCTGGGCATCATAGCGGGCGCGGCGCTGGGGGGACTGCTGGGCCTGGGCATCTGGGGCATGGCCTGGGGCGTGGTAACGGGGGCGCTGCTGTACCTGCTGGTGCAACTGCCGCCCCTGTGGGGCATGGGCATGCGCCTGCGGTTAACCCTGGGACGGGGTATGGAGGAGATCGGGCGCATTGCCCGGCAGATGGCCCCGCGGGTGATTGGTCAGGCCGCTGCCTACCTGAGCATCGTGGTCACGCTGGCTCTGGCTGCCCGTCTTCCCTCCGGCGACGCCAAGGTGGCCGGCCTGGGCTACGCCTACCAGTTGATGCTGCTGCCCTACGGCATCTTCTCGCTCAGCCTGAGCCAGGTGGCCTTTCCGCGCCTGGCGCGCCTGGTGGCCGAGGGCCGCTACGCCGATCTGGCCGCCGATGTGCGTCGGACCCTTGCCACCATTCTCTGGTTGACCCTGCCGGCCACTGCCGGGTTGCTGGCGCTTGGCTTTCCCGTGGCGCGGGCGCTCTTCGAACGTGGCGCCTTTGATGCCCGCTCGCTGGAGTACACCGTTCAAGCGCTGGCAGGTTACGCCCTGGCCCTGCCCGCCTTCGCCGCCTCGGAGATCCTCATCCGGGCCTTTTTTGCCATGCAGCGCACGTGGACACCGGTACTGGTAGGGGTCTTCCAGGTGGCTTTGAACCTGAGCCTTGGCGCCGGCCTGCTCCGCGCCGGTGGAGATGTTGGCGCCCTGGCCCTGGCCTTCAGTATTGCCAACACCCTTGAGGCGCTGCTCCTCTTCGCGCTGTCAGGCGCAGC
>Ga0116211_1000926_pt1 | contig 14497 bp, 17 predicted proteins | sample SaghotsprinmetaG_FD_94484 | JGI IMG/M metagenome (GOLD analysis project Ga0116211, IMG submission 94484) | Hot spring microbial communities from South Africa to study Microbial Dark Matter (Phase II) - Sagole hot spring metaG | ecosystem: Environmental > Aquatic > Thermal springs > Hot (42-90C) ... | reverse complement strand
TGGGGTCGTCGGCCCACCGCGCCAGTTGAACATCGAGCGCCTGCGCGGCATCCGCCCCCGCCTGCTGCACGAACAAGGGATGGGTGCCCAACGCATAGGCCCCCCGGGCCTGGTGTGCCGCATCACGGGCAGCCTGAAAGGTCGCGGGCATCACGGCTGGCACGACCATCATGGACACCCCCGCGGCCGCAGCGCGGTCGATCACCGCCTGGCGGTCGTCATCGAACTCGGGCGCGTCGAGGTGGCAATGCGTGTCGATCCAGGTGGCCATGCCGCCCCCGCCCAAGGCGTGTCAGGATTCAGGATTCGAAGTGCCCGCCCACCAGCCGGTGGGCCCGTGCGCAACGCGCCGCGAGGTCGGTGTCATGCGTGACCATGATGAGCGCGGTGCCCTGCTGTGCGGCCAATTGCAGCATCAGATCAAAGACCGTGTCGGCCGTCTGGCGATCGAGGTTGCCCGTCGGCTCGTCGGCCAGCACGCAGGCCGGCCGCGTCACCAGCGCGCGGGCCACGGCCACGCGCTGCCGCTCGCCGCCCGAGAGTTCCGCCGGCCGATGGGCCAGGCGGTGCGCGAGCCCCACCTGCTGCAGCCACTGGGCCGCCTGTTCACGCGCCTGCTCCAGGGGCTGGCGGCGGATCATCAGCGGCATGGCCACATTGTCGAGCGCCGAGAATTCGGGCAGCAAATGGTGGAACTGGTAGATGAAGCCAAGATGGGCGTTGCGCCAGGCACCCTGCTCGGCCGCGCCCATGCCTGCGAAGTCGCGCCCCATCAGCCGCACGCTGCCCTGTGTGGGCGCATCCAGCCCGCCGAGCAGGTGCAGCAGCGTACTCTTGCCCGAGCCCGACGCGCCGACGATGGCCACGGTGTCGCCCCGGCCAACGAGCAGGTCCACGCCCGACAGCACGGTCACATCCAGCGCAGCCGCCTCGTGAAAGCGTTTGACCAGCCCGCGGGCTTCCAGAATCAGGTCGCTCATGCGTGCGGCGCCTTCAGATGTTGAGCAACCAGGCAATGACCTGCTTGGCCACATAGCCCAGCATGCCAAAGCCCAGCACGAGAAAGAGCACGAAGGTGCCGAACTTGCCAGCCTTCGACTCGCGCGCCAGCTGCACGATGATGAACACCATGTAGAGGATGAAGCCCCCTACGCCGAATGTCAGCCCCCACTGGGCAATCTGTTCCTCGGTGAAGCCGTCCATGTCACACCGTTTCCCGCACGACCAGGTCACGGTAGGCATGCCAGGTGGCATGGCCCAGAACCGGGATCACGAGCATCAAACCAAACATCAGGGCGCCCAGACCCAGCAGGGTCAGGGACATGACCAGAAACGCCCACAGGCTCATGCAGACCGGGTTGGCTGCCACAGCCCGCCAGCTGGTGCGGATGGCCTGCATGACGGTGACCTTGCGGTCCACCAGCAGCGGGATGGCCACCACGCTGGACGCAAACACGGGCGCAGCCATGGCGCCGCCGAGTGCCAGCCACAGCTCGAACAGGCCCGGGTCGACCGAGAGCACCACCCGCCGCAGGAAGTCGTCCGGCGTGGTGACGGGCGGCTTGATGCCCAGCGTGATCAGCGCCGCCGAGGTCACCACCCAGGCTGTGCCCATGGCCATCAGCAGCACGCCAAAGCGCACCAGCCGGCCGTCCAGCGACGACCACACCCGCCAGACGGCAGCAAAGCCGGCCGGCTCCCCCCGCAGCAGCGCCCGGCTGACCGCGTACAGCCCTGTGGACAGGATCGGCGCCACCAGAAGAAAGCCCGACAGCGCACCGGCCAGCACCCAGAAACGGTCCCAGGCCAGCGCCAGCATCAGCGCGCCAAACACGCCCATGACGGCGCCGTGGGCCAGCCCCACGCCCGGCGAGGCGGTGAAATCCCGCCAGCCCAGGCGCAGCCACAGAAAGGTGCGCAGCGAATGGACCTTGCGCACGCGCAAGGAGCGAGGAACAGTCACATCACTCATAGCGAAGGGCCTCGGCGGGCTGCACGCGGCTGGCGCGCCAGCTGGGATAGACGGTGGCGAGCAAGGCCAGTACCAGCGAGATCACCCCGATCGGGATGATGTCCGACCATTGGGGATCCGATGGCATGGTGCTGATGAAATAGATGCTGCCCGGCAGGAAGTCAACACCGAGCAGGCGCTCGATGAAAGGCACGATCACGTCGACGTTGAAGGCCACCAGCAACCCCAGCGCCAGGCCACCGAGCGTGCCCAGCACGCCCGAGAGCGCGCCCTGCACCATGAAGATGCCCATGATGGAGCCGGGGCTGGCGCCCAGCGTGCGCAGGATGGCGATGTCGGCCTGCTTGTCGGTGACGGTCATCACCAGGGTGGACACGAGGTTGAAGGCCGCCACGGCCACGATGAGCGTCAGGATGATGAACATCATGCGCTTTTCGATCTGGACGGCGTCGAACCAGTTGCGATTGGTCTGGGTCCAGTCACGCACCAGCACCTCGGGGCCCAGATCGACGGCCAACTGCTGCGCCACTGCCCTGGCCTGTTGCGCGTCACGCAGCTTGAGCTGCACAGCCGTCGGTCCACCCGTGCGGAACAGGCGGGCGGCGTCTTCCACGTGCATCAGCACCAGGCCGCTGTCGTACTCGTAATGGCCCGCCTGGAACACCCCCTTGACGGTGACCTGCTTGAGGCGCGGCACCACGCCGGCCGGGGTGACCTGGCCGCTGGGCGCCACCAGCGTGATGCTGTCGCCTTCTCGAACACCCAGGTTGCGCGCCAGCTCGCCGCCGATGAGCACACCCCATCCACCCGGCTCCAGGCGCGCAAACACCTCGCGCATGGCGGCGGCCATCGGGGTGACGTCGGCCTCGGCGGTGGGCTCGATGCCGCGCACCATGGCGCCACGCATGTCTTCGCCGCGCGCGATCAGGGCCTGCGCCGGCACAAAGGGGGCCGCGCCCAACACCTGGGGCTGCTGACGGGCGCGTTCGGCCAGTTGCTCCCAGTTGAGCAAGGCGCCGCCCCAGCGGTCGTGCAGCTCCACATGGGCAATGACCGAGAGCATGCGGTCGCGCACTTCCTTCTGGAAGCCGTTCATCACCGACAACACGATGATCAGCGCCGCCACCCCGAGGGTGATGCCCAACACGGACACGCCGGAGATGAAGGAAATGAAGCCGTTGCGGCGTGCGGATCGGCCGGCGCGGGTGTAACGCCACCCAATGCGCCATTCGTAAGGCAGGTTCATGGTGCGGGAAGTGTACCCATTCGATAATGTGGTCCCATGTCGTCCGACTTCGCGCCCGCGCCTTCGTTCCCTTCCCCGCCCTCGCCCTCAGCCGAGGCGCATTGGGTGATCCCGTACGCCAGCAGCCTGTCCGAGCCGTGCGCCGCGGCGCTTGGCCAGCTGGACGGCACAGGGGCTGCGGGCGAGGCCCGACTGCCCAACCTGAGGGCCCTGCTTGGCCTGCTCCAGGCGACCGAGCGCCAGGAGGGCGACGAGTTTGCCCTGTCCATGCCGCACGAGCGCCTGCTGGCGCGGGCCTGGGGCTGGCCAGCCGAGGACGGCCGCATTCCCTGGGCTGCCTGGTGGGCGGCACACGACGGCGTGGCCTTGGCTGCCGACCGCCCCTGGGCCCTGCTGAGCCCCGGTCACTGGCTGATGGGGCGCGACCACCTGACGGTCATCGACCCGGCTGGCCTGGGCTTGCGCGACGTCGACTCGCGCGCGTTGCTCGAGGCGGTGCGCCCATTGTTCGAAGATGACGGCTGGCAGGTGATCTGGGGCAGCGCACACCGCTGGTATGCCTCGCACCCCGCGCTGGCCCGCTTGCCCACCGCCTCGCTTGACCGTGTCGTGGGGCGCAACCCCGATGTCTGGCTGACCGACCACCCCGAAGCGCGGGGCGTGCGGCGGCTGCAAAGCGAGGTGCAGATGCTGCTGTACCAACACCCGATCAACGATGCCCGCACCGCCTCAGGCGAGCTGACGGTGAACTCGTTCTGGCTGAGCGGGGCCAGCGCCGGGGCCCCGATGCCGCCGGGCAAGTCGCCACTTTGTGTCGACACGCTGCGCGCGCCCCTGATGGCCGAGGACATGGCGGGCTGGCTGGCCGCATGGGACGCCCTCGACCGCACGCTGCTGGCCGATCTGCTGGCCCGCGCCCGCCAGGGCGAACCGGTGCAGCTGACGCTGTGCGGCGAGCGCCATGCCGTCAGCTACCGCAACGCCCCTCCAGCCGGCTGGCGCGCACAGCTGGCCCGGGGCTGGCAGCGTCTGACGGGCGCTAGCCCCGGCGCCCCCCTGCGCGACACGCTGGCGGGGCTGTGAGCCCGTCGCCGTCGATCCTGTCTTTCTTTCAGTTGGTGCCCATGCAGATCATTGACCGCGACGTCCCGCCCCGCCTGGCCTGGAGCCTGGAGCAGGCCGGCATCCACCCCCTGCTGGCGCGCCTGTATGCCGCGCGCGGCATCCGCAGTGCTGACGAGCTCGACGACCACCCTGGGCGCCTGCTGACGCCCGACGCGCTCAAAGGCGCGGCTGAGGCGGCGCGCCTGCTGGCCGATGCCATCACACAGGGGCAGCGGCTGTGCATCGTGGCCGATTACGACTGCGATGGCGCCACGGCCTGTGCCGTGGGCCTTCGCGGCCTGCGCATGCTCGGCGCCGCACCGGATCAAGTGGGCTATGTGGTGCCCGATCGCGCGCTGCATGGCTACGGGCTGACGCCGCCCATCGTGGAGCTGGTCGCCGAGCAGGGTGCCCAGGTGCTGATCACGGTGGACAACGGCATGGCCAGCCACGAGGCCGTGCGGCTCGCCCGGGCGCGCGGCATGCGGGTGCTCATCACCGACCACCACTTGCCAGCCGTCGACGCCCAGGGGCAGGTCAGCCTGCCCGAGGCGGATGTGATCGTGAACCCCAACCAACCTGACTGCGGCTTCCCGAGCAAGGCGCTGGTGGGCGTGGGCGTGATGTTCTACATCCTGCTGGCGCTACGGGCAGAGTGGCGCCAGCGTGGCCGCTTCGATGCCACCAGCCAGCCACGCGTCGACGCCCTGCTCGACCTGGTGGCGCTGGGCACGATTGCCGATGTGGGCCGCCTGGACGATAACAATCGCCGCCTGGTGGCGCTCGGGCTCAAGCGCATCCGCGCGGGCCGCATGCAGCCCGGCGTGGCCGCGCTGTTCGCCGCTGCCGGACGCGACCCCGCCAGGGCCACCAGCATGGATTTCGGCTTCGCCCTTGGCCCACGCGTGAACGCCGCGGGCCGGCTGGCCGAGATGGGCCTGGGCATCGAGTGCCTGATCACAGACGACCCCGCGCGCGCCGACGCCCTGGCCCGACAGCTCGACGCCATCAACCGCGAACGCCGCGAGTTGGAATCCGGCATGCGTGAGCAGGCCGAACTGCTGCTGGATGACGTCATGCCGCAGGGCGAGCCGCCAGCGGCCCTGGCGCTGTTCGACCCGGCGTTTCATGAAGGTGTGGTGGGCATCGTGGCCTCGCGCCTGAAAGACCGTCTGCACCGTCCCACCTTTGTGTTCGCCCGCGGTCAGGATGGCCTGCTCAAGGGCTCCGGCCGCTCGATCGCCGGCTTTCACCTGCGCGACGCCCTGGATCTGATGGGCAAGCGTCACCCTGGCTTGCTGCGCAAGTTCGGCGGACACGCCATGGCGGCCGGCTGCACCATTGCCGAGGCCGACTTCCCGGTGTTCGATGCCGCACTGCGCGAGGTCGCCGAAGCGGGGTTGGATGCCAGCCTGTTGCACCGCCAACTGCTCAGCGACGGGCCGCTGGCCCCTCAGTGGTTCACGCCCGAAACGGTGCGCCTGCTGGATCAGGCGGTCTGGGGCCCCGGCTTTGATGCGCCGGTTTTTTCAGATCGGGTGCAGGTGCTGGGGCAGCGACTGGTGGGCGAGCGCCACCTCAAGCTCAGCCTGAAACTGGGCGGCGAAGTGCGCGACGGGATCTGGTTCGGGCGCACCGAGCCACTGTCGGCCGAGACGCAACTCGCGTATCGGATTGCCTTGGATGAGTATCAGGGTCGGCAGCGCATCCAGCTGGTGGTGGAAGGCGCAGAGGCATGATGGCCGCGGCGAAGGCGCGACGGACGCAGCCGCACTCAGCAACCAGACTCAGCGGTAGGCGTTGAGCGCCTTGTTGACTGGCGTGGCCGCCAGCCCGGTGTAGGTATCAGCCTCTTCGCGAGGCAACAGAATGCCCAGCACACGGTCCACCGACACGGTGGCGCGGTGTGCGGCGGCCCATTGCTGCTGGACGCGCGTCTGCGCGAGCGCCAGCCGGGCTTGAAGCTGCGGCGCCAGAGGTGCTTGGCCACGCTGCGCAGCCTGCCGGATGCAGGCCACTGCCTCGGTCAGACCTTGCTGCAGCGCCTGGCTGCATTGCGTGATCGCCGCCGGGTCCGTCCCGGCCAGCGCATGGTCCAGCGCATCGAGGTCAGCCTCGATGCGGGCCACACAAGCGTCCACGGTCTGCAGCGGCGCGGTCATCGCGTGCTCAGGCCGCACGGCCCTGCAGCAGTTCCTTGGCGTTGGCGATCAGCTTGTCGGCGATCACCTCGGCATTGACCTGGTAGCTGCCGTCGTCGATCGCCTGCTTCACGCGGGACACCTTGTCGGCGTCGAACTCGCCCTGCGGCGACTCCACCATGCCGGCTGCCGCAGACGAGAGCGTGACTTTCGCACTTTGCGACACGCCGCCGTCCAGGGAAGATGTCTTGCCCGGGGTGCGGGTCGACGTGGCACCCTCGGTCGGCTGGCTGAGCCCGCCGATGGCCTTGTCCAGTGGGTTGCCAATTTTCATGATGCACTCCTTGATCCCGGAACAGTCCGGGTGGTCACATCCGCGATATCGACGCGGCCCTTGCGGACTTTAATCTCAAGCGCATGATCCCCCGCAAGCAGGGGGATCAATCCGCAGAACAAGCCGGGTTTACAAGCTTAACTCCGCCAGACGCTCGCCCACAGGCTGGGCACACAACACACGACCGGAATCGACCCGGACACGCGCACACCGGCCTTCGTCGCCATGAGCAAGGGCCGTGCCTGTGGCCGCCGCCTGGAAGCCGGTACCACGCACGACCAGACGGACAGGGTCGCCTGCAGAGAACCAGCGACGCAGGCGCAGGTCCGCCTCGCGCACGCCTTGACCAGCCTGAAGCGGCCGCGCCAGCGACCGACCCACCAGTGCCTGAACATCGGTGATGGCAGGCGAGAACTCGGCTGCCAGGTCGACCTCGGCCACGGCCACATCGGTTGCCTCGAGCACGTCACCGGCGGTCAGCGATCGCGCTGCGACCAGCGCCTGCCCCCAGACCTTGACGGTTACGGGCCAGAAAATGTTCCAGCGTGCGCCCTGCTCGCAACGCAGACCCACGCGGGTGCGACCCCACAGCGCGCTGCCCCTGGGTACGTAGGCCGAGACCTTGGCACACGGTGCCAGCTTCAGACGCGGATCCAGTTCGCCCAGAATGATCTCGATGCGCGGTGCGCGGACACCACCCTGCGCGGGTTGCTGGGTTTGCGCGTTTTGCTGATTCAGCCAGTTCTGCAGCTCCTGCTGGAGCGACATGGCGTCGGCTGCCTGCAGCCTCAGGGGCGCAAGCAGCATGGCGCAGACAAAGATGAGCAAGGCACGCGGCATGTCGCCAATGTAGGCAGATGCCAGCGGCACATGGGCGCGAAATGGCGCCCCTTTGGCTTGCTATTCCGGCTCATGTTTGACGCCCTGTCGATTCAACATGCCACCTAACCGCCGGAGTACCCATCATGCTGAACCGCATCACCGACTCGCTGAACTTCAATACCGAAGCGCTGCGCCTGCGTTCGGAGCGTCAGCGCCTGATCGCCAGCAACATCGCCAACGCCGACACGCCGGGCTATGTGGCGCGCGACTTCGATTTCGCCTCTGCCCTGTCGCAGGCCACCGGCCGACAGTCGCAGGCCCAGGGCCTGGCCGCACCGCGCCTGGCCATGGCAGCCTCCAGCCCCGCCCACCTGACACGCAATGGGCGCCCGGCCGGCGGGACGCTCGAGCCCGAACTGAACTACGCCACCGCGGCCCAGACCAACCTCGACCAGAACACGGTGGACATGGACCGCGAGCGGGCGAACTTCGCCGACAACACCGTGCGCTACGAGGCGTCGCTGCGCTTCATCAACTCGCAGTTGCGCACGCTGAACACGGCCATCACCGGTCAGTGACGCGCTGAAGGAGTATCGGCATGTCGATGTTCAACATCTTCAACATCTCGGGCAGCGCGGTCAGTGCGCAGTCGCAGCGGCTCAACGTCGTGGCATCCAACCTGGCCAACGCCGACACCGTGGCCGGACCGGACGGGCAGTCGTACAAGGCGCGCCAGGTGGTGTTCACCGCCCAGGCCATGGGCGGCACGGGCGCCACGGGCGTGGCCGTGACCCAGGTCGTGGAAGACAACACCCCCGGCCGACGTGTGTACGACCCCAAGCACCCCCAAGCCGACGGCGAGGGCTACATCACCTACAGCAACGTGAACTCCGTCGAGGAGATGGTCAACATGATCTCGGCCTCGCGCTCGTACCAGAACAACGTCGAAGTGATGAACACCACCAAGAGCCTGCTGATGAAGACCCTGCAGATGGGCCAAGGCAACTGAAGGACTGACGCATGACCACGATCACCGGAACCTCCGCCACATCGGGCAGCGCCTCGCCCGTTCAGCTCACGAGCGCCGCCGAGATGTCGGACCGCTTCTTGAAGCTGCTGGTGACCCAGCTGAAGAACCAGGACCCGCTCAACCCGATGGAAAACGCCGAGATGACGAGCCAGATGGCTCAGATCAACACGGTGGCCGGCATCGACAAGCTCAACACCACGATGCAGGCGATGAACGCTGGCTTCGGCCAGATGCAGATGCTGCAAGGCGCCAGCCTGGTGGGCCGCTCCGTGCTGCTGGATGGCAACAACCTCATTGTGGGCAACGATGGCAAGGCCTACGGCGGCTACGAATTGTCCAGTGCGGCCTCAGGCGTGCGGATCGAGGTGGTCAACGCGGCCGGTGTGGTGGTCGACACCATCAACCAGACAGACAAGGCAACAGGCCGTCAAGGCTTCGAATGGAAGGCGCCCGAGGGCATGTCGACCAACGGCCTGACATTCCGCGTGACGGCCAACACAGGCGGTACAACGGTAGCGGCCAAGCCGCTGACCTTTGATTCGGTCACAGCCATCAACACCACGGGCGGCACGCTGACGCTCGAGCTCTCCAGTGGCAAGCAGATGCCCTACAACCAGGTCAGGGCGATTTCCTGATTATTCGGCGCAGTCAACGAAAGGAACATCACCATGGGCTTCCAACAAGGGCTTTCCGGGCTGAACATCTCCAGCAAGAACCTGGAGGTGATCGGCAACAACGTCGCCAACGCCAACACCTTCGGCTTCAAGTCGTCCCGCGCCGAGTTCTCCGACATGTACGCGGCCTCTTTGGGCGGCGCCGGCAACAACGGCATCGGCATCGGTGCGCGCATCAGTGCGGTCGCCCAGCAGTTCACGCAAGGCAACATCTCGACCACCGCCAACAACCTGGATCTGGCCATCAATGGCGATGGCTTCTTCCAGGTCCAGCGCTGGGATCCGGTCAATGGCTCGGACGCACTGGCGCCAGCGGGTGAGACGCTGTACACCCGTAACGGCCAGTTCAAAGTCGACAACAACGGCTACATCGTCACCAACCAGGGCCGCAAGGTGCTGGGCGAAGGCAACCGCCCGATTCAGCTGAACCTCACTGGCGGCTCAGCCAATCCGACGCAACGCGTGACGGCCAACATCAACCTCAACGCCGCAGAGATCACCGATCCGCCCTTCTCGGCCACCGCCACCGACTGGTACTCATTCAGCACCACGCAGACCGTGTACGACGTCTCCGGCGAGCCGGTCGCACTGGAGTATTACTTCCGCAAGAGCGACATCGACTCTTGGGAGATCTACTCCTACGTGGGCAACTCCCCGCTGCCCGCCGAAGGCGTGCCATCTGCCACCATCGTCTTTGACCCGGCCACCAGCAAGCCCTCGGCCATGTTTGACGCGGGCGGCAATCCGATCACGGACTTCCGCACTGTGCCTTTCCCGACCATCCCGGCGGGCACCGCGTCGGCGACCCAGTCGGAGATCAACTTCTCGGTCGACTTCAGCCAGATCACCCAGTACGCAGGCAAGTCCAACGTCAACGCGCTGATGCAGGACGGCTTTCCCAAGGGCGAGTTCTCCAGCTTCAACGTGGACGCCACCGGCGCCATCTTGGTGCGCTATACCAACGGCCAGACCGTGACCGAAGCCCAACTGGTGCTGGCCCGCTTCAACAATGCGCAAGGTCTGCAGCCGGTCGGCGGCAACGAGTGGGCTGTTACGGCCGCGTCCGGGCCACCCCAGATTGATGCCCCGGGCAGCGGCCGCTTTGGCTTTCTGCAAGGCGGCGCGCTGGAAGAGTCCAACGTCGACCTCACGGGTGAACTCGTCAACATGATCGTGGCGCAGCGGGCTTACCAGGCCAACGCGCAGACCATCAAGACCGAGGACCAGGTGCTGCAGACGCTGGTGAACCTGCGCTGATGCCCTGCCACGCTGACATCGACCGGAGGCCGCCATGGACCGCATGATCTACCTGAGCATGATGGGCGCCAAGACCAACATGCAGCAGCAGGAAGTGCTGTCGCACAACCTGGCCAACGTGAGCACCACGGGCTTTCGGGCCGAGTTGCAGGCGGTGCGCGCGGTGCCGGTGCGTGGGGACGGCGCCACCACCCGTGTCTACTCTCTCGAAACTACCGTAGGCTACGACGACACGGCTGGGCCCGTTCAGTTCACCGGCCGCCCGCTGGACGTGGCGGTTCAGGGTCGCTCATGGCTGTCGGTTCAATCGCTGGATGGCACCGAGGCCTACACCCGCTCGGGCGCACTCCAGATCGGCCCGGACGGCACCTTGATGACGGCCAATGGCCTGCCCGTGATCGGCGATGGCGGCCCGATCGCCATCCCGGCCAACACGCAGCCCAGCATCGCGGCCGACGGCACGGTCAGCGTCAAGCAGGCCAACGGCACCATTCAGGCGGTCGGCCGGCTCAAGCTGGTCACGCCTGAAGCCAAGCTGGTGCGAGGTGAAGACGGTCTTTTCCGCGGCGCCGATGGCGCCGACTTGCCGGCCGATGCCACGGCGAGGGTGCAGGACGGCGCGCTGGAAGGCTCCAACGTCAACCCGATTGAAACCATGGTCGCGATGATTGCCGCCGCCAGGCAGTACGAGACCCAGATCAAGCTGATGCAGACGGCCGAGACCAAAGAGCGCACGGCCGCGCAACTGCTGTCGAACAACGGCTGAGCCGACTGACGGGGCACAGCCCCAAGGAGTAAGACCATGATGCGTTCACTGTGGATTGCCAAATCCGGCATGGAAGCCCAGCAAATGCAGCTGGACCACATCTCGCACAACCTGGCCAACAGCGGCACCAACGGCTTCAAGCAGGCCCACGCGGTGTTCGAAGACCTGATGTACCAGAACCTGCGCCAGAGCGGCGCCAACACGGCTGAAGGCACGCAGTTGCCCACGGGCCTGCAAGTGGGCCTGGGCGTGCGCTCGGTGGCCACCTCGAGGCAGTTCAGCCAGGGCAACCTGCAACAAACCTCGAACCACTTGGACGTGGCCATCCAGGGCAAAGGCTTCTTTCAGGTCGAGATGCCCGACGGCACCATCGGCTACACGCGCGACGGCGCCTTCAAGCTGGACAACCAGGGCAATCTGGTGACCAACAACGGCTACCGCGTACTGCCCGGCTTCCAGTTTCCGGCTGAAGCCACCAATGTGACCATTGGCCAGGACGGCACGGTGAGCTTCGTGCGCCCGCCTCAGACCGCGCCCGAGGTGCTGCAACGCATTGAGCTGGCCGACTTCGTCAATCCAGGCGGACTGGATCCGAAGGGCCAGAACATCTTTGCCGAAACCGCCGCATCCGGCCCGCCGGTCACCGGCAACCCCAACGAGGACAGCATGGGCTCGATCGCGCAGGGTTTTGTCGAGACATCCAACGTCAACGTCGTGCAGGAGCTGGTCACCATGATCCAGACCCAGCGCGCCTACGAACTCAACTCCAAGGCCATCCAGACCTCGGATCAGATGCTGCAGAAGCTGGGACAACTGTGATGCTGACCTTGCCCCGTCTCGTAATCCGCCTGCCCCTGCTGGCGGCCTGCGCCAGCGTGCTCGCCGGCTGCATGGCCACGGCGCCCAAGGTCGATGTGGTCGAGCCGACGCAGGCCCGCCCCGTCCCCGTGGCGCCGCCACCTCAGGCCAACGGCGCCATCTTCCAGGCCGTAGGCTACCGACCGCTGTACGAGACACACCGCGCGCGCATGGTGGGCGACACCATCACCATCCGCATCAGCGAGAACGTGGCAGCCAAGCAGGAAACCACCAGCTCGATCGAGAAGAAGGGCAACGTCTCCAGCGAGATCGAGGCCGTCCCGCTCATCAACAGCACCAAGCTAGCGCGCCTGGGCGCCTCGGGCAGCAGCAACAACAAGTTCGACGGCAAGGGCACCACCCAGAGCACGGGCAACTTCAACGGCTCCATCACCGCCACCGTGATCGAGGTGCTGCCCAACGGCCACCTCATTGTCTCGGGGGAAAAGCAGATCGGTGTGGGCCAGAACGTCGACGTCCTGCGCTTCTCGGGCCAGGTTGATCCGGTCACCATCCAGCCGGGCAACACCGTTGTCTCCTCCCAGGTGGCCAATGTGCGTGTGGCCCAGGTGGGCCGCGGGGCGCAGGCCGAAGCACAGGGAATAGGGTGGGTAGCGCGGTTCTTTTTGAGTCTTGCGCCCTTCTAAAGAAGCGAACAATGGAGCCGAACCCCTCAGGAATTCGGCCCATGACCCCCAGTGATCGCCTCCTCAAACTGCTGATTGGCCTGGCCTTCCTGGCCGCCTCGGCCGCGCTGTGGTGGCCCATCGAGGCCCAGGCGGTCCGGCTCAAGGAAATCGCCTCCGTGCAGGGGGTGCGCAGCAACCAGCTGATGGGCTACGGCCTCGTCGTCGGCCTCGACGGCACCGGCGACCAGACCACCCAAACCCCGTTCACGGCCCAGAGCGTCAGCGCCATGCTGCAGCAGATGGGCATCACCGTGCCGCCCGGCACGGCCATGCAGCTCAAGAACGTGGCGGCCGTGCTGGTCACGGCCAACCTGCCCCCGTTCGCCCAGCCAGGTCAAGCCATCGACGTGAGCGTCTCGTCGCTGGGCAATGCCAAATCGTTGCGCGGCGGCACGCTGATCGCCACGCCGCTCAAGGGTGCCGACGGCCAGATCTACGCCATGGCGCAGGGCAACCTGCTGGTCGGCGGCGCAGGCGCCTCGGCGGGCGGCTCCAAGGTGCAGATCAACCACCTCAGCGCCGGCCGCATCCCCAGCGGTGCCACCGTCGAGCGCGGCGTGCCTACCCCCTGGCTGCAGCTGCCCAACATCCAGTACGACCTGCAGGCCGACGACTTCAACACCGCCCGCCAGGTGGCCAACGCCATCAACCAGGCCAAGGGCGCCGGCACAGCCGAAGCGCTGAACGGCCGCAGCGTGCTGGTGCGCCTGCCAGCCACACCCGGCGAGCGCGTGGCCTTCATGGCCGACCTGGAAAACCTCTCGATCGACCGCGGCACGCCCGCCGCCAAGGTCATCATCAACGCGCGAACCGGCTCCATCGTGCTGAACCAGGCCGTGACCCTGGGCCCTTGCGCCGTGGCGCACGGCAGCCTGTCCGTGACCATCAACTCGACACCGGTCATCAGCCAGCCCGCCCCGCTGTCGCAAGGCCAGACGGTGGTGACTGAGAAAGCCGACATCCAGATCAACCAACAGCCTGGGTCGCTGATCCAGATGCCGGCTGGCAGCAAGCTGACGGACGTGGTCAAGGCGCTGAACGCGCTGGGCGCCACACCGCAGGACCTGCTGGCGATCCTGCAAGCCATGAAGGCGGCAGGCGCCCTGCAGGCGGAACTGGAGGTGATCTGATGAGTGTGTCCAACACCCCGTCAACGGTCCAGGGCCTGTCCGTGGACCTGCGTTCACTGGACCGCCTCAAGGGCGCGTCCGGCCAGCCCGGCAGCGGTCAGGTGCGCGAGGTTGCCAAACAGCTGGAAAGCCTGTTCATGCAGGAGCTGATGAAGAGCATGCGGGCCACCACCATGGCCACCGGCATGCTCGACAATGGCGCCACCGAGTTGGGCACCAGCATGCTCGACACCCAGCTGTCTCAGCAGATGACCGGCCTGCCCGGTGGCCTGAGCGACATGATCGTGCGCCAGCTGGAACGCCAGATGGGCGCCGCCCTGAGTCGAGAAGGCAAGGACGGGGCGTCGCCTGCTGCAGCCCTGCCCGGCGCACCCCGTGCCCAGGCAGCCAGCGCGGCGAGCCGGCGCAGCGGCCAACCGCAATCGGCCGAAGCTTTTGTGCGACAGCATGAAGCCGCGGCCCGGGCGGCGGAAG
>Ga0116211_1000922_pt1 | contig 14511 bp, 15 predicted proteins | sample SaghotsprinmetaG_FD_94484 | JGI IMG/M metagenome (GOLD analysis project Ga0116211, IMG submission 94484) | Hot spring microbial communities from South Africa to study Microbial Dark Matter (Phase II) - Sagole hot spring metaG | ecosystem: Environmental > Aquatic > Thermal springs > Hot (42-90C) ... | reverse complement strand
TTGATGAAGCGATTGCCATCAATCACCTGGCTGCTGATCGTGATCGGATAGACTCCAGCGCCGCTGGCGCAGATGCCGGCGTGGGCCAGGGCGTTGATCGGCAGGTCATTGCGGCCAACCACGCGGGCGAAGGCTGTGTCCACGCGGCCCCGCAGGTCCACCTGAATGAAAGCGACGTTATTGGGAACCGGATTGGTATCGTTGGTGATGAATGGCGAGCCATTCCTGATCGGGCGGCCCTGGGCATCGAGATACATCGCCTGCAATGTAAGCTCGTCGCGCTGCGGTTCGGCGCCGGGGGCCGTTACCTGCACGCCGTGAGCGCTAAGTGAATTGACAATCGACTGATAAACGATGCGGTTGGTAGTGACCTGCGAGCGTGTAATGTAGGTATTCATCCCCGCCAGGGCGGCGCTATTAGCGGCGGTTACCGCGCGCCGTTCCTCGGAGAAGGTATTGCCAACATCAACCGACAAACCGACCATGCCGACGATAACTGCGATCATCAAGCCAATCAGCGGCAAACTCTGACCGCGGGTGCGGGGTTGCGCGATAAAACGTCTGCTACGTGCGTTCCCCATCGAGATCCCTCCGTTTGGTACTGGATTGCTGGCGAGAGTGCGCGGACGAATCGGAGCGCACGGGGCCTACCAGAATCTTTTCTTCTCCGTACACAACAACTTTGTAGCCGCGAAACGAACCACCCGACTGTTGGGGTCGCCTGACACCCCGCCGGGCAAGGTTGTGGGGGAACCCGGTTTCCCCGATGGTCATAGATCTCCCGTGAGGACTGCGCCCTCCCAAACCCTCCCGGTAGGGTTTAAGGGCGGACAGAACATCCGAGCCAACGTGGCGTATACCGCATTAGAACGTCCCCGCGCGCGGCTCTGGTCTCCCCGCTTCGACAAGCTCAGCGCAGGCTCTCCAGCGAAGCTGGAGAGGGGGAGGGGGCGGGAGCCACCCAGCGCATCCCCACGCCATCACGCCCGTCGGCGCTCATACGTTCTGTCCGCCCCTGAACCCGGCAGGGAGGGCTTGCCAACCCCCTGGGCAGGGGGTGGGGAAACCCGGTTTCCCCATCTGCTCACCTCCGGGTGTGTAGCCTGACGTGCCGGATGCGCCACTCATTAATTTACAGGAGTATTGGCATACGAACTTCGGATCGGCATCACGGACACTGCCTGGAGCCGCACACTATTGCCGAAGGCGGGCGCCAGGGGAAAGATGAACTGGTAATCGGTGCGAACCGTGACCCTGATCCAGCAATTTTGCCCACCGGCCTGCATGCCCACGCCGCGCACATTGGTGGGGCATGCGAGGTTCAGATTCTGTGGATTGCTACCTCCGCGCAACTCGATCTGAATATAGGCATTCGGGTTCGTCCAGTCGGTATGGACGGCGCGGCCGGTTTCGAACTCGTCCCAGACGCCGTTGTTGTCCAGGTCGCGCAGATTGGCGAAGCCGCTGGACTGCGGGCCGCCGGCGCCACGCACGCGGCGGACGATCTCGGCATAGTTGAGATCCACCCGTTGCAACTGGCCGTTCTGCATCACCTGCACCGGGTAGCTGCCGAAGCTGGCGCCCTCCTGGGCGGCCGCGCGCAGGCCCTGGAGGGTAAAAAAGATCAGGCCCAGATCAACCGCAGCGGCGAGGAGGAAGAAGAGCAGCGTGCTGGCGAGCACCAGTTCCACCAGCGCCTGACCCCTGGCGCGAGACTGGCGACGTAGCTTACGAAGTCGGCGCAACATGGATCAATGCTCCTACTGGTTCAACTCACGCCATTCGGCCATATTGCGGGCGCAGGCCACCCCGGCGGGGCGGGTAGGGTCCATTCCCAGGTTCTCGATTGAGCGCCGCTGGATAACCCGCAGGGTGATGGTGCCTTCACTGCCGCCGATGCGCAGCAACTGGAAGAGCGGCGTCAGCCCGGTGACGGGGTAGCTGATCTCCACCTCGATCGGCCCCCGGTCGCGCAGGTTGCGGGTATTGCCGCCGTTGGGGTAGCGGATGGTCACAAAGTCCACAACCCTGCGATTCCGGTTGATATCGCCCGAAAAGAGGGTCGTATCGCTCTCTATTGCTGCCAGGATCGTATTGACGCAGGCATCGCCGCGGAAGCCGGGGTAATCCGAGTCCGCGGGCGGGTTGGTGCGATAGGCCAGCCAGGACTCGTAGGGGGGAACCTGGGCGGCGGCCTCAGCCCCGTTACGGGCGGCTTGAGAGACGGTTGAATAGGCCCAGATGATATACCCGAACTCCATGATGCCAAAGAGCACCAGGAGCATGAATGGCAGGATCAGCGCCATTTCGACGATTGATTGACCAGTGTTTCGGCGATCCATACGCTCCTCACGCTCCTCCGCGATACGCGATCGTAGGCCGATTATAAGTCAGGCGCTTTTGAAGGCTCAATAGTCAAAAGGTACCGAGTGAGACGAAAATGGGGAAAATCGGGTTTTGCCTTTCGTGGCGGGGCGCAAGCCCTCCGCACCGGGAGGGTTTGGGCAGGCGCAGCCCTTCCGGGAGCAATGATGTTCATTACCGGCAGGAGGGTGGGGAAACCTGGTTTCCCCACCCTCCCTGAGCTGGATCAAACTGTACCCGCAACCTCAGTTCGTCGCGCAGACATCGCCAGCGAGGCGAAGTTGTAGATCCTGGCGGATCACGCGCGAGAAGCCGCTCACGCTGGTATCCACGGTCACATTGACCACAATATCGGCCCGGGTCTCATTGTTCTGCTCGATCAGACTATAGCGACGCGGGCCAACGCCGGGCGGATCGAGCGGATGGCGGTAGAACACGTAGGCTTCAAGGCGGTAGGAACCGGCGGGCAGGCGGTCGAAGCGATAGCTCAGTTCGCCGCCGCGGCTGGCATCGGCGCGGATGGGGGTGCGGTACTGGGTGCCGGTATTCTGGTCGGTGAGAATGACCTCGCCCACATTGGGATAGGTCAGGCCGGCAACGGGCCGGAAGCCCGCCGGGGGGATGGAACTGGTGCGGGGATCGGCGCGACGCTCACAGAGACCGCTCTCGACGATGTTATTGATCGCCTCCATAATCGCGTCAACATTGGTGCTGCCATCAGCATTGCGCTGCAACTCCCGGGCTGAGAAGAAGTAGCTGGGGAACGAGGCAATACCGTCGCGCAGACCGGTGTCAGGGATGTTCGACAGCGCAACCACGAAGATCTCGTACTGGCGCGATTTCATCTGTTCGCTCACATTGACCGCCTGCGTGATGGGTCGATCCAATCCGGCAGGGATAGTGCCCGAGGCGACCGTCCGGCCGCCGAAGCCGGTGGTCTGGCAGTTGGCCATCTCAGGCGCGAGCCAGGTATGGCAGACGTGGTCGCGCGGATAGGTATTCTGGCTGCTCCAGCCGACGCTCAAATTCGGCGCATTTGGGCTGAACAGAAAGTTCGCAACACCATCGGTGATGAAGATGACCGCCCGCTTGTACTGCCAGACTTCGCCATCGGTATGGGTCACCGTGCGCGGGGCGCGATCCAGCACCAGAGAGGCGCGGTAGAGGGCAGCGGCGCTGTTGGTGCCACCCTGGGAGAGGTAAGTATTTCGGGTGCGGTGGGTCGTTGCCTGTCGCGTAACAGCGTCGATGAGCTGGCTCGGGTTATTCGAGAAAGCCTGGCCGTTGAAGTCACCAACAAAGCCTGACGGTACTTCCTGATTGAACCAGACCAGGGCCATCTGATCTGACGGACGGGTGGGGTCGTAGTCGGGGTTGCCGGGCATGTTGGTTTCTTCGATCAGGCGTTCGAGGGCCTTCTTGGCCACATAAATGCGGCGGTCGCGTTCGTTGCTCCACCAGTAGATCTCACCGGTGCCCAGCACTTCGGCGCGCGCAACTGGCCAGTCAGGATCGGCCGGCACCTCGGCGCACTGCCACCAGCCGCGCTGCGTGCCATTGATATGCCCCTGACCATTCTGGTTTCGGTAGTAGTTAGCATTGGGGGCGTTGGCATCGAATACATCGCACTGGCCGGCAAAATTGGCGCTCATCGAACCCGAAACGTCAAGAATGACCGCATACTGAACCGGCGGGCGGCGTTCAGGCTGCACGCGGTATTCGGGCAGGAACGCGACCGAGCCGGCCAGGCCCACCTGACCGTCGTTATTTGCCGTGGGGGCATACAGACAGGCGCGCTGTTGCGGGCGCGGATCGCCGAGGAACATCAGGTCCAGCCAGCGGTTGTTTCCTGTTTGCCCCTGACCGAGGATCACAAAGAGGCCAAAGCGCACGATAAGGAAGCGCGAGTTATCACCGTCGCGAAAGGCTTCGCGATGGATGGGCAGGATCATGCGCGTGCCCAGGCGAATGTGCTCATCAAGGGCCGCCTGCACATCACTGGAGTTCGGCCAGGCAGTGCTGCCCCAGACCCAATCGCCGGGAGTCAGCGCGCCCCGTTCGGGAGGGTAGACCCCGTCGGGCCGGTTCTGCGAACTGGGCCAGGGGGCCTCCTCGAAGCCTTCACCGAGGTTGCCCTCCCCGCTCAACGAGCGGGCCAGGGTAATGGCGCTGCGCGCGCCAGGGACATCGTTGCGCCAGCGTAGCCAGCCGAAGTTGCGGGCGCTCTCGTCGCCTATCACCACGCGCATAGCCGTGAAGCGCCCGGAGATGTCGGGGCTGTCGTAGGGCGCTTCGCGCCAGTTGAGAGTGGGATCGTTGCTGCGGACGAAGCGATTGCCGTCAATCATACGGGTGTTTACGGTGATGGGGTAGTAGCCCGAACTACTGGTGCAGGTGCCGGCATAGGCCAGCGCATTGATCGGCAGGTCGTTGCGTCCGACGATACGGGCGAAAGCGGTATCAACGCGGCCCCGTATGTCCACCTGAATGAAGGCGACGTTATTCGGAACCGGATTAGTGTCATCGGTGATGATACCATCATTGAGCGGGCGGCCCTGGGCGTCGAGGTAGCGGGCCTCGAGGGTCAGCTCATCAGGTTGCGGTTCGGCGCCAGGGGCCGTCACCTGCACGCCGTGGGCGTTGAGCGAATTGACGATCGAGGTGTAAACTATCCTGTTGGTGGTGCTCTGGGAGCGACCGATATAGGTGTTCATCCCCGCCAGGGCAGCACTGTTGGCGGCGGTAACGGCGCGCCGCTCTTCGGAGAACGTATTGCCCACATCAACCGACAGGCCAACCATGCCAACAATGACGGCGATCATCAGGCCGATCAGGGGCAGGCTCTGGCCCGGGGTGCGGGAGCGTGCCGCGCGGCGTCTGCTGCGTGGGTTCCCCATCGGGATTCCTCCGTCCGTCTGACTGCTAACGTGACTGTGGGGAAACCCCGTTTCCCCAACCCCTGCCCACGGGAGTGAGAGGATCCGGGCGGGTGAAGCCCTTCAGAATCCTCCCTGCGTCGTGCCGTGGCGAAAAGGCGCAATGGCGCCCTGGCACTTCTCTACCGGGCGGATGGCGACAGGTACAACCGGCCTGGCAGTTGAAAACTGGCAGGTAGCGCCGCTGTTGGGGGATGGGATGCAGGCTGGAACGGCCCGGAAGAGCGAGGGCCCTTCACGGCAACTGGCGCTGCGTGCGTGCAGGCTTCACCGCGCGTCCGGGAAGATGGGGGGAGGGACGAACTGGTGGGATGGGTCAGGTAGGACGGATGCGACGAAGCGGTTCACTAAACCGGCGACGCCCTGCGTCGCCTGGAAACGGATCATATCGACCGCAATAGCGACCATTCGGAGCGCCTGCTACCGTGGATTTCGATAGTGGCGCCTGGCTTTGCCGCCGTCTCGATGGGAGCACGGGGTACTCACTCGATACGGCGACCGGTAGGGTCTTCCTTACTAATGCGTATTCTGCACTGAATTATACGGGCGCAACCTGCGACCCTCAATAGTCAAAAGGTACCAGGTTAGCAAGCAGAGGCGTTCCTGAAACACGGGGGAGCCGGGCTTCCCCACGCGCCTGCCTAGCGGGGCGCCAGGTGACCCCAACAGCGGTTGGGGTATGGGGAAACCGGGTTTCCCCCCACGCCTCTGCCCGTGGGGAGGGTCTGGGAGGGCGCAGCCCTGCCAGGACCATTTCCATCTTGTCTGGATGCGGCGCAGCCGCATGGACGCCTGACAGAACATAAGAAAAAGCGGATTTCCCACACTACCCGCGCCGGGAAGGGTACGTGTTCACACTTCTCCTGGGAGCGCCGGCATCTTGCCCGCATCCAGGCCCTTGCGGGCGGGACGCCCGCGCTCCCGGGGTAACGCCTTACCCCAAATGTGAACACGTACGGGAAGGACTCCTCTTGCACAAAAGGCAAGCTACGAGTATTATTCGCACCGTTACCGACCGGACGGCGCGTGACGGCGTCGTGCCGCGCCAGCACCAATGATGATCCTGGGGAGGTGATACCAGTGGACCGCTTTGAACTGCTCGCCGCGCTTGAGGAAGGATTGGAGAACGGGCGGATCTCGCCCCAGACTGCTGCCTATATTGCCGCCGAACTGTTTGGTATTGATGCCTATGAGACGGGCTATCATGAATGGGATATGCCCCCATCGCGGTTGGAGGAGTCTGAGCCGGCGCTGTCGGCCGATTAGATTTTGTTTCATTCCGAAAACGTCAGGTTTGCGTCAGGCCCTTGTGGGGCTGCGCCGCATACCACAAAGCTGTAAAAGGCTCGTTCCAGGAGGGCTGCGCCTTCCCGAACCCTCTCCACCGGGAGGGATGTGGGGGACCGGGTTTTCCCTGAATATGCTTGGCGACGGGCTGCGCCATGTACTGCGCAAACTCGATTGGTGAGGGCATAGAGCGTGTCAGGGATCATTCCCGCCTCTGTGCCCTTTGTGTCTTCCTGAAGGGGGTTCCGGGTGTCCATTCTCGACCTGGTGCGACTGAACTTGCTCTCGCCGATGGTGCTCGCGTTCGTGCTGGGGGGTATTGCCACACTGGTCCATAGCGATCTCAAGTTTCCCGAGGAGTTGTACATTGGTCTATCAATTTACCTGTTGTTTGCGATCGGCTTGAAAGGCGGCGCAGCCCTCTCCGAGACGCCCTTCTCCACTATTCTGATGCCGGCTCTGGCGACGCTCGCGCTCGGGGTGATCATTCCCGTGGTGGCGTACGTGATTCTGCGGCGTCTGGGCGGCTTCGAGGTCGCCGATGCGGCAGCGCTGGCCGCGCATTATGGCTCGGTTTCCGCAGTGACTTTTGCCGCCGTGCAGACCTTCCTGGAGGCGCTCAAGGTGCCCTATGAGGGCTTCACTCCCACCCTGGTCGCCCTGCTCGAGGTGCCGGCGATCATCATAGCGCTGCTGATCGCCCGTGTGGCGATGGGACAGGGCGGCAACTGGGGCGAGGTGATCCGCGAGTTGCTGGCCGGCAAGAGCATCCTCCTCCTCCTCGGCGGTCTGGTGATAGGCTTTCTCGCCGGACAGGCGGGCTTGAAGCAGGTAGCGCCGTTGTTTGTGGACCCCTTCAAGGGGGTATTGACTCTGTTCTTGCTCGAAATGGGTATGGTCGCAGCGCGGCGGTTGGGCGATCTGCGCAAGGTGGGGATGTTTCTGGTGGGATTTGGTATCATGATGCCGATCGCCTCCGGCATCGTCGGGATCTGGCTTGGCAGCCTCACGGGTCTCTCGCCCGGTGGCGCAGTGGTACTGGGCACCCTGGCAGCGAGCGCATCCTACATCGCGGCCCCCGCCGCCGTGCGTATTGCCTTGCCCCAGGCCAACCCGAGCTACTACCTGACCGCCTCGCTGGCGATCACCTTTCCGTTCAACCTGGCCGTCGGCATTCCGCTCTACTACGCATTCTCCAACCTGTTCTTCTGAGGCGGAGGGATCGAGGGCTGTGGGGAGGACACGGCCTTCTCAACGTAGGGAGGAGGCGCCCGGTGAAGAAGCTCAAACTGGTGACAATCGTCGCCGAGTCCGTGCTCGAAGAGCGACTGTTGCGTGAACTCCGGCAACTCGGCGCCAGAGGCTACACCGTGGTGATGGCCCGCGGCGAGGGGACGCGGGGCATCCATGCCAGCAGTTGGGAGGGCCCCAACCTGCGCATCGAGACGCTGGTCTCCCCCGAGGTCGCCGAGCGGATCATGTCGCACGTGGCGTCACACTATTTTGCCGACTACGCAGTGATTGTCTACAGTGTAGATGCCGAAGTGATCCGGGGCGAGAAGTACCTCTGAGGTGAACATAGCCCGCCCGCGGGAGGGTTTGAGCGTAGAGGCGCGGCGCCACCGCGCCTCTACGCCCTCCCGGAAGATCTTCTGCTGAAGAAACTGTTACCTCCCCGGTTCCGCGCCGCGGTTGCCGGCCCGGGCTTTGCGGCAGACTGACCGCCCTCGAGATCTCCGGGTAGCCGCGTCATTGAGAATTGCTCATCTACCGGCACCTGTTGATGACCAGTCATTGCATTGACATGCGTCATTGAAGCGTATACCATGAGCGCAAACAAAGAGATGTTTGAGATTGGTTCGCGTTCCTTCTTGGATTGATACAACGCGAACCTTTAATTTTTGTTTTTAGATTTGGATATCTATGCGACTTCGCCGTAGTCTGAAAAATAATGATTGCGGGAAGGCGCAGCCTGCCCAATCCTTTCCCCAGGCAGGGGGGTGGGGAAACCCGGTTTGCCCATCCTCCAACCGATGTTGAGGGCGCCCGGCGCCCCAGCAGGCAGGTGGGTGGAGAAAGCCGGTTTCCCCTACTTTAGTAGAGAAAAAAGTCAGGAGGCAGCAGATGCGCGCCAGACAACTCGGCGCGCACCGAAGTGGGGTCGCGGGTGACGGAGCTGATCACCGCTTCAATCCAGCGATCACCGGCCCGCCAGCGCACAATATCGCCCGGACGCAGATCGTAGTGCTCGGGGCGGGTAAAACTGGCGCTACAGTCAATGGTCAGACCGGAGGTTTCGAGCCGATCCACTGGCAGATCGGTATAGCGGTAGCCATAGTTGCGCCGGTAGATGGTCACCGTTATCAGGGAAGTCTGCGACATACGATAGAGTTGATGTGAGCCGCACCCGGTTTCGCCATGAACCACGGAAAGGAAAGGAGATTCTCGAGAGCGAACTGCGCCTTCCCACGCCCTCCCAGAAACGAGCCCCCTGCGGGGAGGGTTTGGGAGGGCGAAGCCCTCCCAAGAAAAACCTATGTTCATCGCGTCGTTGTGCCGCGCAGCCGCATGGATGGCTGCGGCGAACATAGGGGAAACCGGGCTTCCCCACCCCCCTGCCCGCCGCGCCTCTACGCCCGTCGGAGAGGGACTGCGGGTCCCCGCGACGCCATCCTATGCGTACCCATCGGGGTCACTTCTCGATGGCGTGTTGTTCTTTATTCGTATTGATGCCAAAAACGGCGTACAAAGGGCAAAAGCCCACAGCGGCGGTGGTGAGCATCGCCAGCGCCAGTAGTGCCGGCACGATCTGCCAGGCGCCGCCCGAGGGAGCGAACAGGGCGATCAATCCGAACACGGCTGTCAATACCAGACGAATATCGCGGTCGGAAGTGCCGAGGTTCTGCGGCATAGAAGCGCTCCTTGTGCATGACTTCACGATTTTTGTGACGAGGAGGATACCACGGAGAGCTTCAGGTGAGAGGTAAAGGACCGCTACCGGGCGTAAAGGGGTGACCACTCGCCTCTCCGATAGGAGCGGGGCGTAGGAATGAAAATATTTGTTCCTGGGAGGGCGAAGCCCTCCCAAACCCTCCCCGCTGGCAGGTTGTTTCCTGGGAGGGCGAAGCCCTCCCAGGCCCTCCCGGTGGGGAGAGCTTGCCACTCCGTGAGCGGGGGTATGGGGAAACCCGGTTTCCCCATACCCCTTGCATTAGCCTTCACCCTGCTGCGCCGCGGCAATTGTATGCTACAATAAGCGTGTTGTAGTGACACGGAGGCTCTGGCCAAAGCTATGAGCGACGTAACTTCTGATCATCCCGACACCAGTTCTGACGTTTTCGGTCTTGACGCTGTGCGTGAAGTGCTGCGCCTGATCAATGAGACCGACATCTCGGAGTTGTTGATCGAGCGGGGCGATGCCAAACTGCACGTCAAGCGTGGCGTTCCCCCGCAGCCGGCGCAACCTTTTGCCATGGCGCCAGTGCTGCCGACGCCGTTGCCGGCGTCCCTGTCCGGCGCGCCCGTACAGCCAATGTTCCAACCCGCTCCGGCGCCGGAAGGCCCCCCCGCCGAGATGCCTGCGGGGCACACGGTGCTCGCGCCGATGGTTGGCACGTTCTATGCTGCGCCTTCACCTAAGGATCCCCCCTTCGTTCAGGAAGGTGACGAGGTCCGTGTCGGCGATTCGATCGGTATCATCGAGGCGATGAAGATGATGAACGAGATCGAAGCTGACGCTGCCGGACGCATTGCGCGGATCCTGGTGAAAAATGGCCAGCCGGTGGAGTACGGCCAGCCGCTCATGGTGATTGAGCCGCTCTGAACCGCACACGGGTCGTCCGTGATGGGCGCGACTCATACGCGCTCATCGCGGGCTGCCCGCTCCCCGCATGCACCACGCCCTTTCCGTCAGTGAACTGAACAATTACCTCCGCGAACTGCTCGAAACCAACCCGCTCCTCAGCGATGTGTGGGTTGAAGGCGAGATCTCGGAGTTCAAGAGGCACGCAGCGTCCGGCCACTGCTATTTCAGCATCAAGGACGCCGAGGCGCTGCTCCGGGCAGTGATGTGGCGCTCAGCCGCTTCGCGCCTTCCCGCCCTGCCCCGCCCCGGCGAGGCCGTTCTGGTGCATGGCTACGTTTCGATCTACCCACAACGCGGCGATCTGCAACTCTACGCCGATATGCTCCTGCCGGCAGGTATGGGCATCCTTCACGCGCGCTTTGAGGAACTGAAGGCGCGCCTTGAGTCCGAGGGCTTCTTCAGTCTTGAACGCAAGCGCCCCTTACCCGCTCGTCCGCGCCGCATCGGGATCGTGACCGGCCCGCAGAGCGCGGCGTTGCACGATATGCTCACTGTGCTGGGCCGTCGCTGCCCGCTGGTCGAGGTGCTGGTGGCCCCCTGTCTGGTCCAGGGTGAACGGGCGCCGGACAGTATCGTTGCGGCGCTCAACAGCCTGTTCCAGGCCGGAGTGGACGTGATCATCGTGGCGCGTGGCGGGGGGGCGCTCGAGGATCTGTGGTCGTTCAACGATGAGGCGGTGGCGCGGGCCGTCTTCGCCAGCCCGGTGCCGGTCATCACCGGCGTTGGGCACGAGACCGATACGACCATCGTTGATCTGGTCGCCGATCTGCGCGCTCCGACCCCTTCCGCCGCCGCTGAACTGGTCGTGCCTGAACTGCCGGAGCTTGCCGCCGAAGTAGCCAGCGCGCGCGCGCGCCTCGATGCGGCCGCGCGCGCCTCCCTGTCCCTGCGCCGTGACCAGGTGGCCGAGGCCGCGCGGGTCGTTGAGCGCCATTCCCCCCTGCGGCGCGTGGATCGCGAGCGCCAGCAGGCGGACGACCTGGTGCGGCGGCTGGAACGTTCCGTAAGCGCCGCCATCCAGTTGCGCGGCGTGGCGCTCGCCGGGGTGGCCGGGCGCCTTCAGATCCTCAGTCCCCGTGCTACCCTGGCCCGGGGCTACGCTGTGGTGCGCCGCGCCGATACCGGCCAGGTGCTCACCCATCCGGCACAGGCCGCTCCGGCGACACCGCTGGCCATTACCTTGCGCGATGGTGAGCTGCGGGCCACGGTGGAGAACGGGGAGGGATAATACCATTTCAGATTGTAGATTTTGGATTGCAAACGGTCGCGCAAGGCGTCCAGAGGGGCTGTGACGCAAGGCTGCGCGCAGAGCGTAGAGATGCTCTGGAGGGCTACGCCCGCCCGCACCCTCATCCCGGGCAGCGGGCCGCAGAGGCTATGCCCGCCCGTATCCTCCCGAATCCTGATGCTCTTCGTGCCTTCGTGTGGAGTACGCATGAACGCTCAAACCCCGATGGAAAGCTACGAGACCCTCTATGCGCGCCTCCAGGCGGTCGTTGCGCGCCTCGAAGCGGGCGAATTGCCGCTGGCCGAGACCCTGCAACTCTACGAGCAGGGTGTGCAGCTTGCCGCTGAATGCCAGCGCCTGCTCGATGCCGCCGAGTTGCGCGTGCGCCAGTTGCAGGTTGCCGAACCGGGTCTCGACCTGCTGCCTTGAGAGCTGCGGTGCGTATCGAAGAACGCTACTATCGCTATCCGCGCCTCATCACCGCCGCGATTGCCTGGCTCTCGGCGTTGCTGGTCGTGCTTGCAATGGCGAATCTTGGCGCGACCCTCCTCCGCGGTCTGTGGGGTATCTACGGACGTGACGATACCTGGCTTGGCCCTCTTCCCTGGTTGCGCCCGGTAGTAACCTGGATCGCCAGCGGTCCCGGCACACGAGTGACGAGCCTCTGGGATCTGGCGCCTGTGCTGCTCGGCCCCCTGATCTGGGCGGCGCTGGCCCTGTTCGTGGCCTTGATGCTCCGCAACGCCTTTCCGGCGGTTCGTACCGCCTCGCAGGGTATGCTGGTAGAGTTTGCCGGTAGCTGGCTGCCCGTTCCCTGGGAAAACCTGGCGACATTGAAGGTAACGAGCGATCTGGCGGGCGAACGCTTCGTCGTGCTCGTCGAAACTAGCCCTCGCGACCTGACTGCCTGGCACCGCCTCTACAGCTTCTTCTACCGCTTCGACTGGAAGCCGGGGTTTTACATCACCTCGAATATCAACGAATTTGATACCCTGATCAAGACGATTCTTAATGAGAACCGTCGTGTGGCCCGGGCCATCGAAGGCGTCCGGGAAGTGCGACTCCAGGAAGAGGCCCGATCCCCGCTCTTTCAACTGATCCTGGGCCCTGGCGCGTTTTTCAGCCGCACCGAAGGCGCCACCGACGCCCAGCCGCCTCCGCCGGGCGCCCCGGTGCGCGCGGTCTACCCCTTCCGCGTTACGGCCATCCTGGCGACGGTCATCGCGCTGCTGGCCGCTGGCGCTCTCTGGAGCTACCTGGGGTACTGGGTGCGCTTTCTGGCGCTGATGCTGCCTGCGGTGCGGAATAGCCCTCCGTTTCGCTGGACCTACGGCGACGCGGGCTACGTCGAGCTGTACAATGCCTACCGGACCAGGGCGGTTCCGCTGTTCGGCGTTGAGGGGCGTCCTGATCTGCCTGCACCGTGGTGGGTGCTGATTGCCGCCCATCTGATGCTCCTCATTGCTATCCCGCTGATCATGTGGCTGGGTGGCCTCCTGCCGAACCTCGAGTCGCGCGAAGAGGGTCTGATGGTCCAGAACCGGCTCCGTCGCCGCTGGCGGCTCATTCCCTGGAGCCGCGTGCTGGCCCTTAAGGCGACGGAGGTGTCGGAACAGAGTTCGGTGCTGCTGCTCCAGGTGCGGGGCGGGCCGGGCAGCCGTCTGAGCAGTTTGCTCTACGATGGCACCCTGGCGCCGGGCACGCTCATCACTTCGGCGATTGGTGCATTCAAGCCGCTGGCGAGCGAGATGCTGCAACGCCTCGTGCGGCTCGAACAGGCCGGCGGTGCGCCCATCTTGCAACAGGAGGCGCGCTCGTGGCTGCTGTGGCTGGCCCTTGGCCGTCGTCCGGCCCTTGATGCGCTGGTGGCCGAAGCCCGCGCCGACGATGCGACGAAACGGCTCTCAGCCGCGTGGTTCTGGCCGGCTGCTCGCACCATGGCGCTCCTGGCGCTGTTGCCTGCCCTGTTGCTGCTGGCGCACGGGCTGCTCGGCGACCGCGTGCCTACCCCCGGGTTGGCGCTGGGCGTCCTCGGACTCTGGGTGTTCGGGATGCTGGAGTGGCCGCTGGTGGCGCTGACCACGATTCTGCTCGATGAGCGCACCGGCGGCGGTGAGGAGGACCAGCGGGCGCTGGCGCTCTACCCACGCAGCCAGACGCCCCGGGCGCTGCCGCTGCTGGGCGCGTTGCTGCTACTCGTCGTCGGCGCGCCGGTGCTGCCAGTGCTGGCGTGGGTCGGAGCGATCGTCTGGGCCTACTGGCTCACCGCGGGGCTGTGTGAGGCGCTCTACGAGTGGCGTGGCAGCCAGGTGGTGCTGGGCGGGCTGCTCCCGGTGCTCTGGCAATTGCTCTTGCTTCTCGGCTTCCTCGTGGTCACCAGATGAGCGCGGCGCCGTGCTGTAGCAGGGAGGCGAAGAAACCCCGTTTCCCCGTGTTCATATCAGAGATTCTCCCGGGAGGGCGCAGCCCTCCCAAACCCTCCCGGTGGGGAGGGCCTGTCACCCCGGCAGGCAGGGGGATGGGGAAACCCGGTTTCCCCATACTCATAGCGGCTGCGCCGCAACCCTCCTACCAGGGAGGGGCGTGGGGAAACCCGGTTTCTCCGCCAGAATGAAAATATTATTGTTCCTGGGAGGGCTGCGCCCTCCCAAACCCTCCCCGCTGGCGGGTTGTTTCCTGGGAGGGCGTAGAGGCGCGGCGGCGCCGCGCCTCTACGCCTTCCCAGGAAACAACCCGCCAGCGGGGAGGGTTTGGGAGGGCGCAGCCCTCCCAGGAACAATAATATTTTCATTCTGGCGGAGAAACCGGGTTTCCCCACGCCCCTCCCTGGT
>Ga0116211_1000918_pt1 | contig 14533 bp, 11 predicted proteins | sample SaghotsprinmetaG_FD_94484 | JGI IMG/M metagenome (GOLD analysis project Ga0116211, IMG submission 94484) | Hot spring microbial communities from South Africa to study Microbial Dark Matter (Phase II) - Sagole hot spring metaG | ecosystem: Environmental > Aquatic > Thermal springs > Hot (42-90C) ... | reverse complement strand
ATTGTATTTACATTCTTATTTTTGACCTTCCCTTCTGGCCTTGTCCTTTATTGGCTTGTTAATAATGTATTGAGTATCGCTCAACAATACTATATCAATCTAAAGATTAAAAAAGAATCAGAAGAGAGAAAATGATTATGAATATGGACTTTTTATTTTTTATTAACAACAACTTATAATCAATAATATTAAGACTTTATGAAATTTTTTTTAATATTATATGTCTTTCTTACCATCCTTATCACCACACCAATTGCCTTTGCAAAAGAAAAGAATAACGATAATGAGCTTTTTAATCCTAAAGCTATACTGTATTTTATAATTGGCTATGAGGCTGAATTATTAAGTGATTGGGAAAGTGCTATTAATAATTACAAATTAGCCTTATCTAATGATACTCAATCGGAATTTTTAAAGAATAAAATTGCAGACATGTATATAAAACTGGGCAGATTTGATGAAGCCATTGAACTCATTGAAAAGACTGTATCTGAGAACCCCCAATACATACCAGCCCTTAAGAGTCTTGGTGAGATTTATAATATTCAAAAAAAGACAGAAAAGGCCATTGAGATTTACAAAAAAATTACTAAGATAGAGCCAAATAACAAAGAAGCCCTTTTGTATCTTGCAGTTCTACAAATGACAGTTAATAAAATTGATGAGGCTCAAGAGATTTTAAATAGGATTGTAAAAGAAGAGCCTGAAAATATCATGGCATTGTTTTACAAGGGTTCAATATATTTTGAACAAAAGGATTATAAAAAGGCAGAGCAAGAATTTGAGAAGATTGTTGAGATAAAACCAGATTTTGAATCTGCGGTCTTTAATTTAGGAATAATTAATGAAACACAAGGAAACTACAAAAAGGCAGAAAAATACTATAAAAGTATCCTTGAAATGAATCCACATAACCTAATGGTCAAGGAAAGACTTGCAAGACTTTATGTAGCAGATAAATCTTATGATAAGGCAATTGAAGAACTTAAGGGACTTTCTGAAGAGATGCCCAAAAATCTTGATATTCACAGAAAACTTGGCATGATTTATTTACAGCAAAAGAAATTCTCTGAGGCAATCTTCCAATTTAGGCTAGTCTTAGGGGGTAAACCTGATGATAATCAAACAAGGTATTTCCTATCCCTTGCACTAATTGATATTAAAAAATATGATGATGCTGAGATTGAACTAAAACAAATTATCAAGACTGATATAAAAAACTATAATGCCTTTTTGACTCTTGCTTATTTATTTTCAAAACAAAATAGAAACAATGATGCAATCAAGATTTATGAGGAAATACTAACCTTTGAAAGAGATAAGCCAGAGATTTACTCTTATTTAAGCAACGAATATATTATTGTTAAGGAATATGATAAGGCTGAAAGATTGTTAAAACAATCAATAGATAGATTCACTGAAAATGACGAATTATATTTTTCATTGGCTGTTTTGTATGAAAAACAAAAAAGATTTGATCAAATGATTGAAGTCCTAAAAAAAACACTGTCTTTAAATCCAAATCATGCCGACGCCCTAAACTATCTTGGTTATACCCTTGCAGACAGAGGGATAAATCTTGAAGAGGCACTTCAATATATAGAAAAGGCTGTTTCACTCAAACCAAATAATGGGTACATTATTGATAGTCTTGGTTGGGTAAAGTTCAAAATGGGTAAATATGACGAAGCCCTCAAGCATCTACTGAAAGCAATAGAATTTGTCAATGATGATCCAGTAATTCACGAACACATTGGAGATGTTTATGAAAAGATGGGAAACATCAAAGAGGCCTTAAATTATTGGAATAAAGCCCTAATTTATCATGAAAAAGAAGAAGGACTAAAGGAAAGGGTTCAAGACAAGATAAAAAGACTTTCAGTTCCCTCTGAACAATAATTATCTCTTATTACAGAACATCAATTTTTCCGCCCTTTTACTGGTTTTTACTTTGAACTTTCTCATTTGTCAAATCATAGGCATTTTTTAGGGCATCCCCTAAAATATTAAAACAGAAAACTGTAATAAAAATAGCCAATCCAGGAAATATTGCAATCCATGGGGCAGTCAAGATGTGGTTTCTTCCAGCACTTATCATGGCTCCCCAGGATGGTTCAGGTGGTTGTAAACCAAGACCAAGAAAACCAAGTGTAGCCTCAGTAAGTATGAATCCACCCATCTTGATACCAATCATTACTAAAGCAGAAGAAATACATTGTGGTGCAATATGTTTCATAATAATCCTCCAATGACTACAACCAATAGCTATTGCCGATTCCACATAAGCCATTGACTTGATTGATAATGTAATGCCTCGCACAAGTCTTGCAAAGGATGTCCATCCTACCGCAGAGATAGCTATCATTACTGTAAACAAACCAGGTGGAAAAACTATAGATATAGCAATGGCAAAGAGTAGTGAGGGAAAAGACAATATAAAGTCAACAAGAGACATCAATAATTTATCAATAACACCTCCTTTATAACCAGCAACTAATCCAATGACTAATCCTATAAAAGATGAAATTATTCCAGCAACCATTGAGACCCCAATGGAAATCTTTGCACCATATACTACCCTTGAAAAAATGTCTCTCCCTTTATTATCAGTACCAAATAAATACTCAAGGGATGGTGCTTCCTTTATGGCATCAAGATTTATTTCATTTGGGTGTTTCAGAGTTAATAATGGAGCGATAAAAGAGGCAAAAAAAAAGAGAGAAACAATCAAAAGTGCAACTTTACCACTTTTTGCTATCATATCTAATCCTTGGATCAATGAGACGATAAGTAACATCAGTTATTGCATTGACAATCACAAAAAAGGATGTCCCTACTAAAACCGAACCAATGATAACAGGATAATCCCTGCGAATAATACCTTCCATTGTGTATCTTCCTATGCCATCCCATCCAAAAATTGTCTCAGTGACTACTGCACCATTTAAATAACTACCAATATCAAGTCCTACTATGGTAATTATAGGGATTAAGGCATTTCTGAGGACATGAAATGTGTTTACTCTTAAAGGACTCAAGCCTTTTGACTTTGCAGTTTTAATCCATGGCATAGATTTTATGTCATCAATAGATGTCTTAGTAATCCTTGCAATCGTTGCCATTGCTGGCATTGCAAGTGTAATAGCTGGTAGAAAAAGATAATTCACCCCCCCTGTGCCTGAAGGTGGAAATATCTTAAAGGTTAAGCTAAATATTAACATTAACAATAAAGCACACCAAAATATGGGTATGCTTAAACTACTTATGACAATAACATCAATAATCTTGCCCAAAATATTCTTGCTATACATTGACGAAAGAAAACCCAAAAATATTCCTAAAGGTGTTGCAATGACCATTGCAGTTAATGCAAGAATAATAGTATTTGGGAGTTTGGCTTTTATATCTTTTGCCACATCTCTTTGATTAATATGTGAGCGTCCAAGATTGCCTTCTAAAATTAATTTAAGATAACCGAGATATTGTGTAAAAAAAGGTTTATCTTGTCCTAAATGTATTCTTATCTCTTGGACAATCTCTGTCTTTGTCCTTTCTCCAACCATATTTGTTACCACATCACCAGGCAGACTTTTTAGGATGGCAAAAGAAAAAAAGGTTATACCCAATAAAAGTGGTATAACCGATAGTATTCGCTTGATAAAATAAACAATCATTAATGAGCCTTAAATCATAGCAAAACCTTCTATGAAAGCTGATTGTTGATTTTATGAATCATCAGTTCTGATAATCCCTTTAATAAGGCATTTGGATTTTGAGGTTTTGAACCATCAAGTATTAAGGCATGGTCATAAAGCATTGAAATATATTCCTTAAGCTGTTCTTTACTACCGTCTTTGTTAAATAGATTATTCATTGACTCGTATAAGGGATGTGAAGAATTAATTTCAAGTATCTTCTTATTTTCAGGTACATGTTGTCCCATTGCCTTCATCAGTCTTTCAACCCTACTGTCAAGGGCAATTTCATCATAGACAAGACAGCATGGAGAGTCTTTCAGCCTTCCTGAAAATCTTACATCTTTAACATGATCCTTCAGTGTATCTTTCATTAAATCAATAAGTTTATTAAATTTTTGCTCCTTGTCTTTATTTGAAGAGGTCTTTTCAAGATCAATATCGCCTTTCATTACTGCCTTTAGCTTTTTACCCTTGTATTGATAATTGTTGAAAATAATATCATCTATTTCATCAGTAAAGACAAGAACATCATAATCCTTTTCTTTAAATGCCTCAACATAAGGTGAATTCAAAGCCTCTTCAATAGAATTTGAAGTAATATAGTAAATATCCTCCTGTCCTGGCTTCATCAATTCAATATAACTGTCAAGGTCTATATAATTAGTGCTTTTTAAAGATTTAAATAATAATAACTCGCCAATCTGCTCTTGTCTGGAGAAGTCAAAATGAATTCCCTCTTTAAGTATCCTGCCAAATTCTTTATAAAAGATTTGATAGTTTTCAGGGTCATTCTTTTTCATTTCAGCGAGGGTATCAACTACCTTCTTGGTAATACTCTTTTTAATCACCTCTACCTGTTTGTTATTTTGGAGCATTTCCCTTGATACATTAAGCGGCAAATCAGATGAGTCAACTACACCCTTTATAAATCTAAGCCATGTCGGGATTAGTAACTCACAATTTTTCATAATTTGGACCCTTTTTATATAAAGCATAGGTCCAATCTTGTAATCACTAAAAAATATATTAAAAGGCGCAGTCTCAGGAATAAATAAAAGCGCTGTAAACTCCTGTGTCCCCTCTGCCTTATAATGGATTGTTTGAAGTGGTGGATTAAAATTATGAGAGATGTGTTTATAAAATTCTTCATATTCCTCCTTAGTTATTTCAGACTTGTCTTTAATCCATACAGCTTTTTGCGAATTAATCTTTTCCTCTTCCCGTAACTTTACTGTCTTACTCTTATCAATCTCACTTGGTTTCTCACGTTCTATGTCAAGGATAATTGGATGCTCAATAAAATCAGAATACTGTTTGACTATTTTTTTTATCTCCCATTCTTGTAAATACACTCTCTCATCTGACTTCAAATGTAAAATTACATCAGTGCCTCTTTTTTCTTTTGAGATATTTTCTATAGTAAAATTACCCTCCCCTATAGATTCCCACTTTACTGCTTTATCTTTGGGTATTCCTGCCTTTCTTGATAAAACAGTCACCTTATCAGCCACCATAAAGACAGAGTAAAAACCCACACCAAATTGTCCTATCAAATCTGCCTTTTGTTTTGAATCTGATGCCACAAGTTTTTTTATAAATTCTTTAGTCCCTGAGTGCGCAATAGTACCAAGGGCTTCAATAATCTCATCCTTTGTCATTCCAATACCATTGTCACTTATGGTAATTGTATTTTTCTCATTATCAACAATAATTTTTATCTTCCATTCAGTATCCTGTTCATATATAGATGACTCAGTTAGAGCTAAATACCTTGCCCTATCAATTGCATCAGAGGCATTTGATATAAGTTCTCTCAGAAAAACCTCTTTGTGAGAATAAAGGGAATGAATCATTAACCTTAAAAGTTCATTGACCTCTGTCTTAAATTCATAAGATTGAATATTATTCGAATCGATCATACATAACCTCCATTTCTAACAATTTAGCACTCTCATCAATAGAGTGCTAAAGTATATCTTAGCAATATTTCTCTATATTCTGTCAAACTATAATATTTGATTTCATCATATTGGCTTTTATAGAATTATAAAAAACATAAATCTCAACAGTTTGAGATTTCCCAAAATCAGCGATAGAACTAAAAAGCTTAATAAAATCAGCAAGTAAGATAGGAAGGGCTGGTGTGGAATTTTTATACGACACCTTATAAAAGGGCTTTGTCATAAGGCATTGTTTTAAATGTATAAATCAAAATTATAAATAAAACCTGTCGATTATAAAAATCCTGAAACAGCCCTTCCTATCGCTATTTTAAGGGATTTAGGAGGTAATTATTAAATGATAATTAAATTCTCTGAGCTTATGATAATTCTATTTGCAATTTTTATAATAATTTTATTACCTATAAATGCAATCGCTAATAATAATGAGGCTTATGAATCCGCAAAAGCGGCTTTTAATGACATCAACATTTCTTTTAACGATGTGAAAGAAAAGATTGATGCCACCTATGATTTCTTTGGGAGATTTCATAGGGGTGTTGATACATGGCGTAATGCTGTCAGCAAAGAGACTCAAAATAGAGGGATTGAAGAGATTGATAAACTTGCTGACGAAAAAATAGAATCAGTCATTGATGCCCTTTACGAAAAGGCAATAAATGTTGTTGGAATTCCAAAGGAAATTGAAATACCCGAGTCTATGAAAGAAAAGGCTGTGGCGAAATTAAGGGATAAATTCAAAGGCTATGTGCCTGATCGTGTATCAAAAAAACTTGGTTATATGTATTCTCTTAGTGCCATTGATAGAAAGCTGAGAGATAACTATATTTATGACAATCTAAAATATATCAAACAAGGTTTTGACAAAGGGTCGAGATTATTAGGGAATTTTAATAATGCAGTGAAATTCATAGATACCTTCTCACCTCAAAGCACAGAGACAAATCCTGTCGGAAGGCTACAGAAGGTTAAAGACTTTTTGTCAATCCTATCAGACATTGCCAAACCAATACCATTGATGAGCGATGTGATAGATTCTTATGCAAAGGCAACTGATGGTTTTATGAAAGCCCTATCTGACCTTGATAATAAACTCCTTGAAGCTCGTCAAGGCTCACTTTGTGGTCAAAGGGGCGTAGATTCAAATATTCAGGCTTTCTTTCAACAAAACTATCCCTCAGAAGATTGTCTAACTTATTTTGCACTTCCATCAAGTCAGTATCCTCACCTTTCACCAATCAGGGCTTGGAAAGGTGGAGAGAGGTCTCATATCTTTCTATGGCTTGATAATGTAGGGGTTTTGATTGATAGTGGTAACTTTTTCATAGTATATCGCTATTACTCTGCTTTAAAAGAAAGCATCAATTATGGTAATCATGTATCCTATGACCGTTTTTTCAATATGATTAGGGCGATAACAACAAAAAGCAATTTGGCTGCTTTAAAAGATAGGTTTGGCAACTACTACAAAAGATTTGAAAAGGATTATAAGTTTAAGGAAGTATTAGAACTTGAAGGCTATTATAAACAAGGTAATTTTAAATCACTTCAAAAGAGGCTATTAGAATATCAATTAGGTGGTAGTGAAGATGAGTTTGGTGGGCTTTGTTTTTTTAATAGCTCCTTTAGAAATGATATTGAGGCATTACATAACAAATACAAAGATGCCTTTGTGATAAATGGCACTATAAAGCCATCTACAACCAATGCAGTTATAGGTAAAATATCAGTTTTTGTAGATGATATAAATGTTAAGGAGTTAAAATGTGCTGACATTTGTTCTTTCAGAAATATATCAATGAAAGATAGATACAATGTCAAAGTGAGGGCTGAAGGCTTTAAAGAGGCAAATAAAAACTTTTCAAAAGAGCCATATCCAATTATTGAACTTACCTTGTCAACACTTACAATTACAGTTGATAAGACAAGCTTGCTTGTTGGGGAAAAAGTAATACTAAATGCAAAGGTTGAGGGAAGAGACATATCAAGAGATAGATTTTTTTGGTCAGTCAATGGAAGACCCTTTGGTGGTGGTGGCAATAGGGTTGAATTTATCCCCTCTGAGGCAGGCACACATCAAATCATCGCTGCCCTTGTTGATGAAAGGTCACGGGCAATCCTTGAAGGCACTATCACAATAAAAGTAATAGATAGGGCAAGTCTATTTATTCAAGGTCCATCAGAGACAATAGTAGATAAAGAAAATTACTTTTATGCTCAAATAAGAGGTGCTTTATTACCAGGAGGCAAACATTCCTATACATGGGTTTTAAATGGCGCTAAATATAATGGGAATGATGATTCTATAAGGATTAGATTTAACAGAGAAGGCTCAAATACACTTAAGGCTATCCTTTGGCATTGGATAAATGAACAAAAAAAATGGCAGAAGGTATCTGAGGCGACCCATATTATTATCGTAAAATCACCTCAACAATATCCCACTGCATCACCTTACCCGACTATAATACCTACACCTATTCCTACAATAACCCCAAAACCCACCATAGCACCTACACATACTCCCAATACAACACCAAAAATGAGACAATTCAATGAACTTACTCAAGATGAACAGAAAAGAGTGCTTGATTGTATTTGTAGATGTAGTAGTTCTGCAAAATCCTCTGTAACAGTTTATTACGATCCAAAGCCTGTAAATACCTCTCCAAACTGTAGTGAACCTTCAAATGGACCATGTGTAAATCAAGGATTTGGATGCTGGAGACATGTCCCAAAAAGCAGTGGAAAGTGTGAAGATGATTGTTATAAGTCAGCAAATACACAATCTTTGCCTGATAGTTATTTCAAAAAGAACTGAAAAACAAATAATTAATAAGATTGGATAAAATTTTTTTTCATATATCTTACAATTCAATAATGCCTCTTCAAGCCATATCCTTTGACCTGCACATTCTTAGTGAACAATACCTTTTAACATATTTTTGAATTTGTCCATTATAAGCTAATTTTTACAATAAGTTAATCTTTCAATATTCAATTCTAAAGATTCAAAAAATTTTAAAATCAAAAATATCTCAGTAATCCATTAATCATAATATCACTACCAAATCTCTTAATCTCTATTTCATCAATTTGGATGGCCTCATTAAGTCTGTAAAAATCTTTTCCACTCGTTACTGGCAATGACTGACTACCACAGATAATCTTTGGTGCTATAAAAAATATTACCCTATCTACTACCCTTTCCATTAAAGCCCTTGAGTTTAAAGATGAACCACCTTCAATCAATACTGAGGTAATATGAAACTTACCAAGTTCATATAGGATATCCTTAAGCCCTATGGGTGAGTTTTCAATTTCCATTAGTTTACAACCCTTATGTGAGAGTTTGTTAATCTTTTCACCTTTTTCCTTGCTGTCTGATTTAGAATAGACTACAATGGTTTGTGCGCTATCATTAAAGACATTGTAATCTTCTGGTATTTCAAGGGCAGGGTCTATTACTACCCTCACTGGATTTTTACCACCTTTAATGCGAGATGTTAAGAGAGGATTATCTGCCAAGACCGTCCCTTTTGCTGTAACAATTGCATCGACACTGTGTCTTAATCTATGAACCTCTTTCCTTGCCTCATTTGTAGTTATCCACTTTGAATTTCCCTCTGCATCAGCAATCTTACCATCTAAGGTCATTGCTGTCTTAAGTATTACAAAAGGGATACTCGTTGATATAAACTTTGAATAGGCTTCGTTAAGCCTCATTGCCTGTCTCTGAAGAATACCACTATAGACTTCAATGCCAGCTGATTTGAGTTCTTTTATGCCGCAACCCAAAACTGATGGATTTGGATCAATCATGGCAACAAAAACTCTTTTTATACCTGCTTCAATGATTGCCTTTGTGCAAGGTGGTGTTTTTTTATTAAGATGACAGCAAGGCTCAAGAGTCACATATAAATCAGCACCTTTTGCCTCACTACCAGCCTTTTTCAGTACCAATGCCTCTGCGTGTGGTTGCCCTGCCTTTCTGTGATAGTCTTCAGCAATAACCTTTCCATTTTTTACTATTACTGCACCGACCATTGGATTAGGGCTTGTATGCCCAATCGCCCTTTTGGCAAGATTGAGTGCCCTTTTAATATAAAAAGTCATATCTTTAAAAGAATTATCTGCCCTGTTTTTCATCGTCCATATTTAAAATAAGCAGCACAACTACCCTCTGTGCTTACCATACAAGCTCCAACTGGGTTCTCTGGAGAACATACCTTTTCAAAGAGTGGACATTCAGGCGGGGTCTTAATCCCTCTTAATATGAGTCCGCACTGACAGCCTTTTGGTTCGGGTGATGAATTTACTTGTAAGGGTATTATTTTTTCGCTATCTCTATTCATCCATTCATTTTTGAGCTTTAAACCGCTATTTTTTAAATTTCCAATACCACGCCAATAACTATCTGCAGGTTCAAAGACTTGATACATGTAATCTACCGCCTTTTGATTGCCTTCAGGCTTTACAGAACTTTTGTACTGAATCTCTACTGATGGCTTCCCCTCATAGATTTGTTTCAATAGCATCATAATACCCCCTACAATGTCTTCAGCCTTAAAACCAGTAATTACAGAAGGCACTTTATATTTTTCTATCATGAATTGATAAGGCTTTGAACCAATAATTGAACTTACATGCCCGGGCAATATAAAACCATCTATCCTTACATCATCAGAATTTAACAACACCTCAAGGGCTGGTGGGACAAGTTTGTGAACTGAATAAAGGAAAAAATTAGAAATACCTCTCTTTTCTGCCTCAAGTAATGTGGCTGCTGCAAGGGGTGCAGTAGTCTCAAAACCTGCTGAAAAGAAGACTATTTTCTTAGCTTTATGTTTAATTGCTATGTTTAGACTATCAAGTGGTGAATAAACTATTTCAATGTGGCCACCCTCTGCCTTTGCACTCATAAGTGACTTGTTACTTCCGGGAACCCTAAGCATATCTCCAAAGGTAGTAAGTATTACATCATCTAAAAGACTATAGGCTACAGCCCTGTCAATATCTTCAATTGCTGTCACACAGACAGGACAACCTGGTCCGCTAAGTAGCTTTAATGAGGGTGGTAAAAGACTCTTAATACCTGATTTGAAGATTGCTACTGTATGTGTGCCACAAACTTCCATAAGATTGATTGGTCTTTTAATACGATTTGATAGCTCATGAATTATATTTATCTCTTTCATAGTTATACCTCATTTTTTAAATGCTATTATAAGGATGGGTGTATAATTTGTCATTTTAATTCATCAATGAGTCTTTTATACTCTCTAATACAATAGTTTTCTGCTTCAATAGTTCTTTTTAGTGCCTCATTAAAATTTAGTTTTGATCCAGAAAAGATACCATGTCCATAAACTGCAACTACTGATGACTTTGTCATTGCCAAAGGGACTGTATTTAGTAATCCCCATTTGCCTGTACCAATCTCACCTGATACTATCTGCACATTGCCTATTTTTCTTTCTTCTTTACAGGTGCGATAACAGTCATCACCTTTACAATATTTTTTGTTGCAAAGCATAGATAAAATCACAGAAAATTTTGGATGTCCATGTAGGATAAATTTAAAGTCAGTTTTTTCATAGATAAGTCTGTGAGCTGCATATTCAGAAGAGGCAGTAATAGCGTTAGTTGAAGAACCATCAATAGGGACAATGTCAATGGCATCTTCAAGTTCATCAAGGGAACTCCCTGTCTGGCTTATGTATATTTTATCTTCAAAGAGACATGATATATTTCCAAAGTATGAATCTACTAATCTCAGGTTGATGAGTGCCTTGCCAGCTTCTGTAATTTCATCAATTATTCCTCTTGCCCTATGCAATAGACAACCTTTAGTAATCTCAATTTCATTACAAAAGGATAAAATAAAACTCAACGACTCTCCTATTTTTTTAAACTCTAAAGCGTCATAAAGGTATTTTACAAAAAGGCTAAAACACACTGAGCTAAGTGATATATAAGCCTGCTCAGGAGAGATAGTCCCATAAGTGATAATCTTGCCATTTTTGGTAACAGCAGACTTTCTTCTTGATAAGGCAGATATGATTGATTGTGGACTATCATCTTCAATAATAGGTATATCATGGAAAAAAGTCCTTGTTTCGCAATCTACTGGTTTAATCAAGCAATTTGTATCAGGATCATTGATAATTTCCTGAACTACTGTTTTGTAAGGTTCTGAAGGTGTTGATACAATAAGGGTATTAATATTCAAAAAATCAAAGACCTCTGTATATTTATCTATGAGGTCTGCATTTGAATAGGCCCTGTCATCAAAGGCAATGATAATGGTATCATCACGATTACTGAGACCTTGATTGTGGATTTTATTAAGAAATTTCTTTATTAATCCTTCCATCTACTGAAGCACCCCTTACGATGTAATATCTTTGCAATGCCTCTGAAAAGTCTTTTTTGCTGATAGGGGGGATTTTTATCTTCTCTGATGAACTGCCTTCCTCAGTAAAAAATCTCACTGGTAAGGTATCATCTTTGATATCAAAACCATTTAAGTTGTTAAGACTTCTCTCAAGTTTACAAATCCTATCACCAATATTCATCAAGTCCTGCACAGTATAATCAAGCCCTGTAACAGCCTTTAACACCTTAGAATATTCCTCAAGGGTTACTGAAAAAAAGAGGAATTTACAGGCAGTCAGGGAATCTATAACGGCATTTAAATCTTCAGAAAGCTTGACCATACGCGCCTTACCTTCAAAGGAAAATCTGTCAACAGCCACAGGCTTCCTTAATATTTCATAGCTTATGGGATAAGCCCTTAAATGACATCCCCCCCTACTTGATACCGCGTAGGCAAGCGCCATCCCATAGGCACCTCTTGGGTCATAGGCAGGCAATTCAAGGGACTTTACTGACATGCTTTTGTCGGGCTGACCTGCCATTTTGGCAAATCTCATCGAACCTTCTGCAAGGGCATTACCTTTTTTAGTGTCTCTACAGGCTATCTCTTTTATCAATGTAATAATATCTTCTGAAGACAGTCTTAAACCTTCTATTTCAGAATAACAGGCAATAGTAGATGCAGTGCTTATGGTATCTAACCCATAAATATTACAAAGTCTATTCGCCTCTACTATGGCAGATAAATCACTACATCTATTTAAGGCACCGAAATGGGATAGGCTTTCATACTCTGGTATGATTTCACCCTTTGAGCCCTTTTTTTTACACAAGACTGGACAACCTACACAACCAGTTTTACGAGTGTTATACTGCTTAGAGATAGTATAGGCATCGTATTTGTAAGAGTCTTTGAAGAAGGTCTCTTTAAAATTTTCCGTAGGTTCTAATCGCCTTGAATGAATAAGGTCAACAAGCGCACCAGTGCCATATTTGCTAATTCCAAAATCACCAAATAAGGCTGGTGATGCCCTCAAGAGTCTTATTATCTCCTCTTGAGCCTCTTTTAATAAGGAGAGATCTTTTACATCAACTTTTGATGTGCCTTTTATTGCAACAAATTTTAACCTCTTTGAGCCCATGACTGCCCCAAGCCCTCCCCTGCCTGCAAGGTAATGTCCATCAAACACGATAGAGGCAAAACGCACTAATCTCTCCCCTGCAAGACCAATTGAAGCGACTGAATAGTCTTTTGAAAAATATTTAGAAATCTCATTTGTATCTAATCCTTGTTTGTCATCAGAATTTACGAAACTGACTTTCTCATCCTCAATGACTATGCCAATAATCTTGTTTGCCTTGCCAGTTATAACAATAGCGTCAAATCCTGCTTTTTTCATGATAGTTCCAAATCTACCCCCTACTGAGCAGTCAAATATTGTCCCTGTCAGTGGTGAGCGAGAGAGTACTGAAAACCTCCCCGATGTTGGTGAGGGGGTAGCCACCAAAGGTCCTGCAGCAAAGATAAGAGGCATAGCATCATCAAAATATTCAAGTGTAATTTTATCCCTTAAAAAGGCAACACCAAAACCCCTTCCCCCAAGATAGTTTTTTATAAAATAACTGGGAGTTGATTCAATTTCTATACTTTGAGAACTAATGTTTATGAATAAGATTTTTCCTCTGTATCCAAACACATCTCCTCCTGTCCGCTTATCCAGATTGTCCCACCAAAGGTCTCTTGATAAACCCTTGACAAACCAAGCCTCATAATCTCAAGGAGTGCAAGGAAGGTAACTAATATCTCCTTTTTGGTGCAATCTGAAGAAAAAAGTGCTTCAAAACTCACAGTCTTTTTTTCATTTATAACCTCAAGGATAATTGTAATCCTATCTTTTACCGTGAGGGTTTCTCTGTTTATGATCATTTCATCTGAGGGCACCTTTTTAATTATTCTTTTAAGGGCATTTAGCAAATCAAAGATATTAAGGTCAAAAAGGGTCAATTCCCTCTGAATTGATTGTTCTGAAGTAGTAAAATTTCTAAAGAAGACATTACTCCAATAAGCCTCTCTTTCACGCATTACCTGAGATGCTTCTTTAAAGGCTTGATACTCAAGAAGCCTATTAATCAGATTTGCGCGAGGGTCTTCAAGGGCTTCTTCACTACCTTCTTCAATAGGCAGCAACATCCTTGATTTTATATAAATAAGTGTTGCTGCCATGACAATAAACTCAGAGGCAATCTCAAGGTTAAGTTCCTTCATTAATTCAATATATTCAAGATACTGCTTTGTAATTAATGTTATCGGTATGTCGTAAATATCTATCTTGTTTTCCCTGATTAAATGCAATAACAAATCAAGAGGCCCTTCGAAGACTGGTAGCTTGACACTATACTTTTTTTCTGAAAAGACAAACATTTTGATGTTCCTTAAAATAGCGATAGGAAGGGCTGTTTCAGGCTTTTTATAATCGACAAATTTTATTTAATTTT
>Ga0116211_1000912_pt1 | contig 14558 bp, 18 predicted proteins | sample SaghotsprinmetaG_FD_94484 | JGI IMG/M metagenome (GOLD analysis project Ga0116211, IMG submission 94484) | Hot spring microbial communities from South Africa to study Microbial Dark Matter (Phase II) - Sagole hot spring metaG | ecosystem: Environmental > Aquatic > Thermal springs > Hot (42-90C) ... | reverse complement strand
GGGGTCCCTGATCTGACCCTAGGGGGCGGGTTTGATGGATGCCCCCTGCCCCCGCGTGCGGGGGTTGGGGGGCAGGCCCCCGCGTGCGGGGGTTGGGGGGCAGGCCCCCGCGTGCGGGGGTTGGGGGGCAGGCCCCCGCGTGCGGGGGTTGGGGGGCAGGTTCCCCTTGCTGGTAAACCCGCCCCTACCCCTAATGGCCAGACGGGCAAGGTCCTGTTATCTCATCGTTCGCCCGACTATTAGTGATTAGTAATAATTGGATCGCACCTCATCAGTATGGGAAAAGCTGTATGTAATTTTATCTCAGTAAAATAGCGAACCGGGGGGAATAAAACGCAAAATTGCCCCCTATCCCTGCGACCCTAACGCCACTCCCCGCTCCCCGCCCACAAACGGTATTGTGTGACACACTCGGTTCAATCGCGATCGCCTAAGCTAGATTAGCTTATTGCCAATCCTTGCTACCCCCCGACACCTCTGAGACGCTGCACTTCCCCAGTTGGCGTGAGGGGTTAAGTTTAAGGAAAGCACCCACGCTTCTTAACCTGGTCTTTACGCAGGGGCGGTATCCTGCTGAGGACCCTATCAAAGTGATTAAAACAGCTTATGCGTGTGCAGATGCGTCCTGCAAGTCTGAAACTGCTGGCAGTCCTGGGTGCCCTTTCCCTAGGGGTTGCAGCTTGTGGGGGTGGAACAACAACCACAAGTTCTCCGGCAGCGGGGGGAGATGGCGCGACCGAAACAGCGGCCACCGGGGCAAGCGGTTCTACCCTGAGCGGCAATGTGCTGGTTGATGGTTCCAGCACTGTCTTCCCCATCTCGGAAGCGATGGCGGAAGAGTTCATGAAAGTTAACCCTGGTGTGCGGGTAACGGTTGGCGTATCTGGCACGGGGGGCGGCTTCAAGAAGTTCTGTGCGGGTGAGACCGATATCTCCAATGCCTCGCGCCCGATTAAGAAGGAAGAGATTGAACTGTGCCAAAAGAATGGCATTGAGTTTGTTGAAGTGCCGATCGCCTTTGATGGTCTCTCCGTGGTGGTGAACAAGGCGAATGATTGGGCCGCTTGCCTGAAGGTGGATGAACTCAAGAAGATGTGGGAACCGGCGGCGGAAGGCCAAGTTAAAAATTGGAACCAAATCCGGGATGGCTTCCCGGACAAGGCCTTGGGCTTGTATGGACCGGGGACGGATTCCGGTACCTATGATTACTTCATGGAAGCGATTGTGGGTAAGGATGAGAGCCGGGGTGACTTTACCGCCAGTGAAGACGATAATGTGATCGTGCAAGGGGTGGAAGCCGATGCAGGCGGTTTGGGCTTCTTTGGGTTTGCCTACTATATGGAAAATTCTGCGCGTCTGAACTTGGTGGCGATCGATGGCGGTAAGGGTTGTGTCGCTCCCAGCGAAACCACGATCGCAGATGGTACCTATGTGCCTCTGTCACGGCCAGAGTTCTTCTACGTGAAGACAACCTCCTTGGAAAACCCGGCAGTGCAGGCATTTGCCCAGTTCCTGACCGATCCCGCGAACCAGGAGTTAATTCAGGAAGTCGGGTATGTGCCCATTCCGAAAGATCTGGTGCCCAAGGCCCAAGCCCGTTTAGCCAATGCGACAACAGGCAGCATGTTTGGCGGTGGTTCGGCAGTCGGGGTGAAGCTGGCTGATAAAATGTAACCAAAGCTATCAGCGGGTGAGCGATCGGCGATCGCCGCCCTGCTGACGTTGGCCGTTACTAACTGTGCCCGTCAATTAATCGCGCTATTGCTGAATACACCAGCCTCATGGGGTAGGGGGCATCTTCCGGGGAAACCGGTAAGCCTTGCCTTCACCTCCGTTGCTCGCTTCACCTTACTGATTTCCTCCAATGACTTCCGAGACCTCTCCTTCGCCACCGCCGCCCTTGGCGGATCTGTGGCAACCGAATCGCCAGCTTAACCAGTGGATTGAACTGGGGGTAAAGTGCGTCTTTGGTCTGTTTGCCTTTGTGTCCGTTGCGACAACGATCGGGATTGTCTTGTCCCTGATCTTTGAGACCATTGAGTTCTTTGGGGAAGTCCCCCTCTGGCAGTTTCTCACCGATACCAGATGGACACCCCTGTTTGCCAGTGCCCAGTTCGGTATCTTTGTGCTGATCAGTGCCACAGTGATGACCTCCTTCATTGCGATTCTGGTGGCCCTGCCCCTGGGACTACTGTCTGCCGTTTACCTGAGTGAATATGCGCCAGCGAAGGTTCGCGCTTTCCTCAAGCCCATTCTGGAAATCTTGGCTGGGGTACCGACGGTGGTCTTTGGGTACTTTGCCCTGCTGTTTGTCACCCCGATCCTGCAACGATTTATTCCCAGTCTCCAAGGGTTTAATGCCCTCAGTGCTGGTCTTGTGTTGGGCGTTTCGATTACCCCCCTGGTGGCTTCCCTCAGTGAAGACGCGATCTACGCCGTACCCCAAAGCCTGCGCGATGGCTCCTTTGCCTTGGGCGCAACGAAGCGCGAAACGATTATTTCGGTCGTTCTGCCTGCGGCCCTGTCAGGGATTGTGGCCTCGTTGATTTTGGCGATTTCGCGGGCGATCGGGGAAACGATGATCGTGACCCTGGCGGCAGGGCAAAACCCACGCTTGGGTCTTAATCCCTTTGTGCCCGTGATGACCATGACTGCCTATATTGTCCAGGTGAGTTTGGGTGATACCCCAGCGGGTTCCCTCGCCTACAAAACCATCTTCGCCGTGGGCATGACCCTGTTCGTCATCACCCTGGGCCTGAATATTTTTAGCTATTGGTTTGTCCGCCGTTTCCGGGAGAAGTACGAATGACCCCCCCTGTTGCCCCTGCGGCATCGCCTGAAAATACCGAAGCGACCAATGCCTTTCAACCCAATCCGTCCCGCCGTTACTTGGTGGACAAGGTTTTCTTTAGCCTCACTTGGCTAGCCGTTGCCATCTCGATCCTGGTGCTGGTGGCTCTATTGGTCGATGTCTTGATCGATGGTCTACCCCGGTTTAGTTGGCCGTTTATTGGCACTGATGTGCGGAATGCGCCCTGTTTACGGTTGACACCGCCCTTCCTGGTCACCCATCCCGATGAGTTTACAGGGGCGGCCTGTCTGAAGTGGCCGTTTATTATGGACTTCCCCTCCCGACGACCGGAGGAAGCGGGTCTGCTGTCGGCCCTGGTGGGCACGGTCTATGTAATGATTTTGATTGCGGTTATCGCCTTCCCCCTCGGTGTGGGAGCCGGGATTTTCCTGGAGGAGTTCGCCACGGATAATTGGTGGACACGGGCGATCGAAATCAATATCAGCAACCTGGCCGGGGTTCCCTCAATCATCTATGGGTTGTTAGGCTTAGCAGCCTTTGTGCGCTTTATGGCTCCGGTCACCGGGGGCAGAAGTCTCCTCACGGGGGCGCTTACCCTATCGCTGCTGATTTTGCCGGTGATTATCGTGGCGACACGGGAAGCGCTACGGGCGGTGCCGGATAGTTTGCGACAGGCGGGGTTTGCCCTCGGCGCAACGCGGTGGCAGGTGATCTGGAGCCATGTCTTACCGGTGGCCATGCCGGGGATTTTAACGGGGACTATTCTAGGTCTCTCCCGGGCGATCGGGGAAACGGCTCCCCTGATTACGATCGGGGCGTTGACCTTTATTTCCTTCCTGCCCGATAGCCTCCAAAGTCCCTTTACGGTCCTTCCCATTCAAATCTACAACTGGGTTAGCCGTCCTCAACCCACCTTCCACGTCAATGCAGCGGCTGGGATTATTGTGCTGATGGTGGTGTTGTTGTTTATGAATGCCACTGCTATCTTCCTGCGGAACAAATTTCAGCAAAAGATCCGCTAGATGCCGATGCACTCAAGGCTATTACTTAATGGCCATCACTGGTTGTGTTTCCCGTCAATTAAGCCCCTGTCAATAGGACCCCGTCAATAACGGCTAAATATATGCTGCAAGATTCCTCCCAGCCCAATGTAAATAATTCTCATCAGATGCCAGAACCCGCCCTCCGGGCTGAAAATGTTTCCGTTTACTACGGTTCCAATCTGGCGGTTCGTGATGTTTTTCTGGATATTCCCAAGCATAAGGTGGTTGCCTTCATCGGTCCCTCTGGTTGTGGGAAAAGCACCATCCTGCGCTGTTTTAACCGGATGAATGATCTGGTGGAAAGCGCCAGGGTGAAGGGTCGTATTACTTTCCACGGCGAAGACATCTATGCCCCCAAGGTTGACCCGGTGGAACTGCGTCGCCGCATTGGCATGGTGTTCCAAAAACCCAACCCCTTCCCCAAGTCGATCTATGAAAATATTGCCTTTGGGGCACGCATCAATGGCTATCGCGGCAATATGGATGATCTCGTCGAACAGTCCTTGCGATCGGCGGCGCTCTGGGATGAGGTCAAGGATATGCTCAAGAAGAGTGGGCTGGCCCTCTCTGGGGGACAACAGCAACGCCTGTGCATTGCGCGGGCGATCGCGATTCAACCAGAAGTGATCCTGATGGACGAACCCTGTTCTGCCCTGGACCCGATCTCGACATTGCGGATTGAGGAACTGTTGCAGGAATTGAAAGAGCAATACACGATCATCATCGTTACCCACAATATGCAACAAGCCTCGCGGGTGTCGGACTTCACTGCTTTTTATAATGCGGAAGCGACCGACAAGGGCGGCAAAATTGGCTATCTGGTGGAGTACGATCGCACGGAGAAAATCTTCCAGAATCCCGCCAACGAGAAAACCCAGGAATACGTCAGTGGCCGCTTTGGTTAAAGTCCAGTCTTCCAACTCAAAGGATCAATCTTGTGGGATAGCCGTCTTGGCTGTCGGACTATGAGCGGTGATATCTGACGATCGGGGCAGGCAAGGATGCCTACTCCACAAGATTTGGGGCACATGGCTGCCGAGGAGCGGGGCAGGCAAGATGCTTGGCCCACAAGATTTATCGATAATGGAGGCGTAGGATTCCGGTAGGCGATGTCATGGTCAAATGGGCGGCGATCGTTCAACCTCTGCTCGACCTGTTTCTGGAAGCGACCTGTCCGCTGTGTCAACGGTCTACGCCTGGGGATCTGTGCCTGGACTGTGAGCGCCAGTTGCAAGCCTGTCGGTTGGCCCAACCCGCCGATCGCTGGCAGGGCGAGCTACCGGTCTTTGGCTGGGGAACGTATGGCGGCAAGCTGAAACGGGCGATCGCGGCCCTCAAGTACGATCGGCACCCGACGTTGGCCCGTCCCCTGGGACATTGGGTGGGGCAAGCCTGGCAGCAAAGTCAACCGGTATCCCGATCGCGCCGCTTACGCGTGGTGCCGATTCCGCTCCATGCCCACAAGCTCAAACAGCGGGGGTTCAACCAGGCCGAATTACTGGCCCGCCATTTTTGCGACTACACCGGGTTAACCTGCTGTCCCCAGGGATTGCAACGGATTCGAGCGACTGAGGCCCAGTTTGGCCTATCCCCCACCGCCCGCCGTCAAAATGTTGCCGATGCTTTTGCCTTGGGACCGGGCTTAGCGAACCAGCCAACTGGGTTTTTCCCCATTCCTACCCCGCGATCGGTCCTCCTCTTTGATGATATCTACACCACTGGAGCCACCGCCCACGCCGCCGCCAGCGCTCTCCGCCATGCAGGCATTGAGGTGATGGGTATTATCGTGCTAGCCCTTACTCAATCCACAACCTAGTAGATCGACAAGAAAATTCTGCAACGCTTGTAGTGCGGACTTTAGCCTGCAACGACTGAAGTCGTTACTACGTTCGCGCAGCGTCTGCGCAGGAGAAACGTTGCGAAACTGTATGTTTACTGTACTAGCGCTAACCAGATTGTCCTGCCCTCGGTGCCTTGGTGCTTCGGTGGTGCCCATTCATGCCCACTCAGCCCACCTCACGGGCACCCACCTTGGCCTGAATCAGATAGCCACAGCGATGCTCCCCCTCATTAATCCAATGGGTACGCTCCACTACACAATCCGGGAGTGCCGCTGCAAACATTTCGAGTTCATGGCCGCAGACACTTGGGAACGACTCCGCCACACTGGAGATCGCACAGTGGTGTTCCGTTAACATAAATTGGGTTGGCGTGGCGGCTTGCCCCGTCTCCACCGCATACCATTCCGCCATATAGCCCTCAGTCCGCCGCAGGTTGGCCAAGCGTTCGACGCGATCGCGCAGGGGGCCCTTCCCCAACTGCTGCCGATATTCCATCGCCTTGCGTTGCCACTGTTTGCGTAAAATAGATCCGACCCCTTCCTCCCCGACGGTTTCTGCCAGGGTATCCAGCAGCGAGAGGGCAAAGCGATCGTAATTGGCCGGGAATTGTGCCCGTCCGGTTTGGCTGAGTTCATAAACATGGTTGGGGCGTCCGGGACCCTCCTGGAGTGTCTGGTGCCGGATCAGGTCATCCGCCTCCAGGTCCTTCAGGTGCCGCCGCACGGCTTGGGGACTGATGTCTAAAGCTTCGGCAAGGGTTTGGGCCGTGGCCTGCCCGTGTTTGAGCAAGAACTGGAGGATATCCTGCTTGGTCGAGGTGTGCTGGGTAGTCGTCATGTGCAGTGCGATCGACGGCATGGCGCAACAGAGCTAGGCATGAGGGCTAGGCAGCAGTCCCAGATAAACGACAGATTTATCTGAGTCAGTTGACTTTAACAACACAATTGTTGCTAAACTAACCTCAGGGACAAGTTAAACAACACAGTCGTTGTTTTATCCATCTTAACTGGTCTCGGTTCGTTCTGTCACATTAACCATCATGCAAACTACCCAGCCCCAACAAGCCTCTGATAAAAGCCTAGAAGCCATGCGGCATTTCTCCGAGACCTATGCCAAGCGAACGGGCACCTACTTCTGTAGCGACCCCAGTATTACGGCGGTGGTGATTGAGGGCCTGGCGAAGCATAAGGATGAGTATGGGTCGCCCCTGTGTCCCTGTCGTCACTACGAAGACAAGGAAGCCGAGGTTCACGCCAGCTATTGGAACTGTCCCTGTGTGCCGATGCGGGAGCGGCGGGAATGTCATTGCATGTTGTTCCTGATGCCGGATAACCCGTTTGCGGGCACCAAACAGGAAATTACTTTTGAAGAGATTCGCGGCACTACGAACGCGGTATCGGCACACTAACGGGAGGCACAACCATGACAGCAGTCGTGAAAAACCTGGTCAATCAGCCCTACAAGTACGGATTTGTCACCGAGATTGAGTCGGATACGATCCCCCGTGGGCTAACGGAAGAGACGGTGCGGCTGATTTCGGCCAAAAAGGGTGAACCGGAGTTCATGTTGGCGTTTCGGCTGAAGGCATTTCGCCAGTGGCAAAAGCTGAAGGAACCGACTTGGCCTGCGGTGAGCTATCCGGCGATCGATTACCAGGACATCATTTATTATTCCGCCCCCAAGGTGCAGGCGAAAAAGCAAAGCCTAGAGGAAGTCGATCCGGTCCTGCTGGAAACCTTCGAGAAGTTGGGGATTCCCCTCTCGGAGCAAAAGCGGCTGGCGAATGTGGCGGTGGATGCCGTGTTTGACAGTGTGTCCGTGGCGACGACCTTCCGGGAAAAGTTGGCCAAGGCAGAGGTGATTTTCTGCTCGATCGCCGAGGCGGTGCGCGAATATCCCGAATTGGTGCAAAAGTACCTGGGTAGCGTGGTGCCAACGGGGGATAACTACTTTGCGGCCTTGAACTCAGCCGTATTCAGTGATGGCTCCTTTGTCTATATCCCCAAGGGCGTTCGCTGTCCGATGGAACTGTCTACCTATTTCCGGATTAACAATGGGGAATCGGGGCAGTTTGAACGGACGCTGATTATTGCCGAAGAGGGGAGCTATGTTAGCTATTTGGAAGGTTGCACGGCTCCCATGTTCGACACCAACCAACTCCATGCAGCGGTGGTGGAATTGGTGGCTCTGGATAATGCCGAAATCAAGTATTCAACCGTACAGAACTGGTATGCCGGGGATGAAAAGGGTAAGGGTGGCATTTACAACTTTGTCACCAAGCGGGGCCTCTGCCAGGGGGTGAATTCCAAGATTTCCTGGACACAGGTGGAAACCGGCTCTGCGATTACCTGGAAGTATCCCAGTTGTGTGCTGGTGGGCGATAACTCTGTGGGTGAATTCTATTCTGTCGCGCTGACGAATAACTATCAGCAGGCGGATACGGGTACTAAGATGATCCATGTGGGGCGTAATACCCGCAGCACGATTGTTTCTAAGGGCATTTCCGCCGGTCACTCAAAGAACAGCTATCGCGGGTTAGTAAAAGTCGGTCCCAAAGCCAAAGGGGCACGCAACTATTCCCAATGTGATTCGATGCTGATCGGCGATCGCGCCCAGGCGAATACGTTCCCCTATATCCAGGTGCAAAACCAGGCAGCTAGGGTGGAGCATGAGGCTTCGACGTCTAAGATTGGCGAAGACCAATTGTTCTACTTTGCCCAGCGGGGGATTGCAGCGGAAGATGCGATCTCGATGATGATTAGTGGCTTCTGTAAGGAAGTGTTTAATCAACTACCGATGGAGTTTGCGGTCGAGGCCGATCGTCTGCTGAGTCTCAAACTAGAGGGTAGTGTCGGGTAGTCGTAATGGTACAAACCCTGCCAGCGAAAAATGTCACGTTACGGGACTTGATTGACCAATTTGGGTTACAGCGAGTCCACGACAGGGCGTTTTTCTCGGAATGGCAGGAGAATTTACCGGATTTAACCGAGGCTGAACGAGGGTTCCTCGATCTGGTGCGCCAGGGATTTTACAACCTGCTGGAATACCCACCCTATCTGGAAAAGATGGTGCAGATCTCGGTGCTGTCACCCCTCCTATTCCTCGCCGGTTTTTTCTTGCCCCCCTTCCATATCAAGGTAGAGCAATCGACCGAAATTGTGAGTGAAGATGAGGGTTTAATTATTCGCGACCAGTTGGATGTGCTGGTTCTTAAGGAAGGGTTTTGGGTGTTGGTGATTGAGACGAAGGAAATTTCCTATTCGTTGCAGTCGGGCTTGGCCCAATTACTGGCTTATATGCTGGCCCATACCAAGGTTGATAAACCCTGCTTTGGGATGCTGACGAATGGGGCGAGTTTTATGTTTGTTAAGCTTGTGCCGGGACACCCGCCCCAGTATGCCCTTTCGGACCAGTTTGATCTGGAAAGTCAGCAGAATGAACTCTATGCGGTGTTGGCGATTATGAAGGCGCCGGCCCAGCAGTCGTGTTAAGCGATCGACGTTAACCCGCACCGGGATTGGATTACAGATACAGTGAAGAGGTTAGTGAAGAGGTTTAAGTGTGATTAACGCAAACGGTGAGGTCATTTTATCGGTTCGCAATTTGACCGCAAATGTGGACGATACCCCAATTCTGAAGGGGTTAAGCTTGGAGATTCGCGCTGGGGAAATCCACGCGATCATGGGACCCAACGGATCGGGGAAAAGTACGTTTTCCAAAATCCTGGCCGGTCACCCCGACTATGAAGTAACCGGCGGTGAAGTGATCTACCAGGGCAAAAACCTGCTGGATCTGGAGCCGGAGGAACGGGCACGGGAGGGAGTGTTTCTGGCCTTCCAATATCCCTTGGAAATTCCCGGTGTGACGAATCTCGATTTCCTGCGCGTGGCCTACAATGCCCATCGCAAACACAAAGGATTGGAAGAACTCGATGCGCTGGATTTTGATGACCTCATCCAGGAACGGCTGGAAGTGGTGAAGATGACCCCCAACTTCCTAAGCCGCAGTGTGAATGAGGGCTTCTCCGGGGGTGAGAAAAAGCGCAATGAAATCCTGCAAATGGCGCTCCTGGAACCGACGTTAGCGATCCTGGATGAAACCGATTCGGGACTGGATATTGATGCGCTTAAAATTGTCGCCAATGGGGTGAATCAACTCACTCGGCCTGACAACGCGATTTTGCTGATTACCCACTATCAACGCCTGCTGGATTACATCGTGCCTGATTACGTCCATGTGATGAGTGCGGGACAGATTATTAAAACTGGCACTAAGGAATTGGCCCTGGAACTGGAAGCCAAGGGGTACGACTGGGTATTGGAAGCGGCAGCAGCGGGGGTGGCCTGATGACGATTCAAGTATCGCCTGCGTTGGTAGGTTTGGGCGGCTCGCGATCGCCCGATGATAGTATTACTTCGCCAGCCGCCTATCGCACCGCTTATTTGGCTAACCTGAAACGATTAGCAGAAACGACGACCACGGCAGGGTCATCCCCCCAATGGCTACAGCAACTGCGGGAACAGGCGGCAGCCCATTTATCGGAATTGAGTTTTCCCACGACCCACGATGAGGAGTGGCGGTTTACGGATTTGTCGGCTCTCCTTCAGGTGACGATCGCGGGAACAGGTGAACTCACTCAACCGATAACGCCGGACGCGATCGCGCCGTTCATGTTACCGGAAACCCAAACCAGTCAACTGGTCTTTGTCAACGGTTACTATCAAGCGGACCTGTCTAATCTCACCGGACTCCCTCCAGGGATTTTTGTGGGCAATCTAGCAGCGGCTTTACAACAACCAGAGTTAGCCGAAAAGCTACCCACCTATCTAGGGGGACTGGCGGGATTACGGAATGTGTTTGCAGCATTGAATGCGATCGGCTTGGCAGAAGCGGCGATCGTGTGGGTGCCGAAAAATTGCGTCGTGCAGATCCCAATTCATCTACTGTTTATCACGGCTCCCCAGGTCCAACCCCAATTGATTCAACCCCGGTGTTTAGTGGTGGCTGAGGCCGGCAGTACGGTTAATGTATTGGAATCCTATCGGCAACTAGCTGGCGAAACGCCGACATTCACTAATAGCGTCACCGAGATTTGGCTGGGGGAAAATACCCAGGTGAACCATAGCCGCATCCAATGGCAAAGCACGACGGCTTTTCAGATCGGCAAAACGGCCATTTCCCAGGCGAAAGACAGCCGTTATACCAACCACGCGATTAACCTGGAAGCCCAGATTGGTCGCCATACCCTGGAAGTTTCCCAAACGGGGGAACAAACCGAAACAACGCTAAACGGGTTAACGATCGCGGCGGGGGAAGAGTGCTTAGATACCCATACGGCGGTCGATCTGGCATTTCCCTATAGTCGGGTGCGGCAATTGCAGAAATGTATTGTGGCCGATCGTGCCCATGCGGTGTTCAATGGGGCGATTATTGTGGGCCAAAAAGCGCAGCAAACCGATGCGGGACAGTTAAGCCGCAACCTGTTATTGTCGCCTAGGGCACGGGTGGATACCAAACCCCAGTTGGAGATTATTGCCGATAACGTCAAATGCACCCACGGAGCTACGGTGAGCCAGCTAGAGGCCGATGAGATTTTCTATCTCCAAAGTCGGGGTCTCGATCGCGGCATGGCCCAAAAGCTGTTGGTCGATGCCTTCGCGGCGGAGGTGATTGAACAATTACCGATCGCATCATTGCGACAGCAACTCATCCAGACGGTGAAAACTGAGGTACATCTCTAGATGCAGGTCTAAATGCAGGAGGGTGAGCGGCAATGACCTACAGTGACTTTACCCTAGAGCGAGTAGCCAACGAGTTTGATCTGGAGGTGCGGCGATCGTCGTTATTTGCAGAGGTTACCCCTTTGGTAATGAGTCACTGGTTAGAGCAAACCCTTGCCCTCACCCGTCAGTTTACGTCGTCTTCCGCCAGTGAAAAGGCACGATCGGAGTTGATCGTCATGCCCTTATTGCTGGAGATCGCGAATCGCAATCCCGGTCAATTTGCCATTTATTCCGGTAAAAACCTGGAGGTCGATCGCGATCGCGGTTTAGTCGGGGAATGTGATTTCATTTTGGCCCTAGGAGAAATGACCGATATCATCACCAGACCCATTTGCTGCCTGGTTGAGGCCAAGAAACAGGATTTGGAGGTGGGTATTGGCCAATGTGCAGCCCAGATGGTAGCAGTCCAACGTTTTAACCAACGACGATATCCCAACCTGGAAACCATTTTTGGCTGTGTGACCACGGGTGAGATGTGGCAATTTCTGCAACTCCGCGATCGCGACCTCCAAATCGATAACCGTCTCTACTTCATTAACGAAATTCCCCTAATCCTTGGCTGCTTACAAACCATCCTCGACTTTTACCAACCCAGCCTAATCAACACCTAACTTTCAAACCAATTTTTTCCTTTTTCCTTTTTCCTTTTTCCTTCCTCCTATCCCTTCCTCCCTAACTCCCATGACTCTCATCCAAGAAAAAACACTAGCCGCAAAAGTTCGAGCCGATTTCCCCATTCTGCATCAGGACATTCACGGCCATCCCCTCGCCTATCTGGATAATGCGGCCACCTCACAAAAACCGTTAGTTGTACTCAATGCCCTGCGGGATTACTACGAACAGTACAACTCGAATGTCCATCGAGGGGTGCATACCTTGAGTGCCAAGGCAACGGATGCCTATGAGGGGGCACGGGAGAAGGTGGCGCGGTTTATCAAGGCGCGATCGCACCAGGAAATTGTGTTTACCCGCAATGCCAGTGAAGCGATCAATTTGGTGGCCTATAGCTGGGGGTTGAATATGCTGCAAGCGGGAGATGAGATTGTTCTTTCGGTGATGGAACACCACAGTAATATTATTCCCTGGCAGTTGGTGGCCCAGAAAACGGGGGCGGTGTTGCGCTATGTGGAATTAACGCCGACGGGTGAGTTTGATTTAACCCAGTATCAATCCCTGTTGAACGATCGCACCAAGCTAGTTACCGTCGTCCATGTGTCGAATACCCTGGGCTGCATTAATCCAGTGACGGAAATTACCAATTTAGCCCATCAAGCGGGGGCGAAGGTGTTGATTGATGCCTGCCAAAGTATGCCCCATCTAGCGATCGATGTGCAGGCAATGGATTGCGACTGGTTGGTGGCATCAGGTCATAAGATGTGTGCGCCCACGGGGATTGGGTTCCTCTATGGCAAGCGGGAGGTGCTGCGATCGATGCCGCCGTTTTTGGGGGGCGGTGAAATGATTGCGGATGTGTTTTTGGATCATGCGACCTATGCCGATGTGCCTCATAAGTTTGAGGCAGGAACGCCCGCGATCGGGGAAGCGATCGCCCTGGGGGCGGCGGTGGATTACCTGACCCAAATTGGCATGGACCAAATTGAAGCCTATGAGCATGAGTTGACGGCCTATCTGTTCCGGCAATTGCAAACCTTACCGTCAGTGACGGTCTATGGTCCCCCGCCAGCGGCGGATGGATCGGGTCGGGCAGCGTTAGCCTCGTTTACCACGGGGGCAGTACATCCCCACGACCTTTCGACAATTCTGGATCAAGCCGGGATTGCGATTCGAGCAGGTCACCACTGTACGCAACCGTTGCATCGGTATCTGGGGATTCAATCCACGGCCCGTGCCAGCCTCTATTTCTACAATACCCACGAGGAAATCGATCGTTTTATTGTTGCTCTGAAGGACGCGATCGACTTTTTCGGCGAAATTTTTGGGTAGGGCAGAAGGGTCTCATTGTAATCAAAGGTAGGAACACCGGGGTTAGTCCTAGTCATTAAATCGATGACGACTGAATTATTCGATCGCGCCTTAATGAGTCTGAAACGTCACGTCACCGACAGAAAGGGAAATGCAAATCCATCCAGACCGCATTGAACCCTACTATCAATTGGCGGTCGTTCTGGCAGTGCAAGGAGCAACTCAGGATGCCAAAGAACGACTGATTCAGGCAAAACAACAATTAACGGCGATCGGATACGCCGACACTGCCCAGCAATTGGAGGAGGTCATCCACCTGCTGGAGCAATATCCCCGATAGGCCACTGCGGCACCGATCTGACTTTCTCCTACGCAGTTGAGCCGGAAATGTACTATGCCACCTACCCCTCGGCGTTCCAGCAACAACGGTATGCGCTGCAAGGGGGTCTGGCGACGCTGTTTGTGACGGCCCTGGTGTTGCTCTCCTTCGGGATTCACTAAGGTTTTTTTCTGACTAGATTGCTCCTTTTTGGTTTCTCCCTTTTCGGTTTTTGGAATTGAGGCTTGTGGCTCTGGCGGTAACCGTCAGGGCTTTTTTGTTGGGATACACTTGCATCAGGTGGCGGATGGGGCCGCAGGCAGTTTTGAGCAGGCGATCGTGACCATCCAACCGGTGGCAAATGCGGTCATTGAACGCTTTCAGATAAGATTGATAATGTTTGCCGATGAGGTTGAGGTGAAGGTCTGTAACGATCTACTTCACTCAGCTTCTTCGCGTAGTCTTGTCAAGACTTTTTCTAGCAAACTAGCCTTAACATGTAGCGTGGATTGACAAGGCAAAGTTTGTAAAATCTCAATCACCTCAGCACGGCTCAATTGTTGCCGACGGATTGCCCTCAATAGTATCCCAATTGCGCCATGCACTCGCACCCCTAACGTCGTTGCTGCCAATCGTGCTGCTGCATCATCCGTCAGAAAAATGGCATCAGGATGTAGCTGCATCCAGAAGTGTTGAATGACAGCAAACATGTTACAAAAATAGCCTCTAATCGTGTAAACTAGAGGCTATCAAAATCATAATACTATTAGTATGATGATATCAAACTTTCCTGAGATTGTCAAAAAGCATCTGGGCCACCTCGCCACAGATGACTAT
>Ga0116211_1000909_pt1 | contig 14614 bp, 9 predicted proteins | sample SaghotsprinmetaG_FD_94484 | JGI IMG/M metagenome (GOLD analysis project Ga0116211, IMG submission 94484) | Hot spring microbial communities from South Africa to study Microbial Dark Matter (Phase II) - Sagole hot spring metaG | ecosystem: Environmental > Aquatic > Thermal springs > Hot (42-90C) ... | reverse complement strand
GCTAAAGAATTGGCAGCCGCTCTTACATCAACGAACAATGCAGCTCTTACATTCAAAAATGAATATGCGCTTGAAACCGTATGGCATGAAATCATCCATTGGGTAACAGGGATAACCGAAAGCCGTAATAAAATCGGCCAAGACTCACTTAATGAAGGGATTGTTCAATTAGTTTCTCGATTGTCTTACCCGCGTTTTCTGTCGGCATTAAATTTAATAGCGGCCCATCAAGAAGAAATTATTCAGCGAGGTTTGGCTTATCCTAAAGTTACTGGGAATTTATTGACGATGACAAAGATGGCCGGCGTTGAACGCAGTGACATTATTGACGCCGCGCTCACTTATCGCGGCAACTGGCAAAATGCCTTAGAAGCCCCTTTATCGACTGGGTTAGGTATTCGGCCACATAGGATAAACACATTATATGGCCATGCTCAAGGCAAGAGCCATAATGATTTTGTTGAAAAAATTAAAGTCTTAATTAGGAATGCGTCGAGCAACAATTAGCCATTGTCAACTCTGAGCGTGATTCGCTGTCTTTGATTCGAGATAAATACTTATTGGCTCGATCGGGCATGTTTCTCAAGAGGTAAAGACGAACAAGATCCACTAAAAAACCGTCATGGCTTAGCCCGTCGATATACTCCTCGTAGCTTTCCGGTGCGCCAAAAAATAAGGTATTTAATTCGTATTCTGTCACATGGTGATCAAAAATGGTTTCCATTAGTTGTTCTTTGATGACAGTGTTCATTGATTTTTCTCCATTCGTTTTTAATTGTATAGACCCATGACGTCGCAAAAACGATCCATCCCCGTTCCCCGCATTAACGAACTGGGCTTAACCTGCACACGCTGCCGGGCCGCTTATCTCTTGCCGATCGATGCGCGCGACGTGCCGGCGCGTTGTTTCAACTGCGGCAATGATTTGCCCTATGATACGATAAAAAAACTGCTCTTTGAGCTGCATTTAACACAAAAAGCCCTAGCCGACACGCCGTGTTACGCGGTTCATGTTGAAGCCCTAATTGACGAGACCCGACAACCGTGCTGACACTAGAAATCAACGCCGACGAAGTCGAAGCCCAACTCACGCAACTGGTCCGCACTGCCAGCGATTTTACCCCCCGCCATGACAGAAATCGGCGAAACCATCGCCGCTTATGTGGATCTGTGTTTTCGTGATGCCAAGGCGCAGACCAGCTCGTCACTGTCGCCGTCTGCCAATATTGATCTACCCCCCGTTAAAACTTTTTGTCCACATCTGGATAACCTCCACCGTTGCCATCCGTCGTCTGTGCTACGTTACGCTCATAAAGCCGCGCTGTTCAATAATGCAACAACGCATGCACAACGTAGTCGCGCAGTTTTTCGCGCCCTTGTAATGCGTCGAGCTCTATGACGAACGCGCAAGCGAAGATAGTCCCTCCTAATTGCTCGACGAGTTCGCAACTGGCTTTCGCGGTGCCGCCGGTAGCCAGTAGATCATCGACCAGCAACACCCGATCCCCCGGCTTGAACGCATCGATATGCGCTTCCAACGTCGCCGAACCATATTCGAGATCGTAAGACACGCTTTGCACGTCGTAAGGGAGCTTGCCGGGTTTGCGTAGAGGGACGAACGGCAGCCCCATTTCCCACGCGACCAACGCACCAAAAATGAAGCCGCGCGCTTCCATACCCGCGACGGTGGTAATGGCTTGCCCGAGAAACGGGTGAACCAGTTGGTGTATCGTCAAACGCAGCGCCGCCGGGTCTTGGACCAGCGGGGTAATGTCCTTGAATAGAATACCGGGGCGCGGAAAATCGGGAATGTCGCGGATTTTGCTTTTGAGTCGTTCCATTGGGGGGTATACGTTGGATTTTATCGGTGGAAGGGATGCAGGCGGGCGATTTTAGCGCAATACGTCATACTCTGCCCGCCATTTCTATGGACACGAAATTGGGGTAAATAGACGTGTCTGAAGAAGGAGCGGGCAGAACAATTGATTCTGGCTTTCTCAACGACATGCCGCCACACCAGCGGTCATTACCGCCCAATAAAAAAACTGCCCTAAACCGTTAAAGCTTAGGGCAGTTGGATTGATCATCGGAAACCCTCGCGGATGGGTGCCAGCGCGCCGCATCCGCTTTTGGGCTTAGTTAGTCGTGGTCAATGTCGGACCGGTTATCGTAACACTGCTTTGGCCTTGACAATTTACCGTCACCGAACCTCCACCAGTTACGTTGTTCCCACTAATGGCTACACTGCTACCATTTACCAAAGAGCCCGCATTACACGTGTAACTACCTAAATTGTTATTCGTTGTATTTTTGGTACAGCTAGTACCATTGGCAGTCACTGTCACTTGGTTATGAGTAACATTTTTGGCACCGCTTACACTGCCTTTTTGGATCGTACCCGATACCGTTACGGTGCAGTTGCTGACGGCTTGTACGGTACAGCTTTGATGCGCATAACTGCCAGACAAACTGCCATTATTGCAAGTCCGGGTCTCGCTGACACAGTTACTGCCGGCAGGCACGCTCGCGGCTTGGTACGCCGTGACCGAGCTGCCATTCGTGACCACTGCCCCCCACGGCGCGGTACAGTCGTTGGCAGTTTGTACGGTACAGCTTTGATGCGTATAACTGCCAGACAAACTGCCATTATTGCAAGTCCGGGTCTCGCTGACACAGCTACTGCCGGCAGGCACGCTCGCGGCTTGGTACGCCGTGACCGAGCTGCCATTCGTGACCACTGCCCCCCACGGCGCGGTACAGTCACTAGGCGGTGTTGCTCCGCCGGTTACTAAAGTTGCACCGGTAATCGATGCTTGCGTCAAGTTGATGTTTTGCGTACCCGGTGATACGCCGCCACCATAAGCACGGACGGTAATACTGCTTTTCGTTGTTTCAATCGCGCAGATATAAGTAAATACGTTGTTGCTGATTGAAATCAAACACGCTTGGTTATCCGCGACCACTTTGACTTGGTCGCGTTGCGCACCGGTAATGGTACCCGTAATGGTAAAACGCGAGGTCGCGCCACACCGCGAGGTCTCTTCCGCTTGAACGAGATTCGATTGCCCCGGACCCAGCACGCGTTCGATCGACGAACTGCCGATCGCCAATTTATTGCTGGTGCCGGGAATCGTGTAGTTTTGGAAAGCATCGCACGGATAAGAGCTACCGCGTTTACTGACGACCAGAAAATTTTGGCAGGCAAAGGATTGATTGATACCTTCCGAACCGATGACGTTGTTGGAGGCATTGATGCGGCGGGTAATGTATTGTCGAGCAGTCGTTGTGGCCGTTTCGATTCCCGTCCCCGCGACATCCTCGCCAAAACATACTTTTTTGTTTTGAAAGTTGGCACTACTGGTTTCCGTCAAACCCACTTTACCATACCAACCGCCATAGACGGCTTGGTAATTGCCGCTTGCCGGGCACCCTGCCCCTCCCAAGGTACAATCACCGCCAAAGTAGCATATATAATCAGAGGCGGTACCTGGAACCGGAAACACACAATATGCTAAATCGGAGAAGGCAATCGGATAGGCTGTCGTGGGCGTCAACGTGACAGAGGGATTATTCCCCGAACCGACCGAGCCTTGATAAACCGAGCCGCTAATCGACAACACAATACCCCCTTGGAATTTGATTACCGCTTGGCGGTTATTGCCTTGCGCATCGGGAGTAATCGCTTTGAGCAAATAGATATTGCCGTCGCTATCGGTATATTTGGTCAAACCACTCGCGCCCATTGCCGTTTCGCTGATTTGACTGCTTTTGAATTTCATGTTCGAAACCACCGACGAAATGTTGTTGGGGCTCGGCGCTTTGCCTGCCAAACCATTGCCGCCCGTCGCATAATCGGTGGCTTTGCCCGTGTCTGCCCAAGCAATTTGGCTAACGAGATTGACTGTCTCATCAGCACCCCCTGCCCCCCAAGTCACGGTCACTGCAACATTGCGACGGTTTGGTCCGTTGGCCGGGGTTGTTGGGGTTGTGACCGTCCAACTCCTGGAAAACGTCGCATTGATACCGCTGATGCTTTCCGGGCCAGTGCTCGAAGCCAATGCCGTATAGTGGGCTCGCGTGGCCATATTGCGCAGCTCTTCTATTTTGGCTTCGGCGAGTTTGATTGCCTCGGCGCGCGCTTTCAATTCGCCACTACTCGACATGAAATCGCCTTGCTTTGCCGCCACCACGAGTAAACCCACCGCAATGACCGTTGCCGTGACCAATACTTCGATGAGACCAATACCTGATTGTTGGAAACAGTAAAGTTTTTTCATGATGCTACCCTCGTTTATGTAGGCAGATGCGCTTCGAGAAATATTGTGGTGGGTTACCAATCACGCCAAGAACCGGCCACGATGGTCGTCGTCCCAGCAATCGGATTGGGCGCTTGATCCAGCGTATAAGGGGTATAAACCAAGTTAACCGTACCATGACCCACGACGGGTAACTCGCCCGCCGGAACTTTGGTGGGGTCACCTTCGACGACGACTGAACCGTATACCGTAGGCGTACCCGCTGCGTCGAACTGTCCAACGACATATAACATGCCATAGATCACAGGGTTACCTGCTGAATCTAAATTACCGTTGATGATAATGACGACTGGCCGCTGCGGTGATCCATACGTTCCACCGTTCATGCTCGCATTGCCTTGAACCCAAACGATACCGCCGTCACTGGCGCCGTTGGCGGCGGCGAGGCTGGTATATTTGGCCATGGATTGAATCGTCGCGCGATCCTGATAGAAAAAATTATTGAAAAATTCATCGCCCGTTAAGGTACTCAAGCGGGGATCTTTATCGATGGTATCGACACCGCTGCCTTTATCTCGATCAGTGATCGGTTGCGAGGTGTAAGTATTATTGGTGGCAATGTTTTCTAATTGTGCTTTGGTCAAACTTTCTAGCGGGATGCTTTGTTCACGCAAATAGGTCGAAGCGCTCGCCGACATACCGATTGTCGCGCTTTGGCCAGACCAAATCGTAGTATTGTTGAAGCGATTGATGATTTTATAATTGCCGGTGAGTCCCACGGCGCCAGCGGTGACCAAAGGCTGTTTCGGGCTATTGCCGCCAAATAGATCGATCGTGCCGACGCATTGTGTAATCGTACGTTGCCCTAAGCTGTCGTTACTAAAACCGACAGCAGTGATCAGTACTGTTCGGGCGCTGGTGGGGTTTGTGCTACACACCCCATCGTTATTGTTGAAGAAAAACTCACCACGCGTACCCGAGGACAGATTCAACACAAAGCGCGAAGCATTGGTATAGTCGAGTTCAATCGGATTCCCGTCACCATTACTATCCGTAAATACATCGGCATCGTTTTGCGCTGGCCCGCCGCGATCGAAATAAGCCACTGCATAATCCATGGCCGCATTTGCGGCGGCTAAAGCTTGCGCGGTACGAAGATCATTGGCGGTATTTTGCGTCTGTACCACGACCGTTTTGGAAGTCAGAAATGCGATCAACGAAATACCAATCAATAATACGAGGGCGGTCAACAGTGAAATAGCGCCCTGTTGCTTGAATGAAGTTGGCTTGTTCATAAGAAATACCTCGCCTAATTTCAAGGTTGGGTAAAAATTCTGTCGTTACGCACTTTGACCGTATTCGTGATCGTTTTGGTTACTGCGGTATCTGCAGCAACGCGCGCCGCCAGCGCAATATTGACTTGACGGATTTCAGCAGCATTGACGTCCGACGCCAAACCTGCGGCAGCACACGTCGAGTTATATGAGGTGTTGTTGGTTCTATCGAGACATTTGGTTTGGCCAGGTACAGAGGGGCTCACGATCGGCACGAAACTAAACACCAATGTCGTGATTTCAACTCGTTCTCCCCCACTATCGAGTGTCAAAGATTGCCACTCTCCATTATTGCAATCGGCGGTCGTCGTTCCTGACAAACGCATTTGCAAGATGCCGTTGTTCAATCGGAACCCATAACGCTCGTCATCACTGATTTGACCATTACCATTGGTATCGTAACTGTATAAAACACATGAAGCATTTGGAATTTGCAGCATATTTGCTGCCAAATTGGCAGGATTATTACGCGCATCGGAGCCGATTACCGCCCCACCCCAATATCCCGCGCGGCGGATATCGTTGATCATCAACGTCATCGCCGCATCCAAGTCATAATTCAAGCGCGCCGAGCGTACGGTGTCGGTACTGCCACGCAAGGTCGCGATATAGATCGTGATCGTCGCCCCAACGACGATCAGCCCGAGCAAAATGGCGATCATCAACTCGACCAATGTAAAACCTTTTTGCTTCATCTTCGCCTCCTCAACACGCAGGATAACCCGGCAACGCCTTGCTCCCCGAACTGCACACCGCCACCCGACCCACACTATTGATGCGTATTCCCGCGCCGTAATGCGTGGTCGTGAACGTCGAGGTCAACGTGGCATTCGCCGCCAAACCTACCACCGTTCCCCGGCGCGCTTCGAACGTGATATTATTAAGCGTACCCCAATTGACTTGATTAAACTGTGTCGCATTCACCACTTTCAACGCGCAACTATTCGCGACAGTGCAATCACAAGCCGCCGTACCGACGGCGATGCCATAACACGCCGTGCCGGTGAACGCCAACGTGACCGGTTGACTACGCTTCAGTGCTTCGCCGCGCGCCCATTGCAAATCCGCCTTCAACGATTCCGCAGCTTCCTTCAAACGATTGCGCTCGATCATGTCGCGATAGGAAGGCGCCGCGATCGCCGCCAAGATGCCCAAAATGGCGACGACGATCATCACCTCTAACAAAGTAATACCGGCTTGGCGCACACGGAGGGACGGACGCACCGTTTTATCAGTCGAAATATCCGATAATGCTACAACGAACTTCATGGCGGTTATCCTGTCATGGGGTTGAGACACACTCGCTCGACGAGGGTTTCATTACTCATCGCGCTGCATCCTTACTTTATTCCTCACCCCCAGCCCTTTCTTGCGACTAGAATGAGCCGAGAAATGCCAGAATTTGCAGTGCGAAAGATTTCAAACTAAAAATAGTACAAAGGTACGCTGAGTGCACTCCGTTTACCACGATAATTTGTTATTTGATAATTTGTTATTTATTGGGCTTTTAATACATCATGAACGTATTCGGCGATTTGTGCAATAACCTAATCCCCAAAATGCTGTGTATCACTACCCGCCTGGGAGGTTCATCGATCCTCGAATACCTCTGCCAAACTGCGCACCCCCCCCAAAATCCGCATGCCCCAGAGCTTTCAAGCTCTGCAACCGCGCCACACCCTGTCTCGGTTCTTCCATGCGTGGACGGTGCTTTCAGTCTGGTGGGGTGGGCACGGGGTGTTCCCTACTACTTTCTTGTTCGGGGAGGCGGTGAGTCCTGGTCGTCCTGTTAGGGTGGGCGCCCCGTGCCCACCCTAACTACTACTTCGTCGAGGGAGAGATAGCGGGCGTGCGGGACGTAGGCCTGTAATGATTCGGCAAGGCCTGCGACGAGGAGTTTGGCAAATTTAGCCCCAATACTGTCGAGATTGGGTGTAATATCGTGCGCGCAACCACTGCACTGCTTCGTCTCTTTGGAGGACCACCATGCTACGACTACCCCTTATATTGTTACTGCTGCTCATCGGCGGATGGCCGATGTCTTCGAGCGCAAACGCCGAGCTTTGCCCCGCGCCGACGCTCGATTCCCAACTCAATCTCACGTTACCGTGCGTCGGTGTGCAAGGGCAACAGTACGCCGCGCAGCTGCTACGCCTCGACAACAGCGCGCCGCCGCGTTGGCGCGTCGCCGATCTTGCTCCGAGCGATTGTGCGTGGAATACCCGCGCCTGTGCGACGTTGAGCAAGGAGGGTGAATTGAATGTGCTCCAACTCAGTTTGGGAGATGGCTTTTACACCGGCGTACTCGCGCTGGATTTGCAACAAAGTGATCCACTGTTGCGCTATGTGACACACCGGCCCGCGCCTGTCAAATCCGGCCAGTCCGACAGTCACGGCAGCTTGAAGCCTTATACCCCGCCACCGCTCGTCGATGGCGGCAACCAGCGCAAATTGTTGGCGATCTACATGGTCGGCAGTGACATGGAGAGCAGTTGGATGCAAGCGGCGACGGTCGATCTGCTCGAACTCCTCGAAGGTTACCGCCAATTGCCCCGGCCAGAGCACGTCGAGGTCATCGTCGCGTTTGGCGGTGCCGACAAAGACGGTTGGCGCGGTATGACCATTGCCAACATGGCACAGTTGCTCGCCGATGCCCGCGATGGTCAATTCGGCAATGGCGAGGATTATCTCTATCGCGAGCCGCGCGCGCATATGGGTGACCGTAGCACGTTGGAATTATTTCTGCGCTTGACTGGCGACACTTACCAAAATTTCGCGCAATCGTTTCTGGCGCTTTGGGATCATGGCGGCGCCTACAACGGCTTCGGTATCGACGAAAATTATCAGAACGACGGCTTGAGTTTGGAAGAAATGCGCCAAGCTTTGCAGGCCAGCGGCCAACGTTTCGACGTCATCGGCTTCGACGCCTGCTTGATGGCGACGGCGGAAATCGCTGCGTATCTTCATCCCTACACGCGTTATTTGTTGGCCTCCGAGGAGGTCGAACCCAGTCACGGTTGGAACTGGAGCGATGTGATCCTTCACTATGCTCAAGAAAGCGATCTCAAAACGGCGGCGCGCCAATGGATTGACCGCTACGTCGATCACCAACGTCACGCTTATCGCAGCAGTGGCAAAACTCTGGCCTTGCTCGATGCAAGCGTGTATCCGACATTCCAGCAACGAACCGACGAGTTTTTGGATGCGCTAAGGCGTTATTTGCAAGTCAACGTCCCGGCGTTCAACAGTCAAGCCGCAACGGCGTTGCAACGCACGCGCGCTTATACCCATAGCCATCACATCTCGATCGATTTGCTCGATTTCGCGATCAATCTACTCGGTGAAACCACCAACGATAGTCCGAGCGGTGCGGAGTTGCAGGACAGTATTCAAGCCCTGATCAATGTCATCGACCGTTTCGTGGTGTACAGCCAACACGATGGCACGCGACCGTATTCGCACGGCGTCAGCATCAACCCGCCCGACAATCCGCCGCACGCCTTCAGTTTCAGTGCCGCGCACAGCGCACTGCAAAAAACCTGGCGCCAACAAATCGCCAGCGATGCCGATTTACCGCGCGTAACCGGACAACAAAACGAAGTGGCGGCGGCAGACGCGCAATTGCAACAAGTGAATTTCCGCGAGGAAGAGCTGGCGGCGCTCGAAGGTAGCGTGCGCCAATTATTCAGTCTCGGCGCCATCAGCGCGACCCAATTCGACGTGTACCTGGCGGGCATCGCGATTTTACGCAATCCCAACCTGACGCTCGAAGAAAAAGAGCTCGAATTGGCGCAATTGGCCAGTCAAGCCGGTAATGCCTTGCCGAGTGGTTTCTTCAAAATCTGGATGCGTGTCTGGATGCGCGGCGGCAGTTTCGACAAGCTATGGATGCGCTCCGGGTTGCCCCAAACACCGCGTCAAGCGTCCGGCAAAGCGCAGCGGCTGTATCATAGCGCCTGGCCGTTCTTGACCGGAGAACGCGCGGCGTTCGTGCATCGTCCGGCGGTTACGCCGCGCGCGTTGAGCATCGCGCAAGGCGTTCGCGGAACGGTCGCGCAGTTCAGCGACAGCCATCCCCTCAAAGTCACGACGATCTACGGTACCATCAAAACCGACCCGCGTAGCGGCGAACGTTTGTTCGAAACCACCGCTGAACTAGAAGCCTATCCGACCGAAAACCCGAACGAGTTTTTCACACCCACATGGAATCGCGTCTGGTACAGCTTCAAGTTCGATCCGGCCCAAGCGACACAATGGTTGCCGATGGCTTTCGTCAAGCGCTATCGAGAAAATCAACACACCTACACTGTTTACAACAGTCGCATGCACTATCGCGACGCGCGTAAAACTTATCCCCATGACGCAGCAAGCTGTAACGCCAAAGGCTATGCGGTCGATATGACGGGACAGTGCGTCGAGATGGCGATGTTGGAATTGGTGGCCGATGATCACAACCACGTCGTCAGTCATAAAGTGTTGCCGTACAAACAGCTCGCGGGCGCCGAGGGCGCGGACGCGGTCGTTTTCGACAAACAGTCGCAAATCTTGAAAGAGGGTGATCAAATCCGCTTGCTGTTCGAAACGATCAATATGACGAGCGGCGAAGGCGGCGACTGGCGCGCGACGACCGGCGAGCAATTCATTACCTTGAAGCAAGCGCCGGTCTTCCAAGTCGAGTTGTTCGCGTTCATCGATAAGGATACCGGCGAACCCTTGGATTTCTGGTACACGATGCGCGCGGTCGATGCCTCGGGGCATAACGTTACCGCCGCGCCACGGCTCGCGCCGGTCGATCTGCCGAGTTGTGAAACCTTGGCGCAAACCCGCGACAATCTCAACGCGGCGTCCACGCATTTGAGCAACCCTGCGAACTCGATCAAATACAATAGTCCGTTGGGAGCGCGCTTGGATGAAGCCGTTGATGCCCTGTTCGTCGTCAAACTCGCGGTTGCCGACGCGGAGTTGGGTGATCGTATCGGACGCTTGATCAATTTGCTGTACAACGAAAATACGATGGATCGGGTCAATTGGACGTTCGTTTGGGATCGCATCGACTACTGGCCGAATGTGAAAGCGGAATTGGATGGCTTGATGCCGCCCCTCGATCGCTTGTATCAGGCGCAATGCGTGGGAATCTGAAAATAAAAATGCCGCCTGGTTTCCCAGGCGGCATGTGATGTCGATGCCCTCTTTATCGTGATGATTATCGTGATGATGGATTGGGCATCAGCAGGAGACTCACTTCAAGCCCATGCAATTCGCGTAATAGGTCACGGTTGCGGGCCAGTCTGTAAAAATACCCGTGACGCCGACTTGCTGCGCCAGTACGTCGAGCAACGTCAGAATGTCGCCATCGTTTTTCAAACCATCGGTTACCGACTGGAAGTACCATTCTTGCTTTTTTCCTAGGTTCAACGGGTTGGAGCGTTCCAGCGTCCAGGTGATGATTTTCAGACCGGCTTGCTTGGCCGCCAACGCATAAGCGGATGGCACAATTTTTTTGTTGGCATCGAGCGTGACCAATACCCAAGTCGGCGGTGCGATATAGCGGACACCTTGCGCGAAAATGTTCGCCATATTGCGGGGCTCCCACGTCGCGGGATTGTTGGGATTGAAATTGGCGAAATTGGCCCGATCGTCAGCGGTTTCACCATAAGCACGACCGTCTAAATAAACCGCTTGTGCGCCGAAAGTCGGCTCTTTGCTGACCCAGTACAAAATGTCGGTATAGTTGAACGATTGCGGGAAAACGCTGCTCGCCGGTACGCCCGCTGCTTTATATTCGTTGATCAACTTCTGCGCATAGGCCTCTTGCGTAAAACCATCGAACGGCATCGGTACTTCGGGGCTTTTCAATTCCGGCGTCATTTTCACGCCCAATTGTTTGAACAATTGGATACTTTCGGCGTGCGTCATCAAGGTGCCCGAAGTCGCGTATAAATCGGTGCGCCAGTTCGCGGTACCGCCCAAGTATTCCTGAACTGTGGTGGCTCTGGGGTTACTGGCGTCCATTTTACCTTTCAAGGTCTTGTATTCCGCCAAGGTGATGTCGCTGGTACAGCATTTGGCGCTGGCCGCTTTGCCGGTCGCGGGATCGGCGGGCGTGAACGGCTGCGAGCACTTCGCCGCCAGCGGCGTTTCCAGAATATTGGTCGTGGTGTGCAAATCACATTGTGAGTGGCGGCAGACCAATTCCTTGTCTTTGGTAAAGGTTACGTCGCATTCCAGGATTCCCGCACCCATGCGTGCACCCGCCAGATAGGATTCGCGCGTATGTTCCGGGAATTGCATCGTCGCGCCACGATGACCGATCGAAAATTCGCTTTTTTTGAATGGGCCTTCGGAACAGCTTTGCAATTTGCTTTTCAAGGGCCCTGGTGGCAGTTTTTCGATCAAGAAATAAGGACGCGGTCCTAATTGAATGTTCAACCCGGCGCCGCTGGTCGGTTGGACCCGCGTAACCATAAACGTCTTATCGCCGGTCTGTTGCATGTCGACGCTATAGGCTTGATTAGAGGCATCGCCCACCACCTTGACACTGGGAATGAATACCGCTCCCGTGTTCGGATGATAACTGGTCTCGGTTGCGGCGTGCGCGGTGTGAGCCAGCAAGCCTAGGGTGGCTAACCATATTACTGCTCTCATCATTTTTCCCCTCGATAGAGTAACTTGAATAGATTGTACGCGGTGGTCATCGACCACGGCGCGCGCTAGTCTAATCAAGCAATATGACAAATCAGCAATATGACAAATCGTGCGTAACTATTCTGGACTAAATTCGTGACTCTGCGACGATTTGGGCTATGTATACCTTTCGCACTTCAAACTTCGACATTTCTCCATTCTGGCGAAAGCGGGAATAAATAAATCAATCACTCTGCCACGCGGCGAGTCCAGCGGATATTCTTGTGCTTGGGTATTGTCGGGATCCCAAGTTGACTGGATCGCGGTCAAGTCAGGTTCCCGACCCGCTGGGTCAACGCAAGTCGAACCGATCCAAATTCATCACCTTGGCCCAGGCATTCGCAAAATCCTGTACAAATTTTTCCTTGGCATCATTCGAAGCATAGGCTTCCGCCACCGCGCGCAACTCGGAGTTGGAGCCAAAGATCAAATCCACCGGCGTCGCGGTCCATTTGACTTGATTATTTGTCCGGTCCCGCCCCTCGTAGATCCCTTCAGTTGCCGATTTGCTCCATTGAGTTGACATATCGAGCAGATTGACGAAGAAGTCGTTGGTCAAGGCGCCGGGGCGGCTGGTGAAAACGCCGTGTTGAGAATGACCGGCGTTGGCATCCAATGCCCGCATACCACCGACTAGCACCGTCATTTCGGGGACGCTCAAGGTTAGGAAGCTCGCCCGCTCGACCAACATTTCCGCCGGCGAGTAGGGATTGTCCTTACCGAAGTAATTGCGGAAACCATCCGCTTTGGGTTCCAAAACCGCGAAAGACTGGGTATCGGTTTGTTCTTGCGAGGCATCCATACGGCCCGGTTTGAATGGCACTTGCACCTTGAAACCGGCTTTCTTCGCGGCTTCTTCGACCGCTGCGGAACCGCCGAGCACAATCACGTCGGCGAGCGACACTTTCTTGCCGCCTTTCAGCGAGCGGTTAAAGTCGCTTTGGATGGTTTCCAGGCGAGCCAATACCTTGGCCAGTTCGACCGGATCGTTGACTTCCCAATCCTTCTGCGGCGCCAACCGAATCCGCGCGCCGTTGGCGCCGCCGCGCATATCGGTACCGCGAAAGGTCGCCGCCGATGCCCAGGCCGTTTTGACCAATTCCGGAATCGTCAAACCCGAGGCCAGAATAGCTGACTTCAGTTTGGCGATGTCCTTGGCGTCAATCAGTTTGTGATCGACTTTCGGGATAGGATCTTGCCAGACAAAATCTTCGGCAGGCACTTCGGCACCGACATAGCGCGCTTTGGGGCCCATGTCGCGGTGGGTCAGTTTGAACCACGCCCTGGCGAAGGCGTCTTCGAATTCCTTGGGATTATCCAAAAAGCGTTTGGATATTTTTTGATACGCAGGATCCACCTTCAAGGCAATATCCGTCGTAAACATGATCGGTGCGTGGCGTTTAGTTGGGTCATGCGCGTCCGGAACGAAATCGACACCTTTGCCGTCCTTAGGAACCCATTGTGTCGCGCCTGCTGGGCTTTTGGTTGTTTCCCACTCGAAGGTGTACAGCCAAGTTAAATACTCATGGGTCCAGCGCGTCGGATTGGTCGACCAGGCGCCTTCCAGGCCACTGGTAACGGTATCTACACCGTGGCCGCTACCGCATTGATTGGCCCAACCCAAACCTTGTTCTTCAAGGCTGGCGGCAGCCGGTTCCTTGCCGATGCATTCATCCGGTTTGTGCGCGCCGTGCGCTTTACCGAAGGTATGGCCACCGGCAATCAGCGCCACCGTTTCTTCGTCGTTCATCGCCATGCGGCTGAAGGCTTCACGGATATGTTGAGCGGCCGCCAACGGATCGGGGTTGCCACCCGGCCCTTCCGGGTTGACGTAGATCAGCCCCATTTGCACCGCTGCCAGTGGCTTCGCCAATTGACCTTTTTCATTGTGGCGCGCGTCACCGAGAAACTCTTTTTCCGGACCCCAATTAACGATTTCTGCTTCCCAGTCATCTTCTCGACCGCCCGCAAAACCGATGGTTTTGAAGCCCATTTCTTCCAAAGCCACATTACCAGCCAGCACCATTAAATCGGCCCAAGAAAGCTTGGCGCCGTATTTTTGTTTGACCGGCCACAATAGGCGACGGGCTTTATCTAAATTGACGTTATCCGGCCAGCTGTTCAGTGGCTCGAAGCGTTGTTGACCACCGGACGCGCCGCCACGTCCATCGAAGATACGATAAACGCCGGCACTGTGCCATGCCATGCGAATGAAAAATGGCCCGTAATTGCCGTAATCCGCTGGCCACCAAGGTTGGGAAGTCGTCAAAACCGTTGCGATGTCTTTTTTTACCGCTTTCAGGTCGAGAGTTTTGAATTGTTCGGCATAGTTGAAGGTTT
>Ga0116211_1000894_pt1 | contig 14714 bp, 13 predicted proteins | sample SaghotsprinmetaG_FD_94484 | JGI IMG/M metagenome (GOLD analysis project Ga0116211, IMG submission 94484) | Hot spring microbial communities from South Africa to study Microbial Dark Matter (Phase II) - Sagole hot spring metaG | ecosystem: Environmental > Aquatic > Thermal springs > Hot (42-90C) ... | reverse complement strand
TACAAGATTTCGCGGCGCTGGCGCGGGATTTACTCAGCCAAGCCAATCAAACACCGGGGTTAGTGCGGGTGTTCAGCACTTTCCAGGCGGAAGTGCCACAGTTTTTCATCGAGATCGACCGTCACAAAGCGAAAACCTTGGGTGTGCCGCTCGAGGATCTCTACCTGACCTTGCAAGCGTACCTGGGCGCGGTGTATATCAACGATTTCGATTACCAAGGCCGGGTTTATCAAACGCGTTTGCAAGCCGACGCGCGTTTCCGTAGCGATCCTGCGGAAATCTACAAATTCTACGTACGCGCCCGTCACGGCGACATGATTCCGTTGCGCAGCTTGACGGACATCGCGCCGATCGTCGGCCCGGATACCATCACGCGCCATAATCTGTTCCGTGCCATTCAAATCAATGGCTCATCGGTGCCGCAGGTTAGTTCTAGCCAAGCAATGGCCTTGATGGAAGACCTCTCCACACGCTTGCCGAAAAGCGTGACGTACCAATGGAGCGGCATGTCACTACAGGAACAAGCAGCAGGCAGCCAAGGTGTAGTGTTATTCCTATTGGCGCTGTTGTTCGTCTATTTGTTCTTGGTCGCGCAATACGAAAGCTGGTCCTTGCCGCTGGCTGTTGTGATGACCGTGCCGGTCGCGTTGCTTGGTGGATTGACCGCGTTGCTCGTCACGCACATCAACAACGATTTGTACGCGCAGATCGGCTTGATCATGCTCATCGCGCTGGCGAGCAAAAACGCCATTCTAGTCGTCGAGTTCGCCAATAAACAGCGGCAACAAGGTGCGGCGATTCTCGACGCCGCCGTGACCGCTGCCGGTTTGCGTTTGCGCGCGGTGTTGATGACGGCGTTATCGTTCGTGCTCGGCGTGATCCCGTTGGTCATCGCGACCGGCGCCGGTGCAGCGAGCCGTCATTCTTTGGGGACGCCGGTACTGGGCGGGATGCTCAGCGCTACGTTCATCGGCGTGTTTTTCATTCCGGTGTGCTATGTTGTCGTGACGCGCCTCACAGAGCACTTGAACCGTTTATTTTCTTCATCCCCTTCTATCCATACACCATGACGCATTTGTTCCATCTTCCCGACAATCACCCACAACGCTTTCGCCTGCACAACGAAGCGCACGCTCGCCAGCCAATGGCTTTACAATTGCCTGGCCAGGCGAGCTTTTTGGCGTTGACGCTCGACGCTGCACAGAAGCAACACGAACGCACACACCTGAACGCGCTGTGCGAACGCTACAACCTGACACCACCGATACTCGGTGACAACGATCACTTCGCCGCCGATTTCGGCGAATTTCAATTGCGTTGGCAGCAACACAACGAATTCAGTAGTTACATGTTCTATCGCGCAGAAGCGGTAACGGAACCATTCGCCGATCCGGCACTGACCCATGTGCCGGTCGATTGGCTCAGCGATTTGGCGGGGCAGGTGATGGTGGCGATTCACGCCGCGTTGCTTCCCGCGCCTGAAAACTTGCGCCTTGAGGAAATTTCCGCGCGTTATTTCGCCAATAATCCATTGATTGGTTCGCAGATGAGTGGTGGGGCGGGGATCGGACTGACCGATTTTCGTATCCACACTGATGGTTTCAGCCGTTTTTTGGTACTCGATCGAGGCTTGGAAAGCCGCCAAGCCGGGCGTTTACTGCACCGCTTCTGCGAAATCGAAATCTACCGCGTCATGGCGCTGTTGGCGTTTCCGATGGCGCGCACGATGATTCCCAAGCTCAATCAAGCCGATCAAGCCTTGCTGGCGATCACCAGCGAAATGTCGCAACCCTATTGCAATGATGCCAAATTATTAGAGGAATTGATTCACCTAGCGACTGAAATCGAGAATTACTACGCGACGACGCATTACCGCTTCGGCGCCGCCGAAGTCTATTACCGACTGGTCGAACGCCGTTTGGCCGATTTGCGCGAACAACGCATTCAAGGTATCCAAACGCTCGGCGAATTTTTATTGAAACGTTTAGAACCCGCGCATAACACTTGCTTGAACACCGCGAGCCGTTTGGCGCGCCTTTCCGAACGCATCGCCCACGCCGGCCAGTTATTACGCACGCGCGTCGAAATTTCGCTGGAGCGGCAAAATCAAGGCTTGTTGGCTTCGATGGATCGCCGCGCCAAATTGCAATTACGCCTGCAAGAAACCGTCGAAGGATTGTCGGTCGCGGCCATCAGCTATTACATCGTTAGCCTGATCGGTTATCTGGCGAAAGCCGCGCAAGCTTATGGCTGGCCGGTGTATCCCGACAAAGTCATCGGTATCGCGATTCCGGTCACGCTATTGATCGCGGCGCTGGGCGTGCGTCATATTCGCCATACCGTCACGCAAATCGCCAATAAGCCGCAGGGGAAAAATTAGGGCTTGTCATTTTTGCTGATTGTCTGGTGCTCGAATCGGCGCGTCGTGTCGGAGCATTTATCGTACATATACTTTCGATGAACGCTTTTTTCGCCACACCTGACATCGCACTCATTACCCGGACCATCTTGATGACGGGCCGCAACTTGAACCAAGTCATCACGTGACTCACAACGCCGTTTGGCGCAAAATAGCAGCGATTCTCGTGATGCCGCACGATGCGTCTTTCCTCAACTGTTTACGGAGTGTTAGCCATGCAAGACCCTACTCTCGTCAATCCTACGGTGTTAACTCCCGTTGATCCTATGATCGAACGTTATTTGTTCAACTTGCACGCGCCGCGCAGTGATCATCCGGTGTTGCAGGCGATGGAAAGCTTGGCTGCGGAAAAGAACTTTCCGATCATCGGGCGCTTGGTGGGGCAATTTTTGCTCGTCATGGCGCGCGTGATCGGCGCGAGGCGAGTGTTCGAATTTGGCAGTGGTTATGGCTATTCGGCGTATTGGTTCGCCGAGGCGGTAGGCTCGGAAGGTCAGGTGATCTGCGCCGAAGGCAGCGCCGACAACGCGACATTGGCGGCGAAATTTCTCGGCGAGGCGGGTTTATGGCCGCGCGTCGATTTTCGTACCGGCATGGCGCAGCAGATTTTCGCGACACTACCCGGAGAATTCGACATTTGCTACAACGACGCCGACAAAGGTGATTACCCAGAAATCTGGAATCTGGCGCGCACGCGCATTCGTCCAGGCGGGTTGTATATCGCCGATAATGTGCTCTGGCACGGTCGCGTCGCCGTGGATACTTATGTCGATATCGTGCCTGGCTGGACCGAGGCGATCTTGGCGCACAACCAAGCGATTGTCGATGATCCCGAATTCGACGCGTTCATCAATCCGGTGCGCGATGGTGTGATCATCGCGCGCAGAAAAATTTGAACAAACGCTCAAGTCGCTCGATCGAGCAAGAACAGTTCTCGCATTTTCTGACCGGGGCTTGCGGCGCGCATCAAGCTCTCGCCGGTCAGAAACGCATAAATGCCTTGATCGAACATCATTTGCACATCTTGTGAATTTTGAATGCCGCTTTCGGTAACGATCAGTAAATCATCGGGCAGTAACGTCCGCAGCGTCAGCGTCGTTTGCAACGAGACATCGAACGTGTGCAAATCGCGATTGTTGATACCAAGCATCGGTGGTTGCAAAGACATCGCGCGTTCGAGTTCACGGGCATCATGAACTTCAATTAACACATCCATACCCCATTCTTGAGCCGTGGCATTGAGTTCCTGCATCTGTTGGTCAGACAACGCAGCAGCAATCAATAGCACACAATCGGCACCTAAGGCGCGCGATTCAAGAATTTGATACGGATCGATCATGAAATCCTTACGCAAAGCCGGCAACGGGCTATTGTCGCGTGCCATTTGTAAATACACTTCTGCTCCTTGGAAATAATCCTTGTCGGTCAATATGGAAAGACAGGCCGCGCCGGAAACACTGAATTCGCGGGCAATTTCTACAGGATTAAAATGCTCGCGGATGACCCCTTGGCTCGGCGAGGCTTTTTTGATCTCGGCAATCACAGCCGGACGTTTTTTGCTGACATAGCGCTGCAAGGCCTGATAAAAACCGCGTGGCGGTTCGGCTTGGCGAGCGAGTGCGATGAGGTTGGATTCGGAAACACGCTGACGGCGCGAGGTGACTTCCTGGTGTTTGGTTTCGATGATTTGTTTAAGAATATCGGGTGTTTGCGGCATGACGACAATTTCGAAAAAGCAAAGGATCAAAAAATCGAGTATAAAAGTGCTGTATTATATCTTGTATCGTTTTATGTGAGGTTTCGAAATGACAGCGCCAGGGTCAGGCGCATATAAATTTCAGTTTGAAAAAATCACGTTTTCACGGAATTTGTCGCTTAACGAGACTCAAAAACGCTTGCGTTTAACACTCGATTTGGACGGTTCTTGTTTAAACAGATTGATCGGCGAGTTGACGCAATACATAGGGTGTTGAAAAGCGCCCGTAAGCCTGCAGCATTCTGCCCACAGAATAGGCCGTTCTTTCATTTTCGGAGCCTTGTCGGGCCTGGAAATTTGCCACGACCGAGCCGGGACATCACGCATTGCATGTTCGGATCGGATTTCCGTCGGGCTCGCGCTTTATCGAGGACGCGGGCGCCCGGATAGGGAACCAGGCCGCGTTGTTCATGTCGGCGAAAGCAAGGGGAAGGCTTGCTTTCAAGATGAGCGATCATCTGGAAGCTCAGGGCTTACCGGCGGAACAGATTCAACAGGCCAGCATGGACCCATCGCTGGCGTCAAGGACGTTTTTCCCAAGGCTCAGATCACCTTCGACCGCTTCCATATCGTCAAACGGCGCTATGAAGTCATAAACAACGTGCGGAAAGCCGAGCGCAAAAAACATGATGCGTTGGCAGGCCACCAATGCACTTTCCTAACGCTCATCTCGCATTGGAGCGGTATTGTCCACTTCGTCGAATCCCGTCTGATCCATGGCATTTTCGAAGGCATCAACCACAAGGTCCCCCTCGTCAAGCGCAGAGCCAAATCTCGATCACTTCCTCATGATGGACTTCCTCTAATGCGGCGAGATCCAATTTACTTACCCACCACAGTTTCACATAGAGCCAAACTCCCATGAGCAATTTTTCTCATAACGAGTTCCGTAGTCCTATAGGGCACGCTCAGCCCACCCTAGCACTTTGCTCAATTTTTCAAAGCATTACGCAAAGCTTGCGCCAGCGCGCCCGTTGTGGGTTGGGTGGCAGGGGAACGGGGACGCTTGCCGCGCCGGACGTCGTCATGATTACGGGGCGGGGGGCAGTTTTTGACAGAAGACGTCGGCGTCGTTGCAGCGTCGGCACGCATCGATAAACTGATGCGCCCGCGCGCCACATCGACTTCCAACACTTTAACCCTGACGATGTCGCCCGTTTTAACAACGCTGCGTGGATCTTGAACGAAATGATCAGCCAAATGCGACACGTGTACCAGACCATCTTGATGGACGCCAATATCGACAAACGCGCCGAAATTAGCGACGTTGGTCACCACGCCTTCCAGCCATATACCCGGTTGTAAATCGCTGATTTGCTTGATGTCTACTTTGAATTGGACCGATCGGAACGTCGGACGTGGATCGCGCCCGGGCTTTTCGAGTTCGCGCAGAATATCAGTCACGGTGGGCAAACCGAAATGCTCGTCGGTGTAATTGGCGGGGTCGAGCGTGCGCAAAAATTCGCTTTGCCCAATTAACTCGTGCACAGTTTTACCGCAGTCATGCAAAATGGCCTTGACCACCGGGTAGGCTTCAGGATGCACCGCCGATGCGTCGAGCGGATTGTCACCGTGCATAATGCGCAAAAAGCCCGCCGCTTGCTCGAAAGCTTTCTCACCCAAGCGAGGGACTTGTTTCAATTGCTGGCGATTGCGAAATGGGCCGTGACTATTGCGGAATTCTACGATGTTCTGGCTGACACTCGCCGTCAAGCCGGCGACTCGTTTCAACAACGACACCGAGGCGGTATTGACATCAACGCCCACGGCATTGACGCAGTCCTCCACCACGGCGTCCAACGCGCGCGCGAGGTGCGCTGCGTTGACATCGTGCTGATACTGACCGACACCGATTGATTTTGGGTCGATTTTCACCAGTTCTGCCAGCGGGTCTTGGAGACGCCGCGCGATCGACACTGCACCGCGCAGTGAAACATCTAAATCGGGAAATTCCTGCGCCGCCAAGGCCGAAGCGGAATAAACCGACGCGCCGGCCTCGGAGACGATCACCTGCGTAAAGGAAAGCTGTGAATGGCGTTTGGCGAGATCGGCAACCAGCTGCTCGGTTTCGCGGGAGCCGGTGCCGTTGCCGATACTGACCAATTGCACGTGATGACGTTCGATCAAGACGGCCAGCGTGGCGATCGCTTCATCCCAGCGTTTTTGCGGCGCGTGTGGGTAGATCGTCGCTGTTTCCAGGCATTTCCCTGTCGCATCGACCACCGCGACCTTGACACCGGCTCGCAAACCCGGATCCAAGCCCATCGTCGCTTTCGGTCCAGCGGGCGCCGCCAACAGTAAATCGCGCAAATTGCGCGCGAACACCGCGATGGCTTCTTGCTCGGCGGCTTCCCGCAGCCGTTGCAACAAATCCAGTTCCAAACGTGTGAACAACTTGATTTTCCACGCGAGCCGCGCCGTTTCTATCAACCAAGCCGCAGCAGGCGTGTCGGTTTGTAAGGCTTTAGGCTGTAAGTGTCGCACGACCTCGGTTTGATAGCGTGAATGCGCGGTTTCTTCGGTTCCGGGCAGCAATTCGAATTGCAATATGCCCTCATTGCGACCACGCAACAAAGCCAGCGCGCGATGCGAAGGGATTTGCGCCAGCGCTTCTTGGTAGTCGAAGTAATCACGAAACTTTGCGCCGTCTTGCTCTTTACCATCCGCGACCGTCGCGCGCAAAATCGCTTGCCGCCACAAGGCTTCGCGCAAATTTTCCAGCAGCGCGGCATCTTCGGCGAGGCGCTCCATGACAATATGCCGTGCGCTTTCGAGCGCTGCGGCGGCGTCGAGAATACCGTGATCCGGCGCGAGATAATTCGTAGCGAGCTCGAGGGGAACGCATTGCAAATCCAGGCATAAGGTATCGGCCAAAGGTTCGAGACCGGCTTCGCGCGCTATTTGCGCTTTGGTGCGGCGTTTCGGTTTGTAGGGTAAGTACAAATCTTCGAGCACGGTTTTGGTCACCGCCGCGTTGATGGCTTGTTCCAACTCGGGCGTCAGTTTCTCTTGCTCGCGCAGACTCGCGAGGATCACCTGGCGCCGCGCGTCCAGCTCACGCAAATATAGCAAGCGTTCCTGCAAATGGCGCAATTGCGTGTCGTCCAAACCGCCGGTCGCTTCTTTGCGGTAACGCGCGATGAAAGGCACCGTCGCGCCGCCATCGAGCAAGGCGACTGCCGCTGTGACTTGTTGCGGACGCACCGCGATTTCTTGAGCGATATGATCAATGATTTCCATATTCAAAAACGGTCGGGAATCATGGGGATCTAAGCTTCGGGCACAAAAAAACCCGCGTTCTCAAGAATGGCGGGTTTTGATGATTGATAAGTTTTCAATGGTGCCGAGGGCCGGAATCGAACCGGCACAGTATCACTACTACCAGATTTTGAGTCTGGCGCGTCTACCAGTTTCGCCACCTCGGCTCAACGTCATGAGCTGCGCATTCTATTACGGTATTATTAACAAGACAAGCAGAAATTTCTGCATTGTCGATTGGGCGATGCTCGTGATTGTTGAGAACAAAAAAATAGCGCGCCCTAGAGGATTCGAACCTCTGGCCTCAACCTCCGGAGGGCTGCGCTCTATCCAGCTGAGCTAAGGGCGCTTCGAAAAGAAAGCGTGATGACGAATAGATTTTAACTGATTTGAGGAATTCGATACATAAGAGATTTGTTCGGGCGTCACACAAGGCACTATAGTTTCAACTTCAGCTTCTGGCCGGGTTGTAATTTAGCGGCGCTTTGTGGATTTAAGCGTTTGATGTCTTCGACCGAAATATTGAATTTACGCGCGATTTGGCTGAGTGAATCCCCTTTTTGCACGATATAGGATTGGAAGGGATTGCTGAGCGCGGCGAGCGAAGCGTTATCACTGCTATGCGGACCGCGAATCGTCAGTTTTTGTCCCGGCTTCAACGCGTCACTCAGCCGCATTTTGTTCCACATGGCGATCTGCTTCGGCTCTACCTTGTGCAAACGCGCAACTTGCCAGAACGTATCCCCCGGTTTCACAGTATAACTATGCACGGGGACCTTTTGGGACTCTGCCTTGGCCAGCACGGCGGCTTTTTTCTTCTCGGCATAAGCACGATCCACTTCTGCTTGTAAAATACTGCTGAAATACGGGTTCAAGCCGGTATGCTGCCGTGGCGGGATGATCAGATAACTTCCCAGAACTAACTGATCGCCTTTGAGTTGATTGCTATGGCGAATCGCTTCTGGCGACGTTCTGTAGCGTTGCGCAATCGAAGCGAGCGTTTCACCCGGCTGAACCAGATGTTTGTCCCAGTTGACGCGCTCTTCTTCGGAGAGTTGCGCTAAGCTTTCCTTGAAACTATCGACTTGCTCGACCGGAATCAGCAAGCGATGTGGCCCGTTCGGATCGGTACAGGTACGATTGAATCCAGGGTTCAGTTTATAGAGGTCATCGATCGTCAAATTAGCCATTTCAGCGGCCTTGGTAAGATCGATCTGCGAACCGATATCGACCGGTTCGAACACCGGTTTGTTGGGAATCGGGCGCAATTCGATATTGTAATGATCGGCACGGGCGAACAATTTGGCGACCGCCAACAAACGTGGAACGTAGCTTTGTGTTTCTTGTGGCAATGAGAGCGACCAGAAATCGGTGGACAGATTCTTTTCACGGTTACGTTCGACCGCACGTCCAACTGTACCTTTGCCGGCGTTGTAGGAGGCCAAAGCCAACAACCAATCGCCATCGAAAGTTTCTTCCAAATCCTTCAAGAACGCCATCGCCGCTTGCGTCGAGGCAAACACATCGCGGCGACCGTCGTACCACCAATTTTGTTTCAACCCAAACAAACGGCCAGTCGCCGGAATGAATTGCCACAAGCCCGCGGCTTGCGCGGGCGAGTAGGCATCGGGCCGGAACGCGCTTTCGATCACCGGTAAGAGCGCGATTTCGCCGGGAAGATCATTGTTTTCGATTTCCTCGACGATATTATACAAATAGGGTTCGGCGCGTTCTTGAATACGCGCGATGTAGTCGGGATTCTTCAAAAACCATTTCAATTCTTGTTCAATACGCGGATGCGAAATCTCCGGTAACGCATAGAGGGCAAAAATGCGTTCCCAAATGCTTTCATAGGAACGTTTTTTGGCGACTTGCGTTGAACTAGCAAAGTCAGGTTGGATGTATTTGGCTTGGCGCTCAAAACGCAAGCGCTCTTTTTGCGAAAGCGCAGGCGGTTTTTCCAACATTGAGTTTTGGGCGCAACCAGCGGTTATCAAAATCGCCACATAAACCAAGAGCGCGGTAGGTCGATAAATGACAGGTATGTTCATATTTCGCTGTTCAGTCTTGGGTGGAAAACAGGTAGTATAGCGGCAAAATAGCAAGGTTTCATTGTTTTGCCAGTCATCAGAACGAATTTTCTACCGCCATTCTGATTTTGTCGCCCATGTCACGCCGCTTTCTCGCCGATTTTTACGCCACGCCGAAGGGATCTGCGTTGCAACAGACCGAAGTCGAGTACCTGCGGCGCGCGATCACTGTGAGCTGCAAACAGACTATCATACAAATCGGCGACCTGGGTTGGGAGGACCACTTCATCGATTTTTCGCTATACCAACGTTATTGGATCTGCGATCCCACTCCGCCTTCTCCTATCCCGCGCGCTGTCTATGTGCAGACGTGCGTCGTAGAATTGCCGATCGCCAGCGAAAGCGCTGATTTGGTCATCTTGCCGCATCTTTTGGAATTCGAAGCCGATCAGCATCAAGTATTGCGCGAGGCTGAGCGCGTACTGAAACCAGAAGGGCGCATACTGATCATAAATTTCAATCCCTTCTGCCCTTATGTGCGCTATCGTTATTTTTTGCAACGCCACCAGCCCGCATTGCCGCTAGGCCGTTTCATGACCAGTCACAAAATGACGGATTGGTTGAAATTGCTCAACTTCGTCGTCGATACGCCAGTGCAATTCAATTTCAGCCCTTGGGAAAACGACGGTCGTCGCGCGTTGCGCCCCTGGTATGCCGCCGCCTATGCGATCAAGGCGATCAAACGCCGCTATAATGTCATCCCGCTCGACTTCGCCCGCGCTAAGAAATCCCCCCTCGCCATCGCCGGCTCGATCGACCCCACGCCAACCCAACGCCACAAGCATGACCGCCCCGGCAACTGACGACTGCGTAGTGATCTACACCGACGGTGCATGCAAAGGTAATCCCGGCATAGGGGGGTGGGGAGCGCTCTTGCAATATGGCGACCATGGCAAAGAACTTTACGGCAGTGAAGCACGCACTACGAACAACCGCATGGAGCTCATGGCAGCGATCCAAGCGTTGGAAGCCTTGAAACGTCCGTGTCGAGTACATCTGACCACCGATTCGCAATATCTTTTGAAAGGCATTACCGAATGGTTGCCACAATGGAAGCAACGCAGTTGGAAGACCGCAAACAAGAAACCCGTCAAAAACGAAGATTTATGGCGACGTCTCGATGCGGCATTGGCACATCATGATGTCGAATGGCACTGGGTACGTGGTCATCAGGGCACTCCGGGTAATGAACACGCCGACCGACTCGCCAATCGCGCCATTGCCGAGTGGTGCGCGCGTCATGCCAATGGATGAAGTCGCGGTCACCTCCATGTCCCCACCACAAAAACTCATCACAACGCTGCTGTTCATACTGTGCGCGCTCGCTACGAAATCCGAGCCGACACACGCGGAAACCGTACGTTACACGCTGAATATCGCCGAAGCCACCGTCAACCTGACCGGCCAGCCGGCGCGCGCGTTGGCGATCAACGGCCAAATTCCCGCACCGACGCTGAAAGCACGCGAAGGCGATACCTTCGAAATTACCGTAAATAACCATCTCTCCACGGAAACTTCCTTGCACTGGCACGGCCTGTTGCTGCCGAATGAACAAGATGGCGTGCCGCACGTCACGACGCCGCCGATCGCGCCGGGCGGCTCGCACGTTTACCGCTTCGAACTGCGTCAATCCGGGACCTACTGGTATCATTCGCACACCCACGAGGATTTGCAGGAACAGCTCGGCTTATACGGCGGCATCATCATTCATCCGCATCACGGCGAACCCAACACCGAACGCGAACATTTGGTCATCCTTTCCGACTGGAACGACGAAGACCCACAGCGCACACTGGCGCATTTGAAACGCGATGGCGATTACTATACATTCAAGAAAAACACCGTGCCATCGTGGGATCGCGTGATCCAACACGATGCGTTAACACCGCGTTTGTCGCAGCTCTGGACGCGCATGGGGACGATGGATTTGTCGGACGTGGGCTACGACCGCTTTTTGATCAACGGCCAAGTCGAAGCCCAACTCGGCGCGGCGCATCCCGGCGAGCGCATTAAACTGCGCTTGGTCAATGCCAGTGCTTCAAGTTATTTCTATGTCGAATTTGCCGGTGGCGATATGGAAATCCTCGCCGCCGATGGGATGCCGGTCGTGCCGTTGCACACGCGGCGTTTGTTGTTGGCGACCGCCGAAACCTATGATGTGCGTGTCACCGTACCGGCGCATCAGGCGTATGAACTACGCGCGACGGCGCAAGATGGCACGGGCTATACCTCGGCGTGGCTCGGTCACGGTGAAAAAATCGCCGCGCCAACGCTACCGAAACCGAATACGCTGTTGACAACGATGCATGGCAACCCTGCGCAGTACATAGCGCACACGACGAACACTTCAAATATAGGGCATATGGTGCATGGCGCGCACACCTCGGCAACGATGGAATTGCACACGACCGATACAGGACACGCAGCGCATCGGCATGGCCATCAAGAACATTCAGGCGCACCGCCGTCAACGCCTTCCATAACGCGCGTCGAAGTGCTCGAAGACTACGCACCCTTGCGCGCGCCGGAACCCGAACCCACCGATGACCGCCCCGTGCGTGAAATCCGCCTCGAACTCACCGGCAACATGGATCGCTACGTCTGGTCGTTCGACGATACCGTGATGGCCGACGCGCCGCCGATTTTGATCCGCCGCGGCGAGCGCGTGCGTATGACCTTAGTCAACAAAACCATGATGCATCACCCGCTTCATCTGCACGGGCATTTCTTTCGCGTTATCAATGGCCAAGGCGCATACAGCCCGTTGAAACACACTGTCGATGTCAAACCACACGCGACGCAAGTGATTGAATTTCTCGCTGACGAAGAGCGAGATTGGTTTTTCCATTGCCATAATCTATACCACATAGCGACGGGCATGGCGCGCGTGATCCGCTATGTCCCCGATGGAGTAATGGAGGAAAATCTCGAGGAGACTTGGCGTGCACACTACACGGATCCGTGGTTTATCAACGGCTTGATGGCCGTGCAATCGAATATGTTCGACGGCCATGCGCGCATGGCCTGGTCGCGCCACGAATTGCGGGCGGAGATCGAAGCCAATTATGACAGCGATTATGAAATCGATACGTTGTACGAATATATCGTGACACCGTTTTGGGGCGTGTTCGCGGGCGTCAACTTCAACCACGAACCGGGACAGCCGACGTGGCAACGCGGCGTGTGGGGCGTGCGGTATATTTTGCCGCTCTTGATCGAAACCGAATGGCGCATCGACCACACCGGACGCCTACGTTTCGAAGTCGGCAGCACGCTGAACTTGACACGACGTTGGCAATTCACTTGGCGCTACAACACCTTCGACGAGTATCATTTGCAACTCGAATATCGCTTCACGCCCGATTTTTCGCTCGTCGCCGATTACGATTCGGATTATGGTGAAGGGGTGGGCGCGCAGATCAGATTTTAGTTGTCATCAAAAATTAACCATTTTGTCTTAGTTTTGCAAAACAACCTGACTATTGTATGTCATAATTTATATGTCATAATTTCTCACGTAACTTTAAGAATATTTTCCATCGCCATGGTAGTAACCGAAAAAAACAGACGTTTGGAATGCTTTATCGCACAAACCGATGAAATGATCATCGAAGCGCAAAAACTGCGCTATCACATTTTTGCCGAGGAAATGGGCGCGCAATTGCAGAGTGGCGCCGACAAGCTGGATCATGATGAATACGATCCTTATTGCGATCACTTGATCGTTTTCGATCGCGTCCACCAAAAAATCGCAGGTTACACCCGTTTACTCCCGCAACATCAAGCCGAACGCCTCGGACGCTTTTATTCACAATCCGAATTCGATTTGGGCCAAATCCTGCAACTGCCCGGCAAATTTCTCGAAATCGGGCGTACTTGTGTGCATCCCGAATATCGTGGCGGCATTGTCCTCAGTGCGTTGTGGAGCTACCTGATGCAACAATACGTGCAAAAAGGCGGTTTCAATTACTTGATGGGCTGCGCCAGTATTCCAGCAGGGCCACATGGATTTTCGGTTGATGCAGTCTATCGTTCGATCGCGCCGAATAATTTTTCGCCAGAAAACGTCCAGGCGCGCCCGTTGCATCCCGTCCCGGAAAACTTGCGTAATGCTCAGGACGAATGCGGCATCCCGCCGTTATTGAAAGCGTATTTGCGTTTCGGCGTTTGGGTATGCGGACAGCCGAGTTACGATCCTGATTTCAACGTCATGGATTTGTTTATTCTGTTACCGATTAACGGCATTCCCGAACGTTACACCAACCACTACGTCAAACCCGCCACTCTGCCACAAACGCAGTATGATCTCACTTTGGCGCTTGGCGTTTAGAGGGAGTCTCGTCCTCGCGTTGTTTGCGGCGGGTCTGCTGCTCACGGTCTTAGGATTCGCAGCCTTTGATGCCCTTTATCGTCAACGTGCCGTTCCCATCAAACGCGAGTGGCAACGCCGTTGGATTAGCACGTTTTGTTGGGCGATCAACCTGAAAATCGAACATCATGGCACACCGATCGCTGGTGCTTTGATGGTATCGAACCATATTTCTTGGCTCGATATCGCGGTGTTGGGCAGTTTAGTCCCAGGCAGTTTCGTTTCCAAACACGAAGTCGCAGCGTGGCCAATCGTCGGTATCATGGGCCGTCGTGTCGAAACCTTGTTCATTCATCGTCAGGATCGAGGCCACGCGCGGCAAATTGCCGAACAAATGGTCTGGCGTCTGAAACAACGGCAAACGCTGATCGTCTTCCCGGAAGGTACTACGACCAGTGGGCGGGAGGTACTCAAATTCGGCAGCGCCTTGTTGCAAGCGGCATGTTACGCACAAGCGCCGATTCAACCCGTAGCGCTTCAATATCTCGGCGCCAGCGCCACGTTCGCACCGTTCATCGGTGACGATGCCTTCGTACCGCATTTGTTCACCATCCTCAAAGCCCCTGAAACAAGAGCCCGTTTGACTTTCTGCGCGCCGCTACCTCAAGAACTCGCCAACGCGCGCCGCGCCGCCGCCGATTGTTGCCGCCAGCAAATCATCAAGACGCTAGGTTTGATTGAGCAAGAAAGCCAATACCGTGTTGCCACGGCATGAGCGGCTGACAGCCTATTATCACTCAGAGTCCATCGGCATCCCCGGGATCTTCGATGACCGGATTCACCAAGCTGCCGATTTTTTCTATGGTGATTTTCACCGTCTGC
>Ga0116211_1000892_pt1 | contig 14738 bp, 15 predicted proteins | sample SaghotsprinmetaG_FD_94484 | JGI IMG/M metagenome (GOLD analysis project Ga0116211, IMG submission 94484) | Hot spring microbial communities from South Africa to study Microbial Dark Matter (Phase II) - Sagole hot spring metaG | ecosystem: Environmental > Aquatic > Thermal springs > Hot (42-90C) ... | reverse complement strand
CAAATGTCCGGTAAAATTTTAACGGAACAGCAAAAAACCGCACTTGCCCCGCAGTATCTGGAGGATTTAAATCAGCAAAAACAGCGCTTTGCTGCTAAATAGGTCAGATGATTAGGCCTCGCTGTGCTGTTCGCACTGATGCGGAAAATGCACTTTGCCTAAGATCGGCATCAGCACGGGTTCGCAACCGGCTTGCTTGATCTCCTCAACAAAGCCCAGCAAATCCACGTCAGGCAATAAATCTGGTGTGTTCTCTAGCGCGGTGATCATGGTGTCCCAATGACAAGGGACAATCCACTTTGGTTGCAGCAGCCGTACCACGTCTTTGACATAATTGGGTCGATATTTGCGGCCAATCGCGCATAGACAGATCACATCGGCGCGTTGACCGGCCAGTTCTTCTTCCAAAAAATCCGCCGAATCAATGTGCATGATTTTTAAACCGCCGGTATCGACCAGCCAGTTCAGCACCAAGCCGTGTTTGAGCTGATAGAAACGTGGCGGCCATGCCGGTGGTGTCGTGATATCACCAGACAGCGGAATTCGGCCAAACACTGCTTTGCCATGAATCGACGGCAAACCGCGTAGCGTCCATGTGCCACTGGGGATGTCTTCACGGCCTGTGGTTTCGAGCAGTTGTGACTCTGGCAATCCTGCGGCACGTCCGACCATCACGGTCGCGCGTGAGCCGATCAAGCGTGCGCCGGTCTGGTGACACAGATCAGGTGCATCTAAAATATGATCGTAGTGCGCATGCCCAATCAGCACGTCATCGGCATATGGGATGATGCGCTGAATCAACGCCGTGTTGGGGATCAGTGGCTGGGTTAAGGTCGGCCACAGCGCGGGACGGCTCAGATAGGGATCGAGTACAATGGTGCGCTCAGGATGCCGAATCACAAACCCTGCTGTGCCGAGATATTCCAGTTCAACACTGTCGGCACTGGCGCGGATCGGCGAGGCGTGATACCAGTCGGCCTGCGGTTGCTTAAATAAACGTCGATTCAGTGGCTTCAGGTTGAGCGGCATCGGAGCAATCCTTGCAAGCGGAGATACTCGGAGTATAGCCACAAACCATGATGGATTGATGTCGGCAGTTCGATTGAGTTTTGAAAGAAGGAGCGAGACGTCGCATGTTGCAGTATCAAATTATTCCCGTCACTGCGTTTGCTCAAAATTGTACTTTGCTGTGGGACGATATGTCCAAGCAAGCTGTGCTAATTGATGCCGGTGGCGAGCCGGAGCAGCTTAAACAGTTGCTCATACAACATGGTCTAACCTTGGTTGCGCTGTGGTTGACGCACGGTCATCTCGATCATGTCGGTGCAGTTGGTCAGCTGGCACGTGAGTTTGCTGTGCCAGTGATTGGCCCGCACCAAGCTGATGCGTTTTGGCTCAACATGTTGCCCATGCAGGCGCAGATGTTTGGTTTTAAACAGCCGGAGCCGATTCAGGTCACACAATGGCTAGAAGGTGGTGATCAACTCAGCTTGGGTGGCTATCGGTTCGAGGTGCGTTTTACCCCTGGCCATACGCCCGGCCATGTGGTGATTTATAGTCCGGACTTACAGTTGGTGTGGACGGGTGATGTGTTGTTTGCCGGTAGTGTCGGTCGCACGGATTTTCCGATGGGCAATCATGCACAGTTGATGGCATCCATTCAGCGTGAGTTGTTTAGCCTGCCGGATGAGACGCGCTTTATCTCGGGGCATGGCGCGATGAGTACGCTGGGACACGAGAGGCGCACCAATCCTTTTGTGGCCGGTCGTGCTGGTTAGGTATGTCTTGACGGTTACAGGGCTTTGCATCAATACTAAGGTGTAGGTAAGAACTTGTAAGAACAGCCTAAAACCCCAGCACGCACAGGATGTCAGCGGGGGGGGATATAACAAGGACTGCTGCATGCGCAGATTACAACCCAAGCATTTGGTGAGTGCCATCCTCGATTGGTCGCCGACGCAGCGGCTGGCGTTGCTGTTGGCACTATTGTTTGGGCAGTTACTCCTGTATAGCGTGTGGGGCGGCTTTGTGCTGTATTACCCAGAGGCGCAGAGCTACATCAGATTGTCTGTATTGATCTCATTGTTTCCTTTGTATTTTTCGCTATTGATTTATTTGGCGATACTGTATTTTTGCTGTCGTATCTTGTCACACCACCCACACAATCACTGGCATTCGGTCATGCAGGTTGTCGTGGCACTGTCGTTGGCGATTGGGATTCCGATGTTGGCGACGCTGGGTGGCTTGATGTCGCTCGGTGCGGGTATGTTGGTGTTGGGTATTCCGATTTTAGGCTTGTTTTTTTTCCAGCGTTGGGCAAGTTACTTGTTATTTGCCGTCAGTGTGCTGGTGTTTGTCGTGCTGGTGGTGGCGACCGCATTTGATTATTTGCCGTATGCGCCACTACTGACCGATCAGGGGTTGCTGGGTGGCAAAAACTCAGGATTTTGGCTGTATTCGACCATTTTTTTTAACCTGATGTATGTCGGCCTATTGTTTGGCATGATTGATCAATTGATTCAAGAGTTTAAAAACCGTGAGCAAAAAGTCCGTTATCTGAGCGAACATGATGAGCTGACCGGCTTGCTGAATCGTCGAGCCGTCCAACAAAAAATTCAATTGTTGCTGGGGCGTGCGCGTCGGTCTACCACTGTTCAAGTATCGGTCTTGGTACTGGATTTGGATTTTTTTAAGTCGATTAATGACCGTTGGGGGCATCTGGTCGGTGACGAAGTACTGACCGCATGTGCTGCACGATTGCAGCAGATTGTGGGCGATCAGGGTTGGGTGTCACGCTACGGCGGTGAGGAGTTTTTGGTGTTGCTGTTGCAGCATTCACCGCAGCAGGCGCAATTGCTGGCCGAGCGGATTTGTCAGGGGATTAGTCAGTTACAGGTGCGTTGTGACGATGTGCATTCCGTGCAGTTGACGGTGAGTATTGGCGTGGCAAGTCAGGCCGTGGATCGGGTCGAAGCGATTTTTGCCTTGATTCATCAGGCTGACCAAGCCTTATATCTGGCAAAAGAACGTGGCCGTAATCAGGTGGTGCTGGCTGAGCCGACTGTCGATCAATAGTCTGGTCAGTCGTCTTGAAATCAGTCGTCTTGAAAGTCATGCTGGCCAAGCTCACCCGACAGAGGGCTACTGTCGGCGGCGGGGACTTTGTATTCTTCGCTCGCCCATGCACCGAGGTCGATCATTTTGCAGCGTTCTGAGCAAAATGGCCGAAACGGATTGTCTGTCCACGTGGAGGGTTTGCGGCAACGTGGGCAGGGAAAGCTGCTGGGTGTGTTCGTCGGTGGAGTCATGTGGCAGATTCTCATACAGATCAAGGATGGCGCTGGCAAAGCATTGCATTTGTGCTGATTGCACCGATAATGCGTGCTGATTCATAGATAGGTAGTTTAGCCGATGTCGATGCGTTTGTTTCGCCCTGAAGCGTTAAAGCCGCCGCGTGATTTTGTGCCGCCGCTATTGCCGACAGATCGTCCAGTTTGGCTGGAGATTGGGGCGGGGGTGGGCATGCATGCGCTAAATTGTGCAAAACAAAACCCTGAAATTCAGTTGTATGCCATTGAGCGCACTGCCGAAAAATTCAGTAAATTTTTAAACAGTTATCAGGCTGATCCGATTGCAAATCTGCAGCCGATTCATGCCGATGCGTTGCCTTGGGTGGTACATGGTTTGCCGCCGCAGTCGATTGCCAAGTTATTTATTTTGTACCCGAATCCTGAGCCGAAAAATCCAGCGCAGCGTTGGCTCAATATGCCGTTTTTTGGGTTTTTGCTATCGCGTTTGCAAGATGGGGCGGAGATTGTGCTGGCGAGTAATATTCCGGCTTACTTGGATGAGACTGAGCAGCAGGCGCGTGAGGTATGGCAGTTGCCTGTGACGCGGCATGCGGTGAGCGGTGATGTTGCTGGCGCGGGGCGGACGCATTTTGAGGTGAAGTATCTGGCGCGCGGTGAGCCGTGTGGGGAATTACGCATGGTGAAGCCGGTCGGGTATGTGACGGCGTTTGATGGCTAGTGTTAGCCGCATTGAATTGGTAAAGTGATTGCAGTAGTTTTCTGAAATTAGATGAGCATTTATGACGCACGAATCTTCCAAACCAAACATTATTCAGAATGATTCAAAATCTGACGTCGCTTCTGGCTTTCCTTATGGGTTGGTTTTTCGATGGTTGGTTGGCGTTCTATTGCTGATAGATGGTGGATTTACAGCTTATTCACATCTGGTCAACTGGCAAGAGTTGATGCAAAAAATAGTAATAGATCAGATGTATAATCCTTTACCACCACTTTTGATGGCCTTGCTGAGATTTGCAGCGGGTATTTGTGTTCTCAAAGCCAGTCGCTGGGCAGTGCCGCTTTTGGGTGTGAGCTTTCTAGCATTTATTATTTTGCACTTGATTTTTTTTGGCATTAACTTTCATCGTAATACTGTATTTGCCATTGGATTCCACGGCGTAATCTTATGGTATGTATTGAATGAATGGGCACAAGGTCGGTTGCGTTAAATCGCAAGTAAGGTAGGACGATCTTTTGTTTTGATGGCAAAAAGCCCCATGCGTCCGCACAGGGCTTTTTCAGATTAGTACAACACACGCACGCGCAGTGTACCCGCCACGCCTTGGATTTTTTCCAGCGCAACTTCTGAATCACTGTCTTCCACATCAATCACCAAATAGCCCACATCGCCTTTGGTCATCAGGCTCTGCGCACAGATATTGATGTTGTTGTCCGCAAACAGCGCGTTCACCGCAGACAGTACCCCTGGCACGTTCTGATGAATGTGCAGCAGACGATGTGTGCCTTCTTGCTGTGGAATCGACACTTCAGGGAAGTTAACCGCTGTGGTGGTCGCGCCGGTATCGCTGTAACGCACAAACTTCTCAGCCACTTCCAGACCGATATTGGCCTGTGCTTCCAGTGTCGAACCGCCGATGTGTGGGGTCAAAATCACATTATCCAAACCGCGCAGCGCCGACATGAACTCTTCGTCGTTGGCTTTTGGCTCTTTTGGAAACACATCAATCGCCGCGCCGCCCAAATGCTTCGACTTGATCGCATCGGCCAGTGCTTCGATGTCAACGGTCGTACCACGCGCCGCATTGATAAAGATCGCGCCTTTTTTCATCTTGGCAAACTGTTCGGCCTTCATCATGTCTTTGGTCGATGGCAACTCTGGCACATGCAGCGATACCACATCAGACTGCGCCAGCAGTTCGTCCATTGTGCCGACTTGACGTGCATTGCCCAGTGGCAGCTTGGTGATCACATCAAAGTAAATCACTTTCATGCCCAAGCTTTCGGCCAATACCGACAACTGCGAACCAATCGAACCGTAACCGACCAGACCAAGGGTTTTGCCGCGTGCTTCGTACGAGCCTTCGGCAGACTTCGACCAACCGCCACGATGCACGAGGAAATTCTTCTCGGGAATGCCACGCAACAACAAAATCAGCTCGCCGAGTACCAGTTCAGCCACCGAACGGGTATTTGAGTACGGCGCGTTAAACACCGGAATGCCGCGTGCCATTGCCGCGTCTAGGTTGACTTGGTTGGTTCCGATGCAGAAGCAGCCAATCGCGATCAGTTTGTCTGCGGCTTCCAGCACACGCTCAGTGATCTGAGTGCGTGAGCGAATCCCGACAAAATGCGCGTCTTTGATCTTTTCGATCAGCACATCTTCGTCAAGTGCAGTTTTTAGATATTCAATGTTGGTATAACCCGCTGCATGCAGGACATCGAGGGCGTTTTGGTGCACGCCTTCGAGCAGCAAAAAGCGAATTTTATCCTTACCCAGCGAAAGATGCTGACTCATGGCGACTCCGAAGCAAGCCAAAAAAACAAGCCGATTATGTTAGCATATTCACTCAGTCGATTGCTTTTTCTTACAGGTCTTCTTCGATGAACGCTCCGATGACACGCCCCGCTGATTTGCCTGCCGATTTATTGGCGCAACTGACCCAACTCCTCGGTGATGCACGGGTAAAAACCGATCACGATAGCCGGATGAATTGGGGCAAGGATTGGACGAAGCACTTTGAGCCGAATCCATCGGTGGTGGTATTTCCGAAGACCACCGAAGAAGTGCAGTTGATTGTGCAACTGGCCAATCAGTTTGGCGTGGTGATTACGCCAAGCGGTGGCCGTACTGGACTGTCTGCGGGTGCAGTCGCCGCCAATCGCGAAATCGTGCTGAGCATGGACAAGATGAATCAAATCATCGAGTTTTTACCGGCAGATCGCTTGGTACGACTACAAGCAGGCGTGGTGACTGAGCAGCTTCAGCAGTTCGCGGAAGACAAAGGCTTGTACTATCCAGTTGATTTTGCCTCGGCGGGGTCGAGTCAAATCGGTGGCAATATTGGCACCAACGCGGGCGGTATTAAAGTCATCAAATATGGCATGACTCGTCAGTGGGTGCTGGGCATGACTGTTGTAACCGGTAAGGGCGATATCCTGCACCTGAATAAAGGCATGATCAAAAACGCGACTGGCTATGATTTGCGCCAGTTGTTTATCGGGGCGGAAGGTACGCTGGGCATTGTGACTGAAGTCGAGATGAAGCTAGAGCGGCAACCGCAAGACCTGCGGGTGATGGTGCTGGGTGCGCCAGATTTTGCCTCGGTGATGCCGATTTTGCATGCATTCCAACAGCGGATTGATCTGACCGCGTTTGAGTTTTTTGGTGAAGTGGCGATGCAAAAGGTCATCGGTGCAGGCCATGTCGGTCGTCCGTTTGATACGCCATGTCCGTTTTATGTGTTGCTGGAGTTTGAGGGGCGTTTTGCGGAGATCGTCGATGATGCGATGGCGATCTTTGAGCATTGTGTGGAGCAGGGTTGGGTGGTCGATGGGGTGATGAGCCAGAATCAGACCCAGTTGCAGAACCTGTGGCGTTTGCGCGAGGACATCAGCGAAACCATTGCGCCATTTACCCCGTACAAAAACGATATTTCGGTGTTGATCACGCATGTACCTGCGTTTATTGCGGATATTGATGCGATTGTGGCGGCTAGCTATCCTGATTTTGAGATTTGTTGGTTTGGGCATATCGGCGACGGCAATCTACACTTAAACATTCTAAAGCCTGCCAACTTGAGTAAAGAGGAGTTCTTTACCCAGTGTAAGGTGGTAAATATTCAGGTGTTTGAGACGGTGCAGAAGTATCAAGGTTCGATCAGTGCGGAGCATGGGGTGGGGATGACCAAGAAGGATTATCTGACCTATACCCGCGATCCGCTGGAGATTGAGTACTTGCGGGCAGTCAAAAAAGTCTTCGATCCCAATAACGTGATGAATGTGGGTAAGGTTTTTGATGTTTGATCACGCTTGATGTATCGTAAGAACGCACCTCAGATGGTGCGTTTTTTTATGAAAAGGATGCGATACGATGAAAATAAGCAAAATACTGGGTTTAACCAGTCCTTGTCCTCACTGCGATGCACAGATCAGCAGAATAAAAAGGCTCAAGAATTTGTTATTTTGTCCAGTGTGCGGTGGCAGTCTTTTGCTCAAACCAGAGGCGCAGCATAATCCCGACTCTACTCAAAAAATGTTTTTATGGTACTTTTTAGCCAGCTTAGGGTTTGCGTTGTGGCATACGACAGAGCATCAAGGCTGGGAAATTGGGCGATATATTGAGCCAATCTTTTGGCTGGTTATCATATGTTGTGTGGGTTGGATTGTTTTTGCATTACTGACTGGCCGCTTATACCGAAATGGCGCTTCGGCTGGCAAATGGCTGAGTGGTGTAGATCAGCTTGAGATTGTCCAGAAAGACCTATGCCCCGAGTACGGCACACCAAGAACCAATCTTCCTCAGTCTGTGGTTGTGCAATGTCCACACTGCCAGTCTCAGCGCGTAAGTGATCGATACTGGTATAAGCGTACTGTGGCGCAGGATGGCAAAGTAATTAGCCATGAAATCAATGAATTAGATGGTGTTTTGTTTTTAGGCTGTTTGGCCTGTGGCAGCGCGTTTGAGTTTCAAAAAAGTGTGTTTAATCGGGAGCAGCGAAAAGTTTTTTTAGCAACTCTGCTTATAACTGTTGTGTTTGTAGTGTTTAGCATTTTAGCATTCTGGCTATTTAGTCTAGGTAAACAACAAAGCGGCGGCGTTGTTCAGTTCTTATTTTTTGGGTTGAGTGGTGTTTTTTGGTTTTCAGCGATGCTGCTGCCTAAAAAAATATCGGAGCTTTTAGTGCCTTTGATGCCGCATCAAGATACGACATTTTTATCCATGATTGCCGAAGAAGATCAGCACAGCAAGTCACCATCGAGCTCTTGAACATGACCATCAATTGTCACGCTAGGTCATCGCGTTGTTCGCCCAAGCTGATTAACATACGCTTCTCATCGACAGCGAGTTGCGTATGTTTACCCTGACCATCACCCCACGTTTTTACGAAACTGATGCCTTCGGGCATATCAACAACACCGTGATTTCAGGTTGGTTTGAAACCGCCCGCGAACCGATTTTTCGGATTTTTAGCCCCAATCTCGACATCGACCACATGAGCCTGATCCTCGCTCGCGTCGAAATTGATTTTGTCGCGCAGACCCACTACGGCCAGCCGGTTGAAATCCGTACAGGTATCGAACGGATTGGCAATTCATCGTTTGTCGTCGCTCAAGAAGTCTGGCAACAAGGCATCTGTACCGCGCGTGGCAAAGCCGTGCAGGTGTACTTTGACTTTAAAACACAGCAATCAGATGCACTGCCAGAACATATTCGTCAGCAACTCGCCGCACTCCCGTCATTAACTCAGTCATAATATCGCCTGTCTGAACTGCCCATACAGAGAGTCCCGCATGACCAGCCCGACCCCGCACGATCACCTGCGCTTCGACTATCACCTCAAAGCCGAACACCTGCACGACAGCCTGCACATGGAACATACCAAGCGACTGACCAAAAATGCGATTGTCTGGCTATTTTGTGTTGCCTTTATCATCTACGGTGCGCTGAACCTGAGTGATCCCACAGGTGGCGGCAAGGCCTTTATCTACATGGGTCTACTGATTCTGACCATGAATCTGAGCATTAATTTTCTGTTTATGCCGTGGCTGATTAAACGCCAAATCAGCCGGATTGATGCCAGCTCGACCCAGCAAGCACTTGAAGTCTCGCCTAGCGGTATTACGGTGCATCAAGGCAAAAGTAACCAACATGTGCTATGGAAAGAGATTAAACGCTCATTTCGGGGTAAGCACAGCTACTTGTTTGAACTCGATAAACGTGTGGTGGTGGTACTGCCATTTGAGGCGGTGCAAGCCAGTGGGAAACAAGCCGAGTTTGAGCAAATGCTGCAACAGTACACCGTGCAAAAATAACCCAGAGCGCCACAGGACACGTTCAGAAAATCATCCTGCAAAAATAGTGCTCTAGGTTGAGATCGGTTGTCCTGTGATTTGGTAAGAGATGAATAAACATGATGATGAACAGTATATCCCAGCCAGAATGGCGGCAGCGGCTTGGGGATTGGGTTGAATCCGCGTGCGTAAAACAAGTCATCACCGGCTTGATTATTTTAAATGCGATGGTGCTGGGGCTGGAAACGTCTGACAGCATCCAAGCGCGATTTGGCACTTGGTTAACACTGATTAACCAAGTGGTGCTGGTCGCATTTGTCGCCGAAATTTCCACAAAGCTCGTGGCGTTTGGTGGGCGTTTTTTTCGCTCCGGCTGGAATGTGTTTGATTTTCTGTTGGTGGCGATTGCACTTGCGCCCAGTTCGGGCGCGTTGTCGATTTTGCGCAGCCTCAGGATTTTGCGCGTGTTGCGGCTATTATCAACGGTCAAACGCCTGCGCGTGCTGGTAGAGTCGTTGATTCAAGCCTTGCCGAGTATTGGTTGGACAGCGGGTTTGATGTTGCTGCTGTTTTATATTTTTGGTGTGATGGGCGTTGAGCTGTTCGGCGAAAGCTTCCCTGAGTGGTTTGGCACGCTGGGCGCGAGTGCTTACACTCTGTTTCAGGTGATGACCTTGGAAAGCTGGTCGATGGGGATTTCACGGCCAATCATGGCGGTTTATCCGTATGCATGGGTGTATTTTGTGCCATTTGTGCTGCTATCGAGCTTTATGGTGCTGAACTTGTTTATTGCGATTATTGTGAGTGCGACCCAAGAGGTACACGACAATGACCTGCGTGCTGAACGTGCCGATGCTGAGCAGCTGGCCGAAGCAGAGCGGCAAGAGATGTTACAGTTGATGCGTAACATGCAGCAGCAATTGGATCAGTTACAGCAGCAGATTTTACACAAACCCCAACCGCCAGAGGCTTGAGATGTCGACTAATTCCCCGTCCAAAATTGTCTGCGTCGGACGTAACTACGCCGACCACGCCAAAGAACTCGGCAACGCTGTACCGGATACGCCGATTCTATTTATCAAACCGCCGAGCAGTCTACGCGCACTGGCCGATGGCATTGTGATTCCGCAGGGCTTGGGTGAGTGTCATTTTGAAACAGAACTGTGTGTCCGTATTGGTACGCCGCTGAAAAACGCAAGCCGTGAGCAAGCGGCACTCGCAATAGATGCGGTCACGCTGGGTCTCGATCTGACTTTGCGTGACTTGCAAAACACACTGAAAGCCAACGGCCATCCGTGGGAACGGGCCAAAGCCTTTGATGGAGCGTGCCTACTGGGGGAGTGGCTGTCACCTGCGATGCTGGACTTGGCACAGGCTGAGTTTGAGTTGCAGATTAACGGCGTACAGCGTCAGCATGGTCATACCGCGCAGATGATTTTTGATGTCGTTGGTCTGGTGGCGCATATCAGCCACAGCTTTAGCTTGTGCGTCGGTGATGTGGTGATGACCGGCACACCGGCAGGCGTGGCGGCGTTACAGGCGGGTGATCAGTTGCAGATGCGGTTACACACGCAGTTGGGTGCAGTGGACTGGCACACCGAGGTATTGGGCTAAACCCATGCTGGTCTAAACAGGTGCTGGGCTAAACCGATGCTGGGCTAAACCGATGCTGGGCTAAACCGATGCTGGGCTAAATTAACCGTCCAAGGCATCTGCTTCGAGTGGCGCAGTGCCGATCACCATGCCGTAGATGGAACGATCACTGCGCCATAAGGTGTCCTCAGCGCGAAACTGGTAACGCCGCTGCTGGTGGATGATGTCGTAGATACCAAGCGGCACGAAGATGGTTTTGGGCAAAATAATTTTAGCGTTATATTGTTCAAACGATTCAAAACGGGCAGGTAAAATCTCGCCGGTGTGTTGCACTAGACGGTTGGCGTATAGCGGGGCAGGATAAAAAAAACGGCAGGCAATCTGCCGACCATTGAGGATAAACAAGCTGGGTGCTACGTCACGACTCATGCCACAAATCGTCCAAAAGCAGATCTTCTCATGTGGAGTCAACTATCCTCTGTATCTAGGCTAAAGGTATGCTAAAGGCACCTGCATTTTTGCACATCTTCACCCCACATAAATACCCATAGATGATAGAAAATCCTGTCATTTTAGTGTCACGGCCATGTCACCAAGTCGTCACTGAAACGTCAGGGCTTTGTCATTCGGTCGCTCTAGCATACGGGAACGTTTAGAAACGTTACACAACGTTTATTCCCCGCAATCGCTAGGACGACATCATGACTGATCAACAGTTTCCAATCGAGCAGGTTGAAGATTCCAACACCTCGAACAATCCACATTTTAATGAGCTATTAAACTCACAAATCAATCGCCGTAGCGTGTTGCGTGGTGGTGCTGGGATGACTGCCGCCATGATGTTTGGTGGTATGGGCTTAGTCGGCTGTAGTAGTGATGATGATACTGTGGCTGCAACGCCAGCACCGACCCCAAATACGCCTGCGCCTGTATTACCGAAGAGTTTAAGTTTTAAGCCTGTTGCGCATAGCCTAGAAGACCTGATCAAAGTACCAGAAGGCTATCAAGTACAAGTGATTATTCCGACTGGTACACCGCTGGTCTCATGGCTGCCTGATTGGAACGATGATGGCTTGCAGTCTGGCGAATCATTCCAATACCGTGTTGGTGACAATCACGACGGTATGTATTTTTTTGGCATGAAAAACGGCAAGTACGATGGCAGCGTGTCTGATCGTGGTTTGTTGGCGATCAACCATGAGTATGTCAACTCATCGTATTTGAACCCAATGGGTTTTTTCTTTAATAATGACACAACGGTTCCAGCCTATCGCAATCGCGTGCGTCTGGCCAATGACGTGCGCCGCGAAGTCAACTGTCATGGCGTGTCTGTGATTGAAATTAAGCGCGATGATAAAAACCAGTTCAGCGTCGTGACAGATTCGATGTATAACCGTCGTTTGACCAGTTCGACCGAAATGAAAATTGAAGGTGCTGCTGCCGGTTCAGACTGGATGAAAACCAAATATGATCCAGCCGGTCTAAAAACCCGTGGCATCAACAATCAATGCGGTAGCGGTTGGTCGCCGTGGGGCACGTTCTTGACCACCGAAGAAAATTGGGCAGGTGCGTTTGCGCGTGGTGCTGATAAGGCAGTGATTGGTGATGCCGTACATAATGCACTGGTGCGTTACGGAATTGGCGAAAATGCCCGCAGCCGCTACTACTGGAATACCCCAAGTGATGCCGAAGGGATTATTGCCGATGAGTTTAGCCGCTGGGACATCACAGCGACCAGTGAAAAAACCGCAGTACAAGACTACCGTAACGCCGCGAATACTTTTGGTTATATCGTCGAGATCGACCCGTTTGCACCTAAGGCAACAGCCGTGAAACGTACCTCGTTAGGTCGTTTTTCACACGAAAATATTGCATATGCACCGGTAGTGGTGGGTCAGCCGATTGTGTTTTATTCAGGCTGTGATGCACGCGGCGAGTATGTTTACAAGTTTGTATCTAAAGCTGTCTGGGATGCTAAAGATGTTAACGGTGGCATGGCAGCCGGTGCAAAATATCTCAACGAAGGCAAGCTGTATGTTGCTAAATTTAACGCAGATGGCAAGGGTGTCTGGGTTGAGTTGAGCATCAGTAATCCTTTGATTACCAACGCAACCAATTTTGCGTTCAAGACTCAGGCAGATATTGCGGTGTTTACCCGTCTGGCTGCAGATGCAGTCGGCGCAACCAAGATGGATCGCCCAGAGTGGGTCGATGTTAGTCCTGTGACTGGCGAAGTGTATTTGACGCTGACTAATAACGTGGCGAGCCAGCGTCCAGCACGCTACCCCGTAGATGCTGCTAACCCACGCAACTACGACCTAAATGGCGATGGCACGCTAGACGGTAATCCAAACGGTCACATCGTGCGCTGGCGTGCTGATAACAACGATCACGCTGCAATAGGCTTTACATGGGATGTGTATGCCTTCGGTGCGCCGCACAACCATCCGGCCAACTTGTCTGGTTTGACCAAAGACAACGACTTCTCTAGCCCAGATGGCCTGTGGTTCGATCCGACCGGTGCACTGTGGATTCAAACCGACGACGGCGCGTACACCGATACCACCAACTGTATGATGTTGGTTGCCCTGCCGGGTAAAGTCGGTGATGGCGCAAGCATGCAAGTGGGCGATGTCACCACCTATATGGGCAGCAAGCCAACCGCCAGCAACTTGGTGCGTTTCTTGGTTGGTCCAAAAGAGTGTGAAATCACTGGTGTGACTTTTACACCAGACATGAAGGCGGTATTTGCCAACGTGCAGCACCCCGGTGAAGATGGTGATCGTGCCACGCCAAGCAGCCACTGGCCTGCGTCACAGACCAATGAAGACGCTAAGAGCTTGCCACGTTCGGCCACTGTGATCGTGACCCGTAAAGACGGCAAGGCACTGCTGGATCCAATGGTCTAAGCAAAAAATAACCGCAGGGAAGCGGCTTATTTGTGACTAACGCCTGTCTTTGACGGGCGTTTTTCTTTGCTTGCGGGGTGTGGTGTTTTGCGGTTTAATCGGGAAGGGTTGCATAAGGTCGATGCGGGTCAAGCGAGTTTTAGGTTCTGTTGATTTTGCTTGCTATGAATTCAGGTCTTATGTGTCATATTTTTACGTCTTATGCGTCAATGCGACGTATATCCTTAGTTAGGCATCAAGGAATAAAATGAACATACCTTCAATCTACGAAAGTTTAACTAAAAACTCTTTAGTACAAGACATTTTGAGTTGGCCGTTTGATTTTGAAGTATGCAAACCCTATTTACTTTCAAGTGATTGGCCTATAAGTTTATCGGAAGAATTAATTGTTCTTGCTGAGGATGGTTGTGGCGGGGTCTTTACAATTTTAGAAAATATAGAGGCAGATTTATCCCCTGTTATTTTTTTAAGCTCCGAAGGGCAAGCTGGTAAAGTTTCTGAAAACTTTGTTGAGTTTCTTTCTGTAATGGTCGCTATTCCATATTGGCGTGACTTATTAAAGTTCTCTGCGGGTGGTGAACTTGAAGAAATGAAAAAGGCTATCCCATTTCTCGAAGCAGAATTATTAGAAGATGAACCAGATATTTTAAATAAAAAGAAAGCTGTTTTTAAAGAACTTCAGTTGCGTGAATTAAGTGAACCTGTTCAAACGCTATTTAGTTCAGTAAAGTCAGGCTTATCCATTGAAATTAAAGCTAGTGATGGCACACCATACGACAGTTTGTTCAATACATTAGACCTCTTGCGAAAGTATAAAAACAGCCTATAATTTGCTCTATGAAATACTCACAGATTCAATCCTACACGGATTCACAGTTCAAGCGTCTAATTGGTGTTGATCAGGCAACTTTTG
>Ga0116211_1000873_pt1 | contig 14935 bp, 10 predicted proteins | sample SaghotsprinmetaG_FD_94484 | JGI IMG/M metagenome (GOLD analysis project Ga0116211, IMG submission 94484) | Hot spring microbial communities from South Africa to study Microbial Dark Matter (Phase II) - Sagole hot spring metaG | ecosystem: Environmental > Aquatic > Thermal springs > Hot (42-90C) ... | reverse complement strand
CTCATCGAAACTGCGCGCGTGGCGCACATCACCACGGGGATACGGGTTGTCTCGGCGGCCGATGGCCTCGGCCAGCACGGCCTGAGGCTCCTTGCGTTGTTCGGCCAGCGCAGCAAGCGCCTGATCACGCACCTCGTCCAGAGCGGCCTGGGTCAGCGCCGGCTCGCTCAGCGCCTCGTGGACCAGAGCCAGCACCTCGGCTGCCGCTTCACGGCGCGTGACGACGCTGGCGCTCAAGGTACCAGCCGACATCCCGAATCGCACATCGGCACGCAGGGCATCAAGGCGATCCTGCCACTGTTGTCGGCTACGCTGGCGGGTGCCCTTGTCCAGCATCGCGGCCAGCGCGGTGGGCGCCTCGCCCCAGCCTTTGAGGCTGTCGGCCGTGCCGTGGCGCAGCGCCACGCTGATCTGAATGGCCTGGCTGCGCGTGGGTTTGGGCAGCAGCGCCACCTGCATGCCCGAGGGAAGGCGCAGGCGCTGCGTGCGTGCATCGATGTTGGCTGGCGAGGGGTCGAATGCTGCCACGCGCTCGGGCGCGGGCGCTGGCTGGAAGCCCTTCATGACCTCGGCCAAGTCCACGCGTTGCGGCGCGGGCGCGCGGCGTGGCTCGGCAGTCGGCAGGTAACGCCCCAAAGTGCGGTTTGCCGGCAGCAGATACTGATCGGCCACCCGCTGCACATCCGCCAGGGCAATCTGGCGCACCCGGTCGCGCGTGTAGAAGAACAGCCGCCAATCGCCTTGGGCCACTGCCTCGGACAAGGCCACGCCCACGTGTTGCGGATCAGCAAATCCACGGTCCCAGTCCTTGAGCCATTTCGCTCGTGCGCGCTCGAGCTCCTCGGCCGTCACGGGCTGCGCGCCGAATGACTCGATGGTCTCGATCATCACGCGCGACGCAGCCGCCACATCCTGCTCGGGCGTCAATTGCGCGCCCAACAGCAGGAACCCCGGATCGCGCAGCCCCTCCGTGAAGCCGAACACCCCTGCGGCCAGGCGCTGTTCGGTCAGGCGCTGGTGCAGGCGGCCCGACGGCGTGTCCGCCAGCACCAGCGACAGCAGTTCGACGGCGGCGTGATCCGGGTGCGCCCCCGGTACGGTGTGGTATCCGGCGTACAGCAGCGGCACCCCACCCACCCGTCGCAGCGTCACCTCACGCTCACCGTCCTGAACCGGATCCAGCGTGTACAGACTGGGCAGCACGCGCTTGGGCTTGGGAATGGCGCCGAAGTAGCGCTGCACCCAGGCCAGCACCTTGGCCTCATCGAACTGGCCCGAGACGATCAGCGTGGCGTTGTCGGGCTGGTAGTACTGGCGGTAGAAGGCCTGCAGGCGCCCGATGTCCACGCCCTCTACATCGGTGCGCGCGCCAATGGTGGACTTGCCGTAGTTGTGCCACTGGTACATGGCCGCCAGCGTCTTTTCGAGCAGGATGCGGCCCGGGTTGTTCTCGCCCATCTCCATCTCGTTGCGCACCACGGTCATTTCGCTGTCGAGGTCTTTGCGTGCGATGAAGCTGTTGACCATGGCATCGGCCTGCCAGCGCAGGTACCAGTGCAGGTTGTCCTCGTTGGCCGCGAAGCTCGCGAAGTAGTTGGTGCGGTCAAACCAGGTGCTGCCATTGGCACGCAAGCCCCGCTGGTTGAACTCAGCCCAGACGTTGGGGTGCCGCGGCGAACCCTTGAAGATCAGGTGCTCCAGCAAGTGCGCCATGCCGGTTTCACCGTAGTTCTCATGCAGCGAGCCCACCCGGTAGGTGACGTTGACGGTGGTGGTGGGCTTGGCATCGTCTGGCACCAGCAGCACCTGCAGGCCATTGGCCAGGCGGTACTCGGTGATCCCCTCGACTTGCTGCACGGGGCGCAAGGTCGACGTCTTGGCGACCGGCGCGATGGCACCGCGCGTCGAGCTGGCTGGAGCGGCGGGCGCAGCCATGCTGCTCCAGCTCAGGCCGGCCGCGACGGCCACGAGGATCAGACTGCGCAGACGGGCAAGGGGCTTCATGCGATGGGTGGCAAGTGATCAAGTTGGGTGAGTGTAGGGCCCGGGGGCAAAGGTTCCGCCGGGCGGCGCGCAGTGGAACTTGAGCAACATCAGGTTGGCAAAACTTGCCCCATGTTAAAAAAACCGCCATCACCGCTCGCCCTGCTGTCATGCCTCTTCTCCCAGCCTTCCTCCAGCGCATGCCGTGGCGTTGGCTTGCCATCCCCATCGTGGCCGCAGCGGCGTACGCGGTATGGCAGCTTCGCGCCCCGGCTGACGGCGTCAGCAACCTTGCCAGCGGCAACGGCCGGCTGGAGGCCACGCCGGTCGACATCGCCTCGCGCAGCGGCGGCCGCATCCTCGAGGTGCTGGCGCAGGAAGGCGACGAGGTGCGGGCCGGTCAGGTGCTGGTGCGCATGGACACCGCCACACTGCAGGCCGAGGCCGACCGGGCTCGGGCCAGTGTGCGTCAGGCCGAGCAGGCCCGCGCCACCGCACAGGCCCTGCTGGCCCAACGCCAGCAGGCCATCCAGACTGCCAGCGCCGTGGTGGGACAGCGCCAGGCCGACGTGGCGCTCGCGTCACGCCAGTGGGACCGCACGCAGGAACTGGTCGCGCAGGGCTTTCTGCCCCCGCAGAAACAGGATGAAGCCCGCGCGCAGCTGCAAGGCACCCGCGCCGGGCTGGCCGTGGCGCAATCACAGGTGGCCGAAGCCCGCACCGGCTTGAGCACGGCCCAAGCGCAGATCACCGAGGCCGAGGCCGCCATTGAGGCCGCGCGGGCCAGCCTGCGGCGCGTCGAGGCCGATCTGGCCGACACCGAGCTCAAGGCCCCACGAGACGGGCGCGTGCAAGTGAGGGCTGCACAGCCCGGCGAAGTGATCGGCGCCGGCGCGCGCGTGCTGTCGCTCGTCGACCTCAGCGATGTCCACATGAGCTTCTTCCTGCCCGAGGCCGCTGCCGGCCGGCTGGCCATCGGTGCCGAAGCCCGCATCGTGCTTGACGCCGCCCCGCAGTACGTGATCCCGGCCAAGGTCTCGTTCGTGGCCAGCGTCGCGCAGTTCACCCCGAAGACCGTCGAAACCGCGTCCGAGCGCCAGAAGCTCGTCTTCAAAGTGCGGGCCCAGGTGCCGCCGGACTTGCTGATGCGCCACCGCGCACACGTCAAGACCGGCCTGCCGGGCGTGGCCTATGTGCGCATTGACGCCAGCCAGCCCTGGCCCGCGCGGCTGGCTGTCGCCCTGCCGGCCGAACCGCCCCCCGGCGCCGCCCGCCCCGACGCCGCCACCAGCGCGCCCCGTCCGTGAGCACCGACGGCGGCATCCGGCTCGCGCAGGTCTCCCACCATCACGGGGCCACGCGCGCGCTCGACGACATCAACCTGGCGTTGCCCACCGGTGGCACCGTGGGCATCATCGGCCCCGACGGCGTGGGCAAATCCACCCTGCTGTCGCTGCTGGCTGGTGCCCGCGCGATCCAGCAAGGCACCGTCAACGTGCTAGGCGGGGACATGGCGCAAGCCGCCCACCGGCGCGCCGTCTGCCCGCGCATCGCCTACATGCCGCAAGGGCTGGGCAAGAATCTGTACGCCACCCTGTCGGTCCACGAGAACGTCGACTTCTTTGGTCGACTCTTTGACCACGGCCCTGCCGAGCGCCGCCACCGCATCGCGGAGTTGTTGGAAGCCACCGGCCTGAACCCGTTTGCCGACCGCCCTGCCGGCAAGCTCTCAGGTGGCATGAAGCAGAAGCTGGGTCTGTGTTGCGCCCTCATCCACGACCCCGATCTGCTCATCCTGGACGAGCCCACCACCGGCGTCGACCCGCTGTCGCGCCGCCAGTTCTGGGAGCTGATCGACCGCATCCGCCAGCGCCGCCCCGGCATGACGGTCATCGTCGCGACCGCCTACATGGAAGAGGCCGACCGCTTCGATTACCTCGTGGCCATGGACGGCGGCCGGGTGCTCGCCACCGGCAGCCCGACCGAGCTGCGCGCGCGCACCGGCACCGACCGGCTGGAGGCCGCCTTCATCGCGCTGCTGCCGCAAGCCCGGCGCGCAGGTCACCACGCGCTGGTCGTGCCGCCCCGCCCCCCGCACCACGACGGCATGGCCATTGAAGCCCATGGACTGACCTGCCGCTTTGGTGACTTCACTGCGGTCGACCGCGTCGATCTGGCCATTCAGCGCGGTGAGATCTTCGGCTTCCTTGGCTCCAACGGCTGCGGCAAGACGACCACGATGAAGATGCTCACCGGCCTGCTGCCGGCCACCGAGGGCACGGCCACGGTGTTCGGCCAGGCCGTGGACGCGCAGGATCTGTCGACCCGGCGGCGCGTGGGCTACATGTCGCAAGGCTTTTCGCTGTATGGCGAGCTGACCGTGCGCCAGAACCTCGTGCTGCACGCGCGCCTGTTCGGGCTGGGCGCCGACGAGGTGGCGCAGCGCACCGCCGCGATGCTGTCGCGCTTCGAGCTCGAACAGGTGGCTGATCAGTTGCCCGAAGGCCTGCCGCTGGGCGTGCGCCAGCGCCTGTCGCTGGCTGTTGCCATGGTGCATGGCCCCGACTTGCTCATTCTGGACGAGCCCACCTCCGGCGTCGACCCCGTGGCGCGCGACCGCTTCTGGGAGTTGATGATCCAGCTGTCGCGCGAGGACGGCGTCACGCTGTTCATCTCGACCCACTTCATGAACGAGGCCGAGCGCTGTGACCGCATCTCGCTCATGCATGCCGGTCGCGTGCTCGACAGCGGCACGCCCGCAGCCCTGGTGGCGCGCCACGGCCACGCCAACCTGGAAGACACGTTTGTGGCGCTGCTGCAGGCAGCGCAACGACCTGCCCACGTTGCCAGCCCGCCCCCAGCCGCCGACTCCGCCCGCGCCATCACGCCAGCCCCGCCCGCGCGCCCCGCCACCGCCACCCGCCTGCCTCGTTTCAGCCTTGGCAGGCTGCTGAGCTACGCCCACCGCGAATCGCTGGAGTTGCGCCGCGATCCCATCCGTCTGACCCTGGCGCTGCTGGGCACCGCCTTGCTGATGCTCATCATGGGCTATGGCATCAGCATGGACGTGCAGGACCTGCGCTTCGCCGTGATGGACCGCGACCAGACCACACTGAGCCGCAGCTACGTCAACCACCTGGCTGGTTCCCCCTACTTCATCGAGCAGCCTGCGATTGCCAGCGAAGCCGACATGGACCGCCGCCTGCGCTCAGGCGAACTCAGCGTGGCGCTGGAGATCCCGCCCCGCTTCACCGAAGACCTGATGCGCGGCCGGCCCGCGCGCATCGGCGTGTGGGTGGATGGGGCCATGCCCCAGCGCGCCGAAACCATTGCCGGCTACGTGCAAGGCCTGCATGCCAGCTTCCTGGTTGACGAACTCAGCCGGCGGGGCCTCGCGCCCGTGCCCGCGGCCACCGTCGAGGTGCGCTACCGCTACAACCCCGACGTGCGCAGCCTCAACGCCATGGTGCCGGCGGTCATCCCCATCCTGCTCATCTTCATCCCGGCCATGCTGACCGCCCTGGGCGTGGTGCGCGAGAAGGAACTCGGCTCCATCGTCAACCTCTACGTCACCCCGGTCACACGGCTGGAGTTCCTGCTGGGCAAGCAGCTGCCTTATGTGCTGACCGCCATGGTGAACTTCGCACTGATGACGATCATGGCGGTGTGGCTGTTCGGCGTGCCGCTCAAGGGCAGCCTCTGGGCGCTGACGCTGGGCGCCTGGCTGTACGCGATGGCCGCGACCGGCCTGGGCCTGCTGATGTCCACCTTCACCCGCAGCCAGATCGCAGCCATCTTTGGCACGGCGCTGGCCACCATGCTGCCGGCCATCCAGTTCTCGGGGATCATCAACCCTGTCTCGTCGCTTGAAGGCGCCGGGGCCATCATTGGTCAGATCTACCCCACGGGGCCGTTTCTCATCATCAGCCGGGGCGCCTACTCGAAAGGCCTCGGGCTGACCGATCTCTGGCCCCAGTACCTGCCCCTGATTGCGCTGATTCCGGTGCTCACCGTGGCCTGTGTGGCCCTGTTGAGGAAGCAGGACCGATGAGCCACGCCCCCCGCCCAGCCCTGTCCATCGTGCCCGCCTTGCGCCGCGTCTGGGAGCTCGGCGTCAAGGAGCTGCGCAGCCTGTGGCGCGACCGCCTGTTGCTGCTGTTCGTGATCTGGGCGTTTTCGGGGGCGCTTTACACGGCCGCCAAGGGCGCCCCTGACCGGCTGCACCGCGCCGCCATGGCGGTGGTGGACGAAGACCAGTCCACCCTGTCACAACGCATCACCGGGGCCTTCTATCCGCCCCACTTCATGCCCCCCGAGCAGATCAGCCTGCAGGGCATGGACGCAGGCATGGATGCCGGGCGCTACACCTTCACGCTCAACATCCCACCCCAGTTCGAACGCGACGTGCTGGCCGGACGCAGCCCGGCCATCCAGCTCAATGTGGACGCCACGCAGATGAGCCAGGCCTTCCTCGGGGCGGGTTACATCAACCAGATCGCACTGGGCGAGGTCAACGAATACGTGGCGCGTGTGCGCCAGCAGACCCTGAGTCCCGTCGAGCTCGACCTGCGCATGCGCTTCAACCCCGCGCTGGACGAGAGCTGGTTCATGGGGGTGATGGAGCTGATCAACAACGTCACGATGCTGTCCATCATCCTCACCGGTGCCGCCCTCATCCGCGAGCGCGAGCACGGCACCATCGAACACCTGCTCGTGTTGCCGCTGCGCCCCGTCGAGATCATGCTGGCCAAGGTGTGGTCCATGGGGCTGGTCGTGCTGGTGGCCACATATGCGGCCCTGCACTTCGTGCTGGCCCAGGCGCTGCACATGCCCATCACCGGCTCGGCCGCGCTGTTCATGGCCGGCTGCGCGCTGCACCTGTTTGCCACCACCTCAATGGGCATCTACCTGGGCACCGTGGCGCGCTCCATGCCGCAACTGGGCTTGCTCATGATCCTGGTGCTGCTGCCGCTGAACATCCTCTCAGGCGGCACCACGCCGCGAGAGAGCATGCCCGAGTCGGTGCAGACGGTGATGCTGGCCGCGCCCACCACCCACTTCGTCGCCTTCGCCCAAGCCATCCTGTACCGGGGCGCCGGGCTGGACATCGTGTGGCCGCACTTCGCGGCGATTGCCGCCATTGGTGCGGCCTTCTTCTACGGCGCACTGCACCGCTTCCGCCGCGCCGTCAGCCAGATGCAGGGCTGAGCGCGCACGCCATGCAGGTCAGCGCGGCGCCTGGCGGGGCGCGTGCATCACGCGCGTCTTGCCCCCTGTGGTGACCAGAATCACTGCGTCACCCGGCTTGAAGGCTTCTTCGCCCTTGGCCTGCACGATGGCGCGACGGTCGCCGTTGGGCATCTGCAGCAGGATTTCGAGCGCGTCTTCGCGCGTGCCATAACGCTCGACCGCGTTGCCGACGACGCCACCGACCACCGCACCAGCCACACCGGCCAGCACGGCACCACGGCTGTTGCCGGTAGAACCGGCACCGGCCACGCCACCCAGCACCGCGCCGGTCGTGCCGCCCAGGCCACTCTGGCTGCCCTCGACAACCACCGGCCGTACCGACAGCACCACGGCATCGGACACCTGAGACAGACGCTGCGCATCACCCGGCTTGATCACATCGGGGCTGGTGGTCGAACAGGCCGACAACACAACAGCGACACCCAACACAGCAGCCCGCAGGGCTGTCGCGCGACGGTTCACAGCAGAAACAGACATGGCACACCTTCTTCCAAAAGTGGGGCCGGCCATTTCCGGCCCTCACCATGTCGGATGGTAGCGCAGCCCGCCTGGCTCAGTCGTCGATGCCCAATTCCTGGATCTTGCGCGTGATGGTGTTGCGCCCAATGCCGAGCTTCTGCGCGGCCTCGATGCGGCGTCCGCGGGTCAGCTCCAGCGCCGTGTGGATCAGGCTGGCTTCGAACTGGCGGGTCAGGCAATCCCAGACGTCGTGCTGACCGGCCTCCAGCCGGGCGCGCGCGTCGCGCTCCAGATCGGTTAGCCAGCGCGCAGCCGGGGCCGTTGTACCGGGCGCCCCCTCGCCTGCTCCCGCACCATTGACACCGGTGTATGAAGCCCCGGCGCCCGGCACGGGCTCGCCCGAAGCGGCACCTGGAGGCAAACCCGTGGCGGAGGCCGCCCACGCGGCGTCCCGTGGAGGTTCTCTGAACGACTCCCTGAGCGATTCACGCCCGGCATCGCGTACCGGCTCGCTCCAAGCCGTGGCGCCGCTGGCGGCCCACTCTGCAGGCGTGTCGGCAGATGCCGGGGCCGATCCCGGAGCCGATACAGAGGGCGACGAACCGGCCGGAACGAAGGACGCGGGGGACGTGGTCGCCGCCCCGGACGCCGGCATGAGCGCCGACGGCGCCCCGACCTGGCCCAACAACTCCGGCGGCAGATCCTTGACTTCGATCACCTGCGCGGGCGCCATGACCGTCAGCCAGTGGCAAACGTTCTCCAGCTGACGCACGTTGCCCGGGAAATCAAAGGCCTGCAGCCGCTGCAAGGCCGCATCCGAGATGCGCTTGGCCTCCACGCCCAGATCCTTGGCGCTCTTTTGCAGGAAGAAGCGTGCCAGCGTCGGGATGTCTTCGCGGCGCTCACGCAGCGCGGGCAGGCGCAGCCGGATGACGTTCAGACGGTGGAACAAATCCTCACGGAACACGCCCTGGCGCACGCGGTCTTCCAGGTTCTGGTGGGTGGCCGCGATCACGCGCACATTGCTCTTGAGCGGGTGGTGGCCACCCACGCGGTAGAACTGGCCATCACTCAACACGCGCAGCAGCCGTGTCTGCAGGTCGAACGGCATGTCGCCGATTTCATCGAGGAACAGCGTTCCCCCATCGGCCTGCTCGAACCGTCCGCGGCGCATGGTCTGCGCACCGGTGAAGGCGCCTCGCTCATGGCCGAACAACTCGGACTCCAGCAGATCCTTGGGGATCGCTGCGGTGTTGATGGCCACGAACGGCCCGTTGCCGCGGGGGCTGTGTTTGTGCAGCGCACGCGCGACCAGCTCCTTGCCCGCGCCCGACTCGCCAGTGATCAGCACCGTGACGTTGCTCTGACTGAGCCGGCCGATGGCGCGGAACACATCCTGCATCGCCGGCGCCTGGCCCAGCATCTCGGGCATCTGGGTGACGCGCTCGTCGACCACCTCTTCGCGCAGGCTTTCATCGACCGCGCGCCGAATCAGCTCTACCGCCTTCGTCAGGTCGAAGGGCTTGGGCAGGTACTCGAACGCCCCCCCCTGAAAGGCCGACACCGCCGAATCGAGGTCAGAGTAGGCGGTCATGATGATGACCGGCAGGCCCGGCAGGCGCGCCTTGACCTTGCTGAGCAGATCAATGCCAGAGCCGCCCGGCATCCGGATGTCCGACACCAGCACCTGGGGCTCGTCCTCGTCCAGCGCGGTCAGCACGTCGCGGGGGTTCGTGAAACTGCGTACGGGCAGCCCGTCGCGGGCCAGCGCCTTCTCCAGAACGAAGCGGATGGATTGGTCGTCGTCAACGATCCAGATGGGTTTCATGCTGGCAGTCACAGATGTCGCACCCTGACCAGCCGATTGCTCACGGCAAGGGGATCGTGATCTTGAAGACCGTGCGTCCCGGCTCGCTTTCGCATTCGATCGTGCCCTGGTGCTGTTGAACGAAGGTTTGCGCCAGTGTGAGCCCCAGACCGGACCCACCATCCCGCCCGGATACCAGCGGGTAGAAGATGCGGTCTCGAATGGACTCGGGGATGCCTGGCCCGTTGTCTTCAATATGCAAGACGAGTGCCAACCTGTGCAACTGGCGGTTGATCGTCACACGCCGGGCCACGCGCGTCTTGAAGGTGATCACGGCATCGCCCTGGGCGATGCGCTCGGCCAGCGCCTGTGCCGCGTTGTGCGCGATGTTGAGCAGAGCCTGGATCAGCTGCTCGCGGTCGCCGCGGAACTCGGGGATGGACGTGTCGTAGTCACGCCAGAGCTTGAGGCCCTTGGGGAACTCGGCCAGGATGAGCGAGCGCACCCGCTCGCAGACCTCGTGGATGTTGACGTCGCCCACCAGATGCGGCCGCCGATGGGGGGCCAGCAGGCGATCGACCAGCGACTGAAGGCGATCCGCCTCGTGGATGATGACCTGCGTGTACTCGGTCATCGACTTGTCGTCGAGCTCCATCTCGAGCAGTTGCGCGGCCCCGCGGATGCCGCCCAGCGGGTTCTTGATCTCGTGGGCCAGGTTGCGGATCAGCTCCTTGTTGGCCTGGACCTGATCCAGCGCCCGCTCTTCACGATCCTGCCGGGTCTGCTGCTCCACCTCGACCAGTTCGACCAGCACGAGATCGCCGCGACCGTAACGCGTCACGATGACCTGAACGTGCAGCCCATCGGCATACACGTGGGGATGCCGCTTGAGCTCGGCCTGCAGCCGGCTGGTCGCATACTCGTTGCGCGCCACGGCCGTGAACACCTCGCGCAACAGCGCCGGATCGGTGAACCAGTCAAAGATGGCTTCGCCCACGACCGCGCGCCGCGACAGGCCCAGCACCTCTTCGAACGCCGTGTTGGCGAACAGGCAGCGCCCATCGGCCTCCACAATGGCCACCATCGACGCCAGATGGTCGAGCACCACCCAGTGGGCGGCGTCGTCAGGCAACAGATGGGCGCCCGCCCTCAAGCCCATGCGGGGCGACCGGCTGGCCACCGGGGGGATATGGGCACCGCGACTCACTGTGCAGCCTTGCCGGAAGCACCGCCGCCGAGTTTGCCGAGTTCGCGCCGCAGCGAGGCCACATCGGCCTCCTTGCGCGTGATGGCCGCCTTCATTTCCTCGACCCGGTCGAGGTACTTCTGATAGTTGCGCTCGTCACCCCGGCGCTCGGGCTGGCCGTTGTTGAACTCTTTCTGGAGCGCGGCGAGTGCCTCTTCCTCTTTGCGCAACTCGGCTTCGAGGATGCGGCGCGCATCTGCATCGCGCGCGCGCTGCTCGTCGGACGACACCCGTTCTCCGCCGCCCGATGGCGCACCACCGGAGGCCCGGGGCGCTGCCGTGCCACTGCTGCGAGGCACCGACGACTGGATCACCGTGATCGGCGCGCCATCCAGCGTGCGACAGCCACGGGCTTGCGCCTCCTTGGCAGACAGCGCGTCGGTGTAGAGGTTGCCCGGGCAGCGGTAGACGGGATTGGACTGCGCCTGCAAGGCCGGCACGGTCAGGGCCGCCGCCAGTCCCACGGCGAGCCAGGACGGCGGAAATGCAATACGGCCTGGTGTGTCGTTCTTCGGCATGGTGCGTCTCATCACTGCGGCTCCGGTTGGAGACCCTCAGACCCGAGTATGCCCCCAAGCCCGGACGCCTGGCGTGGGCCTCACCCCTGGCTGTGTGAAGTTGCGTGAAAACAAAAAGGGCGGCCGAAGCCGCCCTCGTTCCGATGCCCCTGCGGGATCAGAGCGCGTAGTACATGTCGAACTCGACCGGGTGGGTGGCCATGCGGAAGCGGGTCACTTCCTGCATCTTCAGTTCGATGTAGGCGTCCAGGTAGGCATCGGTGAACACGCCACCCTTGGTCAGGAACGCACGGTCCTTGTCCAGGTACTCCAGGGCCTGATCCAGGCTGTGGCAGACGGTCGGCACCAGCTTGTCCTCCTCGGGAGGCAGGTGGTACAGGTCCTTCGTGGCAGCCTCGCCCGGATGGATCTTGTTTTCCACGCCGTCCAGACCGGCCATCATCAGTGCAGCGAAGGCCAGGTAGGGGTTGGCGGAGGGATCCGGGAAGCGCGCTTCGATGCGACGGCCCTTGGGGTTGGCCACGTAGGGAATGCGGATCGAGGCCGAGCGGTTCTTGGCCGAGTAGGCCAGCTTCACCGGGGCTTCGAAGCCGGGCACCAGACGCTTGTACGAGTTCGTACCGGGGTTGGTGATGGCGTTCAGGGCACGGGCGTGCTTGATGATGCCGCCGATGTAGTACAGGGCGAACTCGCTCAGGCCGGCGTAGCCGTCGCCTGCGAACAGGTTCTTGCCGTCCTTCCAGATCGACTGGTGAACGTGCATGCCGGAGCCGTTGTCACCAACGATGGGCTTGGGCATGAAGGTGGCGGTCTTGCCATAGGCATGGGCCACGTTCTGGATCACGTACTTTTGCAGCTGCAGCCAGTCAGCACGCTGCGTCAGCGTGCTGAACTTCGTGCCGATTTCCATCTGGCCGGCGTTGGCCACTTCGTGGTGGTGCACTTCGACCGGGATGCCCAGGCTTTCCAGGATCAGGCACATTTCCGAACGCATGTCCTGGCCGCTGTCGACCGGGGGCACGGGGAAGTAGCCGCCCTTGACGGTGGGACGGTAGCCGGTGTTGCCGTGCTCGTACTTGGTGCCGGTGTTCCAGGCGCCTTCTTCGGATTCGATCTTGAAGAAGCTGCCCGACATCTCGTTGCCCCAACGGACAGAGTCGAACACGAAGAACTCGGGCTCGGGACCGAAGTAGGCGGTGTCGCCCAGGCCCGAAGCCTTCAGGTAGGCTTCAGCGCGCTTGGCCAGCGAGCGGGGGTCACGCTCGTAGGGCTTGCCGTCGTGCGGATCGATGACGTCGCAGGTCAGGATGAGCGTGGGCTCTTCGAAGAACGGGTCGATGTTGGCGGTGTTGGCATCCGGCATCAGCAGCATGTCGGAGGCTTCAATGCCCTTCCAGCCGGCGATGGAGGAACCGTCGAACGCGTGGCCCGAGGTGAACTTGTCTTCGTCGAAGTGGGAAACCGGCACGGACACGTGCTGTTCCTTACCACGGGTATCGGTGAAGCGGAAATCAACGAACTTGACCTCGTTGTCCTTCACCATCTTCATCACGTCGGCGACGGTCTTATTGGCCATCAGGTGCTCCTAGCGAGAGGCTTGAGTGAATACAAGTGAAACTGGGCTGTTTCTTTCAGAAACCGCACGGGAGTGTAATAGCAGAAAGCATGCCGGACGCTCGGCGCGCCGAAGGACAGACGCGGAAGGGCCCGGAAGGGGCGCACCAAACCGGCCCCCACCGCCACCCGCCTCGTCACCAGGCGGGCACCTCGGGCAAGCGGCCGCTGCACCGAAGCCGCGCCCATCCTGTCACACAGCCCTCAGCATGCACCGAAGCGCACCCGACGCACTCGGCCAAACTGCACCACAACAGTGCATTCAATCGCCTCGCACCAATTCAGGGCCCAATGATGCACCACTATGGTTCAACTCGTCCAGCAGGTAAGTGAAAGCCGGATCAACCAGCTCGGGCGGGCCCTTTACCCCCAGATCAATGTGGCGCCCATGCTCGGGGTGGTCCACGCTGGGGAGACTGAACACCTTGACACCGGGAAAGCGGGTCTCAATGTCCTGCATCAACGGCGTCAGGCGCGATTCGATGGCACGGTAGACGATCACCGACCGCTCCCGCGTGCGCGCAGAACCATGCAGGCCCATGTGCCGCGTGTCGAGCAGCCAGGCCATCATGGGCCACGCCATGACGGGAAAACCGGGCAGGAAGTGCACGCGCCCATCCAGGCTGAAGCCGGGAATGCGGTTGTAGGGATTGGGAATGATCTCTGCGCCACGGGGAAAACAGCCCATCTGGAGTCGGCGCTGCACATCCTCGGATGCAGGCTCGAAGGGCAGCCCCTCCTGCCGGGCCATCTCCTCGCACCGAGCGAGGATCAGCTCGCGAGCTTGCGGGTGAAGGGCCAGTTCGGTGTCCCAGGCCTGCGCGGCGCAGGCGCGGGTGTGGTCGTCCGGCGTGGCACCGATGCCGCCGCAGGAGAACACCACGTCGCCACAGGCCCGCGCCTGGCGTAGCTCGGCGGTGATGCGCGCAGGATCGTCGCCCACATAACGTGCCCAGGACAGCGCCATTCCGCGCTCGCCCAGCAGTTCGATGGTCTTGACCAGGTGCTTGTCCTGCCGGCGACCGCTGAGAATCTCGTCGCCGACGATGATCAGTCCGATCATGCTTCGTGCTCCATGTTGACCGGCGCGCGGCGCAGGGCATCCAGCGCGGCCAGCAGGTAATGCGCAAACCACAGCGCAGCCAAGGCAAACACCAGCGTGTAGATCCAGACCGACGCCAGCAGCAGCAGCGGCGCCATGGCGAGCGCCATCACACCTCCGATGGCCCACAAGGCGCCCGGCGCCGCACCGAACAAGCCACAGGCCACACCCATGGCCAGCAACGGCCCACGGTGGTGCGCGCGCAGGATGGCCCGCTCCTCATCGGTGGCCCAATCGGCCAGCACGTCGAGCAGCATCACGCGGTAGGTCAGCCACCCCCAGATCAGCGGCGGCAGCACAAGCGCCAGCGGCGGCACCAGCCACAGCGGCAGCGACACGATCAGGGCCAGCAGCGCCCAGGCCGCGAGACCCAGCGCAGCCAGCAGGGCCCGCCACCACGGCGTCGGCTCGCGGGCCTGAAGCGCCGGAAAGCGCCGCTGACGCACCAGCGCACTCATCGCCGGCGCCGTGATGGCCCCCACCGCCAGCAGGCAGACGATGACGACCACCGGCACGCTGATCGCCACGATCAACAGGGGCACCACGGCCGTACGCAGGGCCGTCAGGCCGACCTGATCCAGCCATGACGTCAGCCACTGGCTCCATGCCCAGCTGTCCAGCAGCCCGCGCACGGCCACGTTGGCCGCATCCCAGCCCCACCAGGCCAGGCCGCCAGCAAGACAGCGCTGGCCAACAACGGCAGCAGGCTCAGCCAGATGACACGTGGCAAGAGGCTGTAGGCCAACGCCCGCCACCACGCGTCGGCCACCGCCCACCAGGTCGACCCACCGTCTGCCGTCAGACCGGCTGGCACGCCTGCGTGCCGATTGCCATCGTTCATTCGCTGTCGCCGCCCAACAGGCCACCGAGCATGCCGCCCGCGGCCACACCGCTCAGCAGCCCGCCCTGCTCACGCCCACCGCCGCCAGTCTGCGGCGCAGCAGCAAAAATGCGCG
>Ga0116211_1000869_pt1 | contig 15008 bp, 19 predicted proteins | sample SaghotsprinmetaG_FD_94484 | JGI IMG/M metagenome (GOLD analysis project Ga0116211, IMG submission 94484) | Hot spring microbial communities from South Africa to study Microbial Dark Matter (Phase II) - Sagole hot spring metaG | ecosystem: Environmental > Aquatic > Thermal springs > Hot (42-90C) ... | reverse complement strand
TTTTTCAGTAAGACCCACGTCTTGGTACAGTTTTTTACCGAAGCGATCGTCGTGGCTGAAGCCCAACACTAAATGTTCGATAGAAATAAACTCATCGCCAAATTGCTTGCGAGCTTCATCCGCCCGGTCGAGGAGTTTATCGAGGCTTTGTCCCAAATAAACACCACTCGGACTGGCAATTTTCGGTTGACGGTTAATAAATTCATCCGTGAGATCCCGCAGCCGTTGCACGGAACAACCGGCTTTCTGGAAAATTTGCGTGGCTAGGCCGTCCTGCTCCAGCAGTGATTTCATCAGGTGTTCGCTTTCAAGATTCTGGTGCTGTGCCTGCTTGGCGAGATCCGGTGTGCGGGCGATCGCCGCCCAAGCTTTCTCAGTAAATAGATTTGGATTGGATGGTTGCATGGCTAAACCCTCTGACCCCTGTGAGTGTTGTGATAATTGATAACTATTTATATTGTAGAGTTAGCTAGAGCAACGACTGTTTCGGACTTCTCTACTCTAGCGGTAGAATTAACCCACACCCATTGCAACAAAAGGCCGTTACGGATTTTGCCACATGCGTCAGAAGGGAAATCCCAGAAAAAACCGCGAAATCATGAGTACCACGCCAATCCCCGCCGCAATCTTGGCACCCCTTTGCAAGTTGCGGACAAGCTGCTCGGCATCCTCCCGCTCCTTGATCGCCAGCAACAGGAAAAACTGATCTTTATCGCTCAACCCTTCAACAAACGACTCACTGAGAGTGGCTAATGGTAAGGACTTGAAATAGTCCACCCGCTGCCGGATCACCGCTTCTTGTTGCCGCAGTCGTTGCTGCCGCTGCTCATCAGCACGGGTTTTGGCTGCCGTTGTTGCCTTTTTAATCTCGGAAATGACCTCATAGGTGCTGCTGTTAACGGTCTCTGCTGCCAGCACTGACAGCAAAACTGTGCCGCAGAGGACGAGCCAGCCAATGCCAAGGAACATAAAAATGCCCCCCAAGGCAAATCCGGCCAGACTCGGCAAGCTGATAATGATGCAGAATACAGCAATACCGATTTTAGTGGGAATATCCAGTTTCTCTAGATCAGCGGCTGTGAGGCCGTGACGAACGAGCTTCTGTTGCTGTTGGTCGTGAATGTACTCAAGTTTTTGCTGATACTGTTGCTCAATCGCTTCGCGCTCTGCTTCCAGTTGGCTGCGAATGGCCTCCATACGGGCAGGATCAAAAATTGATTGTGGCGAGGCATCTGCCGCATCCTTTGGTGGTGTGTAAGAATCCCGTGGTGAAATGTCAGGGTACTCCATCAAGGCCGCATAGGCTTCATTGATCTGCTTGAAATGCTCTTCCACAATTTGGCGCGCCTTTTTGGGGGTATTGGGGGGCAACTTATCGGGATGGCATTCTAGGCACAGGCGGCGGTAGGCATCCTTAACCTCGGCTTTGGAGGCACCCGGTGGCAAGCCAAGAATGTCGTAGTAGTGGGTTATCGAGGCCACAGTTGATAATACTCTCTTACTTGGCGTTGGAGTTCGTTAAGATATTGATCTGGCGGTGGCTGCGTTAAGTTTGTAGAGCTTGGCCGGGTCTTGAATCTTATTTTGAGCTTTGGTGAAGTTCTGGCCGAGCATTCCCTCCTGCTGACCACATTATAAATTTGAGGTGGTGTTCCCAAGCGACAGACCAAATCAATGAAGTCGCTATCTTTAATTATAATCACAGCATTTTTGGCTCGTGCTGCTTCAAAGATCTCAATGTCTTGGGCATCTCGCAGAGATAAGTCTCGTAGAGCAGACGCTTCTAAACCAAAAGTTGCTGATAACCAGTTCGCCAGTGCTGGAGGTAGTTGAGCATCAATCCAAATTTTCATGCCGTTAGTCTGGGGAAATCAGTGCGGCGAGCTGCAAAAAGCAAACAAGCTTGGATATCTGCTAGTTCCAAATCGGGGAAGTCTTCCAAAATTTCATCGATGCTAACGTTCTCAGCTAGCATTTCTAGAATATCAGTCACTCGAATTCGCATCCCTCGGATGCAAGGACGACCACCACACTGGCCCGGTGTTTGAGTAATGCGGTTAAGCAAGCTAACGGTTGAGTTCATGGAGTGAGTCCCTAAAGCAGTGAATCTACACTTAAACTTTATCGGGTAATTCTATCCCCTGCGCCAACGAAAAGATCACGACAGCAGACGGTCGAAACCTGCTGCTGCTAAGTTCGAGATTATCTATCGGCGCAGAACGTTACCGCTAGGTTAGCAGTTGGCTTAGGCGGTGGTGGACAGTTGCAACTGATGGCGATGGTAGAGGAAGTCTAGGGCATTGTTGCGCAGTTCATAGTAGGTTGGATCCTCGAGCATTTGCTCGCGATCGCGGGGGCGGGGGAATGGAATGTCCATGATCTCGCCAATGGTTGCTTCAGGGCCATTGGTCATCATGACGACGCGATCTGCTAGGAAAAGGGCTTCATCAACATCGTGGGTAATCATGAGTACGGTGCAGCGGTGCTCTTGCCAGATGGCGAGCAGTTCCTCTTGCAACTCTTCTTTCGTAATGGCATCGAGGGCACCAAAGGGTTCATCTAAAATTAGAATTTCAGGCCGGATGGCCAAGGCGCGGGCGATCGCTACCCGCTGTTTCATGCCCCCTGACAACTGAGGCGGATACTTACGAGCCGCTTCTGACAACCCCACGAGGGCAAGGTGCTCCCGCACAATGGCCATTTTTTGGGGGCGCGACTTCTGGGGCCAGACGGCATCCACCGCCAGATAAATATTTTCCGCTGCTGTTAGCCACGGTAAAAGAGCATAGTTTTGAAACACCACCATGCGATCTGGCCCGGGTTCCTTGATTCGCTGCCCCTTGAGGCGCACTTCGCCAGTGGTGGGACGAACAAATCCTGACACCATGTTCAATAGCGTGGTTTTGCCACAGCCCGAGTGGCCAATGATGCAGATAAACTCACCCGCTTGGATATCAAGGGTAATGTCTGTCAAAACGGTGAACGGCCCATGGTCAGTGGCATACACCTTACTCACCTGCTCAAGGCGCAGGAACGCTTCATGGGCAACCCCAGTGTGTGGGGGTGTGGTGGGACGAGTTCCTTGGGTCATGATGTACACTCTACTGGGTTATCAGGGGGGCTAGGCAGCTACGGGCAGACTCAGGGGAATCTCTGCCATATAGACCTCGTGCTTAATGTCTAGACCATTGAGGTAGCTAATGGGGTCGTCGGCATTAAAGCTAGTACCGTCAAAGAGTTGAATGGGGCCGGTGCGATACTTGATGTCGAGCAGTCCTAACTCGCGAGCGGCAATGCTAAACACATTCACGCGACAGACTCGCTCCAGAATTTCGACCCAGTTGCGGGGAAAGGGAATGGTGCCCCAGCGGGCAATCTGAGCCATCATCCACAGGTGCTCGGTGCGACTGGGGCGGTTGACACCATCGCCAAAGAAGAGATGATGTACCGATCCACCCTTATGATCAACCCCTAGCTCTAAGTAGGCCGGATTTGTTGCCACGTAGGCTTTGCGACTGAGAATTTGCTTGATTTCCTCACTGTTGGCGGGGTCAGCACAGTAACGGCAGGCATCCAGTAGGGCTTTAACGAGGGCAATGTGGGTATTTGGGTACGCCATAGCCCAGTCTTCCCGCACCCCCAGCACTTTTCCGGGATGCCCCGCCCAAATGTCAATATCGCTGGCAATGGTAAAGCCAATGCCTTCCTTGACTGCTCGCAGGTTCCACGGGTCGCCGACACAGTAACCATCAATCGTTCCTGCCCGTAAATCTGCCACCATCTGCGCGGGTGGGATTGTTTGTAGGTGCACCTCATGATCCGGATGGATGCCACCCGCTGCCAACCAGTACCGCAGCAAAAGGTTGTGCATCGAGGAGGCATGCACCATCCCCAAGCGGTGGGGGCAATCGCGACTCTGAAGGAGATAGTGCTGAAACGCCTTGAGGGTAGTAATGCCTTGCTCGGCAAACTCTTTTTTGAGGGTAATGCCATTGCCGTTACGACTCAGGGTCAGGGCACTGACAACGGGTAACGGACGCTCCTCGTGGCCACCACAGGTAAACCAGACCGGCATCCCCGCAGGCATTTGGGCGGCATCGATGTACCCGGCCGCAATACCATCGACAATCCCCCGCCAACTGCTCTCCCGCACAAGGGAAACCTCTTCAAGGCCGTGGTGGGCAAAAAAGCCTTTTTCGTAGGCCACCGCAATGGGAGCACAGGCGGTAAGGGGCACAAAGCCGATTTCTAGATTAATTTTTTCGAGGCCATGGCGGGCGATCGCCGGTTTACGACGAGCCTGTAACTGCTTCAGCCGCTTCTGCTGATTAAGAAAATAGATAATCTCACTGCGGAGGCTATAGTAGCTCGGGTGTTGCACCACCGCCATCCGCTGACGGGGACGGGGAATATCCACCTCCAGAATGCCACCAATTTTAGAGCCGGGGCCATTGGTGAGCATCACCACCCGATCGGAGAGGAACACAGCCTCATCCACATCGTGGGTGACCATCACCGCCGTCACCTGTTGCGTTTCACAGATGTGCATCAACTGCTCTTGCAAGTTCCCCCGGGTCAGGGCATCGAGTGCCCCAAACGGTTCATCTAGGAGGAGCAACTTGGGTTGAATCGCCAAGGCGCGGGCGATCGCCACCCGCTGTTTTTGCCCACCAGAGAGCATCGTCGGCGGTTTGTGGGCATGGGCACGCAGCCCCACAAGGTCAATGTGGGACTCCACCCGTTCTCGGCGCTCAGCCGGGGTTAAATGAGCCAACACCTCCTCCACCGCAAGGGCGATATTATCCCGCACCGACAACCAAGGCAGCAGCGAATAATTTTGAAACACCACCATCCGATCCGGCCCGGGCTGCCGCACCCGCTGACCTTCGAGGGTCACCACCCCTGAGGTGGGCAAATCTAGCCCGGCAATCATATTCAGAAGGGTGGACTTGCCACAGCCGGAGTGACCAATCAGAGAGATAAACTCGCCTTTTTTAATGGTGAGATCAATGCCTTTGAGGGCAAGGTACTGGCCACCTTGGGTGAGGTTAAAGACCTTTTCCACCTGATCAATGGCAACAAACACTCCCATACGTGCCTCCTAGCGACTGGCTGGCGCAATTTTACTTTGCAGAAAGCCGACGGCTCGATCCAAAATCAAGCCAATAGCCCCAATGTAAATCACCGCCACAATAATCTCAGTGACATAGTTTTGCTGGTAGGCATCCCAGATAAAAAAGCCAATGCCAGCAACCCCAGACATCACAATTTCTGCCGCAATAATGGCCAGCCAAGCCAAGCCGATGGCAATGCGCAACCCTGTAAAAATGTAGGGCAGTGCCGATGGCAGCAGAATTTTCAAAAAGAAGGTCTTTTTCGAGAGCCGTAGCACCCGTGACACATTCTTGTAGTCTTGGGGAATTTCCCGCACCCCCACTGCCGTGTTGATGAGGATCGGCCAGATTGCCGTAATAAAAATCACAAAAATTGCCGCTGGTTCATTTTGCCGTAGGGCCGCTAAAGAGATCGGTACCCATGCCAGCGGAGCCACCATTCGCAGAAACTGGAAAATGGGGTCAAGGGACTTGTTGAGTACCTTACTAGTGCCCACCAGAATACCAAGGCTGATGCCCACAACAGCCGCTAAGCCATACCCCTGCGCCACACGGGTCAGACTAATCAATGTTTGGCGAGCCAACCCCTGATCCAGAGGGCTGTTGTAGTAAAAGGGATGCAAAATGAGGTAGCGGCTACGCTCGTCTGCAAGAACCTGTACCGGCCCCGGCAGTGCCAAAATTTTGGTGAGGGAAAGCACTTGCCACAGAACTAGAAAGGCAACGATACCAAAAATCGGCAGATAGAAGTCTGCCCCCCGCTGACGCAGAAATTTAATGAACGGATGGCGTGTGCCATTGCGGTTTACTGATGCAACTGCCATAGGTACCTCCTCTTAGGTGAAAACGTCAATCCTCAGGACTTGACCTTGATTTGCAAACTGTCAAGATAGGCTTGGGGATTGGCAGGGTCAAACTTCACCCCATCAAAGAAGGTTTCCACCCCGCGGGAGTCATCGGTGGGAATCTCCGCCGCCGCAACGCCTAGCTCCTTGGCCGCCTCTCGCCACAGATCGGCGCGGTTGACCCGGTTAATCATTTGGTTAATGTTGTCAAAGTCTTTAAGTTTGTCAACGTTAAACCCCCAGCGTAGATTTTCGGTTAAAAACCACAGATCATGGCTCTTGTAGGGAAAAGAAATGCTGTTACCATTCGGATCACGCCAGTACAGTGGACCGATGTTAAAGTCATTAAATTTTGGCTGACCGTCTCCCATCGTGTAGGTTCCCTCGTAGGGGGGGGTCAGGATGTTGCCGGGGATGTTGAAATACTCACGCCGCCCGCAAATTTCAATCAGTTCTGGGCGGTTGGCGGGGTCGTCACACCACTGCTGCGCCTCCATCACCGCTTTAAGGAGGGCTTTGGTGGCCTTGGGATGTTGATCCACCCAGTCAGCCCGCACCGCTAGGTATTCTTCCGGGTGGTAGGGCCACATTTGAGCCGTGAGGGTGGCCATAAAACCAATGTCATCACTGACAATGCGGAACGGCCATGGGTCGCCGGTACTAAAGGCATCCATCGTGCCATTGCGCATTCCAGCAACCGTTTCAGCGGGGGGAACCGCTAGCAGTTCAATATCTCGATCCGGATCAACGCCATTGGCGGCAAACCAGTAACGAATCCATAGATCTTGGTTGGCTTGGGGGAACGTATAGGCAGCTTTGAACTTACGCCCATTGTTGGCAGCAAATCCTTTGATGTAGTCCGGATCCGCAATCTTGAGGTGAATGCCTTTGCCCTTGTTGGCACCAGAGATAGCAATCCCGTTACCTTGGGTATTCAACTGGGCAAGGACGTACATGGGCATTTTTTCATTGTTAAGGGTAATGATGCCCTCGCTAATGAGGTACGGCATGGGCATCTGCCACTGGCCGCCGTCAATACCACCCGCCGCAGAGCCGATGACAACGTTATCCCGCGCACTGGCCCAGTTGGCCTGTTTTGAAATCTCAGCGTTGGTAAGCCCATGCTTGGCAAAGAACCCTTTTTCCTTGGCAACAATCAGGGGCGCAGATTCAACAATCGGGATAAAGCCCAGCTTAATCGTGTCGGTTTCAACATCGGCAGTGCTGCCTCCCCCCTGCTGAGAGGGGGTTTCCGCTGGCGCACACCCCTTGAGGGCGATCGCCCCCACCGCTGCGGCACCAGTAGTCATTAAAAAGCGACGGCGTGACAATTGAGACATAGTACGACCTATATCAAGAACAGTAAGATTAATTGACAAAAAATTTTTCCCTAAATAAGGCCGGGAAATTGCCGTTAATGCTGCGCTGAACAATCCGGATTTCCGGATTGAGATCAATCTATCACCATACCCATGAAAAAAGATATATCTCTATTTGATAACCGGAGCGAAACTTTTTTATCAAAAAAATAAGTTTAGTTAATATCGGCTGGCATGGGAGCGGGTTGTACCTTCAGGGTTTGAGTTGTGCTGCCGCGCTGGACTTCGAGGGTAAGGGTTTGTCCCTCTTGGGTGCGCTCAACAATGGTTTGGATCTGTTGGGGGCTAGGTTGGCTCACGTCGTTGATTTTGGCAATCCAATCTCCCGGCTGTAGTCCGGCTTGCGCTGCTGGAGAGTTGTCCATCAAATCGACAATGAGGGTTCCTCGATTGTGTTGCAGATTCCACTCTGGTCGCTCTTGCCGAATTTGCGCCGCGAGTTCAGGGCTAAGCTGCACCATGCGGATGCCAAGGTATAGATGCTGGGCACGTCCGGTGGTAATTAACTGCTCAGCAATTCGATAGGCGGTGTTAATGGGGATAGCAAACCCTAGACCTTGGGCTTCGGAGATAACAGCGGTATTCACACCAATGACTTGGCCCGCCGCATTGAGCAATGGCCCGCCTGAGTTGCCCGGGTTAATGGCGGCATCGGTTTGAATAAAGCTCACCCGCTTGTCAGCGGCGCCAATTTCGTTACTGCCGCGACCGGTGGCGCTAATAATGCCTGCGGTGACCGTGTTGCTCAGCCCTAAGGGATTACCGATGGCGATCGCCCACTCACCGGGCACCAGATCATCGGAGTTACCTAGGCGCACCACCGGTAAATCCTCCGCCGGAATTTCAACCACCGCCACATCGGTGAGGGAATCGGTACCGAGGACTTTGCCCTCAAATTGACGGCCATCGGGGAGGGTAACGCGCACGACACTTGCATTTTCCACCACGTGGGCATTGGTCATGACTTTGCCCTTGGCATCAAAAATAAAGCCAGAGCCTTGCCCTTGACGCACCGGCGGCTCCGGTAGGGGGTCAAAAAAACTGTCCAGCTTACTGTTGGCAACCTGGAGGGTATCAATGCTCACCACGGCGGCTCCCGCTGCCGCGACCACGTTGGCAATGAAGTTGGGTTCTCTGATGGTTCCTTCACTTGGGCTGCTTAGGGGACTCGGGTCATGACCTGTTGTGGCAGCCTCCTCCGAGACGGTCTCCCGCAGTGGGCAACCCGATAATCCAACTAGGGCGATCGCCCCTAACGCTAACCATAAGGAAATTCGCATGATTCAAGCATAGCGCAGCAGTATTCTCCTTCCACTTTAGACATCCCAGAGGTTGCTGGCAGAGCTCCGACCTTTTCCATTCATCATTACGACATCATCGTGAAAAGCAAGAACATTACACCACCAACGGTCAATCACTCTGTATGCAGCTTCTTGCCCACTTGAGGCAACAAAATTTGTCATGATTTGTCCTTCTAGGCCAGTCCCCTTTTGCCCCGGATGCATCGTAACTGGTGGACTCCACAGAGGTCAGCCTCCATGAGTGTTGTTAGTCATTTTTTTCTAATAACTCTACGCCGTATGAATTATCAATAGCACATAGCCACTTGCCATCAGCAGACTTTTTATAGACGTAAATGGCATTTCTTTCTCCGCAAAACTCTGAATCTGGCTTTTCAGGAGACTTAATATAAGTCTTCGCCAAAACCAATGCTATATCTCCTGCCTCAAGAATAATCATGTCACCTTGTGAAACATGAAGGCTATCGTTAAAGTACTCAGAAATTTTCCTATGAGCCACTTTAATGGCTTCACGACCTTGTACCAGTTTTCCAGGCTTAACCACCAATACCGCCTTTTCTGTATAGCAACTAGCTACAGTATCAAAATCACGTTCATTGATCGCTTGGTCAGCTTTGGCTATTTCTTGCTTTACGGGATGATCATCCATTACTGTCTCCATTTGAATTTTCTATTTTAATTCAATATTAAAATAGAAGCTGAAATGGTGCCTAGCGGCTAACGGTGAGGCTCAACGGCGATCGCTCTTTCTCGGTTTTAACCAGGATCTCTGTTCCGTCCGTTGCAGCGAGGTGCTGGGCTGTGGCTGCTAAATCAATCTACAAACCCAACCAGTCTCGCAAGGATTGCTCAAGCTGATCAGCATCAACCTTAGATAACTGACCAATCACTTTGATCACCAAACCTTCATGTACTGTATACACACCTCTTTTGACTGCGGTTACTACGTTCAATCCTGCTGCCCACTCAGACAACACAAACTCACCTACCATTAGTGAACTTGTTTTACTTGTCAAAGGAGTAATGAGAATATCTTGAGACGGATGCGACGTGCTAACTACAACAGCAGGTCTTACCTTTGGACTCGATAAGTCTGAGAAGGGATAGCGCACCAGGATCGCATCATGCTTGGAGTAGCTGGGCATACACATCGTCCTCAGCATTATCCCAAACGGAATCAAGGGATGTCTGGCTTGCCTGTAGCCAAAATTCAGCCTCATCGTCGGATAAAACTGTTACCAGTACTCTTACCCCTTCTGGAAGTTCTACTGATTCCAGTAACTCAATTTTCCCTTGCCGAACCGTAGCCCAAAGCGTTTTTAGCATATCTTTTGCATGAGACCATGCCTTGATTTTATGCCGTAATCCCTATTTGTGCGATCGTCTACCAACACCCTCAAATCACCGCTACACAGACAACCTCAAAGGAGGTTAGCCTTTGATGCCCACAAGTAACATTGCTGTACCGCCCCAACCGGTATATGAAGCAGTCCAACGGCTGAGTTCACCGGACGCAGATAACCTTTACGACTTAACCGACCAGCATATGGTGTTCCGGTGCAGCGACTTGTTATGGCGCGCTGACCGTTGCTTCAATCTCTTCACTCAGCACCATTAATAGTACCAATGTCTTCAGGCAAGACTGTAGGAACTTCCGAATTTGTAAATCCAGTGGTATCACGAGTAACGATCGCATCAACACCATACGCTACCGCACAAGCATACTGTACTGCATCTTCAAAATCTTCGAAATCTAATACAAGAGCTTGTTCTAGCACCTCTAAATCGACTGTACAGATGTTTAAGTCGCTTAATACCTGAGTAACTGCATCTTGAGCCACTGCTCTACCTGCTGCCCTACGAACAATGTAGTAAATGTTGGTTATTGTTGTTGCTGCGATAAATCCCTCAATTTCCCCAGCATCAATGCGCTCAAATAATCTTGCTGGATTTTCCACAAACGGCTCTCGTTCTTGTAAAAAATCAAGAACAACATTGGTATCAATCAGAACTCGTATTATTGATACTTCTCGGTCAGATAGGTTACATAATCCGCTTGGGCGTTACTTTCTCCTGTGGTTGTTGAAATCTTAGCAACACCTCGCAAACGCGACAGGTTTTTCCGCTTGGGCTTGAGATTTGCTTCCCGCTTCAACGAGTCTAGAAGAACTTGTATCAACTGCCAGCGATCGCCAGTAGGTAACTGCAATGCCTGATTTTGAATTTCTTGTAACGTCATCAGTCTTTTCCCAGCAACTCTTGCTCTATTGTAAATTGCTGCTGCCGTTATCACCTACAAGCACTACTGGCTCAAGATTTTATGTGATCTAGCCTCGGACCCCAACAGATGAGATTCCGGCTGCGCCCCAACCGAGGACTCAGCGGCAGGTAGTCCTAAAAATGTAAGGATGAAAGGGATAACAGCAGAAAACCTATGTCTGATTGCCAACCCACCTGCCCTGATTGCCTGTCAAGTCATGTCGTCAAAAACGGCAAAATCCATAACGATAAACAGAACTTTAAATGCCGTGAGTGTGGCAGACAATTTGTGCAAGACCCTCAGAATAAAATCATTGACCAAGCAACCAAAACCTTGATTGATAAATTGCTGCTGGAGAAGATTCCCCTAGCCGGAATTGCCAGAGTGGCAGACGTTTCAGAACCTTGGCTTCAGAGCTATGTCAAGCAGAAATATCAGGACGTGCCGCGTCAAGTGCAGGTGCGGGCCCCAAAAAAGGGCGTTTAACCATTTAGTGTGACGAGATGTGGTCGTTTGTAGGCAACAAAGGCAACAAGCAGTGGATTTGGCTCGCTCTCGATGTCGAAACACGAGAAATGGTCGGAGTGTATGTTGGCGACCGGAGTTGTAAGGGGGCACAGGGGTTATGGGATGCGTTGCCAGCCGTGTATCGGCAGTGCGCGGTTGCTTACACCGATTTTTGGTCTACTTATGATGAGATTTTTCCAAGTAAGGGACATCAACGTGTGGGAAAAGACAGTGGCAAAACCAGCCACATTGAGCGCTTTAACTGCACGTTGCGCCAACGGATATCGCGGTTAGTCAGGAAAACATTATCGTTTTCCAAGAAGTTGGAGAACCATATCGGGGCAATTTGGTATTTCGTTCACCACTACAATGCATCCTTACCTGTTTAGCACTACCTAGAGAGATACCAGACCCAAATGTCTCTCAAAAGTTAATTGGTGCTTTTGGTGTAACTGATTTTCTCATTAAATATGTACTAAATCATTCATTAATAATTAAGTGCTAGAGCTACCGAATCACGAAATACTCGCGCCATTGATTCTTGTCAATCATATTCTTTGAAATTCCTTTGATTTCAGAGAGTTCTTCAACATCAATAAATTTCTTATTCTTCCTTCTCTTAATTATAGCTAATGCTATTTTAGGTCCAATTTTAGGTACAGTTTCTAGTTCATCTTGAGAAGCTGAATTTAGATCTAATGGGTTTTGTTTCAATTCATTAATCGATTTCTTTTTAGAACGCTTTTTAGAACGCGACGAAGAGCCTATCAAGCGAACTTTTTCAACAACTTTGTTCACGATCTCATTAATCAATTCCTCGTTAAAACCAGAATTCTAAACTTTACTTACCACTGCATCAATAGATTGTTTAAGATTTCTGTTGTCCTTTGGTAATTCCTCAAACTGTGTTCGTAATTCCTCAAACTGTGATTGAAACACCTTAGTCCGGTTTAAAATTAGCAAATCTGAATCACTATTGTTTCCATCTTGTAATGGTTTTGGATTAGAAGCTTTTCTCAGAAGCTCGACTTGAGCAAGCAGTGCTTGCTCATTTTCAGGTTCTAAAATAATAGCTTGTACCATTTCTACCTTTAGAGGAGAAATTTCTCTGGCTCTAACAGCAGCATAGTATTCAAAGTGCCCATCAACGACTTCATAGGATTCTAAACTAGTCCATCTTAGAATAATTGGATTGATCGTTCCTTCTACATCAATAATCAAATGAGCAGCCTTCTCGATTTCCTCAGTAGGGAAGCTCGATCGAGCCACGCTAGAACTGATCTTCTTGACAGCAAATAGGCTAGTTGGCAGTTTCATCTAACCCATTTTCCTCAACACTTCTTGGGCTAATTTATTAAATTCCTGAGCCGCCTCAGATTGCGGCTTGAAATCCAGAATCAAGCGGGGATCAGGAATTTCCATTTCACCAACAATCGTGGTTACTTCAGAACATTTAGCCAAGTCATCCCTCTCAAAGATAATACTTTCCATGACATCAAGCCCATAGCGTTTCATCACAGCTTGCATACACCTGGGCAATGTTGACTGTTGAAATCTATAGTCAGTAGAAACCTTGGTTGCTAAAACTCCTAACAGTTTAACAGGTTCTCTGCCAATTATATTTCGGAAACTATTTACATCTGTAATCAATCTTTTTACATTGTTAAGTCCCTGATTAGCAAAGGGTTTTAGATCAGATGGAATGATTAGATGATCTGCGGCAATTAAAGCAATCCTAGCATACAAATTAAGAGATGGTGGTGTATCAATGATCGTAATGTCATAATTGTTCTCTACTTCATGCAACTTTTGAATCAGAATCATGCGGCTATAGTCAAGGCTATTTAGATCATTTTCTGCACTCATTAGGTTAATATGGGAGGGAACCACGTCAACCACTGGATCGCAAAAGCTAGCAGGTCTGGCAACTTCTTTTATTGGGAAAAACTCTTCAGAGCTTAGTAAATGCATAACGTTACTCTCTTTGAGAGTATCATTTGCCTCATCATCAAACTTTACTAAACCAACCGCGAAGGTGGTATTAGCTTGGCTGTCCAAATTGACGATGAGAACCTTTTTACCTTGTTTGCTCAATGCTGCGGCAAGGTTAACCACTGTTGTGGTTTTGCCTACGCCACCCTTGTTATGGTAAACGGCGATCGTTTTCATTCTGCTTTTTCCTCCTGGTTGTTCTTGTACGTAGCTTGCCTCAGCAATAGGTTGAATCAGTTTGGCTTTCCCCGTAGCATCATTGTTTAATTCATTGGCCAGCGTTGTGGCAGCGACAATTTTAGCCGCCTCTTCACTGATGGTTTGAGCTTGAATATTGCTCTGTTTTGCTCCAGAAGGTTCAAATAATCGTTGTGTACCCAACCTTCTCTGTGAAATTTCTTTGAACCCAATAATTGACTTTATTTCGATGAGCTTAGCTTCTACTTCAGATCCCTTGCACCTAAAAATAAGTTTAATATCCTGCGCTTTTCGTTCAAAAATCCTGAAATCTTTGCCATTCGTAAGCAAACCATAGGGAGCACTAAGATGAGTCAGATAGTGTCTGAGCTTACTGATATGAAGATTTAAGTTTTGTCTGGGGCTCTTTACCTTCACTATCAAGCTCAATGGCAAATCTTCTCCCAAAGTAATAGGAAGGATTTGAGCTGCAAACACTAGAAAGTCAAGTCGAATACTTCCAAGTGAGATCTCTTGGTTCCAAGTTTCTGGTGTATAACCGAGGACAGGGAGCAAGTATTGCACAATAAACTTACTTTCGACCTCGGTTTCATTACGACATTCTTCTGGGTTGAAAAACATATCTAAGCAAGATAGGAATTCGTGAGCCATTGGCTAGCTCTATATATAGCTGACAGAAGCAGAACCAGTCTTAAATTCCACCCTCACAATACGCAAGCTTTCTACCTTCTAGGAAACCTGATTAGATAAAGAGAAAATTACTCAACATCTCTCTCCACTTTATTTATAGCTATATAGGCTGCTGAAATATAACCAACAACCTTGCCGAATTGAGGCTAACATTACAAAATTTTAATCTTAATAGATAAACGTACCGAAGCAAAAAACTCTGGAAGTTCATGCTTCTATTTCCTGTAAACCTTGGCTCAAAAGGATTTCAACACACACCCGAAAGCCAGCAGAACTGGTACCATCCAAGCACTGCGGTCTAACGGTGAAGTGCAGCGGCGGCAGACAAGCTTGAACTCAGCACCCGCAGTTTTCGTCCGTCCGCTGCCATGCAGTGTTAGGTAGCTGGCAGTTCCAGCAGCTACTTGCGGCTTTTCCAGTACCCAGGCTCACGACTACAATGCATGACCGCCAAAATCAGGATGTAGTCTTGCTCAATCGTGTAGAGAATACTGTAGGGAAACCTACGCGCCATGCACCGTCGAACATCTTCATCAATCGCAGCATAGCGAGTTGGGGATTCTCGAATCCGGTAGACTGTATCTTCAATTACGTTTATAAACGCTTGAGCAACCTCAACTCTCTGCTCTGTATAGTATTGAACTGCTTCAGCGTACTCACTTAGTGCTTCAGGATGAAATACATACCTCATGGCTCAATTAGCTGTCTGACCTGAGCTAAGG
>Ga0116211_1000862_pt1 | contig 15083 bp, 5 predicted proteins | sample SaghotsprinmetaG_FD_94484 | JGI IMG/M metagenome (GOLD analysis project Ga0116211, IMG submission 94484) | Hot spring microbial communities from South Africa to study Microbial Dark Matter (Phase II) - Sagole hot spring metaG | ecosystem: Environmental > Aquatic > Thermal springs > Hot (42-90C) ... | reverse complement strand
TCAACCAACTGCCAAAGCGTTGTCCGATCTTGGCATGCCAGCCGCGCTGTCGGTAATCGGTCAACCAGTCAGACTGGCTGTCGCTCAGAACATCTTGCTCTTCTAGCGCAAATAACTGATCACGATAACCAATGTCCAGCCAGTAGGCTTCTTCACGATACAGATTTTGGGCATGTGTCCAGCCTGCGGGGGCGTGTTGCTGCACCTCAACTGCCATCACCAAAATTTCATCAATCAAATCATTGATCAGTGCATTGCGTTTGTCCCGAAAATCGACATTATTACGCCAATCGGGGGTCAGGTAGAGTTTGCCGAGTTTACTGAGCAGCTCTTTAACCGCTGGTCGTCGCGCCAAATAACCACTAAACACCGTCTGTCCACGCGGCAAATCAAACGCTTGGCCTTGCCACACGGGTGGCAGTGACGGCAATAACCACATACTGCCGCGTCGGTCGCTGTTCAGTTGCGAGATGTTTTGCGGTTTGCTGCCGCCATAGCTCTGCGTGAGCAAATTGGGATATTCGCGGCTTTCTGCGGGGTGATACTGTTGGTCGTAGCGATGCTGGCGCACGATTTTTGGGGCTTCACCAAACCGATCATGCCCAATCTGTTGCCACGCCTGATGCACCAAGCTGCTGGGATATAAAATCGTCAACACATGGTATTCAGCCGTATCATCGACAGGAACATACACTTGCTTGGCAGTGCGTCCTGCGTTGAGTTGCTCAGGCACTTGGGCAAATGCCGCAAACCGCGCAAAGCGAATCTGGGCAAGCTCGGGGTCATCGGCGAGGGCAGCTTGAAACTCTGGGTCATGCCGCAACAGCCGACTGAGCAGCGTTTCACCCTGAAACTCCAGCCGTAGCATTTTAAAAATATCCAATGCGGCTGCATTACCGATCACATCCGCATCAGGCGAAATCGTCTGTGTACCGACCAGTTGATGCGCTTGGCCGTGCAGAATATCCACGCCTGCATACACGGCAGAGGCTTTGGAGTTGGGGTGGTGCTGCTTGGCGGTGTGAGTGGCCAGTTGGATTTGGCTGACCCGAAGGCTGGCATCGTCTAGCCAAGTCTCTGGCGCGTATTTGAGCGATAGCTTGGCGCGTTCGTCCTCCTGTTCGGGTTTGAGGCCGTCCAGTTTGTCTTGGTGGCGTTGCTGAATGTAATGCAGAATCACCTGTCGGAGACTATCGGGTGGCTTATCTGCAATTTCTGCTGGGTTTAGATTTTCACTCATTATCACTCCTTGTTGCTCGAATAAATCTGCTTGTTGCGCCATATTTTTTCCCTTAGTTACGCCGTCGAATAAACCCAAGCCAGTCGTGATAGCACCACTGCTGTTCTGCACCATCCCGTTTTTGTAGTGGTAGATTCAAGCTCAGATAACGCTTGCATAGCCACTCCCAGCTTTGGTCAGGGCGTTTTTCCTGTTGGCGTTGCAACAATGTTGCCTGATCAAAGCACGGCCATAGGTTGACTTGCGGATGCTGACGCACTTCTGAAGGCTGTACTTTGCCGTCACACAGCAACCAACTACCAGTCTTTGGGTTAAGCTCATGCAACTTCAAATCCTGATAGTCATCCTCTGCCTTAAACGCCACCAACGCCTCTTGGCCTGACTTCCGAAAACGAGTCTGTTGCTGCATCAGGCCAGTCAGTTGCACGGCATCTTGCCAAAATTGTGCGACAGGCAGTTGAGTGCATATTTGATTACTCGCAAGGCCACGCGCCAACATCAGCTGCATCATACGCTCATGCTCCAGATCGGCCAGTTTGTGGGAGCGATACTGTGGAGGGGGGCGTAGACGTGCGGTCGCATCAAGGCGAGTCTGTTGGGATTCATCCAACAATCGCGGTAGCCAGTGGTCAGTTAAACGAAAGTTCTTGCACTCAAAACCCGGTTGAGTAAATGCAAGCGCTTTGGGCTTTTGTAAGTGACGAATATTGGTTTCCATCAAAAACACATTCGGATGCTCATACGGCTCTGGCCGATGCCGCCGTACCCGCCCGACCACCTGAATAATCGAGCGCATCGACGAAGGTTCAACAATCATCCAGTCATAATCATGGTCGCGTCCTACCTCCGCCACAGGTGAGGCCAAAATCACCACAATTTGTTGTTGTTCAGGATATTGATCGAGCCAACGCCGCAGTAATGGATGCTGATGGTGTGCCGCCGTCGGATGGCGGTTCAGCAAGCCGTCCAGTTGCTGTTCCAGTGAAGAGCGTACCAACAGCGGAAAACGCGAGTGATACACGCACAGATGCAAACGGGTATTCGGCTGGGGAGTAAGGGCGGCGAGTTGTTGCGCAACCTCGGCCAAGCGGTCGATATTGGCGAAGCGAATCAGGCCGATACTGTAGTTTTTTTGGCTGATTGGGTCACATAACCTATTGTGTTGATGTGCCAGATGCAGCGTTTGATGCAGTCGCGCAGAGACATGCGCCAGCCAATCGGCGGCTGTGGTCGATTCCTCTAAACCGACCCATGCCAGTTTGCGCCGTTGAGGTTCGACTGCCAGTTTGTCAGCACGTTTCTTGCTAAATAACAGGTGAGCTTTGGCAAAATTTGTATTCTGTAAACCTGCTTTATTCGGTGTAGTATCAACGGTACTGATGACCTTAATATCCTGATCATATTCATCAAACCAACCACAGAGAATCTCAGCAGGTGCATCGGGCTGACGCTGCTTGTTATAGGCTTGCCGACCTTCTTGATAGGCGATAAATAGGCCATTCACCTCGGCAGCGGTCAGCGTCGCCGATGATAACAGCACCCGACTGCCCAACAAACCCGCCCAATACACCAGCCGTGCCAAGGCATACCAGTCATCGGGTGAAAAATCGTCTGGTTCATCCAAGATCAAATCAGAGCTCATCAGCCGCAGCATCGGCGCGATTTGGCGGCCGCCACGCGTGCTTTCAGTGGCAGGAATCAAGTGATCAATCGTGCAGCACAATAATGGTGCAAGTAACATGTCACGGATTTTCGGCTGTTTACTGAGCCACTGAGCCAGTAGGTGATCAGACGGTAAAATCCCCTCAAAATCGACCATAAGCCCGTCATCAAATAGCCCAGACAAGGATTCAGAACCCATTGCCTCGGCCAGTTGTGGATTTAAGAGTGGATTGGTTTCTGCTGTCTGACTCAGTGGATCTACTGTGTTATCGCCGTCTTTGGCCGCTTGCTGTTGTTGCTCAAACAACTCTTGTACCGCGCCACCACCGACCAAAATCGCCAGCTCTGCTTTGCTCAGTCCAAGCCGCTGTCGATAGGCTTGCCCAGTCTGTAAGGTCAGGGTGCGTAGACCCATCGCCACACTAAACCGTGCGCCGCGCTCAGGATCGGCCAAACCATACATGATGCGGGCATTCGCCAGTGTTTTACCGCGCCCAGTTGAGGCCAGATTGACCCCAAAAAATCCACAAGACTCGGTTGCGACCCGATGCTTGACCGCAAGCTGATACGAAGTATCTTGCCAGCGATAGGCCGCAGGACTGTTTTTGACCTCGAGTTTTTTTTGTTGGTCGAGGCGTGGAAATAACTCGGGCAAACGGCGCACAGCACCCATCAGTTGTCGTACCGCATGATTGACTCCAATCAAGTGATCATCCAGCGGTTGTTTTAGTTTGCCGTCAGCGTCGGTATTGGCATAACACGGATAAGACCGATCATGAAATTGTGGCGTAGCGGCACAGCTTGAATAATGGTGATCGGCCAGCATCAGCACCAAACGCCCAACATGACTCAGATAGGGGTCATCTAGCAGACGGATTGGTAATAGCGGCTGACTGAGTAACCGATTGGCACAGCGGGCGGCCTCAGCTTGCCACGTCTGGCTGCACATCGGCAGATGACCGTCGGGAATCTCCCAGCATTGTTGGATCATGGCGGCTTTGGTTTGAGCGATTTCGTTGCCCCACTGGTTTGGATAGCACCAATTTGCATTGATCTCACTTAAAATACTGCCACGACGTTTTAATGCTTTAAAGTCATATTCTTTGGAAAATTCTTGATTTTTTTCGGCATTTTTTTGATAGAGCAAATCTGCGCTAATCGGCAGACGATGGTGGGTGACGATCAACCAGCCTATCACTTGTGCCAGTGGCGGTAGCCCACTTAGCGGTGCTGAACGATTTTGTCGGCTGTGCGGTGGCTGGTCTTGAATCACTTGACCTAGCCACGTGAGATCAGGATTTTGTTCGGCCAATGCGGTCAACCATGCCTGATCTGGCGCGTTGGGATTGGCATGAGCATGATACTGAACAAACGCCTCAAACAGTCGCAACGATACCCATTCATGCCGATACGGATCGGCGATGGCTTGGCGTTTTTTGAGTTTGCCCGCAAAAAAAGCATTGGCTTTGCCAAAATCATGAAACAGTGCGGCCAGTCGTGTGATCAGGCTGAGTTGTTCGGCTGAATGCCAGTTGTTGTGTTGATCGTTGACCAGTAGTTTTTTTTGTGTGCTGTTGACGGGGATAACCCCTTGCGCATTAAACGCATGCCGCTGTCCCACCACCCAGAGCAACTCACTGCGGCTACGCGAACGCATCCAGTGGCAGGCTACCGCTGTATTTTTGGTGACGCTTTTTTTGAGTAAGTTCCTCACCGCAACCAAGCCATCTTCGGTAATCACGGTTTGCCATGTCCGCTCACCAATTCGCTCGGCAAATGCATCCAACACCCGCCGTGTTCTGACCAAGGCTTTTTTTTCACACTGACTGACAAAAGTGACCATCATAATGGATCATCTCCCAGTTCAGCCTTCGGATGATGGCGTAGGGCAATCGCTTTGACCTGATCAAACATAAAATCAAGCGCGTGATGCTCGCTAAATTTTTGTAGACACTGCTGACGAAACTCCTGTTCTGTGGTTTTTTCTTTGGCACAGATAAACGCCCAAGGCAAAATAATCGAGTCTTTAATCAAATCGGCGACATCAAACACCAATGCACCACGTCGTGTTTTGCCATGTAAAACCGCACAGCCATGTGGAATGCCTAGCACCCACAAGGTGGTGGCGGCCAGACCATAGGCCAAATAATTACCATGATTTAAAAAGCTATTTGCCAAGTCAGCCGCATCGTGCTGCCGACTAAAACCCGATTGCAAAGTAGTATTCGCCGCGTATTTATACAGACTCTTGGTCAGCTGTGCCTCTGCTTGTAGCAGGTTGCCCACGTTATCGGCTTGAGCAATCTGATGCATATAGCCCTTCATCGCAAGGCTCAGATCCGCATGATCAGCGGTGAAACCCTCGGCTTTTAGATCACGATCTTTTGCCCATGTGTGTTTGAGGTATTCCAGCCGTGCCATTTGAAAGCTTTTGCCAGCGGCCAGACGTTTATGGTCATCAAACCAAAAATTCATCCAGCCTTGCAGATATTCGGTCGGTCGGTATTCGCTTTGTGGACTGAGCCATTCGACCTCATTCGCCATCAACAACGGCGTGCCGCCACCCCCCGAAAACCCAATCATCACCCCCGCACTCGCCAACATGCGCACCGCCGCTTGGGTGATCGACGTGCCTGTACCCAACAGAATCACGGTGGTGTTGGCGATGGGAATATTCCAATACTGTTGGGCGTTTTTGGCCTCGGTCAGATACAACACGCGGCCATCTTTTTGCATGACGCGGCAATGTTCAAGGTAATATAAGTTTGCCCGTTTGCTGTGCAAAATGGCTTTAAGGTCGGTCAGTTGCTCCATGTCGGTGTTCCTTGTTTGTTATCGCCGTTGTTTTTTGAGTATAGATAAAGTCAATCAAAAAATAAGTCAAACAACAAACCAAAACGACACCAGATGTCGCGCTGCTTTGCGATGGCTGCAAAGCTAATCACACCGAAAAAAAACTAAAAAGCCAAACCAGCGGCGAGATTGGCGTGACAGCAAGATCGTGTCTTATCGACATCTGATCACTCCAGACATGTTGTCCGGAGTGATCAGTGCTTTGCTGAAAGGATGCGTCAGTTTTGGTCTGTCGTATCTATTGCCTGTAGGTCGGTTTGCTCACAGCCTGCGCGTGGATCTATCGGGGCTGCTTGTAGGCCACCGAGACCCGCGACATCAGACATCAACAGTGGGTAGACTTGACCAAACACATTGCTAGCAGCACCCGATAGTGGTGATTGCTGCCCCAGATCGGCTTCACTTGGCAATGCTTGTCCCAGCACCATACAGGTGTCTTGGTAGGCTTCGGTAGGCACGTGTTGGGCTGCCGCTTGCTCCACGGTTACGATCACTTCAGCAGGAATGTTGGGCGCAGGATTAGAGGCATCTGTCCTGTCTGGATCTGGCCGAGTCCCCCCGCCGGTATTGCCGCCATCTGTCCCACCAGTGCCTGAGTCTGGTGTGGTATCAAATGGACGATCTTCTGGCAATATGATCGGGGCATCCGGATTATTGATCACCACATCGCCGACATTAAGCTCTGGATCATCAATGCTGATGACCAAATCGTCAACGTTAACCGCCAAATCATCCGGCACACTGACCACCACCTCAGGGATGCTGACCACCACCTCAGGGACACTGACCACGACTTCACCGACCTCAATCTCCACACCGTCGAGCGGGGGCTGTGGATTATTGTTACTGCCTGTGTTGCCGCTGGACGTGTCAACGCCAGCCTCGATGGGTATATTTGGAATCAAATCCAAGTCAATCAACTCACAAATCGACAGGTTTTGCGGTTGGCTACAAAAATCAACGACCGCAACAAGGATGTTTTCGACCGCGTTGAGCACGCCATTTTTTTGGAAAAGAAGCACAGTTTTGCCGGTAAATTCAGTGTTTTGCTCTTGCAGCACAAACTCTTGATCTTCGAGTGCGATCGTGCGTAGCACCGGTGCGCCGGTTGAGATTAACTCGACAAACATCCCCGCCCGTCGATCCCCTTCTGAGGATTGAGAGGCGAGGTTTTGCCCAACGATACGATAATTGCTGCTATCCGCCATAAATGCAGGTGTCAGGGCGATATCACTTTCAGCCCGTGATAGACCAAACACATTTTTTTCAAGGTAAATATTGGCATTCTCAACCGTTAAACCAAGCGGTTTGGATGACTCCTGAATCGAGTCATATGGGGTGCTGTTGTTCGAAATCACGATTTTCGCCGATTTAAAGCTCAAATCTAACGACTGAATTGACGCACTGGGTTGATTAAAAAATACGCCTTCGACGGTGGTCACGCCATAATCATTCGTGTTGTCAAACACCACCAGATCATTATTCAGCCGAATATTATAAAACTGGTGATCGGCAGGGTGTAGACTCAATATGCCGTTACGATGTACCCCGCGTGAGTAAACCGAGTTACCGAGAAAGATTTTGGCCGTTTGGCGGGTTAAATCACCAAAAACCAAATCACCTTTATTCACCGCGATCAGCTCGTTGCTCACAATATTGCGGTCAGCAATCAGTTGCAGCCCCGCTTTTTGTTCACTGCCATCTAGGTTGAGGCCATTAACGAAAATATCCTGTCCCGCAGTGGCATGTAAATAGCCGGTATCTGGTCGTAAATTGTCCTGATAGCCTTGGTAATCCTCGAGCAATGTGGCGTAGGGTCGATCAGCGGTGATTGGCAGGCCAGTCGAGTAGGGGTCAACATAACCTGTATTCGCACCGCCGATTGCTCGATTAAAATAAATCGAGCCTTGGTTCGCGGTTGCGTCAATACCTTGTCTGGCGCGTAAATAACCCAAGTCGAGATTGCCTTGACGGCTCTGAATAGCGAGTATGCCTTGATCAACCAACAGCTTGCTGTTGCAGGCGGTTGGTGTGGCTGATGCGGCACAGGGATTTTGCGAAACATCACCACGCGCTTGTATGGTGAGATCGCCTTGTAGGGTCTGCACTGTACCATCCAGCTGAATGCCGCCTTGTGTCGCTTGTAGGTCGATGTCGTGGCGGGCTTGGGTTTGTCCAGCCAGACTCAGATTGCCTTGCGCCACCTGCATACTGACTTCACCCTCAGCCAACAGGTTGCTGGTCTGGCGTTGTTGTAGCCGATTCTGCGCGGTTAAACGGGTATCGTTTTTGCTTTGCAGATCACCTTGTAAGTCAATCGTATCTGCGGTGACGGAGAGTGCCCCACCATCGGCGCGTAACACGCCGCCAAGGTTGGCCGTTTGTGCGGTGACGCTCACTGCACCGGTGAGCGACTGGCTACCTGCTTGACCATCACGACCCGCTTGTGTGGTGACATTACCTTGTCGTGCAAGTAATGTGATGTCGCCCCTAGCTTGGTTTTTGCCAGCAAGGTTGATGTTGCCTTGCGCTGATTGTAGTGCAAATACACCACCAGACTGCACTTGGCTGCCGACCGCTTGGCGAATACTATTGTTGGCGGTTAGACTGAAATCAGCCGCACTGCTGGCATTGCCGTTTAGATCAATAATTTCAGCATCGACGGACAGTGCGCCGCCATCCGCGCGTAGCGTCCCCCCCAGATTGGCAATCCGACTCTCCACAGTCAATCCACCTGTCACAGAGCGTGTACCTGCCTGACCATCTGTACCTGCACTGGTACTGACTGTGCCTTGTTGAGCGCGTAGCGTCACATCGCCATCGGCTTGGTTTTTGCCTGCCAGCGTGACATTGCCTTGATCAGACTGTACCAAGAGCGACCCAGTGGCTTTGAGATTACTGCCTGCGGATTGCTGTACCCGATTGCTGGCCTGTAGCCGGAGGTTACCTTCTGCACTGACTTGACCCGATAAGTCGATGATCTCGGCAGCCACCGCCATTCCCGCACCGTCGGCCAACAGCACACCTCCAAGGTTGGCAATCCGTGCTTGTACATGGATACCTGCATCGGTGGATTTGAAGCCGCCTAGACCATCTGCACCAGCACTGGTGGTGATACTGCCATTTTGGGCGACTAACGCAATTTGGTCTTGGGCTTGGTTTTTGCCGGCCAGTGACAGGTTACTTTGTGCCGATTCGATACGCAGGGTTTGCCCAGCGATCAGGTTGCTGGTATTGGTTTGCTGAGTCCGATTATCCGCTTGCAACAGGATGTTTTCGGCGGCATTGGCACTACCGCTCAGGTCGATTTGACCTGCGCTGACGTGTAGCGAGCCTGCATCGACCAGCACAGTATTGGCGATATCGACCGTACGCGCGCTGAGTTGGACATTGCCCGATGCGGTGCGTAATCCACCTTGCTGGTGTTCCGCCGATCCCAGCGTCAGTGCGCCTTGTTGTGCGGAAATGTCGATACCAGCCGATGCGACCAGTTTGCCGGCAAGATTCACATCGGCTTGCTGTGAGCTGAGATTCAGCGTGCCTTCGGAGAGAAGTTGGCTGTCATCAGATTGATTGAGCTGGCCACGCGCGGCGACTGTGAGGGCATCATGCGCTTTGAGATTGCCCGTGAGGTCGACCTGATCGGCGGTGACTGTCAGCGCGCCCGCTTGCGCCAGTAATGCGCCGCCCAGTTGCGCGCTGCGTGCCTCGACTTGTACTTGTCCACTGGTGGATTGGCTGCCACCGCGCTGATCGTCACCCGCAACGGTTTGCACCATCCCTTGTAAAGCACTCAAGTGCAGATCGCCAGCCGCTTGGTTTTTACCCGCCAGTGCTAGATTACCTTGGTTTGAGGTCAGGCGGATTGCACCATCAGCGATCAATTGGCTGTTATTGCTTTGCTGTAGGTCGCGCTGTGCATTCAGTTGTATATCAGTTTTGGCCAGCGCATTGCCTGTCAGTGTGATTTGTTCTGTATTGACCTGTAATGCACCGCCTTCAGCACGAATTAAGCCAGCCAGATCAGCCGTTTTACTGTCAATCTGTATGCCCGCTTCGGTCGATTGTATAACGCTGGGTCGTATATCAAGGCGTGTGGTTTGCACGTTTCCCTGTTGTGCAAGGATCTGGATCTGATCGATTGCGCGAGTTTGCCCTGCCAGCACAATATCCGATTGGTTGGATTGCGCCGACAATGTGCCACCAGACAGCCATTGACCTTGTTCCGTTTGCGTGATGGATTGTTGCGCCGTGAGGCTGACCGCCTGTTCAGCTTGTACACGGCCTGAGACGGTCAGTTTGCCTCGTTGTGCGTTAAGCTCGGCGGTTTCGGTGGCATACAGCACCCCAGCTTGGCTGAGGTCTTGCCCAGCATTCAGACGGACTTGCTCCGCATAGATCGTGCCGGTATTTTGCAGGTCTTGTGCCTGTAGTGCCACTTGGCCTTGTGCGGCGGTGAGGGTAATCGTGCCGTCATCGGCGACGGTAAATTCGGATGCAGCAAGTCGTCCATTTTGCTGGATAAAACCCTGTAGCACTTGATTCAGGCTGGCCGCTTGCAGTTGGATCAAGCCGCCTTGACTGATGATCGCCCCAGATTGCTCAACCGTAATGCCCAGTTGCGCCAAATCCTGCTGAGATAGTAGTAGGCTAAGCAAGCCACCACCCACATCAAGAGTGAACATCTCACCCGCCGCCAACTGCACCGTGCCAAGCTTGCTGGTGATCACGCCTGCATGCCGTACTTGTGGAGCAACAAACGCTACAAACGCATCGACATCCGCCTGTGCCTCAATCGAGGCACCACGTTCGACCCGAATCGCGCTGTTGGCTTGGCCTGCTTGGTTGAAGTTGAGCCGACCACCACGCATAAATGCTGCATTATCAATGTCGGCAGTGGTGGCAACCAAGGCACCGACTTTGACAATCGCGCCATTGCTAAAGGTCACGCCATTGGGATTGACGATAAACACCTGACCATTGGCCTCGATTCTGCCTGCAATGGTGGACAGTTGATCACCTTGCACCCGATTGAGTAGCGCGGCGGTGCTATTGGGCTGCTTGATGTTGACGGAATCTTGCTGGGCGAGATTAAAGCTATCCCAGTTAATCACCGCTCGATCTGACGCTTGAGCAATTTGTAAATGATTGGGATTCGGATTCGTGATACTGGCCTGACCCGCCACCACCACACCGCCTTGTGGCAGGGCATATACGGCGCACGGTGCAAATACTGCGGCTGCGAGTAACATTCGAATATCAGCGGTTAAACGATGAAGTTTCATATCGGGCATCCTTGCAAATCTTGACGTTTAAAACGAAACGGCTAAACCACCAAACACGCGTGGGTCGGTCGATTGCTCGGCATTGGTTTGGCGTTCAATCGGCATGGCCAGTTCAAGGTAGCCGCTTACGCCCCAACGGGTCGAAAAACGGCTGCCGAGTCCCACAGATTGCGCTCGATCTTCACGGTAGGCCAATGCGCCACTCGGACGTAAGCTCTTCATGCGTACCTCGCCCCAATCATAAAAACCATAATTGGTCAGTGCCAGCGCGCCCAACTGCCACTGGTGACGTAGCTCGGCTTTGGCACTGATGCCACGATCTCCCGCAATTTCACCAGGGTCATAAGCGCGTAAAAACTGACTGCCGCCCAAGGTCAATTGTTGGCTGGCTAACAGCGCATCCTTGCTCCATTGTGCATTTACCGCAGTCAATACGGACAAGCCATAGCCCAACGATTGTAAGCGTGCGGCATATAGGTTCTGTTTAAAAAACTGTGGATCGCCACGACCCGCTGCACCTGACAGTAAGGGATCACGCGCTTGGCTTGCGCCAAGATTGTTGAGTCCGACCTGTGACGACCAGTCGAGTTGATTGACACCGCGCCAGTCATCCAGCATTTCGATACGCGCCCCTAAACTCAAGGCACGGATTTTTTCATCAATTTCACGCTGTCCATCAAAGCTGCTATCACGTTGATTATTGTTGAGGTCGAGTGAGCCATACGCGACAATATTTTGGGTACGACTGCGCAGGGCAGGGTAGCTCCAGCCGAGGCTGGTAAACATCGACTCACTACTGCTCAATTCCACCCCGTTTAATTCGGGTCTTACTTGTGAGCCCGACAAGCTCAGCGAGCCTTGCAGACCATTACTGCCAAGCGGCAGGCTGCCTTGATAGACCAGCGTGTTGACTTTGCGATCCATGGAGCTATTTAGCCCCAGATAATGCTGATCAAATAACCCAAGCCAATCCCCTGCTAATACCGATGCCTCGACCCGCACCTCACCGACTGACTTACTGACCCGATTATGCATGCCCAGATTAAACTGGGCTGGTTTTTCGGTCATTTGCACCACGAGCTCTAACTCGCCCTGTGCTGACATTGGTTTGACAAACGCTTGCGCTGTGACACCAGCCAAATCACCAAATAATAAAATGGTACGCTCTAAGGTCTGAGCGGTGGTCACGGGTTCTGCCGTCAACTGATCGGCATAGGCGCGTGGCAAGCGTCGTTCAGCACCTGTGCCAACCACGCTGACTTGACTGATTTTACCTTCGATCACTTGCAGCCGCACACGGCCATCTTGCACAGTCTGCTCAGGCACAATCACCCGTGACAGAATATAGCCTTTCGCTTGATACTGCGCGGATAAGCGATTGGCCAGCGCATAAATCTCGGCCAGTGTGACGTTCTGCCCCAACATCGGTTGCCAAGCGGCTTGCAGTTGCGCGGTAGACAATACGCTATTACCAGTCAGGCTGAGTTGTTGCAGGGTAAATTGCACGCTGTCAGCTTGGGCAGGAATCGCCAGAGGCGCAAGTGGAGCAACCGTGGCCTGACGATCAGGCAAGCGTGCGGCCAGATCAGGCTGGGCTTGACGAATTTCAAAGGCACTCGACACATTAGCAGCTGTGGTTTCAGCCCAGATTGAGCAGGGCAGTAACATTAGCGCGGCAGCAAACATCGAACGCTTGAAGTTGCACTGCTGACCGAGCAACTGACGGTTTGTTTGTGAGGAGTTTCGGGTGACGCACATCATGTGTTGCAAGCCTTGCATTTTTACCATCATCCATGATCTGTCTTATACCTAAACCTTAGAGTATTTCGCGTGAGGGGTAAATAGCCTTTGTCATCACGCTGAGCATTGGTTCGGCCAATAAAAAAGCGACCCGTAGGCCGCTTATGTATGCATATCTATAAATATATATTGCTATATTGCTTTAACAGTCTGTCCATCAATACGCGGCAATCTCAGTGAAATCAACGCTGCCAACGCCACAAACAGCGTCGAGACCCACAGACAGGCCACCAAGCCATAGCTCTGAAACACCCAGCCCGATAGTACCGTCCCGATTAAGCGTCCCATTGCATTTGACATATAATAAAAGCCGACATCCAACGACACGCCGTCACTTTTGGCATAGGACACGATCAAATAGCTATGTAATGACGAGTTGACCGCAAACAATACGCCAAACACCAGCAAGCCACCGAGCAGCACATACAAGGCTGGTAAGCCCGCCAACATACTCACGGCAATCAGTGCTGGCATGATTGCCAACACTGCCGCCCAGCCAAACGCCGCCTTGCCGTCAGGCACTTGGCCAGCGGCTTTACCCGTAATGCGCGGCGCTTGGGTCTGTACAAAGCCATAGCCAATCACCCACAGTGCCAAGAAGCCACCGACCATCCAAAAATCCCAACCAAACACCGTACTGAGATACACGGGTAGGGCAATCACAAACCAGACATCCCGCGCCCCGAACAAAAACATCCGTGCGGCGGACAGATAGTTAATCGCAGGACTTTTTGATAAAAGATCCTTAAATTTTGGCTTGGCACTGGCTTTGCCAAGGTCTTTTTGCAGCAAAAACAAACTGGCAATCCAGACCATACCCAGCACAGCCGCCATTGCCCACATCGCATTGGTAAAGCCCAACACGGTCAGCAGCAGCCCCCCCATAAAAAAACCAACGCCTTTCAGCGCGTTTTTGGAGCCAGTTAGAATCGCCACCCATTTGTACAAGGTGCTTTGTTGATCGTTCGGCACCAGTAGCTTAATTGAGCTTTTAGCACTCATTTTATTCAGGTCTTTGGCAATGCCCGATAAGGCTTGTGCTGCCATCACATACACCACAGTCAGCATGCCAGCCGGTGCAGTCAGCATCAGTAGCGCGATGACCTGCAAGGCCAAACCGATGTTCATGGTGCGATTTAGACCCAAACGCGCACCGAGATAACCACCAACCAGATTAGTGACTACCCCAAAAATTTCATAAAACAAAAACAACGCCGCAATCTGCAGCGGCGTATAGCCCAGACTATAAAAGTGCAGCACAATCAACATGCGCAGCGCACCATCAGTCAGGGTAAACGCCCAGTAATTGCCCGTGACGATCATGTACTGGCGAATTTCTGGGCTCATCTGTTGTGGGTGGAGCGAACTCATGCCTGATCAGCCAAGCCGACTTTTTTGACCAGTTCGACCAAGCGATTGCTATAGCCCCATTCGTTGTCATACCACGCGTAGATTTTGACATGCGTGCCGTTGACCACGAGGGTGGACAGTGCGTCGACAATTGACGAGCGCGGATCAGTACGGTAATCAATCGACACCAGCGGGCGCGCTTCGTAGCCGAGGATGTCTTTGAGTTCACCTGCGGCGGCGTGTTGCAACAGTTGATTGACTTCTTCGGCAGTGGTTGGACGCGACACTTCAAACACACAGTCGGTCAGCGATGCGTTCGCCAGTGGTACACGAATGGCGTGGCCGTTTAGCTTGCCGCGTAATTCTGGAAAAATCTCGGCAATCGCAGTGGCCGAACCAGTGGTGGTTGGGATTAGGCTCATGCCTGAAGCACGGGCGCGGCGTAGGTCTTTGTGCGGGGTGTCCAAGATGCTTTGGGTGTTGGTCAGATCGTGAATGGTGGTAATCGAGCCATGCACGATGCCCAGCGACTCATGAATCACTTTGATCACCGGCGCGATACAGTTGGTGGTACAAGACGCAGCCGTAACGATTTGGTGTTGTGCCGGATTGTACAGATGATCATTCACGCCCATCACCACGTTGAGTGCGCCTGCTTCTTTGACGGGCGCAGCCACCACCACACGTTTTACGCCTTGTTTGAGGTAGTCTTGCAGTACGGCAACGGTTTTCATTTTGCCACTGGCATCAATCACGATGTCACAGCCAGACCAGTCGGTTTCGGCGATGGTTTTGTTGTGGGTGAGTGTGATCGGGTGGCCGTTGATGACGATGCCATTGGCGTTAAATTCAGCCGAATGCTGCCAGCGGCCATGAATCGAGTCAAAATTCAG
>Ga0116211_1000855_pt1 | contig 15186 bp, 14 predicted proteins | sample SaghotsprinmetaG_FD_94484 | JGI IMG/M metagenome (GOLD analysis project Ga0116211, IMG submission 94484) | Hot spring microbial communities from South Africa to study Microbial Dark Matter (Phase II) - Sagole hot spring metaG | ecosystem: Environmental > Aquatic > Thermal springs > Hot (42-90C) ... | reverse complement strand
GCTCGAGGAGCTCGGCGCTCCAGTCCTTCGCCAGTGCCCGCTCGAGCGCCTCGCGCGCGAGATCGGCGCGGCCGACGGAGTTGGCCGCGCGCGCTGCGGCCTTGGCAACCTGAGCCTGGCCGAGCGCCTCCAGCGGCGTGCGGCGCCAGCGCTCCTCGAAGGCGTGCGCATCGCCCGCGGCGCGCTCGAAAAGCGCAATGAGCGCTTGCGACCGCGCCTGTTCGAACGCCGCGGGGGCGAGCGCCCCGCGCCGCGCCAGCGCCGCGGCGGTGGCGAGCACCGTCTCCCAGTGCCCTGCCGCGCGCGCCGCCCGCAGTCGCAGCTCGAGGAGCGCCACCGAGCGCCCGCCTTTTGCTTCGGCCGCCTCGAGCGCCGCGAGCGCCGCCTCCGGGTCCCGGTCGGCGAGGGCGAATTCGGCTTGCGCGAGCCTGCGCGCCGTCTCGAAGGGCCCAGCCTCGACGCGCTCGAGCCACGCCCGCCGCCGCTCGTGCGCGCCCAGCTCGTGCGCCGCCCGCGCCGCAAGGAGCGCGGCGAGCGAGGGCTCGACGCCTGCCTCGTAAGCCCGCGCCGCCGCTTGCTCGGCGCGCGCATGACGGCCCTCCATCTGGGCGCGCAGCGCCGCGGCGAGCGCCGCCTGCCCCCGCTCGCGCGCGCGCCGGGCGCGCCAGGCGCGCACCTCGGCCGGCAGTGCGACCGCGTGGCCAACCAGGCGCAGAGCCGCGTAGACGAGTGCAAACGCCACGCCGACGACCAGCAGGGCCGCGGCGAGCGACATCTCGACGCGCCAGGGCGGGAGCACGAGCACCGCAAAGCCGTCGCGCGCGCGCAATGCGACCGCGAGCAGCGCGGCCGCGGCGAAGCCGGCAACCAGCCCAAAGAGCGCTTTCATCGCACCGCGCGCTCGCCCCGGCGCTGGATCGCGCGCAGCGCCTCGAGGCTTTCGGCGAGCGACGGCGCCTCGAGTGCGAGGCTCACGGCGGCGAGCCGCCGCAGTTCGGCGGCGAGCGCCTGGACGCTACGCGCGCGCGTATCGAAATGCCGGGCAAGCCACGCCTGGGCGACGCGCAGGTCCTCGCGGTAGACGGCTTCCTGGCGCGCAAGGAGAGCTAGGCGCGCATCGAGGAGCCGCAGCTTCAGGTTCTCGCGCAGGAACCACGCCTGGGCCGGTGCGACGAGCGGGGGCTCGGCTCCGTCCAGTCGCCGCACGACGATGAGTGTGCGCAGCTCGCGCCAGATTTCGGCGCCCAGGCGCGCGATCGCGCCCGCCGGCACCGGTGCCGCGGCCTGCGCGCCGGACGCTTCCTCGCTGCGCTCGTCGAAGGCAAGGGGCAGCGCATCCACCGCCGCGCTCGCCGCCTCGAGCCGCAGGCTGAGACCGGCCACGTCCACCCAGGGCAGCGCGCGCAGCCGCTCCATGTCGCGCGCGATCGCGCGCCGCAGCGCAAGGAACGGCGGCCGGTCAGCGCGCGCAAGCCGCGCGTCGGCCAGTTCCAGCGCGGCAAGCGCGGCACGGACGTTGCCCGCCAGCTGCAGTTGCTGCTCGGCGAGCGCAAGCACCTGCTCGATCTCGGCGAGCTGCCAGTCGTCGCGTCCGCGCGCAAGCTGCTGGTAGAGCGCTTCGAGCGCCGCCTGCTGGCCGTGCATCTCGGCAAGCCTTGCTTCGAGCGCGGCCACTGTCGCGCGCAGCGCGCGCAGCCCCTCGGCCGCCTCGTTCGCAGCCGCCTGCACGTCGCGGCCGGCCGCTTCCACGTCGCGCAGGCGCCGGGCGACCTCCTCCTGCGTCGCCGCAAGGCGCAGCCGCGCGTCGAACCATAACGCGCCGACGCCGATCAGCAGAGCGGCGATGGCCGCGGCCGCGGCAAGGCCGCGCCGGCGCGGCGCAGGCGGCACGGACGGCCCAGCGGCCTCGGGCGGCGCGCTCATGGCGCGCCGAAGTATGCCACCAGCGCCGCAACGATCGCCGCCTCGCCCGGGCCCGCAACGAGCACCGTCGTGCAACCGGCCGCGCGCGCGCGCTCGGCGATGCGCGCATGCGGCACTACCACAGGCCGGCGACGAAGCGGACCGGCATCGGGGGCAAGCGCGAGCAGGTTCGCCAACCCCTCGGCCGAGGAAATGACGATCGCGTCGGCGCGCGCGAGCGCAGCACCGAGACCGGCTGCGTCGCGCGCAGGCAGTCGCCGGTAACACTGCGCGTACGCGACCTGCGCGCCCCGCGCCGCAAGTCCTTCGGCGAGCGCCTCGCGTCCGCCTTCGCCGCGGAAGACGACCACGCGCAGGCCGGCCACCGCGGCGAGTTCAGGGTGCGCAAGGAGCGCCTCGCTGTCTGCACCGTCGCGGGGAGCGATCGCATCGCTGAAACCGGCCGCCTGCAGCGCCGCCCGGGTGCCCGGGCCGATGGCCGCGGCCCTCAAGCCAGGCGGCCAGCGGCGCACCGCGCGCACGGCCGCAAGTCCTCGCTCGACGGCGGTCGGGCTCACGAAGATCGCGAGGTCGTAGTGCTCGAGCCGCTCGAGCACGCGTGCAAGCGCCGCCGCATCGGCCGGCGCGCCGATCTCGATGGCCGGGAAAACGATCGCTTCGCCGCCCGCGGCGCGGATACGCGCCGCCAGCGCGCCCGCGCGTTCGCGCGGCCGCGTGACCAGGACGCGCCGTCCGGCAAGCGGACCTGCGCTCACGGCGCAAGCGCCGCGAGGATCGCCCGCGCGCCCTGCTCGTTGAGGAGCTCGGCAACCTGCGCACCGAGCGCCTCGGGCGCATGCGCCGGCCCCAGCGCCTCGGCGCGCGCAATGCGCGCGCCGTCGGGCGAGGCGACCAGCGCCCGCAGGCGCAATCCTGCACCGTGCAGCTCGGCGTACGCGGCAAGGGGCACGGTGCAGCCGGCGGCAAGACAGCGGCTCACCGCCCGTTCGGCGCGCACGCACGCTTCCGCCTCGGGGTCGGCAAGGGGCGCGACCAGTGCGCGCAAGTCCGTGCGCGCTTCGAGGCACTCGATCGCGAGCGCCCCCTGCCCAGGAGCCGGCAAGCTCTGCTCGGGTTCGAGGAGCGCCCGAATACGGCCCGCGAGCCCCAGGCGGCGCAGTCCCGCCGCGGCAAGCACGAGCGCTGCGCATTCGCCGCGGTCGAGTTTTGCCAGGCGCGTCTCCACGTTGCCGCGTAGCGGTTGCACGACAAGGTCCGGCCGCCGCGCGAGCAGCTGCGAGGCGCGGCGCAGGCTGGAGGTGCCGACACGCGCGCCCGCGGGCAGTTCGTCGGGACGCCTCCAGTGCACCGACACGAAAGCGTCGCGCGGATCCTCGCGCGCCGTGATCGCAGCGAGCGCAAAGCCCGCCGGCAACGCCCAGGGCACGTCCTTCATCGAGTGCACGGCAATCTCGGCCCGCCCTTCGGCGAGCGCCGCCTCGAGCTCCTTGACGAAGAGCCCCTTGCCGCCGACGGCCGCCAGCGATGCGCCGAGAAGCTCGTCGCCGCGCGTCGTCATGGGCGCCAGTTCCACCGCCAGGCCGGGGTGCGCGGCGCGCAGGCGTTCGGCGACGTGGGCGGCCTGCCACAGCGCAAGCCGGCTGCGCCGCGTCGCGATGCGCACGCGTGCCGTCACGCGCGGCCGTCCCGGACCAGTTCGCGCACGACGCCCCACTGGCGCCGGCTCACCGGCAGGCGCTCCGGCACCCCCTCCAGCACCACGCACCAGCGCGCTTCGTCGGCCGCCAGCGCCTGCCGCTCGAAGCCGCGCACCGCGGCGCGCGCGACCAGGCAGTTGCGATGGATGCGCACGAAGCGGTCGGCGAATTCGCGCTCGAGCGCGACGAGCGCGTCCTCGATCACGTGTTCGGCCGTGCGCGTGCGCGCGGTCACGTATTTCTGCTCGGCTTTGAAGTAGATCACGTCGCGCACGGGCACGAGCACGATCCGCTGGCGCGCGACGACCGCGAGGTACTCGCGCGCCGCGCCGCTCGCCTGCGCAAGCGGCGCCTCGGCCGGCGCGGCGGCGAGCGCCGCGCGACGCAGCGCCTCGGCAAGCCGCGCCGCGCGCACCGGCTTGAGCAGATAGTCGAGCGCGTGCACCTCGAAAGCCTCGAGTGCATGCCGGTCGTGCGCGGTGACGAACACCACGGCGGGTGCCGCGGGCAGCCGCGCGAGGTGGCGCGCGAGCTCCAGCCCGCCGAGGCCCGGCATCTGGATGTCGAGCAGCAGCACGCGCGCGCCGCTCGCGGGCAGCCGTTCGAGTACCTCGAAGCCGTTCTCCGCCTCGCCCACCACGCGCGTCGGGATCTGCATGGCGAGATCCGCAAGCAGCGTCTTCAGCCGCTCGCGCGCCGGCGCCTCGTCGTCGGCGATAAAAACGCGCAGCTCGCTCACGGCTGAGCGGGCGGCGCCTGGCGCCGGTGCGGCATGCGCACGGTGACGCGGTAGCGTCCGTCCGCGACGCCGGCCTCCAGCTCCGCCTCCGCGTCGAAGAAAAGGGCGAGCCGTTCGCGCACGTTCTCGAGCGCGAGCCGGTTGCCGGGCTGCGGCGCAGCCGCGGCGAGCGCATTTTCGACGCGCGCGACGACGCGCCCGCCTTCGAGCCCGACGGTGACGCTCACCTCGGCCGGGCCGGTGCTCGGCTCGACACCGTGGCGGATCGCGTTCTCGAGAAGCGGCTGCAGCACGAGCGGCGGTACGAGCGCCTCGGCCGGCGCGCGGTCGAGGTCCCAGACGATGCGCAGCCGCTCGCCCAAGCGCAGCTGCTCGATCGCGGCGTAGCGCTCGAGCAGGTCGAGTTCGTCGGCCAAGCGGACCATGCGCCGCGCCTCTCGCATCAGGTCCCGGTAGAGTTCGGCGAGATCCTCGAGCGCGCGCTCGGCGCGCGCCGGATCGCGCCGCACCAATGCCAGCACCGCGTTCAGGCTGTTGAACAAAAAGTGCGGTCCGATGCGCGCCTGCAGCGCCTGCAGCCGGGCCTCGGCGAGCGCCGGCGCAAGGGCGCGCGCGCGCAGGCGGAAATGCCAGAGCAGCGTCACCGCAGCCGCCGCCGCGAGCGCAAGCGTGCGCCCGAGGCCCGGCACCTGCCAGCCGAGCGCCGAGGCGAAGGTGTGCACGAGCGCCGTGACGGCGAGCACGGTCGCGAGCACCGCGACTGTAGCGGCCGCAACGCCAACGCGCGCCAACGCGGGCGCGGCCAGCCACAGCACGGCGAGCGAGGAAAGAAGCGCGGGCTCGAACAGCATGGCGAGCGCCACCGACTGTTCGAGCGCCTCGCTCCAGCTCGTCGCAGCGGCCAGGATCGCCCCGGCGGCGAGCGCGTGCGCGCCCACGAGCACGCGGGCGATGGCGCCGAGATTGCGGAAGTCGGGCAGCGCCTGCGTACAGGCCGGTTGACTTATACTTGCCATGCCGACACCGCGGTGCGCGGCCCCCGCGGCTTCCCCAGTATGCCCGATGCGCCCAGCCCCGTCCAAGCGTAGCGCGCGCACCCCCTGGTCGGCGCGGTTCCGCGAACCACTCGACGAAGCGGTCTTGCGCTTCACCGCCTCGCTCGCGTTCGACCGCCGGCTCGCGCCGCAGGAGGTGCGCGCTTCACTTGCGCACGCGCGCATGCTCGCCGCCTGCGGGCTGCTTGCGCGCGCCGACCGGATCGCGATCGAGCGCGGACTGGCGCGCATCGGCCGCGAGCTCGCGTCGGGCACCTTTCCGTGGTCGGACGCGGACGAAGACGTGCACACCGCGATCGAGCGCCGGCTGGTCGCCCTGGTCGGCGAAGCGGGCAAGCGGCTGCACACCGCGCGCTCGCGCAACGACCAGGTGGCCACCGACCTGCGGCTGTGGCTGCGCGAGCAGATCGACGCGATTCGCGCGCGCCTGGCCGAGCTGCAGCGGGCGCTGCTCGACCAGGCCGGGCGCCACGCCGCCACCCTGATGCCGGGCTACACGCACCTGCAGGTCGCGCAGCCGGTGACTTTCGGCCACCATATGCTCGCCTACGCAGAGATGGCGGAACGCGACCGCGCCCGTTTCGCGGACTGCCGGCGCCGCGTCAACGTGCTGCCGCTCGGCGCGGCTGCGCTCGCCGGCACCTCGTTTGCGATCGACCGGCGGCGCGTCGCGCGCGAGCTCGGCTTCGCGGCGGTCGCGGAGAACTCGATCGACGCGGTCTCGGACCGGGATTTCGCCATCGAGTTCACCGCGTGCGCAGCGATCACGATGATGCACCTGTCGCGCCTGGCCGAGGAGCTGGTGCTGTGGACGAGCCCGGGCTTCGGGTTCGTGCGGCTGCCGGACCGGTTCTGCACCGGATCGTCGATCATGCCGCAGAAGAAGAACCCGGACGTGCCCGAGCTCGTGCGCGGCAAGGCCGGGCGCGCCTTCGGCCAACTGGTCGCGCTGCTCGCGCTCATGAAGGCGCAGCCGCTCGCCTACAACAAGGACAACCAGGAAGACAAGGTCGCGGTGTTCGACGCCGCCGACACCGTGCGCCAGTCGCTCGAAGTGTTCGCGCCGCTCATTGCCGGTCTGGAGGTGGACCCACGGGCGATGCGCGCCGCGCTCGCGACAGGGCACGCCACCGCGACCGACCTCGCCGACTACCTGGTGCGCCGCGGCGTGCCGTTCCGTGACGCGCACGCCGCGGTCGCCGCCGCGGTCGCGGAGGCCGAAGCGCGCGGCCGCGACCTCGCCGCACTGCCCCTTGCGCTGCTGCGCCGCTTCTCGCGCCGCATCGACGCCGACGTCTACCGCGTGCTCACGCCCGAGGGGTCGGTGGCCGCGCGCGCGCACCGCGGCGGCACCGCGCCGCGCGCGGTGCGCTCGGCGATTCGGCGCGCGCGCGCGCGCCTCGCCCGCACCCGGTGAGCACGGGCGATTCGCCGCTCCCCCCAAGGATCGGCAAATACCCGGTCCGGCAGCTGCTCGGCCGCGGCGCGACCTCGGAGGTGTATCAGTGCCATGACCCCTTCACCGGTCGCGACGTCGCGGTGAAGGTCGTTTACCCCGAAACCTTCAACGACCCGGAGCGGGGACGACTCTACCGCAAGCTGTTCGTGACCGAGGCGTCGCTCGCGGGCAAGCTGCGCCATCCCCACATCTGTCAGATCCTGGACGCCGTCGCCGGCGAAGAGCTGCACTACATCGTGATGGAGTACGTCGAGGGCGGAACGCTCGAGCCGTATTGCCACCCCGAGCGCTTGCTCCCGCTCGAGCGCGTGCTCGAGATCGGCTTCAAGTGCGCCCGCGCGCTCGAGTACGCTCAGAAAATGGGCATCATCCACCGCGACATCAAGCCGGCGAACATCCTCTACCGCGGCGACAGCGACGTGAAGATCACCGACTTCGGCGCGGCGCTCGTCGCCACCGGCGACACGACGCAGATCAGCGCGGTCGGCTCGCCCGCGTACATGTCTCCGGAGCAGGTGCGCGAACAGCCGCTCGACCACCGCACCGACATCTACTCGCTCGGCGTCGTGCTGTACCACCTGCTCGCCGGCCGGCTGCCGTTCGACGCGACGAACAACTTTGCACTCGTCTACCAGATCACGCACGTCGAGCCGGCACCGCCGTCGACGCACCGCGCAGGACTGCCGCCCGAGCTGGATGCGATCGTGCTGCGCGCGATGGCCAAGGACCTCGAGGCGCGCTACCCCGACTGGGAGTCGTTCTCCGCTGCGCTCGCTGCGCTCGGCCGCCTGAAGGGCGTCGGCGTCCCGCCCTCCGAGATCGCCGACTCGGACAAGTTCGAGACCCTGCGCAGGCTCGCTTTTTTTGCCCACTTTACCGACGCCCAGCTCTGGGAAGTCGCACGCATCGCCGACTGGCGCCACGTGCCGGCGGGCGAGGCGCTCATGCGCGAGGGCGAACGGGGCGAGAACTTCTGCCTCCTTGCCGAAGGCCAGGTCTCGGTGACGCGCAAGGGCAAGCTGCTCAACGTGCTCTCGGCGGGCGAGTGCTTCGGAGAAATGGCCTACCTGCGCGGCGCGGGCCTGCGCAGCGCCGACGTCACCGCGGTCATCCCCTCCAGAGTGATCGCCGTGCCCATCGACCGGCTCGAGGCGGCCTCCGAAGGCTGCCGCCACGCCTTCGACCGCGCGTTCCTTAAAATCCTGGTCGAACGTCTGGCGATGGCGAACTTGCGCCTCTCGGGCGTCTGAGCTCGCCCGCCGGCTATGCCTTCTGCAGTAGCGGTTCGAGCAGCTGCTGCAGCTCTCCCGACTCGTACATCTCGCGCATGATGTCCGAGCCGCCGATGAACTGGCCGTTGACGTAGAGCTGCGGGATCGTCGGCCAGTTTGCGTACTCCTTGACCCCCTGGCGGATGGCGGGATCCTCGAGCACGTTGACGCTCAGGTACTCGCGCACGCCGCAGGCGTCGAGCAGCTGGACGGCGAACGCCGAGAAGCCGCACATCGGCATGCGCGGCGTCCCTTTCATGTACAGCACGACGGGGTTGCGCGTGACTTGTTCGTGGATGAGCTTTTGCACGTCCATGGTGGCACCGAATACCGTAGCGATTCAGTCGGATTTTAGCCTACCCCCCGCCACGCGCGCAATTCCGGCCAGGTCCGTCCAGCTCTCGAGCGAAGTGAAACCGCAGCGCAGCAGGAGGTCCCGCACCGCCTCGGCCTGTCCCGAGCCGTGCTCGACATAGAGCCAGCCGCCCGGCACCAGGTGCGCGGGGGCCCCGGTGATGACGCGGCGCAGAGCGTCGAGGCCGTCGGCGCCGGCGACGAGGGCTAAGCGGGGTTCGCATCGTAGCTCGCGCGCGGCAAGGTGCGGATCGCCATCGGCGATGTAGGGCGGATTGGCCAGTATCAGCTCGTAGCGCTCCCGCGCATCGAGCGCCGCGTACCAGTCGCCCTGTCGCAGCTCGACGCGCGGCGCCCAGCGCGCGACGTTCGCGCGCGCATAGGCGAGCGCGGCGGCGCTCCGCTCGACTGCCACGACGCGCGCCTCAGGAAGCGCACGCGCGAGGGCGACGGCGACCGCGCCGCAGCCGGTGCCGAGCTCGAGCACGCACGCCGGGCGCCGTTCGAGCGCCCGCTCGACGAGGAGCTCGGTCTCGGGCCGGGGAACGAGCACGCCGGGACCGACGCGAAACTCCAGACCGTAGAACTCGCGCCGGCCGAGCAGGTATGCGACCGGCACGCCGGCGCGGCGGCCCTCGGCGAGCGCCGCAAAGCGCCGCAGGGTGGCCGCCTCGAGCTCCCGCTCCGGCCAGGCAAGGAGCGCCGACTCGGGCACCGCCGCCGCCGCGGCAAGAAGCAGCCGTGCCTCGCGCGCGGGCAGCTGCGCGAGGCTGAGCGCCTCACCGACCCTCACGCGGGAGCCTCCGCTGCGAGCGCAAGCCGCTCGGCCTCGCGGCGCGCGGCAAGCGCATCGATCAGCTCGTCCAGTTCGCCAGCGAGCACGCGGTCGAGCTTGTAGAGGGTCAGCCCGATGCGGTGGTCGGTGACACGGTTCTGCGGGAAGTTGTAAGTGCGGATGCGCTCGGAGCGGTCGCCCGAGCCGATCAGCTGACGCCGCTCGGCCGCGGTCTTGCGCGTCTGCTCCCGCTCGCGCAAATCCTTCAGGCGCGCGGCGAGCACCGCGAGCGCACGCTCCCGGTTGCGGTGCTGCGAACGCGAGTCTTGGCATTCGACGACCAAGCCGGTGGGCAGGTGCGTCACGCGGATCGCCGACTCGGTCTTGTTGACGTGCTGACCGCCGGCGCCCGAGGCGCGGAAAGTGTCGATGCGCAGCTCGGCTGGGTCGAGCACGATGTCGTCCTCGGGTTCGGCTTCCGGCAGCACGGCGACCGTGCATGCGGAAGTGTGGATGCGACCCTGCGCCTCGGTCTGGGGCACGCGCTGCACGCGATGTCCGCCCGATTCGAAGCGCAGCCGTGCATAGACGCGCGTGCCGGTCACGCGCGCGATCACTTCCCGGTAGCCGCCGAGCTCGGAGGGGCTCTCCGACAAGGGCTCCACGGTCCAGCCCTGCCGCTCGGCGTAACGCAGGTACATGCGCAGCAAGTCGGCGGCGAAGAGCGCCGATTCCTCGCCGCCGGTGCCGGCCCGGATCTCGAGGAAGACGTTGCGCTCCTCGTCGGGGTCGCGCGGCACGAGTGCGCGCGCCAGTTCGGCTTCGAGCGCCCGCATGCGCGCCAGCGCCGCCGCGCGTTCTTCGGCCGCGTACTCGCGCAGCGCCGGATCCCGTGCCATCTCGTCGGCGGCCGCCGCGTCCCGCTCGGCGGCGAGGTAGCGCTCGTAGCCGGCGGCCAGCGGCGCCAGCTCCGCCGCCTCGCGTGCGAGGCTGCGATGCCGCGTCCGGTCGCGCGCGACCTCGGCCGAGGCGAGCAGGCGGTGCACCTCCTCGAGGCGCGCGGCGGCCCCCGCCAGGCGCGTGCGCAGCGCCTCGTTCACGACGGCAGACGGAAAAGCCGGCGCAGCGCTTCGCCGAGCGCGTGGCGCTCCTGCGCCGGTGCTTCGTTGAGCACCTGCGTCGGCGCGTGCACCAGCTTGGCGGTCAGCCCGCGCGACAGCGCCTCGAGCACGCGCGCCGCCTCTTCTCCGGCGGCGAGCCGGCGCAGCGCCCGCTCCAGCTCCCTGCGGCGCGCCGCCTCGGCCTCTTCGTGTAGCGCCCGAATGAGAGGCACCGCTGCGCGCGATTCCATCCAGTGTATGAACTGGCCGACCTGCGTTTCGATGATCGCCTCGGCCTGCTCGATCGCCGAGCGCCGCGCATCCAGGTTCCCGCGCACGATCTGCTGCAGGTCGTCCACCGTGTACAGAAACACGTCGTCCAGATCGCCCACCTCGGGCTCGATGTCGCGCGGCACGGCGAGGTCGACGAGGAACAGGGGTCTGCGCCGGCGCGCGCGCAGCGCCCGTTCGACCATCCCCTTGCCGACGATCGGCAGCGACGAGGCGGTGCAGCTGACGACGATGTCGTGCACCGCGAGCTGCGCGCCGAGGTCGCGCAGCTCGATCGCGGTGCCCCCGAAACGGTGCGCGAGCGGCTCTGCCCGTTCGCGCGTGCGGTTCGCGATCGTGAGCACGCGCGGTCTCTGCGCCGCGAAATGCGTCGCGCACAGCTCGATCATCTCCCCGGCGCCGATGAACAGCACGCGCTGCTCCGCGAGCGAGGGAAAGATGCGCAAGGCGAGCTTGACGGCCGCCGCGGCCATCGAGACGCTCGCCGCGCCGATCTCGGTCGCGGTGCGCACCTCCTTTGCCACCGCAAACGAGCGTTGGAATAGCCGGTGCAGCAGCGTGCCGAGCGTGCCCGCCGACTCGGCCGCGCGCACCGCCTCTTTCATCTGCCCGAGGATCTGCGGTTCGCCGAGCACCATCGAGTCGAGCCCCGCGGCGACGCGGAAGGCGTGCCGGACCGCCCGCTCGCGCGCGTGCGTGTAGAGGTGGGGTCGCAGCTCCTCGAGCCGCAGGTGGTGAAACTCGGCGAGCCAGGCGAGCGCCTGCGCCGGCTCCGGCGCCGATAGATACAGTTCGGTGCGGTTGCAGGTCGACAGGATCGCCGCCTCCGCGGCGCCGCGCCGGCGCGTAAGCTGCGCGAGCGCGTCGCCCAGCACCTCGGCGTGGAAAGCGACGCGCTCGCGTAACGCGAGGGGCGCCGTCTGATGGTTCAGGCCGAGGGCGTAGAGCGTCATCGGGCGCGACGGGGAGAGGCAAGGCCCGCGACGCACCGCCCGCTCGCCGCCGTCGGCCGCGGCCTCGCTGCGGCGGGCGGCCGCGCGCGCCGCTGACCGCCTCTGTTACGCGGCGATTTTACTCCCGGATCCGCAGACGGCCGCCTCGCCGCCGGCCTCTCCTCCTATAATCGCGCAACCGTAAGGGGAACCGATGAACACGCTCGATCGCATCAAGGAGCTGGCCGTCCGCGAGCTGGCGCTCGATCCAGCCCAGCTGGATCCGGCCGCACCCCTGGACCAGCTCGGTGTCGATTCTCTCACTTTCATCGAGTTCATGTTCAAGGTCGAAGACGAGTTCGGCATCAAGGTCTCGGACGAGGACTTGCGCGGAATCAAGTGCCTGGCGGACCTCGAGCGGCACATCGTCGCGGCGCTCGCCGACGCCGGGAAAGGCTGAGCGCCCGGCCGGAGCGGACCGACCGCCCTAGCGTGCCCGGACGCGTGTGAGCCGCCGTCGCGTCGCGATCACCGGTTGCGGCGTCGTCTCGGCGATCGCGCTCGGCTTTCCAGAATTCCGGCGCGCGCTCGCGCAGGCGCGACCGGGCATCTCGTCGCTGCCGCAGGAGACCATCCGCCGCGCGGGTGTGGCCGTGGCCGCGCAGGTCGCCTGGGATGCGGGTGCGCATTTCAAGCCGGCCGAGGCCGCCCAACTCGACCGTGTGTCGCAGTTCTCGCTCGTCGCCGCGCACGAGGCGCTCGCCTGCGCGCGCCTTGCGCCCGAGGCGGCCGACCGCGACCGCATCGGCGTGTACTGGGGAACCGGCATGGGCGGCACGCACACGCTGGAGGCCGCGTACGCGCAGGTCTACGGCCGCGACGACTACCGGCTGCGCCCCTTGACCGTGGTGATGGCGATGGTCAACGCCGCCGGCGCGAACGTCGCCCTGCGCTGGAACCTGCGCGGGCCGTTTGCCAACTTCGCGACCGCCTGCTCCTCCTCTGCGATGGCCATCGGCGAAGCGATGCGCGTGATCGAGGCCGGCCGCGCCGATGCGATCGTCGCCGGCGGTGCCGAGGCGCTGCTCACGCCCGGAACGCTGGCCGCGTGGCACGCGGTGCGCACGCTCGCCCCCGCCGATCGCGCCGACCCGGCCGCAAGCTGCCGCCCCTTCGACCGCCGCCGCAGCGGCCTGGTGCTTGGCGAGGGCGCTGCCGCGTTCGTGCTCGAAGAGGAAGAGAGGGCGCGGGCGCGCGCAGCGCCCATCCTCGGCCTGCTCACCGGCTACGGAAACACCTGCGATGCGGTGCACATCTCTCGCCCGGACCGCGACGGCCAAGTGCGCGCCATGCGCGCCGCGCTCGAGGACGCGCGCCTCGCGTCCGAGGCGATCGGCTACCTGAACGCGCACGGCACCGCCACGGTGGTCGGCGACGTCGTCGAGTGCGAAGCGATCCGGATTGCCTTCGGCGCCGCGGCCGACGCGGTGCCGGTCAGTTCGACCAAGGCGCTGCACGGCCATCTGCTCGGTGCGGCCGGCGCGCTCGAACTCGCGGCGGCGCTCGTGCCGCTGCTCGACGGAGTGCTTCCGCCGACGGCGTTTCTCGAGGAACCAGACCCGGCGTGCGCGGTGCGCCACGTTGCGCGCAGCGCCGAGCGCGTCGCCCCGCCGCGCGCGGTGATGTCCAACTCCTTCGCCTTCGGCGGCTCGAACGTGGTGCTCGTCGTCGAGCGCGCCGAGGAGGAGACGGTGCGGCGGCGCAGCTAAGCCCGCCGGGCCGCCGCGGCCGGTTCCTCGCGCAGCGCCCGGCGCAGGATCTTGCCGACGTTGGTCTTCGGCAGCTCGGCGCGGAACTCGACCGACTTCGGCCGCTTGTAGCCGGTCAGCTGCTCGCGGCAGTAAGCGAGGAGCTGCTCCTCGGTGAGCGACGGGTCGCGCCGGACCACGTACAGCTTGGGCACTTCGCCCGAGTGCTCGTCCGGCACGCCGATCGCGGCGACCTCCAGCACGCCCGGGTGCATCGCGACCACCTGTTCAATCTCATTCGGGTACACGTTGAAGCCCGAGACGTTGATCATGTCCTTTTTGCGGTCGATGATGCGCACGAAGCCCTGCTCGTCCATGACGCCGATGTCGCCCGTGTGGAGGAAGCCGTCCGGGTCGAAGACCTTCGCCGTCTCGTCGGGCCGCTGCCAGTAACCGGCCATCACCTGCGGCCCGCGCACGACGATCTCGCCCGCCTCGCCGAGAGGGAGGTCGCGCCCCGCCTCGTCCCGGATCGCCACTTCGGTCGACGGCAACGGAAGGCCGATCGTACCGTTGTACTCCGGCAAGTCGAGCGGATTCATCGTCACCGACGGGCTCGCCTCGGTCAGGCCGTAGCCCTCGAGCAGCGTGCATCCCGTGACCGCCTTCCAGCGCTCGGCCACCGCCTTCTGCACGGCCATGCCCCCGCCGACGCTGATGCGAAGCGCCGAGAAGTCGAGCTTGCCGAAGTCCTCGTTCGCAAGAAGCGCGTTGAACAGCGTATTGACGCCGGTGATGATGTTGTAGCGGTGCCGCGCCAGTTCCTTGACCAAACCGGGAATGTCGCGCGGGTTGGTGATGAGGATGTTGAGCCCGCCCACCTTGAGCATCAGCAAGCAGTTCACCGTGAGCGAGAAGATGTGATAGAGCGGAAGCGCGGTGACGATCGCGGCCTCCTCCCCCCCGAGGGCAGGCAGCAGCCAGGCCGCCGACTGCTCGATGTTGGCGAGCACGTTGCGGTGCAGCAGCATCGCCCCCTTGGCGATCCCCGTCGTCCCGCCCGTGTACTGGAGGAAAGCGATATCGTCGGCGCCGACTTCGTGCGGGCGGAAGTCCCGGCTGCGGCCGTCGGCGAGGGCTTCGCGCCATCGCAGCGCCCCGGGCAGCGCGTAGGGCGGCACCATTTTGCGCACGTGCCGCACGACGAGGTTCACGACCCACCCCTTCGGTCCCAGCATGTCGCCAAGGGCGGTGACGACGACGTGCCGCACCGGCACGCGGTCGCGCACCGCGGCGAGCGTGTGCGCGAAGTTCTCGAGGATCACGATCGCCTCGGCGCCCGAGTCGACGAGCTGGTGCTCGAGCTCGCGCGCGGTGTAGAGCGGGTTGACGTTCACCACCGTGAGCCCCGCGCGCAGCGCACCGTAGAGGGCGACCGGGTACTGCAGGCAGTTCGGCATCATGAGCGCCACGCGCGCGCCCCTGGCCAGACCGCGCCCGAGCAGCCACGCCCCGAAGTCGCGCGAGGCGCGCTCGAGGTCCGCAAAGCTGATCGTGCGCCCCATCGAGTGGAAGGCCGGCCGCGCGGCGTATTGCCGCGCGCAGGCGTCGAACAGTTCGCCGAGCGAACGGTGTGCGAGCGGGCCGATCTCGGCCGCTACGCCCGCCGGGTAATGCTTCGTCCAGATCCGCTCCATCGCCCCCTCCTATTGCGCGGCAATCTTACGCTGCGCCGCCCGTATCGACACGCAAGCGGCAACGCCGCCCTCGCCCGCCCGCCCCCTCGCTCTAGCGGTGACGGAAGCTGGGCTTTCGCTTCTCGAGGAAAGCGCTCATGCCCTC